>Ga0114918_10000461_pt1 | contig 35146 bp, 32 predicted proteins | sample LantaG_FD_87015 | JGI IMG/M metagenome (GOLD analysis project Ga0114918, IMG submission 87015) | Deep subsurface microbial communities from Baltic Sea to uncover new lineages of life (NeLLi) - Landsort_02402 metaG | ecosystem: Environmental > Aquatic > Marine > Oceanic > Sediment | place...
CACCAGACGTGCGGTAACAACACCGCAGTTGTCCGACACGACATCGGGCACCAGACGTGCGGTAACAACACCGCAGTTGTCCGACACGACATCGGGCACCAGACGTGCGGTAACAACACCGCAAGTGTTCGCAACGACATATTTGAACAAACCTTATTAGCCGGCAAAGAAGAGCTGCACAAACGGTATCATCCAACTCCGGTTCCGTCATCAAAGTTCACCAGCGTGTGTAAATTCATCGTCAGATTCGGCGACGTCGAAAGGGTGATTTATTTTAAGGAATATTTTTGCCGGTCGACCTGGGATTTTGTTAAGCATCTTTTTCGCCCCAGTCGGGCCAGGCGAGCGTTAAAGGCGGCGCTTATGTTGGCTGCGAACGGCTTTGAGAGCCCTGCTGTCATCGCGATGGGACAATGCAGATTTGTTTTTTTCACGATGAGAAATTTTGTAGCGACCCTTGAGGTTGAGAGTGCCCGGTCGGTTTATCAAATTATTGCCGATAAGCAGTATAGCCCTAATACGGGGCAATTCCAAACGAAGCGGTCACTTGCAGGGTCGTTCGGACGCACCATCGGCAGGATGCACGCCGAAGGGATTTTTCACGGCGACCTGCGATTGGGCAACGTGTTGGTACGGCAAGAGCGGGACGGTTGGCGTTTCTTTTTTCTGGATAATGAGCGGACGAAAAAATTCCGGAGACTTCCGGCCCGACTGCGTTTGAAAAATTTGGTGCAGATAAATATGTTCGAGCCGTGGTTAGCGAGCGATACAGACCGGATGAGATTTTTCAAGGAGTACTGGGCGGAAAACAAAAAAAGCAAAGTCGAAAAGGCGGTGCTGATAAAGAAAGTTCTAAACAAAACCAGCCGGCGCTTAAGGAAAAAACAAGTACTCAAATTATGAAACGAAAAGGAGGTTAGTTATGGCTACATTTATTTCGTTATTGAATTTTACCCAACAAGGGATTCGAGATTTCAAGGATTCTCCTGACAGAGCCGCTAAATTCAAATCCATGGCCGAGAAGCTGGGAGTAACGGTCAAGGACATCTATTGGACCATAGGGGTTCATGACGTTGTACTCATCCTGGAAGCTGCGAATGACGAAGCGGTGGCCGCGGCAATGCTAGGCCTGGGGTCGCTTGGTAATGTAAGGACACAGACTTTGCGGGGCTTTAATTCATCAGAGGTGAAAGAAATTATTTCCAGAGCTTCAAGCTGATTAACTGATACGTCAATGAGCGTTCCTTGTGAAACCTACCAGCGCTATCTGGAACCCGGATTTACTGCTTTTGATCCGTTGGAGCTGGCTAAGCAGACAGAAAGAATTGTCTGTCGCGGCGACAGCCGCAAGTACACCAAATTCTATTGCACTGGTGTGTATAGGGGAATAGCAACTGGTTATACCTGTGGGTGCTGCTTACGCTGCATCTTTTGCTGGGTAAATTGGAGCCGGGATTTTCCGGAAAAATACGGCACCTTTAACTCGCCGGCAGAGGCATTTGAGAAGCTTAACCACGTTGCACAGAAGGCCCAAATTTCGCAACTTCGCGTTTCCGGGGCTGAACCAACTTTGGGTAAAGCCCACCTTCTGGCCTTATTGGAAAAGGTGGAGGCTTCGACATTTCGTTTGTTCATTCTGGAAACAAACGGCATCCTTATCGGGGCGGACCCTGATTATGCGAAGCAAATAGCTTGTTTCAAAAAAGTCCACACGCGCGTCTCACTCAAAGCAGGAACTCCAGAGGCTTTTACCGCCAAGACAGGGGCCAAGCCTGAAAGCTTTAATCTACCTTTCCAAGGCATTGTGAATTTGCTGGAGGCTGGGGCAAGCTTTCACGTTGCTGCTATGAGTGCAGATACAAGAATCATGACTAAGCAAGAACGTGAGAGTCTCCTTAGCAGGCTTGCGTCAATACATCCGGCTTTGGTGGATAATCTCGAGGAGGAGGTGGTCGACCCATACCATACAACGCTTGAAAGGCTGAAGCACGCTGGCGTGAAACTAAAATTTTGAGTCGGAGACGAGAGCGGGGATACGGGTGGTATCTTAGAATTGGTCCAGGAAGCGCAGGTCATTTTCAAAGAGCAGGCGAATGTCTGTGATGCCGTACTTTCGCATTGCGAGTCGTTCTACGCCAAAGCCGAAGGCCCAGCCGGTGTACTTTTCGCTGTCTATGCCGACCGCATCAAAAACGTTGGGGTCGACCATACCGCAGCCACCCATCTCTATCCAGTCTTCTTTGCCGGACTTGTCAACCCAGAGTAAATCGACCTCGGCACTGGGTTCGGTAAAGGGGAAAAAGCTCGGCCGAAATCGCCATTTCGTATCAGGGCTGAAAAAGGCGTGAATGAACTGGTCGATAGTGGTCTTCATATCCACCATAGTAACATCCTCGTCGACAACAAGTGCTTCGAGCTGATGAAACATGTACATATGTGTCGCGTCGACAGTGTCTGGGCGATAGACGCGTCCCGGCGCAACTACCCGAATCGGCGGCTTTTTGTTTTCCATAACTCGAATCTGGATTGTGGAGGTTTGACTTCGCAGGAGAGTGCTATCGTCGATATAGAAATTGTCGAGCGGGTCTCTTGCGGGGTGCTCGGGCGGGATATTTAGTGCGGCGAAATTATGCCACTGGTCTTCGACCTCGGGGCCGTAAGCGATGTCGAATCCCATTCGACCGAATATTTCCAGCAGCTCGTTTATGGTCTGGGTAATAATGTGCATTTTGCCGATTTGCCTTGGTATTCCCGGCAAAGTAACATCGATAAACTGCTGCGTTTTTTCCCGCTGAGATTCGGTGATGGTTTGTTTTAGTTGCTCGAATGCAGTGGTAACATCTTTTTTAATTTTGTTTGCGAGCTGTCCGGCCTGAGGTCTTTGTTCGAATGGGCATTGACCTATCCGACTTAGCATCTGTGTAATTTGGCCTTTTCGAGCGAGGTACTTTATTCGGAACTGCTTGAGAGACTCAGGGTCGGAGACTTTTTTTAAGTCTTCGAGGGCGTCTTTGCCGATTTTTTTGAATTGCTCAAGCATTTTTGTACTGCGTGTTCGATTAGCTTATTGGGCAATTGCGGCCTTGGCGGCTTCAACAAGAGCGTCGAAACCGTCCGGGTCGGCAATGGCGATTTCGCTCAGCATTTTACGGTTCAGTTGAATGTTTGCTTTCTTGCAGCCGTTGATGAACTGGCTGTACCTTATGCCACGCTGTCGACAGGCTGCGCTTAAGCGTGTAATCCACAGGCCGCGAAAGTCGCGTTTTCTGCGTTTTCGGTCGATTCGAGCGTCGACGGCTGCCTTTAGGGCAGTTTCTTTAGCCAAGCGATATAGCCGGCCGGCAGAGCCGCGATAGCCCTTTACTGCCTTGAGGACTCGTTTCTTTGCGCGATGTCTTGCGGCGCCTTTTCTAACTCTTGGCATATCAGCTTTCCTTCCAGATTTTTTTTGGTTTGCTGGCGGCAGCTGATCCGACGGCCGAGAAGCAAACCGTTTTGATTGATTATTTTAAGAGGCGTTTAATGTCCCTTGCAATTATCGATTCCAGTTATTTATTGACGAACATTTTGGTTGTCCTTGCGGCGGTGGTATTCATAAAAGCAGGGCTGGCCAGGCGTCTTCGGCGTTTGGCATTTTTACCGCTCATAAGGTGACCGGCACCGGGGCGCTTATACTTGACCTTTCCGGTAGCGGTGACCTTGAGCCTTTTGCTCAGACCTTTGTGCGTTTTCTGTTTTGGCATTTTAACTGATTCCTTCAAGATGGCCCGTCAAAAACCCAGGAAATCTAAAACACAGTAGTATATGCTATTTATGGCTGCTGGTCAATACCAAATATGGCGAAATTCACCAGAAAAATAGCCGAACAGTTCAAAAACCAGCGTTATACCGACATAAAAAAGCTTAACCGAGTAGTCTTAACACAAAAACTACGCCCGGCAGGATTCCGGTACAACGCCGGGTACCAGACACCGGGAACGACACCGGGGTGTCGAACCTGTCGGTCGTTATTACGCCCGAGAGGATTCGGACCTCTGACCTTCGGTTTAGGAAACCGATGCTCTATCCTACTGAGCTACGGGCGCCTGAATTCCTAACTGTTTGTAGTATAAAGTCCTCCGGTTCGTAATGTCAACTCCTAACGCACTTAAAACGAGTAAAATCAGCAAATGGTGTCAGTTTCCATGAGGTTTGGCCAAAATACTGTTCAATAACCTTGTTTGCAGAAACCATATCCTCAGATCGCACAGTCAAGTAGTATTTGCTTGTTGTAGAGATATCAAAATGTCCTGCGAGTTGCTGAACTACCTGGATTGGCAATTGCCTATCCCAATGAGAGTTTGAACTTGACCAAGGGGTTGGAGTGTGCTATTGTCTTGCGTTATTCCTAACGAAAGCTGGAGATAACGGTATGAAAGATAACGGCGTAACACCATTTTTGCGGATATTTAAGTATGTCTGGCCGCAATGGCCCCGGGTAGTAGTTATAGTCTTTACTGCGCTGCTGATAGGAATCCTTTTTTCGCTGAGTTTCGCAACGGTTATACCGCTGTTAAAAGTGATGATGGGCGAAGAAGGGCTGCACGGCTGGGTCGATAGAAAGGCCTGCAACTGGCGTTATGGCTTGGATCTCTATGTGCCTGACAGCACAGATTTTACCGATATTAACGGTGCTGACATTGCATATCATTTACTTGTTACTGATGTCAAAGAGGACAACTGGGCAGATAAGGCAGGACTTAAACAACAAGATAGAATTGTTGGCGTCGGTAGTGCCTTAATCACCAAAGATATCGAAAGAGTAGCTGCAGCCAGATTGCTCGAAGAACTGGCTACCGCTGATAAAGGTGAAATTACAGTTCAGTTAAGACGAATCAACAAAGAAGGTGAGTTAGAAGATAAACAACTGCAGTTGGATACAGCCAGGAAGCCAGCCTATACTGACTATGCGCAAGCGGTTGTCAGTTTCATGCCGAGAGGACAGACCAAGTCTAATAAAGCACGTGCAGTGATGTTTATAATTCTCCTGATGGTGGCGGTTACTATTGTTCGCTGCATTGCAAGCTTCTATCAGCAGTATTTGGCAGAAAAGGTTGTTCAAGTAGCGGTGGCCAAATTGCGCGAAGACGTCTTTGCTCACGTGATGGAAATGCCGATGGGATTTTTCTCAAGCAGAGGGACGAGCGATACAGTCAGCCGAGTATTAGGTGATACAGGAGGCGCAGGGAAGGGAGTAAATGTGCTGCTGGGCAAAGCTCTTCGAGAGCCTCTCAAAGCACTTGGTACTTTAACTTGTGCTATGATAATTAGTTACAAATTGACACTCATATTTCTGTGTTGTGCCCCGGCAACTATCGGCTTGGGAGTTTTGCTGGGCAGGAAGATCAGAAAGGCCACGAAACGGTCACTTAGGAGCAGCGCACTTATGCTTGGTAGAGTTCAGGAAGCCATCGGTGCACTGAGCGTGGTGAAAGTATACAACCGCCAGGGGCATGAGTGCACGACTTACAAGGGAATCAACCGCAGGTTATTGAGGCAGACGCTTCGCATAGCCAAGGTTGATTCAGGCACAGGCCCAATAATGGAAGTGTTAGGTATGCTGGCTGGTTCTGCAGCGCTGCTTGTCGGGGTTCATTGGGTTACCAACGCTAACATACAGCCGAGTTCGTTTTTTGGCCTTTTAATCCTGCTTGGCACCACAGCGGAGTCGGTTCGCAAAACCAGCGATGTCTGGAATAAGATTCAAAGCGCAAATGCAGCTTCAGAAAGGGTATTTGCCGTTATAGATACGGCTGCCGAACACGAAAAGCCCGGAGCAATTGAACTTTCGCCGTTAAAGGGGAAAATCGAGTTTCGCGATGTTGTTTTTACTTACCCGGGCAGCGATGAGCCGGTGTTAAAGGGAATAAATCTCACGGTAAAAGCCGGCCAGACTATCGCGATTGTTGGTCCTAACGGCGCGGGGAAAACTACTCTGGTCAATCTTATACCGAGATTCTACGATGTAGACAGCGGGATGGTTTTAATTGATGGCCAGGATATTCGTGAGGCTACCTTGAAAAGCCTCAGAGGACAGATTGGTATGGTAACGCAGAAGGTGGTAACGTTTAACGATACAATAGCTGCTAACATCGGTTACGGCAAAGCTGACGCGACAAGAGAAGAAATCATCGAGGCGGCAAAACGCTCCTTTTCGCATGAATTCATAGAACCATTGCGCGAGGGATATGATGCCGTAATTGGCGAGCACGGCTCAGGCCTTAGTGGCGGCCAACTGCAGCGAATAGTTATTGCAAGGGCTATAGTAAAGAACCCTGCTATATTGATTTTCGACGAGGCGATGAGTCAGATCGACGCCGACAGCGAAGCAAAAATTCATAAGGCTTTGTCAGAATTGATACAGGATAGAACCAGTTTTGTTATTGCTCACAGGTTTAGCACGGTGGTATCAGCTGATGCCACAGTTGTGATGGATAATGGCCAAATAGTGGCGCAGGGCAGCCACTACGAACTGATCCAGGACTGTCCGCTATATCAAAGTTTATACGAAACACAGCTGATAACCGCTGACTCCGGATAAGCGGAGGTTGAGGCATTGGCAAAAAAGTGCAAACTTACTTGTAATTTGTTGACATTCAGCGAAAAACTTAACTGCGGGATTTGGCTATGGCCCCTAAAGTAAGTATCTGCATTCCTACATACAATCGAAAAGAGCTTCTCAAAGAAACACTCAAAAGTATCTTTATGCAGACATATAAAGACTATGAAGTAGTAATAGTCGATGACGGTTCCACTGATGACACAGAACAAATGATAAAAGATACGGGCTACCCTGTAAGATATTACTGGCAGGAGAATGCCGGTGACGCAGCAGCCAGAAACAAGCTTACTAAACTCGCTGATGGACAATATATCTCCTTCCTGGATTCTGACGACCTTCTTCCGCCTGATGCTGTCGAACGCATGGTCGATGTCATGTCCAAAGAGCCCGAAGATGTTATCGTTTACGGCCCTTATGTTACAATTGACCAAGATGGCAATGTCTGTAAACGCAAACGAAAGAAATTACATAGCGGGTATATAACGCAGAACTTGTTTGAAAACATCCTTGTACATTCCTGCGGGTCAATGTTTCCAAAGAAGGTACTTGAAGAAGCTGGTGGTTTCAACGAAGCTTTGCCCGTTTGTGCAGACTATGACCTTTGGCTACGTTTGTCACAGAAATATTGTTTTATAGCTATTCATGAACCGCTGTTCAAAAGACGCCGCCACAGCGGAAACTTGTCACGGTATTCATTTACTAATCGCAAGACAGAATTCGATGTACTCGAGAATTTTTACTATAACGGCGGTGGCGAGAAATCAATATCGCCACGCCGGGCAATGAAGAGACTCAGCAAAGAAGGTTATAGGGCAGGGAGGTGTGCGATAAGAGAAAGTCTGTCAGAATCAGCATGTCAGTTGCTTAGGCAGTCTTTTCAACGACACCCGAATTTAAAATCCCTGCTTTGGTGGACAATCGCAATAACGAAATTACATCTGGCTCCGTTGGAAACAGAAAAATCAAGAAAGAAAGTACTTATTCTGACCAATAATCCTAGTCGAGCAAGTTTCAGACAGCGCATATGGGTTTACCTGGATATTCTCCGTGATAATGGTATCGAATGCGAGATAGCCCGTTTTCCCTCTTATCCCTTAGCTCGGTGGAAACTACTAAGACAGAGTGTTAAATTTGAGGTTGTCTTCTTACATAAAAAAAGATTGAATTTCATCGATGCTTTATGGTTACGTCATTCCGCCCGAAGAATCATCTATGATTTTGATGATGCGATAATGTATGATGATAAAAAGCCGGCTAAGCCAAGTCGTAAGCGGCAAAAGTCGTTTGAGAGAACGGTCAAGCTGGCTAATATGGTTATAGCTGGTAATTCGTATCTTGCCAGCCACGCCAGGAATTTCAATGAAAACGTTGAGATACTGCCAACTGGTTTGAATGTGAGCGAGTGTAAGGATAACATTTGCAGGCCGGATGGAGGAAAGGTCCACTTGGTCTGGATAGGCAGTAAAAGTACACTTGGATACCTCTCCGAGATCAAACCTGCTCTTGAAGAGATTGGCTCTCGTTTTGACAATGTCGTTTTAAGAATAATCTGCGACGAATTTTTTGATCTGCAAAATATGGAGGTGGAAAAATGTCGATGGTCTTTGGAAAAGCAGACTTCAGATTTAGCCAAGAGCCATATCGGGCTGGCACCATTGCCGGATAACAAGTTTACACAGGGTAAATGTGGGTTTAAGATATTACAATATGCAGCTGCCGGTTTGCCAGTGATAGCAAGCCCTGTCGGCATAAATGCCAAATACGTTCAAAACAGAAAAAACGGGTTTTTTGCAGTCAGTTATTCCGATTGGGTTGAGAAAATGTCACTGTTATTAAAAGAACCTGAATTAAGAAAGCATATGGGTTCAGCAGGAAAGACGTATGTTCAGCAGTTTGATTTAGGTCCGATTGGAAGCCAGTTGTGTAAATTAGTCCAGAAATGTCTGGAAAGTACTGTGTCATGATTTAAGAGTCCAGAGTAAGCACTCCTTTGATTCCATAGCGCAGGAAAATATACTGCAAATCCTCTTTACAGTATGCTTGAAACAGTATATTAAATTACCTAACTGTCGCTCATTTAATCCCCGATATCACAGAGAATTTCCAATCCATTAGAATATCATTGTCTTGAAAGCTCATATTGTAAGCTTTTTGGACAAGAGCATCACAGTCATAATGCATTTTTCTAATAATATCCACATTACGGAATGGAAGGCCCGATTTTTCAAGCCAGTTGTTTAGGCTCATATTTTTCAATATCACAGTTTTGGAGGTGATTTCTTTAAACTCCTGATATGCCAAGAGATTAATCAGATCATCTAAAAGGAATGTGATTCTGTCTTCCTTGAAACGGAACATATCTTTGTAAAATTTGATAGAATAAAGGTTAGGGGGATTGCCCTCACAAAGAATAAATTTCCCACTCGGCTTGAGAACACGATAAACCTCACTCATTGCTTTACCAAGGTTATTAGCATGATGAAAAACCATACGAGCTGTTACTAAATCAAACTCATTATCCCCAAAACCGTATAAATCCTCCATCTCTCTAATGGAAAGGTTAAAGCCATAGGAAGCATCTATTTTGTCTAACATGCTCTGGCAGATATCTACACCATAATAGTCGGCTTCCTGGCATTGTTTCTTAAGAGCCATCAGCACTTTTCCCGTACCAGTACCTATGTCTAAGATATTCTTATCTGTTAGGTTCCCTGCAGCTTTGACGATGGTATTTAACAGCTCATCTTTACTTACCCAGTCCAGATCATTATAGAATTTGGCCCGGTCATTCCAATTTGTTTTCCTTTTTACTAACCGGCGAACAAACTGGGTATCTATTAAAGCCCTTTCATAATCTTCAGGAGTATCAATTTCCATCCATCCCCGTTCAATAATAACACAGTGCAGTGGAACTCCCAGCTCGGTCATCTCCTGAAAAATGTCCGTCAGCCAGGCTTTTTCAAAAACATCAGTTCGGGGGAAAGGTTTGCCAGAATAATGTTTTTTTATCCTATCATAATTGTTTTTTAATATTTCTATCCCCCGGTGTGAACATTTAACCATTCCAATAAATTGCCCCATAGTTTCATGTTCTTCCATCTGTCTTTTGCCTATCTCGACAACACGATTTTCAGAATCAAAATGCACCATCTCAAGTTCTTCCAGGGCAATTTTGCTCCGCTGTTTGATAGCCTCTTTCCAATTCACCATAACTCCTATAGCAATGTCGTGGGTTGAATCAATAAGGCGTCTTAAAACCTGTTTTTCGTAAAGGATATCCCCGTAAAGGATCAGCACATCTCCCGACATCTCTTTCCTGGCACAAAAAAGAGAATGCAGCATATTCGTGCCAGCGTAATCAGGATTATCATAATACTTCAATCCCGGAATATTGATTTTGTCTGCTTTATAGCCTCGGATAGTGGAAATATCCTCAACGCCACAGGCATGAAGAATATTTATTTGGATTTCAAGCAGAGTATTATCTTCAATTTTCACCAGACATTTCGGTTGACTTTCACAGATCTTACCGAGGCGAGAGCCTTGTCCGGCAGCTAGCACAATCGCTTTCATTTTGGTTGGCCTTTTTATTTTCGCAGAAGCTTTTTATTGAGTTACATATAATATTAAGGTGCATTGACTTGTCAAGGCAAAAAAGCAGATGGCTAACAAAGGGATACATGTGAATAAAAGTTTTTATTGACAATAATCCAACCGATAGCTTTATTAGGTTATATTTAATCCGACAACCAGTCGAGTAATAAATTCAAGGAAAGATGTTTAGCATACTTTTTAGAAACATAAAGAAATTAATGTTGGGATGGGCTATTTGTGTCCCCATGTCCTGCCTTGTGCCTAAAAAAAAGAATCTGGTTCTGTTTATGGGCAGATTCCAGGGCGAGTTTTTCGGTAACGTAAAGTATTTGTATCTGTACTTGCATAGACTCAGGAAAGGTAATGTCAGATATTATTTTTTTACGGAACATAAGTCTGTTTATAAAACCTTAAAACAAAATAATCTACCCGTTATTTTTCATCCTACGCTATTTTCTATATATACCCTTTTAAGAACGAACATTATTATAGTAAGCAGTACAGCCTGGATAAAAAAATGCAAATACCATCTGCTATTCAGGGCAAAAAAGGTGCAATTATTCCACGGTTTAGCCTTGAAAAAGGTGGAATTGGCCGTACCCTGGAGGGCAGAATACAATAATTCACCAAGGGGCAGACTGGATAATGCTATAAGAGGCAGGTTCCCCCTTTATGACCTGCTCATTTCCACTTCAGAGTACTGCACAAAAAATGTTTTTTCGAAAGAATTCAGAACAAGGGAATTTTTAGAAAGCGGTTATCCGAGAAATGATATATTTTTCACTGATCAGCCTAATGAATATGCCTCGTTAGGAAGTGACAAAGAAACACTTTCTAAGATTAACAAGTTAAGGACAGAGGGTTACAAAATTATTCTGTACGCCCCTACTTTCAGAGATACGGGTGGAGATGCTATAATGGACGGGGCTATGAATTCAAAGCAGCTGTCCGAATTTGCCGGTAAATATAAGGTGGTATTTGTTTTCAAGCTGCATATATCAACCAGCTTAAAGTACGAGTCGGAGACATACGATAATATCCTTCAGTACGATAACACAAAGGATATTCAGCCACTTTTGAAAGTATCTAATGTTCTGATAACGGATTATTCATCGGTCTGTATGGATTATCTGCTGCTGGACAGACCCGTGATATTTTTCCCCTACGACTATGAGAAATATATTCAAAAGGACAGGGATATGATGTTTGATTATGAGTGGATAACAGTCGGGCCGAAATGCTATTCACAGCAGCAATTACAAAAAGCGCTGGCAGATTATATTGTTGATGGGAAAGATGATTTCGCCAGGAGACGAAAAGAAATAAGAAACGTTATCTGGAAATATAAAGACGGTAATGCGTCTGAAAGGATATGGGATTTTATCAAAGAAAGATATATAAAAACTTAATCACTTCGAATTCCGAAGATGCTTTTTAATTAATTCGGCCAGATGTTTTTCGGTTACGCTGACATCAAATTTTTTTATCAGTGCGCGGTTCTCTTCACCCGTTTTTTGCCTTAACTGAGGACTTCCGACCAGAGTGCTAAGGTAAATCTCAATACGCTGTTTGAAACCGACACAGGCAGGATTGTTTGCGATTATCAATAAATTCATCCGGGTAACTGTTTGTTTCGATATATCATTTTTGAGTGACAACAAACCAGGTTTTCAGGTCACAGTGAAGGCCTGGTTTAAGGAAATAATTCTTAACAAAATAGGGCTGCTTGTTCAACAGCCGTGCTTTTCTGAGCAACTTTGTAGTGTAATGCTTTATGCCCTTTTTATAGGCTTGGCTGAAATACTCGGCTTTCGGGAAAAATTTTTCAATCAGGGTCTTTAAATCAACATCGTTAAAATGATGAAGGTGATAAGGGTTGTCGGTTTTTTTCTTATCGCGTGGGCCGTTTGGCACCGAAAGAATAAACAACCCATCGAGTGATAAATGGTTGTAAACATTCTCAAGAAAGGCCTGGGGTGATTCAACATGCTCCATACTTTCAAAGCTGGTGATAACATCAAACTTGTCTTCAAGGGGCCAGGGTTTGGCTGCATCAGCGGCAAGAAATTTTATGTTGTCTTTGTTGAAATATTTCCTTGCCCAGTCAATAGCATCAACTGATATGTCTATTGCAGTAACGGATTTGGCAGTTTGAGCCAGGTAATTGCTTCCATAGCCGGCGCCACAGGCGACATCACAAACACTTTTGCCAGCAACGTATTTTGCGGCAAATACGTATCTGGCCATGTGTGAAGCGGCATGTTGTTTGGCCCGGTGTAATGTTTTTGGCCAAAGTCGGACATTTGTTGAGTTGTTATTGGTTATTATCTCTGACATTTTTGCATCGCAATTTCAGCTTTCTGCTGCAACTATATGATAAAACAGGGCTGTAAACAAGAAGAAACTTGCCTTAACGAGTTAAGTAGATTATTGTTACAGCATTGCAAGGAGCAATCTTCGGCGAAGGAGAATGTAAAACAGATGAATATAGTAACCAGTTCCGACAGTAATTTTTTCCATTGCCTCAAAGGGCTGGCTCAGAGCATAAAACAATATTACGGTAAGAAGTTAATCGTCTATGACGTTGGTCTCACTGAACAGCAAAAGGCCACCATCGATGCCGAGGTAGTCCCAATCAAAATAGATGTTGATTTTACGGGGTACGCCCAGTTCTGGAAAGAGTCAAAACAAAAGACTGTTAGTGCAATCAAGACGACACATAAGCCGTTTTGTGTGCGGCATTATTTTGAAAATTACTCCGAGCCGATGATATTAGTTGATGCCGATTGCCTGTTTAATGCAAGGGTTGAGGAAGACGGCTTTGATGTAGGCGTTACGCTAAGAAGGAAAAATCGGATAGATTTGAATAATCCCTGGATAGGAATAATAAATGCAGGGGTAATCTTTTTTAATACATACGCTGAGAAGCTTATTGACGCCTGGGCACAGGGATGTATGAATGAAAATACGACTGATCAGAAAGAGCTGGCAGAGATGCTAAGTGAGACAATTGACTGGAAGCACTATGGCAAAGTGTATGACTGGCATGGGGTAAAAGTTAAGGTTTTTAACGCTGAAGTTTATAATGACGTTCGGCTCAAAAACGGCAGGATATATCATTTCAAAGGAAAAAGGCATGATAAAGGGATTTACGAGCAGTTGCTTGAGGCACAGAAGCAGGGCAAAAATATGTATGATGTTTTTAATGAACTGACCGGTCGGAAGAAAAAAACATTTCTGGAAAGACTGCTAAAACGTGTATAATCATCAAGATTTTTTAGAAAGATGTCAGCAATGAAGGTTTCTGTCGTCATCCGAACTCATAATGAAGAAGAGCACATAGGCAAACTTCTAAGTGGTATTCTTGAACAAACTATCAAAGACATTGAGACAATTATTGTTGATTCTGGTTCTACTGATGCCACTATTGCTATCGCCTCACGATATCCAGTCAGAATTCTTAAGATAGCAAAAGAGGAATTTTCTTTCGGCAGGTCGCTGAATATAGGTTGCAGACAAGCTCAAGGTGAAATCATCGTGCTGGCCAGTGCTCATATTTATCCTGTTTGCAAAGATTGGCTGGAGAATTTATTAAAGCCTTTTGGCGATGCGAAAGTAGCTCTTGTATATGGCAAGCAGAGAGGTAACGAGGAAACAGGATTTTCCGAAAATCAGATTTTTCGAAGATGGTTTCCTGACGGATCCGACCATGGTCAATCGCACGCATTTTGCAATAATGCAAATGCTGCTGTGCGCAAGAGTGTTTGGATGAAAATAGATTATAATGAAACTCTGACCGGTTTGGAGGACCTTGACTGGGCTAAACGAACGATGGAGGCCGGTTATAAAATTGTTTATTCAAGCGATGCTGAGGTTGTACATATCCATAATGAAAGACCATTACAGATATATAACCGCTATCGCCGAGAAGCAATTGCTCTCAAAGCCATTTATCCTCAGGAGAAATTCAGCTTTTGGAACTTTTGTCGCCTTTTTTTGTTGAATTCTTTAAGCGACTTCTATAATGCATTTTTGGATAAGTCCTTCAGGCGAAATTCCAAAAATATTGTTCTTTTTCGGCTAATGCAATTCTGGGGGGCATATCGAGGATTTTCCAGCAGGACAGAGGTTACCTGTCAACTGCGGGAAAAATTCTATTATCCTAATAGTATAGATAGACGAAAAACAGATGATTCGGTTTCTGAATCGGGTCGTATGATAGATTACAGCGATATTCAAGAGCAAAGTTATGCCCGAAAAGCTGATTGATGTTACAGTTACGCTGCATAGTGGGATTCCTGTCTGGCCTGGCAGTGTCGGAATTAATGTTACACGAACTATGCGTTTGGAAGCAGGCGACCAGGCGAATGTTTCCCGATTGGATTGTGATGTGCATATCGGAACTCATATAGATGCGCCGAAGCACGTTTTCAAAACCGGTGATACCGTAGAGCAGTTACCATTAGATGTTTTGGTTGGGCCTTGTGTTGTTTCATATCTGCCGAATACAACCAATATAACAGCGGAGGATTTGGTGAGTTTGGCAATACCTGAACAGACCAAACGATTTATAATCAGCACCTCCAATTCCCGGTTATGGACAAATAACAAAACAGAGTTTGTGAAAGACTATGCAGCATTAACCAATGATGCAGCTCAGTGGATAGTAGATAAAGGCATTGAGTTGGTGGGCATTGATTATCTTTCCATTCAGCCATACGACAAGGAATCCCTCGTGCATCGGATTTTATTAAAAGCCGGAGTGATAATTTTGGAGGGTCTTAATCTGACTGGTGTCGCCCCAGGTTTGTATGAGCTTATCTGTCTTCCGCTTAAACTGGCAGGTTCTGAGGGGGCGCCTGCGAGAGTTGTGCTCAGAGTGATACCTTAGATTCCGATGTGTTGGCGGTTGTAATTTAAAAAAATATTGCTTTACACAACAGTTTTATAGAAAATCATTTGGTAAAGGAGAACGGCTGTAATTATGCAACATAAAGTATTAGTAACTGCACCATATATGCAAATGGTAATTGACCGTTTTATGCCCCTGTTTGAAAAGGAGGGGATAAAGCTTGTAGTTGCCCCGTTTAAGGAACGATTCGAGGAAGATGAACTGCTTGAAATGGTGGATGATATTGACGGGGTGATTTGCGGGGATGACAGGTTTACTGAGCGGGTTTTGTCAAAAGCCGGCAAATTAAAGGTTCTTTCCAAGTGGGGCACAGGTATCGATTCAATTGACCAGGATGCCTGCCGTAAATTTGGTGTTGTGGTATGCAACAGTCCCAACGCCTTTACAGAGCCGGTGGCAGATTCTGTTCTGGGTTATATATTGAGTTTTGCCCGGCGATTTCCCTGGATGGACAGGGATATGCGAAAAGGGGTTTGGGAAAAAATACCCTGTATCGCTTTGAATGAATGCACTTTGGGGATAATAGGAGTAGGTAATATCGGCAAAATGGTAACAGCCAGGGCAAAGGCGTTCGGTATGCGTCTGGTTGGCAATGATTTAGTAGAAATGCCGCGTGAATTTCTCGAAGAGAGCGGCATAGAAATGATGTCAAAGAAAAAATTACTTGGGTTATCCGATTTTGTCAGTATTAACTGCACATTGAATCCAACGAGCTTTCATTTAATTTCTGAACCTCAGTTCAAACTATTCAAGCCGAACGCAGTGTTGATTAATACTGCTCGTGGGCCAATTGTTAATGAGACAGCTCTGGTTGCAGCTTTACAGAACAAGCAGATAGCAGGGGCGGCGCTGGATGTTTTTGAAATCGAACCATTGCCCGCGGACAGCCCATTGTGCCGGATGGATAATGTTATGTTGGCCCCGCATAATTCCAACAGTAGTCCAAAAGCGTGGGAGTCAGTTTATCATAATACGATTGAAAATCTGTTGAGAGTGTTAAAACAAAAAGATAAATGAAAGGAAATGTTATGCCGAGTGTGGTAATTACAGGAGCTGCCGGTGGTATCGGAACAGCGACTTGCAATGTTTTTTTAGATGCGGGCTATAAAGTTATCGGTGTTGACAGGCGCAAAACTACCGGTAGGGCATACGAAATGATTCCTTTTGATATAAGCGGTCTTGGTCGCAAAGACGAATCCTGCCTTAAATTTTTTGAGCATATAAAAGAGCTTGTAAATGGCCGGCTGGATGTTCTGATAAATAATGCTGCTATCCAGATTTTCAAACCCATCGACCAAATCAACAATGAGGACTGGATAGAAACGCTGAACACAAATCTGCTGGCTCCATTCTGGTTGATTCAGGAGCTTTTGCCTCTTTTGCGCAGGGCGAAGGGCAATGTAGTCAATATTGCCAGTATTCACGCTAAGGTTACGAAATCGAAATTTACTTTGTATACCACAAGCAAAGGCGCTTTAATGTCGCTGACGCGGACTCTTGCATTAGAGCTTGCGCCCGATGTGCGAGTCAATGCGGTGGTACCAGCGGCAACTGATACACCGATGTTGCGTGCCAGCTTCGAAAATGACCCTGAGGGGTTCAAGGCGCTGGGTGAGTATCATCCGATGCAGCGTATCGCCAGACCGGAGGAAGTCGGGCACGTGGCGCTATTTCTGGCGAGTCCTCAGGCAAGCTTTATAACCGGTTCGGCTTATAGTATTGACGGTGGGATAGGAGCCTGCCTGCCCGACCCGGCAAAGAAGTAGAAGTTGATGTTTGGATGATGTTATAGAGATTGGCGTTTTTCAATCAGCGAGATTATTCTTTGTCTGTCGCTCTCTGTGTCAACACTAATGCTGTCATACTCAGTATAACGCATATGCACATCTGTGTCATTTTCCAACAGCCGGTTTAGGCCGATGCCCTCCATATTTTCCAGAAGACTCGGTTCAAGAGAGCTGTACAACTTCAACATTTGGCCGGTAAAAACATAGACGCCGATTTGTTTGTATATCACAACCGGCTCATCAGTCCGCTTTGTTTTTGGTTCGTGATATGGTATAGAATATCTTGAGAAATATAACGCCCTTTGTTTTTTACTTACGACAACCTTAACCGCATTGGCATCGTATAAATCATCGTTGTCCTGAACTTCTGTATAAAAATTGATAATCTCTGGCGATAAATCGACGTTAAGGGTATCGACATTAAAAAGCGGCTCATCACCCTGTATTACTATGTATTTTGTCGCTCCACGATTTTCCGCTTCGAGCTTTTGGGCCACCTCGGCCGACCTATCGAGACAATCTGTATGATCTTCTCTGGTCATAATAGAGGGAATCCCCAGTTCTGCGCATTTTTCAACTATACCCTTGCTGTCCGTGGCAACGTAAACTTCCTTCCACTTCGGCCACTTCATTACAGAATTATAAACATGCCAAATCATGGGTTTGCCGCAAATGTCACATCACGGCTTACCAGGAAACCGAGTTGATTTATACCTCGCGGGTATGATACCTATATAAGTTTCCATTACGTAATCTCCTGATGAAAAATCACTTTACCCGGCGGGCAATCAAAAGCCCCTGCACACTTTCAGTCTTAAGCAGAACCTCCCATGCATCACTGTTTTCTATTTCCGTTGCCACTTGGTAGCATTTTATGCTCTTGGGATAATAAATATCATGAGCCGCAAAGTATCCGCCGATTTTAATGACGTCCTTAACAATATTCCATTCTGCTAAGCCGCAGTATTCTCCTGTATCACAAAAAAAGAAATCTAAGGGAATATCATATTTTTTTAATGCCTTCCTTATCAAGTCTTTTTCGCCGCTCATATAGAGGTGAGCGAGCCATCTAAAACGACAATGAGCCACTTTCCTGTCTATCGTTTTATATCTCGATCCAACGAATTTGGGATGGCCGGGCTTAATAATATCTTCATATCTAACAGACCAGCCTATCATATATTCTACTCCATCTATTGGGTTAATTCTATTCTTATTTGCTTCAATGCAAATCATTTTGGCCCCTGACTCGATAGCAGCTTGTGCCAAGTAATAGGTAGATTTGCCCCCTCCCCCTGTCTCAATAATAAACTTACTTCCCATCGCATATTTGTATAAATGCTCCAGGTCGTTTTCAATTGGACTGCCCATAAGCACTATTCCGTTCTTATATGATTTATCGTTTGTTTTGAATATTTTATTTTTTCCGAGCGGCGACACACCACCACTTTGGAAAATAAAGAGATTCAGCTACCATCGGTAGTATACTGCCAGTTGAAGATACTGTCCCGATCCGCCGCCTGAAACTCGTCCGCCGGGGATTATTTGTCAGGATGATTAGATTCATTATCCAACATTTTTAGATTATGTTTTTTTTGTGAAACTTTCGATAAAGCTTCGCAAATATTCTCTTTAATCTACCATAGTTATCAGGGTACTCCCGTAGCCATTTCGGCAATTGCTGCATTCTAGATTCCTTGTAAGAAATTCCATGCCAACCTAATTTGCCGCAGCCTCTAATAAAAACCGTCCCATCGTAGCCGTTAAATATGTATGTAATCTCTGACTCATCTGTCCTCATTACTTCTGGCGAGTTGTCTTTTATACCAAATAAACCGAGATACTTTGAATCGACGAAGATGGCATTCGTACGTGTTGTGGCTACTAGCTCATACCCTTTCAGTTTTGCGAGTTTATCAATAGACAAAAGGCTACTTCCTTGAGATATCCGCATATCCCGTGCTTGTACGAACTCAACTACGCTAGGAATGGTCGGGTTATATTCTATAACAACAATCTTTGGTCTGTAACACTGCACAGCTTCCCACACATGATAGTCATTGCCATCTATGTCTATTGAAAGCAAATCAAAGTCGATAGGTATGCCTGTAGTCTTAAGAAGTGCATCCAGGCCGTCTTCCTTCCCAAAACCAACAAAAACATTTATCGGGACAACCTTTCTATTCCCTCCGTATGTTTTTAGTAAGCCTCGAAACTTACAGGCATCGCCTTCGAGCAATACTGCTGAATAGTCTTTGTTTTTAATAAGATTAAAAGTATTACTATAATGTTTGCCATCCCAAACACCAAACTCCACACACCATTTGTTGTTATCGCCTATGACCTCCAAAGCTTTCTCAATTATACCGTCCTCGCCGTACTGTGAAGTAATGTTTTTGGCAAATTTATTAAGCCACCGATTTGGTTTAGTCATGTTATTTTGGTCATCTAAACAAATCTTTTCATTCATTATACCTCCAAGTTATTATAAACTCAGCTTTGTCATCTCTCTATAATAAAAATTATTTGAACGCCTCCAAATTTAAGCTAATGGTATACTTTTTGCCGTTTACCTCTATTTTGTGCGAGGCGAAGTCTTCAAAGTCATGATATTGACAATCATTAGGGTCCCAGTTTGTGATTTTTTCAAAACCTACTTTCTGAAGTAATTCTGAAAGATACTGTCTATTAAAAACCGAATAATGGGTGTTATAAGGATAATCTTGTTTTCCCATTAATGGATATTTTATTGGGTTTATATTCTTTCCTGTGTTGGCATAGATGTGTATGATTTGGTCGAAATCGGGCACAGAAATCCGCAGGGTGCCACCTTTTTTTAAGACTCTTTTCATCTCAAGCAAAACCTTTTTAAGGTCGCCATGTTTTACATGTTCCAGGATATGACACATATATACCATATCAACAGTTGCATTCTGGAAATTTGGAAGAGAGGTAATATTGTCCGTAATGATGTGGACGTGCGGGAAAGGTCGAGCATCTACATTTATAAATTCAGGGCTGTTTTTACTTCCACAGCCAATATGGACCAGGACTTTCCCATCGCTGTTTTTTGGAAGAGGGGGTTTTACTAATCGTCTCTTAATAAAGGACAATTGTTGTTTTAGTTTTTTTCGGAATTTCCTCAGTTTTCTTCGCATTTTTGTTTTGCCCATTTGGATTCAGATATTTTGGTTTTTCGTCTAATCGACTTGTTCTTCCGGCAGAGAATAGTCAATCAGTCCCCAGCTTCTGCTATTACAATTCTTATATTTTTTATGTCTTCTCATCAAAATTCGCTTCAAACCTTTGGACTGTTTATATACTTCTCTATAATCTTTCTTAACATGAAAATTCCTATCGTACGCTCTCTCGTATCTATCGGGATGGTATTGATGATAGATTCGCAGAGGATCGTTCAGAATGCATTGTTTATAGAAAAGATAAGCACAGCTGGACATATCACCATCAATCTTGAACCCGTCACATTTAATCTCAGCAAATCCCCTAATTCTTTCATAGTTCTTTTTTGCCATCAAAAAAAAATCACCAGCTGCTTCCCTGTAAGGTCGATCTTTTTCCGGTTTGTTCTTCCTGCTGTGGCTGTTTAGACGGCAAAATTCCAGTGCCTCTTCATTAGACAAACCATCAGGAATGGCTTTTTGTACATCATAGCGAATTATTCTATAAAAATATTTGTCCGACAAATTTTTCTTTGTTAAAAAAGCTATAAGCTCCTTGTTAAAAATTATGTCTCCATTTGAACAGAGAACGTATTCACCACTTGCTCGTCTTATAGCGGCATTTTGTGCGATATTTTGGAAAAATGTTATTTCATCACCTTTGATAGCATCGTATGGGGTTTTGGGGATTTTTTTGTGAATTTTATTTGGAACCGTAATTATTTTCACATCAGAATTCAAATTGTCTTTAAATACCAAGACCTCCTTCAAACGTGGCATATTAGGTGGTGGGTTCCACTCCACGACTAGAATTTCACAGTTTAGCTCGTATTTTCCAGCTAAATCTCTCAAGATGTTTAAAGAATTCTGGAATCTTTCAACGAAATTGTTGCAATGATGGTCATTTCGTGCCGCGAAGATAAAACTGACATAAATCTTTGGTTCTTTGTTTCTTGCTCTTGTATTAATAAAAAAATCAAGCATATTTGATTGTCCTTGGCCTCAGATAACGAAAGATTAAACCTGTAAGCTTTTTCATTAGTCTAAGGCAATCTGTTTTTTGGACAGCAGATTTGTTCCTCTGGTAAAGAATAATCAATTAGTCCCCAGTTTTTGCTGTTACAGTTTCTACGGATTTTGTATATCTGCGTAATGATTTTATTAAAGCCCTTGGCCTGCTTATGGACTTCTTTATAACTCCTTCTGATGTGGAGTTCTTTATTATAAGCCGTCTCGTATCTATTACGATGCCATTGGTGATAAATTCTCAGAGGGTCATCTAGGATAATCTGCTTATAGGATCGATTAGCCGAACCCAGTATATCGCCATCAATCTTCAGTCCATCACATTTTATTTCCGGATATCCCCTAACCTTTTCGTAATTCTTCTTAGCCATCAAGAAAAAATCTCCCGCAGCTTTCCTGTGAAGATGGTTATTTTCTACTTTTTTCCCTCTCAAAATGCTATTGGCACGACAAAACTCCAGTATTTCTTCAGTTGTCATATTATTGGGTATAGCTTTTTGCACATCGTATCTATATATTCTATAAAAGTACCTATTTGACAATTGTCGCTTTGCTAAGAAGGAAATTACTTCTTCATTAAAAATAACATCCGCGTTGGTACAAATAACATATTTTCCTTTTGCCCGTCTGGCACCTACATTTAGGGCTATATTTTGAAAAAATGTAATCTCATCAGCCCTGACCGCATCAAAAGGAGTACCTGGGACGCTTTTGTGAATCTCATATGGAACGGTAATTATTCTAACCGTCGAATTCAGGTCTTTTTTGAAGGACAAAACCTCTTTCAACTGCGGCATATCAGGTAGAGGATTCCACTCGACAATTATAATCTCAAAGCTTAAGCGATGCTTATCACCAAGGTCTCGGAGGATATTCAGGGAGTTTTGAAATCTGCCCATAAAACCCTCACAGTGATTGTCATTTCTTGCGGCAAAAATAATGCTGAGATAAGGCTCAGTCATTCAGGTACTCTTTCGTTTCTTTGTTACTTGTAAATTTTACGAACAAGTTTTATTTGCTTCCTTTTCATATTATCTTTTCTAATATACAAAAAATCGTTAAGAATATCTGAATTTTTTCTCCTGATTGATTTAGCCATTTGGAAATTGTGCTCCCTTAAAAAAGAATCGGCCTCATCAAATAATATTGCGCCTTCGTAGTGTGGCACAAAATACAATTCAATGTGTATACCAACAATTTGTTCTTCCAGATATCGGCCAAGACTTTTCACTACTTCTAGATCCGTTCCTTGAGCATCAACTTTAATAAAGTCGAAATTAACGTTTAAATCGTCTATAAGGCTATCTAAACGGACACAATTCACTTCTGTTATTTTCTTCAGTCGATATTTTTCGGGGACCTCCCCGAAAGTTTCAATAAAGAAATCACAGTTCATCTTAAGTAATGAAGAGCAAGCTTCCTTATTATAGATATAAAAATTTCGTTTGCCTTCCTGACTAAAAATAGCACAGTTTTTATGTATTACTTTTGAATTAATTTCTTTAACTTGGTAATCTTCAGCCAAAGGGTCAACGCTAAGAATTGTATCTATCTTTTTTATATATTTTTTCCAGGGAGAAGGAAGTTTTTCTCCAACACAGCCAACATCGATTAGATTTATCACTTATAGCTCCTTTATATCTTTGTAGAATTTCTCAAATTTCGTTGGCGTTAAAATCTTAAAACTAACTCCAAATGCCTCAATAGCGTTTAGATTTTCATAGACTATTCTGTCTTTTTCAACACATTGCTCCCAGGTAGCGTCGTCGGTGTAGCCGCTGCCATAACAGTGGTGGTTTTTATTTTGGCTCTCAAGCTCATCCCGTGTATGCAGGGTAAAACCATCCATTCCAACAACATATATATCAGATGCTCCAAGCAAATGGGCTATGACTATGGCAAGACAGCCGGCTGTTCTAAAATATCCGTATATTTTGCCATCCCGGTATTCAATTTGGCTCTGCCTGCCGGCTTGTTTTAAGCTGTCCACATAATCTATTCGTATGTATGGGCCTTTGTAGTGTTTTTTTATTGATTTTTCGTTCAGGCCTGAACCGAACATCAATTTCGTTTTTTCACTGTTGATACAGCTGCCAAAATCTCGCCACCGCTGCTTGTTCGTCCACAGATGATAGTCCGGCTCGCAAAATCCGGTCATCTTATTGATGCCGATAGTAACAGGATTAGTCTCTCGCATAAAATCCTTTATCGCCTTTTCATATTCCTGCAATGTTCCGCCTGCCCCGACGATCAGAAACGGCTTGCCTTTTTCACAGCCAAGCCGGTCAGCCAGCTTTTGCGGTTTATTTTTCTTCCAGTTCCACACCATAGAACTCAAGCTTTTCTAAGTAGAAAGTGAATAATGTACACCGTCATGTCATCATAATATTCAAAAACTCCTGCTCGCCGCAGATGTTTTTTGTGGTAATCGAGTAGCCGATAAGGCGTCATATCGCAATGATGTCTTCGCCAGGTCTCAAATTTTTCAATTTCAAAACCGTTTTTCAATATCAACTCAGTAACCGCGGCGAAATCGCCCGAGACAAAATTCTTGTGCCCGTGCAGATGAACCGGAGCCGTCATGGATACTATGCCATCTGGCTTTAGGACCCTATATATTTCTCGAAAGGCTTTGCCGTGTTTTTTCCAGTGCTCGATCGTTTGGCTTCCGAGGACATAATCGAAAGAATTTTCGGCAAACGGCATTTTTTCCACACCGCAAACGTGGGTTGTCAAGTCTGTATCAAGAACATCAATCCCTTTCCACCGGCAGTTATTAGACTCCACAATATCTTTTATAAACCCTCCCTTTGCTTTGGTGCCGCAACCGACCTCCAGCACATCTTTACCTGATATATCAGAATAATAAACTTTTTCAACCATTCTTTGGCATCGCCGAAGTGAATGATCGCCTTTGCTGTCGCACTGTTTGCAATGATCATAGCTCACACATGCTGTACATGGCATATCTGTAATTTTTGCTGTTGCATTGCCAAAAGGCTGTTTACCATTTTTTGCGACAGGTTTAACAAAAGTCACCGACAGCGTTTTCATTCCTAATGCACTGCAGCATGCCGCCCGATGATGGCCCTCATAAATCTCGTAGCCGCTGTTAAATGGATTTGCCGCTATCGGCTCAGCCACAGCGATCACCCCGCCGTTAAAACTGTCAGCCTTAATACTCTCATAGATTTTAAGAAATTTCTCTACTCTTTCGATTGCTCTTTTTCTGCTCTTGCCGTACCGCCGCAGCATCTTGTAGTAAGCGGTTCTTCGGATACGTTTCCAAATCTTGTCTCCGTGCTCCTGATAAGCTCTAAGCAGCCTGCAATGCGGCGATGCCTTGATATCAAGTATCATATCCATCGGCCCGATGTGTACCGTTTTATATTTTTCGAAGCGGTCAAGGTTGTATTGTATGTGCAGCTGCTCGATAGGCATATCCTTAACGCCAACCTGCACCATCTCTATATCGTGCTTGAGGTGATCTAAAAATCCAATTTCTTTTTTACGCGACATAATTTCAAGCTGTCCTGTTCTTCTCTAAGCGAACCTGCTCATATACGCTCTGCAGCTTTTCTATCACAACTTCGTGCACATAATTTTCACTGACATGCTGCTTTGCTTTTGCGGCGAGTTCCTCTCTCTCTTCAACTGATTTTCCCGTCATTTCTGCCATCGCCTTGGCCAAAGCATTTGTATCGTTAGCCTCTGCCATCATGGCGAATTTACCATTTTCCAGAATTTCCGCAACCCCGCCGACATTGGTCGCGATGCAGGGCACCCCTGCCGCCATTGCTTCCAGCATCGCCCTTGGCATTCCTTCGGCAACAGATGACAGCACAAAAACATCCATCGCCCGCATCAGCTGCGGCACATCATCCCGCCGCCCAAGAAAAATAATATCCTCTGCAAACCCCGATTCAGCTGCCTGCTCTTTGAGCTGGTTATGTAAACGGCCACTGCCGACAAAGACCAGCAGGGCGCTTGGCAGATGCTGTTTGACCTGTGTGAAGGCCTCTATGAGATAGTTGTATCCCTTTGTTGGAACAAGGCGTCCAACTGTACCAAAAACAAATGCGTCGGTCTTTATAGCGAGGTTTTCTTTTGCCTGTTGCTTAGTAATATGAACCTGGGAAAAACGGTCATAGTCAATGGAATTTCCGATGGGAATTACCTGTTCAGGCCGAACCACCGGGTTGTTTCGCAGAACATCTTTTCTCACCGCTTCTCCCGTCGTCAGTATTTTATTTACCCACCTGAGAACTATCCAGTTCATGAATTTGCGCCTGCGTCTTTTGCTTCTGTTAAGACCAGGGACATGCGACAAAACAATGTGTATACCGGCCAGCTTAGCAGCAATAGTGCCATAGATGGTAGCCTTATGTCCGTGACTGTGAAGGATATCCACTTTCTGGTGTTTGAGTACTCTTAAAAGCTTCCAAATGCCCAAAAGATTTGGCAAACGAAAAAACTTTTTCCTGGAAATGTAGAAGACTCTGTAACCTTCTTCCTCAAAAAAATTAGGGCTTTCGCTATTCTTCATAAGATAAATAATGATTGTCTCGTATTTGCGGGGGTTAATACTTGAAATTACAGATGCTCTGGATGACACCACCCCTTCATATCGAGGCCAAAGCCTCGCCACAACAATTTTGCCGTCTTTCATTGCCATTCCTGAAAATTATTTATCAGCGTTCATCGATCTGAATATATACTATTATAATATTTCTGACAGTCGCCGGAAACCACATTGTTGAGCCATTCTTTGTTATGTAAATACCAGTCTATTGTTTTTTTTCTATTCTCTGTTTGGAACTTACCGACAGTTTCCATCCCAGTTGCGCTATTACTTTGCTACCAGCAGTCAATATTATAAATCTCACCTGGTTCTGCTTCAACTAAAACCTTCCATATGGTGGTGCGGTGGTCATATACATAAAGCCAATCACGTATGTATTTTACAGCTTCAGTTATGCTTTTTTAATATTCGATAAGATACTATTGAAATCCCATCTTAGGGTTTTATTTTGTTTTAAGGGCTGGTTTGGAAAGCGATAGATTTCTTCGAGGACAAGTCTTTCATTTGTAACATTTCCGAGCATGATACGGCCTGATTCAGCTCCTAAATCCACAGCAATATAATTATTGTCCTGCCGCACTTTTGCTTGTCTTGGCCTTTCAAAACTTGATAATGGTTTAAATCCTGCCTTGCTGGCTCTTGCTTAGTATCGAGAGGAAGAACCTCTTGTCGCTGCCCCTGCTCGCCCTGTGGAACGGCGCCCGCCGCCACCTTCTGTGCCGCCTTGGCTTATGTCGCCAACATCCATTTCGAATGAAAAGCCTGCAGGAGCACCGGCTTCGCTCATATTGCTTCACTTGCGATTTTTGTCGGCGGCGTATCGGCTCTTGTGCCGGAGCGTCGCCGTGATTTGGCAGGTGTAGCTGTCCGGGCGCTGTTGGCTGCGACCTTAGCGTGTCTTATGGTTGGTGCCGTTGCCTGGACCTTTTACCACGCCGGCAGCTTCGCCCTGCAAGTGAGTCGTTAATATATCAATCTTAATCAAGATTTGCCTTTGTCCCGGTGGTAAAAGCCGTTGCAGCGGACAGTGACGGTTTCATCATCTTTTATTTTAATCTCGAGCTCGTCACTGAAGTATCTTGCCTGGCCTTTTTTCTCGGGTGCGGTTACCTGCACGGTAAGTTTAATGCCTTCGCTCGAAGGCTGTTGCAAAATGACTTTTACATACCCTTTTTTTGAGGAGATGGAGTCTATCTCAAACGATTCGCCGTTGGTGCTTTTTATTAGAATTTGTTTCGTTTGGGATTTGCCCGGTTCGAGTTTGCTCAGCAGTAGTCTGCTCGGCTGGACTTGGAATCTTGAAAGAATTTCGTAGTGGATGTCCACAGAGCGTTGCTTAGGATGGCTGAGTCTAATTTTAATAGTCCCTTCCGGATTCTCCCTGAGCTTTTGCATATCAACTTTTGGTTTCAAAACAAAATCACCAGCTGATGTGTTCGGGTCAAACTCTATGCTAATCGCGTTATTGGTTGACGTGAAGCCGGTTATCGCAAAGGCCTTGCCGTCTTTACTCTTTAGCGTAATATCCGGGGCGGCGGCGTTTTCTTCCCACTCGGAAAAACAAAGCTCAGACGGCGAAACCTCAATGTGCGGAACTACTTTTGCCTTTATCATCAGCTTGACCTTTGGGTTTTCCGTGTCGTTGGTATTGACGTAGATGCTTTTTGCTACGGAGCCGGGCCTGCTTTGTCCGCTGTACTTGATTTTTATAACGCCGTCTTCGCCGGGCTGGTATTGCTTCTTGGCTAAGGTGGGAACGGTGCAGCCGCAGGTCGCTTTAATCCTGCCTATCTCCAGAAGTCCCGAGCCGGTATTTTTGAATTGAAACTCGCACTCGCCTTTTTGCCCAATATCCAGTTCCCCGAAATCGTGAACCGTCTTTTCAAAGCTGATTTTTGGTTTGGCCTCAGGACTTTTTTCATTCGGCTCCGAAGATTCTTTGGTTTCGGCTGCTGGGGTTTGCTGTTGTTGTAGTGCCTCTTGTCCGGCCGCTTGGGCCGAACAGACGCCGCATACCACACTGATAATTAAAACGTAGCGACTCAACATATTGGTATCTCCTCATATATTCTGGATATACATATTTGCACCCGGAATCAATCATACAAAAAAACCGGTTGGAAATCAAGATAGTTATTATACTCGTGCCAGTTACCTCTTGTTCGGCCGCGACATTGAGTTTTTTCGCGTGTTCTGCGAGCGAATACACCAAAGAGGCATAGAATTCCGACGTTTTTAATAGTATTTTTTCAGATGAATTTGGATTACCGTAATATCGGCGGGCGTGATGCCGCTTATTCGCCCGGCCTGTGCAAGTGTGCCCGGACGAAAGGCGGATAATTTCTCCTTTGCCTCCGCCCGAAGATGTACGATGCCGTCATAATCTAACTCAGCCGGTATCTTCTTGTTCTCCAGTGCCTGCAAACCGGCCACCAGGCGCTGCTGCTTGGCCAAGTATCCTTCATACTTGGCATCGATAACCACCGCCTGCAAAACGTCCTTGTCCAAGCCTGCCTTTTTAACAAAGCTATTGTCGGCCAGTTCTTCAGCAATAGTATTGTCAGGTTGATGAAGCTGTTGCCACAAACTCGATCCATCCGACCGGTTGTTTTGCAGATAACTTTTGAGTTTGCTAATACCTTTGAGCTTATTCTGGAATTTTGCCCAGCGTTTTTCGTCTACAAGGCCGACCGATTTGCCGATTTGAGTTAGTCTCCTATCGGCGTTATCGGCCCGCAACGACAGGCGAAACTCAGCCCGTGACGTGAACATCCTGTAAGGTTCGTCGATGCCCTTTGTTAGCAAATCATCTATAAGCACGCCGATATACGCCTGGTCTCTGCCGAGAACAATTGGCTCAGCACCGTAACATTTTCTCGTTGCGTTGATACCGGCAACAATACCTTGGCCGCCAGCCTCCTCGTATCCACTGGTGCCGTTAATCTGACCAGCCAGAAAAAGTCCCGATATCTTCTTGGTTTCCAGGCTGCTTTTTAGCTGAATCGGCGGACAATAATCGTACTCCACGGCGTAGGCATAATGGATGATACGCGCGTTTTCTGTCCCCTGCAGCAATTTGAGCATTTGCTCTTGAATATCTTTCGGCATCGAAGTAAAAATGCCGTTGCAGTAAATCGTCTTGATACTTTCTTCTTCCGGCTCCAAAAATATTCGATGCTGTTTTTTGTCTGCGAACCTTACCACCTTGTCTTCGATGCTCGGACAGTAACGGGGGTCGGCGCCTTTTATCTGTCCTGAGCAAAGCGGTGCTCTGTGAAGGTTGTCTCGAAGCAGTTTGTGTATTTTTTCATTTGTATAGGTGACCCAGCATGGCACCTGCGGCTGGTCTATTTTTTCTGTCATAAACGAAAATGGTGTCGGCTGTTCGTCGCCGGGCTGAATTTGCAATTTATCCAAATCGCAGGTCGCGGCGTCCAGCCTCGGCGTGGTGTCGGTCGACATCCGTCCAAGCTCAAGGCCCATTCTCCTCAGACTCTGCGAGAGCTCCACGCTCGGCGGCTCTTCAATTCTGCCCCCTGCCCAGCACCGGCTGCCGATATACAACTTGCCGCCGAGAAATGTCCCCGTCGTTACGACCGCCGCAGAGCAGGAATACTGCGAACCATCCTTGCACCGCACCGCACGCACCTTTTGCCCCTCAGCGATTATCTCCGTCGCTATCCCCTCGACAATCGTCAGGTTCTTTGTCTGCTCAAGCCTCTGCTGCATCCACTTCGCGTATTTGCCTCTGTCAGCCTGCGCTCGCGGCGACTGAACAGCGGGTCCCTTCGAACGGTTCAGAATCCGAAATTGAATCCCTGTTGCGTCTATCGCCAGTCCCATCAATCCCCCTAAAGCGTCGATTTCACGCGCAATTTGTCCTTTGGCCAGTCCGCCGATAGCGGGATTGCAGCTCATCTGGGCTATTGTGTCTTTGCGAATCGTTATAAGGCAGGTCCTGGCACCGATTTTCGCCGCTGCGTGAGCGGCTTCTACGCCGGCGTGCCCTGCGCCTATCACAATGCAGTCAAACTCATTTGCTTTCATAGGAATTCGCCAGCGCAACCGCCGAGGCAATCGCGAAATTCGCCGTATGCGTAATGCTTACGCTTATATGTTTAATCCCGAGCCTCTTGGCGATTTTTTCAACCTCCCCGCTTAGATTGACTTTGGGCTGACCCGCAGGGTTATTTACTATCTCTATGTCCGTCCACGCAATCTTGCCGCGCCAGCCTGTGCCCATAAGTTTAAGAATTGCTTCTTTCGCCGCAAAACGGCCGGCAAGCTTTTCCATCCTGTTCTTATTCGCCTCGGCATAGGCCTGTTCGGATGTGGTGAATACCTTGTCCAGGAAGTGTTGCCCGTGCCGCTTGGCCATCTCCTCTATCCGCGGAAAATCAACAAGGTCTATGCCATGTGCTACAATTTCCATTTGCTCTCACTGGTAATTAGTTAAATGGTAATTGGTTAAATGGTTCCTTCATCGTGTGCTCAACGTGTAGATTTTTCGCAGGCAAAAGTTTATAAACTCATCTTTGTTGCCCATCTGTGCCTGCTGCACCAGTCTGGCACCGAACTCATCGAAGGCTTTTTTACGGCGGTCGAAATCTATCTTGGCCTCGAGCTGTTTTTGCACCTTTTCGAATGGTTCAACCGTTCCTGCCTGTTTGTCAATCAGCTTCATTATAAAGATATGTCCGCCAGCCTCAATTGGCCCTGCAATCTGCGCCGGCTGAATTTTTTCCGCCTCGACTGCAAGAATATCATAGGGTTTTGCAAGAGACTCCGGCTGCACCGGCTCCCACACGCCGCCAAATGACGCCCTGTGCCCGTGCGAGTAGCGTTTGGCCAGTTTGCCGAAATCTTCGCCACCACGCAGGTGCTCAATCAATTCGCCCGCCAGCTCTTTGCCGATTTGCTCGGCTGTCTCGTTCGGGTCCGCAGACTTCAGCTTCGCCAGTTCTATATCTATAAGTGCAAATTCCAGCTTAGCCGGCACTGTGAAAAATTCCTCCTTCATATCATTGTAGGTCTGCAGCAGCTCGCGGTAAGTAGCAGGTCTTTGCTGTGGCAGCTTCGTCGATATATAGTGTTGACTGAGGATAATCTTTTTCTGATAGTCCTTAAAGCTTGCCCAGTCCATCCCTTCCTGCTTAAGGGCGTGCTCAGCCCGGGCGTAATCACCGCCGAAGCTGACGATAAATTTTCGGACCTCCGCCTCAGCTAATTTTTCCAGACGCTCATCGAGCCCAGCGCTGAGTTCTTTTTTAGCCTGCTGATAGAGTAAAATATTGGCTATTTTACTAACTACAAACCGCTCGACATCGCCCCGCGCCTGCCTTTCGAACTGCGGATAGTCATTTTTCTGAGCGACCGGCCCTAGATATTCCAGCAGTGGATTAACTATCTCATCAGCCGTTAATGGCTCATCGCCGACAACCAGAACAAGCCCTCCTGAACATTCCGGAAGACCCGTCCTTTGCGGCAGCGGCATCGCAGCCAACTGCTCTTCGGTAAACTTCGGCTTTTCGCTTCCGCAGCCGGTTATAACCAAAAGTACCAACGGCGCCAGCCAGGCACACTTACGCATAGCAGCAATCTCCTGATTCATAGATATTGATTATCAACCGCGAACAATACGCAGTAATATACACAAGCTCTGTTGCGAATTTGCTCGGAAATACCAGGTAATCACAGTACTAAAAATGGGGGTCTTTTGCAAAGGTTTTTGGGTAAAGGTGGTTACTGTAGATGGGGATTATGCGTCCTTTCTCGGCCTATTGTGGTCTGTGGTCCATGGCCGGGATAAACAATGGTTTCATCCGGCAGCGTCAGGAGCTTTTCCTTTATGCTCTTTATTAGCTGGGTCATACTGCCGCCTGGCAAATCCGCTCGGCCAATCGAATCGGCAAACAGCGTATCACCTACAAAAACGATTTGTTCCTGCTTCGAATACAGGCAGATTCCGCCCGGCGTGTGGCCGGGCGTATGAAGCACCTCTAATTTTATGCCGGCCTGTTCGACAATACTTCCTTCTTCGAGGGTAAAGTCAGCCTCGATGGCATCGTTGGCGGCAGGTCTTAGTCCTGCGAGAAATGACAGGTTACTCTGCCGGTCTGCGAGTATCTTCGCATCGCGTTTATGGACGTAAGCTTTTACGCTGGAGAAGTTCTTGCGCAATTGCACTAACCCACTGATGTGGTCGATATGTCCGTGAGTGAGAACCGCAGCGACCGGATTTAATTTATATTCGTGGAGAAAATCGACAAGCGCACCGGCCTCAAGGCCCGTGTCGATAATCAGGCAGTCTCCGGCTGATTCGCTTTCGCGAAGGATATAGCAGTTGGTTTCGTACGCACCCAAAACCAGGCAATCGATTTTCATTTGACTTCTCCCTTGGAAAGACCGGCAGGTTAACAGAAATACCACCTGTGGTCAATAGCCTTTGCACTTGACCGATGGTTTGTAGTTTGTTATTTTGTCGTGGCTGTTCAGAATTTTAGGCCGGCGCAGCGCCGAATTGTTAAGGCTGGCATTTGCCGGTGTAATTGCTATATTTTGATTAACAATGCACCATATGAATTGCCGATAAGATTGGGCGGTGTGAGTGCCGAACTAATACCATTATAGTGTGTTGGCTTTATGCTTCAGGACCGAGGCTATGCCTGAGTTTTTAAGACAGAAAAAGGCGCACGGGCTTTTCAAAAGGTACCAGGGCAATCCAATATTGACGCCGGAAATTTGGCCTTATCCCGCGAATGCGGTTATGAATCCGGCCGCCATTAAATTGAATAATGAGACCCTCCTGCTGGTTCGTGTCGAAGATATGCGTGGCTTTTCGCATCTGACCGTTGCACGCAGCAGTGACGGATTCACGAACTGGCAAATTGACCCTGCCCCGACCCTCGAGGCCGACGAAGCCTCCGGAGAGGAAAGGTGGGGTCTGGAAGACCCTCGTGCCATCTGGCTTGAGGAGCAGAAGCAGTTCGGCATTACGTACGTATCTTTCAGTGAGAGCGGCCCGGTGGTATCGCTGGCGATTACCAAAAATTTCAAAACCTTTGCCAGGCTTGGTGCACTTCTGCCGCCGGAAGATAAGGACTCCTGCATGTTCCCGCGCAGGTTCAGGGGGCGCTTCGCCCTGATTCATCGGCCTATCGTCCGCGGTGAAGCACATATGTGGATTAGCTTCTCGCCCGACCTGAAACACTGGGGCGACCACAGATTGCTAATTAGAACAAGGACCGCTTACTGGGACTGCCATAGAGTAGGCCTGGCGTGTCAGCCCGTAGAAACTCCGCAGGGCTGGATGATATTCTACCACGGTGTCCGCGTAACAGCCGCTGGGTTGATATATCGGCTTGGCTTGGCGCTTCTGGATTTGGAAGAACCCTGGAAAGTACGCCGGCGAAGCGCCGAGTGGATTTTGGGACCGCGGGAGTTTTATGAGCGAGTTGGCGATGTTGGAGGTGTCGTATTCCCCACCGGAGCCACTATCAGTAAGGAAACTGATCAGCTTAACCTCTACTATGGCGCCGCGGATTGCACCGTCGCTGTCGCAACAGCGAGCCTGAGCGACTGCATCGACTATATTATGTCCTCTCCCGAAGTGACGGAATAATCTGTTGCTGCCTAATCCGCTGCCGGCACCGGTGATGACGGCAATGCGGCCCTACAACAGCACCTCACTTGAACCGTCGGCCAATTTCCTGCGAAAAGCGTCGGTTTCCCACTGGTTGATGAAGTTTTGCTGCCTCTTATCCAAACCGCAAATCCCGCCTAAGCGAAACGCATTGGTGCGAACAAAAAGTGAGCTGGCCACAATGTCCCTGACCGCGGGTGCGATTTTTTCCGAACCCGCAACAAAAAGTCCGACGCCCTTAACCAAAAACGCCGCGGAAGGATTCAGACCGTTTTTGATTTGCGTTCTCAGCCTGGCGGCAATCGCCGTCGAATCGCATCTGGTCACCCACATTGCCGGCCCATTGGCATACAGCAGTTCATCCGGCGTCAAAACACCCGATGATAGCATCTTCTGTGCATCTGTTTGACGCCAAAATGCTACAATATTATCGTCGCAGAAATAACTTATCGAGGTATACCGTCCGGTCGCTTCAAAAAATGCCCTGCGAATGCAAAGCTTTGTATCGGTGATGGTCTGGTCACTTATGGGCCTTATCTTACCGGGTTTTAGCTGTCTTAGTTTACCGTTGCAGTCCTTGACCACCCTGTGTACAAGCCGCAACACCGCACTTGTGCTGTTTGCTGCAACGGCCAGCCCGTGATTTTGCAAAAATATAATCGCCGGTCCCCTGCCATAGCGCTTTTTGTAGTCAGCGGTGACCTTTTTAATTTTCCTGGCGAGCATATATCCAAGCCCGACGTAAGGCACCCACACCGGTGGAAACTTTTCATCTTTGAACAGTTTCTGAAGTTTTTCGCGTCCGTTTTTGGCACAGGTGTACGCCAGCACGGCCTCAGGATGCAGATGAACGACGTATTTATCGAGAAGAGCGTGGAAATGGGATTCCAATGACGGCCTGGCCTTGCGGCTGGTTTCATCGTCGCAGGCAAGAAGCAGCCGATTCTTCACCTGGGCTTCTCTGGCTTGTATGTCAAGCCGGGCGATTGACTTATCTTCTATAATCGACAAGACCACATCCAGCCGCAACCTGCGCCAACCGTCTTTTATGTTCATATCTTTTAGTGCTGTTCCACTGGCTTTTATGTACATATACTTTCCGTCGGCTGTTTTTACCGATGTGTTACCGCCCCCAGCCTGAACCAGCGTAACATCTCTGCCGGTCGCATTGGATATCTTTATTAAATCCCCTAAGGCATTATTCATCTTGTTGGCATGCTGTTTAATTTTGTTATGTCAGTTTATCTTGGTGTTGCATCGGGCAGGCCGCCATCAACCGGGATTGTTGCGCCTGTCGTCGGTGTTTGACGCGTGGCAAAGAACAGCACTGTATTTGCTACATCTCGGCCGGTGATACTTGTCTTAAGTAGATTTCGGTTGCGATAATACTCCTGCAGTTGCTTTTCATTCATTCCTCTTGCTTTCATTCGCTCGGCCCCAACAGTCTCCCACAAGCCGGACTTGTATTTGCCTTCTGAGAATACCGCGTCGGGTGCAACCATATTCACACGAACATCGTACTGGGCGAATTCAAGGCTGGCAATGCGTCCCAGCTGATGACAGGCGGCTTTGGTCGCGCTGTAGGCTCCGAAACCGGCGCTGGGGGACGGAACATTCTTGGTGGACATAATAATAATGTCCCCTCCTGCTGCCTGTTTGATAAATCGACGGCCGGCTTCGGCGAGCGTCAGGAGTGTGCCTTCCACATTTACCTTTTCCAGCTTGCGAAAAGCTTCGATGTCCATCTCTATTAAAGTTGAGACCAGTGCGATGCCGGCGTTTATCACTACGATGTTAATTTTGCCCCAGGTGTCGATGGCCGA
>Ga0114918_10000462_pt1 | contig 35141 bp, 56 predicted proteins | sample LantaG_FD_87015 | JGI IMG/M metagenome (GOLD analysis project Ga0114918, IMG submission 87015) | Deep subsurface microbial communities from Baltic Sea to uncover new lineages of life (NeLLi) - Landsort_02402 metaG | ecosystem: Environmental > Aquatic > Marine > Oceanic > Sediment | place...
CAAGTCTTGCATCTAAAAACACTTATGAAAGAGATCACGGAAATGACAGAGAAAGATACGTTGCTACAATGGCTGGTTTGAAATTTGGGAAGTCCATAGCCCGACAAGGGTTATCCATGACAGATGTAGCTGAAAATTTTCAGGGTTTATCTAGTCCAGTATTGGTCTTTCATAAAGCTATTCGATTTAGTGCTGATATTGCTTATGAAGCTTATCTCAGAAAGTAAAAGACAATAAGGAGAGGTTCTTACAAGATTAAGAAATGGTATTTTAAATGGAAAATAAAAAAGTTATAGACAGCTTCAGAGGTGAGTACCGGTTTCTGTCCAATTTCTGGCGTGCTATAGCTGCTTATAGAGAATTAATATACCCAACGGCTGAGCATGCTTATCAGGCAGCTAAAAGTGGACGTTTGGATATCAGGCTTGTTATCTCAAAATTAGAGACTCCAGGTAAAGCTAAAAGATATGGTCAGGAAATAGAAGTAATAAATAATTGGGATACTTTAAAAATCCCTGTCATGAAACATATCCTTATGTCAAAATTTACAGATCCTGAAATGATGGATAAGCTTCTCGATACAGGTGATGCAGAACTCATAGAAGGAAATCATCATGGCGACCATTTTTGGGGAGTATGCAATGGCGTAGGCGAGAATTGGTTAGGCAGACTTTTAATGGAAGTTCGGGATTGGGGTTATAATGGTCTCACAGGTAAATGTTTGGAATGTCGCTTCGGTTTCGGTCTTTGGGGAATATGCAGTACTTACCATGCTTTAAAAGAAATAGGAAGTATTGGGGGCAATGAGCTTGAGATGTCTAATTGCCATGACTTTGAAGAGGCTTATTCAAGTAAGAACCGCTCACAAAAAATTATAGTAACAGAAGATATCATCATAAATAATGATGAAGTAATCCCTAAAGATTCTGTAGGTTATGTAAAGAACGATCATTCCATTTGTTTTCCTGATGGAGTGTATAGTTTATTTGAAGAAAAAGAACCCGTATTTATCGATTTTAGTAATGATAAGAAACCATGGGACGGGAAGATCAAGATAATAAATAATAAATAAAATATGGAGGAAACATGAATCTCATCAACACAAAAATCGAAAAGGTAGACTTTGAAGATATGAAACTTCTCGATTTTGGAAACAGCATCCTTATGGGTGGTGTCATCTATTCAGGAAATGGTAATAACTACATCTGCCTTTTTCCAGATGATGCTGATATTACCGAGCCCTTTAAAACTTTGGACTTAAGTTCTGAGGATTGGAAAAAGATTATTAGACAAACTGATATCATGGAAACAGAAGTCCTCGAAGCCGCTGCGGACGGAACGATGGTTAAGACCATTATCCGTAAGAGTACCCGTATGATCGAACAGGGTCTTTCCTGGAGAGTTTATAAACGGGATGGGTATAAATGCAGATACTGCGCTAAAGAAGGTATTCCAATGACTGTTGATCATCTCGTTCTATGGGAAGACGGCGGTCCAAGCATTGAAGAAAACCTGGCAACGTCATGCCGAAAGTGTAATAAGACTAGGGGAAATATCCAATATAAGGATTGGTTGAATCACCCCTATTACCGTAAAGTTTCTCAAGGTCTTTCAGATGAAGTTAAGGATCAAAATGAGGCAGTTCTTTTTACTCTTGATAAAATCCCTCTGAGAACTCATACAAGGAAACGGTAATGGCTCATGCGGTATTCTTTGGTCTTATAGGTTTTGTGTTGCTCTTAGTTATAGCAATCATCTCCGTGCAGAATTGGCAGGAAAATAGAAAACTGGGAAAGATCTGGAAAGAACAAGGAAGCAAATCTCTAAAGGATTACAGTAAGTGCAGAGAATGCGGATACCCTCAACTTTATGGACTTACTGGATGGGAAGGTTTAGCTCCTTTTATCTCAAAGAAATATTATGAGGAAGAATTCTATTGCTCTAACTGTGGTCTTCAATTCAAATTTATAGTAAGGTATGGTGACAGGTGAGATTCAAGTGCCAAAAACATATTGAAGGGGAAATAAGGACCGTAAAAAAGTTCTTATTCTTTCCTAAGAAGATTAAGGGTGAAATACGTTGGTTGGAAAAGGCCTCTATACGGCAGAAGTTTTTTAAAGATTCTCATGAAGATGAATACTGGAAGGATGATGAATGGGGGAACTAGGAATATTAAAGAATCTGAGAGACAGATTATTAAAAGATGGCTATACAACTTCTCTTGAAAATAAGAATACTTATTACTATCTAAAGATAACAGGTCAAGACATCTTTGGTGGTGCTTGTACTTCGAGCGATGATTCTATAAATACTTATCTTAAGGGCAAGATATCGGTAGATAGAAAAGACTGCTTTGATAAGTACTCTAAGTGTCCTATATCTCTTCCTTTACCTCAGAATAAGGAACAGATGGATTTCATTATTGATAAGCTGAAATGGCTTAGATCTGATGAAGGTTATAAAAGTTCTGATGAGTATGAATTTGAAAAGTGGGTCACAAAATATTAAATACCATAAACTAAGGAAATAGAATAATGGTAGAGTTGACAACAAAAAGACTTGAAGAGTACCATGAAATTGAAATCTCTAATCCATTACAAGGTTACTTATACAGAGGAAGCATTAAAAGTGCAACCATTGTTAAAGGAGAGATTCGGGTTGAATTGAATTGGCTAGCTAAAGGCGAAGGATATCCTCCTATTCCTACAGAATGGGTCAAAACTGATAAGGAAGATTATAAAGCATCCTTAATATTCAGCAACATTGAAATACAAGATGAGTATAGAAGAATCATGGTGAAATTATGTACAGGTGAAATTGTCCTTCTTTTTATGGATACCAAATTAGATCCATCTAAAATTAAAGGTTTAGAAAATACAGATGAGAACGATTAAGGAAGAACTTAGTGCCATTCGATGGTGGATGCTCCCAGTATTATTTGTTATATGTATACCTTGTATGATAATCAGTCATTTTGTACAGAATGAATGGTTCTGCACTTTTTGGGGATGGCATCGTGCCCCTGAAACTCAAGGAAATGATGGATGCAGCAATACAGGTACTTGCCCTGTCTGTGGCAAATCAGTACTACAGGATAGTCAAGGTAATTGGTTCTAAAAATTTAATGGCCAGGTGGCGGAATGGTAGACGCTGCAGACTTAAAATCTGTTTCCGAATTTCGGAGTGCCGGTTCAAGTCCGGCGCTGGTCATCACTTTACTTAAGGATAAAGAATGAATTCTCAACTTATAGTACTCGCATGTATGATGAGTTTCATGGTTGGAATAATAGCAGGTGTTGTTTTACTAACCTACATACCAAGGATAAGTCGTAGTTGCGCATGGTTTTCTATTGACAGAAAATATCAATCAAAGATTCTTCATCTGTTTGGAAAATACCCAGGGTTCAGTATGTCAGAATTCCCTGGCTTGACAGAAATACATATCACATTCAATTTAGTTCGTTGGTTTGATAACAGTAACCCTAACGACGAACCAATGAGTGCTCATTATTATTTGGACGATATATTAAAAACCTTACATGAAAATGATTTAAAAGAGGTAACAAGTGGAGTTTATTAATATGGTGAATCTCATAAAAAAGAGAATTAAATCAGCAAAAGAGTCATATAAATACATGGTTAAATCTGTTCCTTCAATCCGTTACCCTTTTAGAAGGACGATGTTAAGATTAAGGACACAATTAGAAACTTTAGAAAGTTTACTGGAGAAAGCATGACTGCCAATGCACCAAGGAAAAGACCTATAGTAATAGTTAAGGGTGATGTCACGGATAAAACCGGTACAGTTATTATTAATACACCCCCACCGCCGCCTCCACCACCTCCCTATGGGGGATGTAGATGTAGAGGATGCAACAAGAGGTAAATCATGTTAAAGAACATCATGCCAGGTATGGGATGCGTTAGATTTGAAAAACATCTAAAAGAAAAAGGAATAGAACTCCCTCCTTTTAATTACCCTCTTTTTGATTTGAAGAATTTTAAGTCTATCACAGCAATGAAACAACCTACAGGACTTAAATTTGCCTTAGAATTTATTAACAAGAAGAAACAAATAGACAGGTTTACAGAAGACTCTAAAAAATAACGGCCAAGTGATGGAATGGTAGACATGCGGCATTCAAAAAGCCGTGCCTTACGGCGTAAGAGTTCAAGTCTCTTCTTGGCTATTTAATTGATTTTAATAGGGATACGAGAAAATCATGTTTTGTAATAATTGTGAGAATGATCTTAAAAGCTGTACTTGTGTAGATCTTGAAGAACGTTTGTTAAGTGTAGTTAAATTGGGTCACTTTGAGTTCAGTATATGCACTAAATGTGAAAAACATTATGAACGTTGTAAGTGTAAAAAATCAGATCTGATTTTTGCTTCTGAATATCTGAAAAGGAAAGATAAAGAAAATGACACGACAAACTGAAAGATTCTTATATCTCGCATTATCCGCTGCCATTATAGGTACTCTCATAGGTATAGGTTGGTATTGGGTAGCAGGTTGTTTTGCGGCAGGTTTTATCTTTAATAAAATAGTAAAAAGTCATTAAAATAATGTCCTAGTAGCTCAGTTGGATTGAGCATCGGATTTCTAATCCGAATGCCGCAGGTTCGAGTCCTGCCTAGGATGCCATTTTATTTTTTAATAATGAGTTAATGAGGAAATAAAGTTATGACATCCCAAACCATTTGCCGTAACGTTGTCTGAAATTCCGTTTTGAAAACGGTTATCATAGGAGGCGCTTTGTGGCAATAAAATTTGTTATGCAAGAATGGGTTGATAAGTATTATGAGGAAACAGGTGAAGCTGGAAGGTGGGATGGGAGACTTTATACCAGTGGATTTCTAATGTGGTGTTTAAAACATCTTTCCGAAGAATTGGAGAAAGATGCTCCTCTTGTAGAGTGTAGTAAATGTGGGCAGACTGTACATAAATCACACAAGTTCTGCTGTAATTGTGGTATTAAATTTTAAAAGGGTTCTTATGGAAAAGATAAACCAAATAAAAAAAGAACTTATAAGAGAAGCTATTGATAAACATGGAAAGATATTCCCTCCTGGCCATAGAGAAAACTTAGATGATGAATGTTTTACTCAACAGGACAATACTCTTATCTTTTGGTTTAACATAGAGAATAATTCTACAAAGACCCTCATGCGGGAAGTGGAGAATTAAATGAGAGTAGATATAGAAAAAATAAGAGAAATGCAAGAATATCGCGGGCAAATAAACGAACTTGATCTCAAGGACATTGAGTGGTATGAGAAGGGCAAGAAAATTGAGCATAGTTCAGAAGAAATAGAAGAATTTAAATTTACCGGATTGAATAACATAGACTTCATAACAGGGAATTTCACAGTGATAACAGGATCACCAAAAGATTCATAAGTCCTTGTAGCTCAATTGGATAGAGTGCAAGTTTCCTAAACTTGAGGTTAAAGGTTCGATCCCTTTCAAGGATAATTTTTTAAATGACAGAAACAGCTATTGACGTAATTACAGAAGTCCGAAAACGGGCTCTAAGAGAATTAAAGTTAAAATCAAACACGAAACATTTTAAGATCTCAAAAAATCTTAAAACAGGAAAAATTGTTTTTAAACCAAAGGAGCCCGATGTGAAGAAGCTTCGTAACACTAATTATTTACAGTACGATACTCGAACGATGTAGGGTAGAAAGGAGATTACCTATGACAACTTCGATAGTAGTTTTAACGCAGAATTTCCAGTTTCATGCTGAGGTCAGTATTGAAAAATTCTGGAGCTGGTTAGTTGGGGACAAAATACATGTTGTTGCAAGCCATGACGGTGAACAAACTTACATTAATTACAGCAGAGAAAGAATGACCGTCGATCAAGCTATATCAACATTTAAAGTCAGACGACCAATGGTAGTTCAACTGTTGAAGTTTCAAGGATATCGCCCCAAAACGGAAGAGATTAACTGGAGTAAAGGTGCGGTTTTTGAGCGAGATGATAACATATGTCAATACTGGCATTTTGACGAGAATAACAAAAAATTCCAGTATAAGTGCGGGACAGGCGAAAGAACTTTGGATCATGTATATCCTAAATGGATGGGTGGAGAGAATTCTTTTACAAACACCGTATGTTCATGTAAGCACTGTAACATAGATATAAAAAAAGGCAGAACTCCGAAAGAAGCAGGTTTGAAATTAATACGGGAACCATTTATTCCAAAAAGGAATAAACGAAGTTTTGTGCAGTTTAAGTTCCCTTATGATTCAAATAAATTGTCGCATAGAGTTTATATGAAACATATTTTGAAAGCAGAGGAGGTGTCCTAAGGGGCACCTTTTTTATACCTAATAGTATAATTATGGAGATAATATGAAGGCAGAGTGTACCTGGGGTGAAGGCCCTGATATTGTAGTTTCCCTAAAAGGGACTCCAATAATACTTCATCACGAACCTAAAGATCTAAAACGATTTAAGCACGGAGCCATCACAGAAGGTGATTTTGATATGACTGCGAAGGAGGCCCTCCAATTTGCGGGTGAGCTAACCATGGCAGCTATACGTGCTCAGGAGATGGATGCTCTGGCTGCTGATCATGATAGATTTATTGAGGAATAAAATAGAATAAAATCAGACTTGGGATAGGTGGAACTCTGAAAGAAATAAAAGTAAAATAGATTGATCTTTTAAATCCATAAACTATCTTAATTAGATGCTCTATACCTGCGAAAATCCTACTAAATTCCACACCTGTAGAGGCCCTCTCTATAAGGTCACGGATAATTCAAAAAAGAGAGTCCTCTGTGCTGCTACCATATCTAAATTTATCCTAACCGGGCATAAAATAGAAATACATGAAAATGTCCCACGAAAATTTAAGCCGGAAGATAAGAAAAAATTCTAATTATCTACTATCTCTCTATAATTATTTCTCATTTCTTTTCCTAACCTCATACCCCATTCTATGAATTCTTGTAGAGTTCTTTTTAATTTCGCTCTGTTACATATTTTGCAACAAGACACACAATTATCAATTATATAACCTTTTTTATTATCTAACCTATCGATACCATTATATTGAATTATACTTGCTTTATACTTTTTAATAATGTTTCTTGGAGGTGTCCCACAATAACAGCAGTTTTGATTAATTAGTTGAATAAAATCATTCTTACTCAAATTAAAAATAAGATCTCTCTTTTTTGCCCCATACTTATAGTTATAAAAAAGACTATTTAATGCTGGTGTTTTTCTATCTTTATACCCTCTATGATTTTTACAACAAGATATTGTACCATTTAATAATTTATTTGTATCTACTACTCTATTTTCACCACAATTACAGATACAAAGCCATCTTCTACTTTGATTATTTCTGCTATTCTTTAATCTTTTTATTACGGTCAATTTACCAAATTTTTCTCCTGTTATATCTTTATGGTTAGGTCCGCAACTTGTGCTTTTTCCTCTAATTAAATTATATGCAGAAACATTAACATTATTTCCGCATGAACATCTACACCTCCATTTATCGTAATACTTTTTATTTACAGCAAGAATACGAGTTTTAGCGGTTAAAGAACCAAATTCTCTTTCTGAAAGATCAATATTATATTGACTGTTTTCCATATTTCTCTTTTAAACTTTTTTCAAGTTTTATCCCCCAATTAACAAAATCTTCTAACTTATTATTACCCTTCGCACTATTGCATGGATAGCAACAAGGAACACAATTACTCTTTACATATCCTAAAGAATTATTTATTCTATCTATACCATTATAGATCCAAAGCCCCTGATTTGCACGCCCTTTACAGACTTTTTTATTTGAACAGACTTTTTTATTTGAAGGGGGTGTCCCACAGTAATGGCATTTTGAATCAGCTAAAAGTATAAAAGTTTCTATATCTAAACAAAATTCTACACCTTTTTTCTTTGCCCTGTTTTGATAATGTTTAAAGACTAAATTTTTTGCGGGAATAGTTCTGTCCTTATAAAAAATATTTTCACACCCGCAATGAGTTATTCTACCTTTATTTAAATGGTAAGTCCTGGCTTCCTTGTATAACCCACAATCGCATTCACATAGCCAAATCTTTTCCATAGCTAAACTATTAGTTTTTAGGACTCTTTCTTTTACTAACAATTTCCCAAATCTTTTACCAATTAAATTGGAATTACGGTTATAACCGTTACAACCTTTTATACCACAACTCTTTGATAAGCCCTTTATCAAATTATAGGAATTCGTCCTTATAACCTTCCCACAATTACAAGTACATTTCCACTCTTTATAGAAATTCTTTTTAAGGAGTTCCTCTTTAACGGTTAATTTTCCAAATCTTTTACCAATTAAATTATTTTTAAACATGAATAATCTTTTAATACAGATAGAGAGATAGAATCTATAAATATTTTTTATTACACTACTATATGATAATATAGTCAAATAGAAGGACTGGAATGAAAAAACTTTTTGAAATAGACAAAAATAGTATTATCAAGGCTACAAAAGGTGGATATTATTATTGTTGTACCATTCCACCTCATAAATACGGAGAAGTTCGTGGGGATAGAAATAAGAAGTACATCTATCTTCACAGAGCACTCTTGGAACAGAAATTAAACAGATATCTGAAACCAGAAGAACAGTCTGACCACAAGGATGGTAATAAGGAACATAACGTACCATCAAACCTTGAGTTAAAGACTCTTGGAGAGCATCAGAAGAGCCATTCTGAGAGGGGTAACCATTTCTGGAAGAAGAGCCCCCGGAATAAACCTGGCAGGGCTGCAGCGGTAGCTATGAGGTATTCCAGCGATCTTCTTATAGAAGAAGACAATAAGATAAGAAAGTTTTTGATCCCCGAGGATAAGAAAGATTTAGTGAAACAGGTAGTTGTAAAGTATTCCACTGAAAAAGCTCAGATGTTATAGACCTCACATAAGCACCCGTATGTGAGGTCCTATTCTATTAAGCCTTACTGTAGACCGCAGTGTCACCTACCACATAAATCTTAATTTTATCCCCATCTCCAAAAGATGGGTCAACATCCTTAAGGGAAGCCGAGACTCTACCATCATTATGAACGGTTAGTTTCGGACTATTCTTCAGATTTAACTTTATACTATCTACATACTCACCCGGTTTCATACCTAATTGAGAAATAATTGATGAAGGTATCCATAGTCTTTCCAATGATACTGAAACCGTTCTTGAATCTTCATTGAAATCCTGTTCCTCACCACTATCTGAATCATCAGAAATTGAAGTAGAAGGCGTTACAGGTGTATTAGGGTGTATTGCATTAAAATCATCAGGATTCAGAGCATTTTGATCAGTGCCTGTGTAATTACTGGAATCAAAGAAAAATGGATGATAAAGATTTGCCTGTTTTCCTTGACCTACACTGATCATAGTTTTAGAATAACGGCCTCCAACATCAGCTTGAAAAAAAGAATCCCTTAACCAGGAAGCTACTTCTCTATTACGGATCCATGTTCCGTCTCTCTTTATTGCGTTAGCAATATCTACAGAAGTGAAAGCCTCATCATCATTAATGAGTTCTTCCACTTTCTCTCTAATAATGTCTTTATTATTCATTATCCCTCCAATTCACATAAATAAGATAAAGTTGATTGATGAGTCTTGTAAACGATATATTCATCGTTATGCAATCCTCTACCACTTTTAGCATGGACACTATCATAACCTTTGGGAGCGCCATTATACATCTGAGAATATGCTTCATATTCTTTACCCATAGCAAAATCAGTCAAGAACAAAAAGGAACTCTTATACCTATTACTTTTACTTGACCAAAAACCTATGGAATAATTCAGAGCTTTCGTAGAATTATGGGCTGCGTATATGCCATCCCCAAACATCCTACCGGTGACATGACCAGCATTACAAGGAGGAATTATCAAACCATTTTTCAAAATACTGAGAATATTACAATTCTGAGACCCATGAAAAAGTTCTCTCTTATTCCCTAATTTAGCGCCTCTTAATTCAAACCGTTTTCTTTCATCCGGAATTTTTAAAGTGAAAATATTTTTGATCTTATAATCCCAGACATTAGTATCTCTATGGTTATCCGCTCTTGAATTCTTGAATTTACGGGCAATCCTATCAAATTCTCTCTTGTCCTTTAATACCTTTATCTCAGTTCCTAGTGCCTTCATACGCTGAGTAGCATTTTTCATGGCTGAACCCATCGATACAGCAGTCTCTAGCTGCTCTAAGAGATCGAATTCTTCTATTAGTTTTACATCATCAAGAATCCAGTCATCCTCAGTTATCCTATGACCAAACGTGTGAGGAATCAAGGAATAATACTCACTATTAGCCAACTCTACCTTTTTAGTTGGAGATGTCTTACCATCTACAAAGGATGCTTTTATATCCATTAGTGGTATTCTTGCTCTTGCTACATGTTCTTTTGTAACAGGCCCTAAAGGAGTTTCAAAACCGTTGACTGTTAATTTCAGCGTGGTATTGGAAGTAATATTGTGGATATTCTCTTCAGTGATCAGATTAATAATTCTTGAAACTAATGGATCACTGTATGCAGCGGTATCTATATGGTCTACAGTTTTTACTGTTACTGAGGCATTTTTCGATCTGATATTATCGGAACCTACAGAAGGCATGACAGTATCAACTTTAACATACTGCTCCTTTTCTATAGTGCCGTCTTCCCTTTTTACTTTTTTACCGCTCTTTTTCTTTTTAAGAATAGAGTCAAATTCTTTCTTGGCTTCTTCTTCAGTATCTATAGGGCCTCGGACATCATACACATTGGTTTTTCCGAGACGGCCATAGTGAGAAAAAAGTCTATACTTTTTCGTCTTTGGATTATATTGAATCTCTAAACAATAGAACTTATTGTGGTTTACTCCCACATGACTTTGATGGAGCACTTCAAATTCTGTAGTCTTAGTAAAACCCTCTGTTTCTATACTTGCTACTTTTACAGCTTTTACCCCCATTTTTTCCTCCTTAGGGTGAATTTTATTCCTATACTACATGGTACACGAATAAGGGAGTCAATTTAAAGTTAAAATTTTTTATTTTTTAAAATAATTTACATTTGTTCCTCTCCATTACCAATCACCGCCACCTATTATCATTTTACAGGACTCAACTACATTTTCAGGCAAAGGATCCATGTGATGATCCTGCGTATGAGACGGCCCATTCATTAAATTTAATGAATTATCAGAGGTGTAGTAAGCAGCATCCTTATTATACTTCTGAATTCTATTCATTAAGTTATTAAGTTTCTCACCCAATTCAAGAAATTCTTTAACATCTTTCTTTTTTATGCTCTTGCTCATCAGGAAAATGCTCCTTATAATTAATAGACCAATCTACTCTTTCGATTAAGTAAGGAATAGGGTATTTAAACATCTTCTTATAGGGAGGAAGTTTAGGATAGAATTTTTTAATGACCTCGGTGATGTCATCCTCTACGTTAGTATCTAAATTTAGGATACCGTTTTTATAAATTTCCAGGATCAAATGTTCTTTATAATCTATCATTAGTACTTCAACAAAATGGGAATAAGGCTCCATTTTCTTTTTAATCCTCTCCCTTGTTTTTTTATACGTAAAAAGGATGTAGATGAGACCTACAGCAACACCTGATAAAATTCCTAATAGGTACCTGAAAATGCTTGTGTCATTATAACTTTACCTCACTCTCTCGGATAAACTTTCTTAATAGGAATCCCCTTTTCACAAAGAGGACACCTATGAATATTTTTCCTGAACTTCTTTAACTCATCCAAATTATAAGTCATTTCTTCAAGAGGTACAGAGGTTTTCGCGGGTAAAAATATTATTCCATCCATTATATCTCCAATTTTGAAAACATCTCTTGAAATTCCTTCGCATGGATAAGACAATAAAAGCTGTCCGCAACAGTCCTAGCAGAAGCTGAAGAGAGCACCGAGACTTTAAGAACCCTCTCCCCCTTTTTTATAAGTTTATCTTTACATCCTCTACATCTGACTCCTGAGGATGCTCTAACTGTAGTCATCTCTGCTTTCATATTGTTCCCCTTCTAACCTTAATAGATAGATCATTTTTTGAAATTAATTATTCGTACACCTTCATCTTCATAAAACCAAGGAAACATATCTCTACGAAGCTTAGCCATATAAACCCTTCCTTCTTCTCTTCTTCTTAAATTGTAAAAGACAACTCCCTCTGCAAAGACCTTGTTCTCCGAACCCTTCTTCTGAGTTTTCTGGTAAAATCGAGAGAAAAGCCATTTATGAAACCAACTATCCCAATTTTCGAAGTCCCTATCATGCTCGTGAAATGATCGATAGGTTAAATCTTTAATTGCTTTAGTAAAAGGATACCAAATATGATTATCAATCTTGTATGGGTTCCCTTGTAATTTTGGTCCTATTACTTCCCCTGCTTGTACTCCATCCTTATTCACATACCCTTTTTGGACAGCTCTATGGACTCCTTCGATAATAAATGTCTTACCAGCAATTATTTGGAGCAGGTCTATGATATTTTTTCTATTTTGAAGACCTATCAATCTACCTTCAGATATATTTAATTTTACATTTGTGCCATCAAGTTTCTCAGTAGCGAAGGTGTCTTTGTCCTCAAATACCCATTCATAGCCCTCATTAATCTGATCTATCACCAAATAGGCTTTTGGATTTCTTAGCTTTAACCTGCTTCCATGTGCCTCCCAATCTGACACATTTACATCAAATTCCTTACGTACAAAGGGACATTGAATTTTCGGGAAATCGGACATTTTGACTGCAATAACTCGCATTTATAAGTTCTCCCAACGGGTAGAAATTTCACCATCTTTGATTTTTCTTATATTCTTATCATCTCTTCTTATTTTCTGGTTACGCTCATAATAGGGGTAAGACTTTTTCTTCCTATTTTTTAAGAGTTTCTTCTGTGCAGGGGATATCTTCATTTCTTGCCTTTCTTCCTTAGACGGCCTTTTCTATCTAACCAACCACTCATAGAATAAGGTGCACGTAATTTTGTAATGGGTTTATGTCCTATTTGTACTTTATTTGATTGTATCTTTCTTGTATCTTTTCTCCAGAATCGAATTGTTTCTTCACAAACTTGACGTGGCTTCTTCTCCTTTTTCCTGTATACGGGCGTATAAGGTTCCCTATTACCATAAGCAGTAGCTACACTTAAAGTTATTGTAGCGCTAGCAGATTCAGTAAAGGCAGAAGTCCCTGTTCCATTATCTCCAATATAAATAAAGATATAAGGACAGTCCATCGTACAGGTACGGCAATCACAGCAGCAGGAAGTTCCTGTTGTTTCCGTAGAACTATTTGTATAAGAATCGGTCACCATACAATTTTATTTTCAGCTTTGAATCTTTCCTTTATCTTTTTTTCTCTAAAAGAATTAAAAAGAGCTGAACTGCAACCTGTCCCAAAAGCAGGATTGTATTCAGCACCTGGTAATTTCTTTATTTCCTCATACTTACTACAAAAGTCTTCTTCTGTCAAAAAAGTGCACTGCTGCTTCTTTTCTGAATCCCAAGTACCAAAAGCACATGGACGTACTCTACAGCAGTAACCACATTGAACACACTCTAAAATCATATAAGTTTAATCTCTTCTTTTAAAACAAGATACTTCTCTGGGTTCCAGTTAGATATAATCGAACGAAGAAATTCCACAGCATCTTTTTTTGTGGCATAAACATCTTGAAGACCACAAGATAGCCCTGAGGATGCAGGACCTACTATTGAGACATGGGCAGTCTCATTCTTATATAGTGATATTGTCATAAAGATCTTTGCGCAAGTGAATAAGGAAGTAAGGATGTAGTTCTCTTCTGTATATTGAAAAGTAGTCCAATCACTCTTACTATTAATTTCTTGAATATCTGACCAACATACCTCATTAAACCTTTTTATTTCATCTTCAATAGCATGATGATCTTCAAATACTTTCATCCAACTTTCTGCATCTCTTTGAGTCATACCTGCATTTACGAGTCTTTCAGTAGCTTTATTATCTACAGGAACTTTTCTTATAATCTCATCCATAAATATCAGGGTTGAATTCAAGAAGAGAGATGAAGTTAAATAACCTGTATCCTTATATTCATTTAAGTTCTTTACATATTCTGGTGGCATTTGATTCAGCAAAATTTCCCCCTATTTAACTATATGTTTTGTGTTGACTACATCCGCGTGATCCGGACCCTTACTATAGTCATCAATAAAGATCTGCTCGGCGTATTTTGTCCCATCCTTTTCACTTCCGTACCACTGCATACGCCAGTGTCCAGGTACTCTGATCTTGTTCTGTAATTTCCACTTACCTACTCCCCCAGCTTTTTGTATCTTATCCATATCATTATTTTTGTCATTGATGCCCTGACCAATAACGATAATTCTACATGTAGAAGCTTTTGCTGCTCTTTTCTCAAATTTGTTCCTCTTTGATGTAGACTTCAATCCTTGAAGTTTACTTGCAAAGTCATAGGGATCTGTATTCGAGATATCAGGCTTTCTACTCGTAATGTATAAGAGGACATTAAGTGCAAAGGCTCCAAATTCCTCTAAATAGTCTATATTATTCCCTGCCCCAAATCTTTCTATATTTTCTAATTCGGGCATGACTTTGGTTTCTATGTATTTCCGTAGCTCATCCTTTAATTTTCCAGGTCCTAACTCCATATGAAAATAAAAGTTTGTATCATTTAACGGTATCTCAGGAGTAGGTTTATGTAATGAACAAGCCATAACTCTAATCTGTTTATGACTTCCAAAATCCTTTAGATAAACATAGAAACCTGTGACCGGTACTTTCTTACCCTCAGCATCGTATATATAGAATAACCCCGGGTCGATCTGGACATATATTTCTCTGAAGGGCGATTTCAGAAAAAAAGTATCGATGTTTAATGAAGTCTGAGCAAGTCTTGCTGAGAGTTCCGGGGTAACATAATAAATTTGACTACCACTCTTCTTCATATGATACATATGAAAATAGACGTTTAAGTAGTTGGTCATTACCGCGTCATCGTAATAATTTGGAATGGAATCAATTGCTCGTATGCTGAAATACTTAAAATCTGGATCATCTCCACAACTTAACATCTCTTTTGTGAACATACCCTCACGGGCCTTATTCAGATGATAACATACTAATTCATAATGGGTCTTATCAAATATTTTATCGTTTTTCATAATTACTCCTCTATCCATTATACAAGTTTTTCAAGGGTATTTTAAAATAAATATTTTTTATTTTTAATAATCTATCTATTATTATATCTTTATAGAAGTGGTTTAACACTTGGAAAAGGGGTTAGAATGCTAGTAGTAAGCTCCGGCCAAGATATCTATAAGTCTTTAATACAGTGGGAAATACTACAAATGAACCAGACCAACCATAAGATCCTTTTTTCCGATGCACGCTCCTTATCTACCATAGAAGACGAGAGTATACATTTAGTTGTCACCTCACCACCTTACCCCATGATAGAGATGTGGGACGAACTTTATAAAGAGCTCAATCCAGAAATAGCGGGTCTTTTGGAAAATGGAGATGGTAATGCGGCTTTTGAACTCATGCACCGCGAACTTGATAAAGTATGGAAAGAGTTATTTAGAGTAACAAAGCCTGGAGGTTTTGTCTGTATAAATATAGGTGATGCTACCCGATCTTTAAAAGACCGGTTTCGTATGTACTCAAATCATGCTCGTACCATATCGTATTGTATCGAATTAGGTTTCGACAATCTACCTCTCATACTATGGAGAAAACAGACTAACGCCCCCAATAAATTTATGGGGTCTGGTGTTCTTCCCGCTGGTGCTTATGTCACCCTGGAGCATGAACACATTCTAATTTTTAGGAAAGACGGTAAACGGGCTTTTAATAGTCAGGAAGAGAAATACAATCGGAAAGAGAGTTGCTTTTTCTGGGAAGAACGGAATGTCTGGTTTTCTGATACGTGGGATTTCAAAGGAACCAAACAAGATATCCATCAAGATATCGAAGGACGTAAAAGAAGTGCTGCATACCCCTTTGAATTGGCTCACCGTTTAGTTAATATGTATTCTGTTAAAGGTGATACCGTACTGGATCCTTTTTTAGGGATGGGTACCACAACATTTGCTGCCATGGGTCTGGGAAGAAATAGTATTGGTGTGGAAATTGAAGAATCCTTTAAAAAGATTCTTATAAAAGACAACTTCGGCTATTTGGTTACCTGGTTAAATCAGCATTCACAGAACAGATTAAATAAGCATGATATATTCGTGAAAAAACGGGAAGGGGAAAAAGGGCCTCTAAAACATAAGAATGAATTTTATGGATTTCCTGTAGTATCCGGCCAGGAAAGTGAAATGTATTTAAATCCTTTACTATCAATTTCTTGTGATACTGAGAGGAATGAAATAGCCGTTGATTATAAAGACGAAAAGATAAAATGATAAGATCCTTATTCTTTACCTGTTATTATGCTTACTTATTGGGTAACTTTGAGAAATCCCAGATGTTCTATTCATTACTTCGGGAAGAGTTCTCTACTCAAGGTAAACCCGACTCTTTAGAGAGGTATCAAATCTTAGAGTTAAAGAGGGTTAAGGAGGCACTTACTACAGGAAGAATCTCTCGAAATGAGTGGTTGGATGAAGTACCTACTACTATGCCTTCGAGTTCACCTGATGTTACCATCAAACAGCCTGAACTAGTGAAGAGGATTCATTCGGAGGGGTTTAAGCAACTTAAGGAAATATTGCAAGATGATATCTATCTTTATAACATAGAGCATCCTTGTGGGTCCTATGGAGCTGTAGACATGGTTTACATGGGTAATGATACTGTTTACCCCGTAGAAGTAAAACGTGGGTGCGGGGAGCACGATTTGATTGGCCAAATAGGTAAATACGATCTACACCATAAATTGCAACTCCATTATAGACATTATGGGCAGGTTAAGCCTGTGACTATCTGTAATTCCTATAACTCATTCACTATAAATGAATTGCGGACAATGGGTGTCACGGCTTTGAAATACACCTTAAATAAGAATAGTATTTTTATTTCAGATTAATAATCTCTCAATACTTATTTTAGAAATAATCAGTAAGTAATCAATTTAACAGGGGTTATGGTATGAATAATGTAAAATCTTTTGTAGAAAAATTAATAAAGGGCACTAAAGTTGGTGGTGACCGTAATCCTGCCATCGAAAAGTTTATAGATAGAATTGACAACTATTTATATGACGGAGATTCAACCCTTGTTGTGGATGAAAAAAAGGGAGAGAATGAAAAAATGTCTATCCCTGAAATTATTTGGAAAAGGCATAAAAGCATTTTTCAAAGTCTCGATCTTGAAGATGTAAAGACCATGGAAAAGAATTTTCTCAGCTCGTTCAAGATTCCAAATGGATGGAAGTTATGGAAGAGAAAAGATGAGAGAGGTAAAGAATTTTTTAGGTTTTTGAACTTCGACCCTAAAAAAAATGATTGGGAAGATATGGAGTTGGTAAAAACCGTCAAAGCCAGTATTGACAAAGTTTCCTGGGACAATTATCTAAACGCAATTAATATAGGATAGAACAGAATTTTCAGGAGCAAAAACTTTTATGTTGACAGTTAGTCTTTTTTGTGTTATATTCTAATTATACTTTTCAACACAAGAAATCAGGAAAATAATAATGTTAGTTAAAATGCTTAATAATCCCAATCAACCGAATCAACCAAATAACAACTATTCGTTGGGGTCTTGAGTATTACATAAAGTTAAGTAAAAATCAAAAGCCCGGCGAATGAAAGTTCACCGGGCTTTTTTTGTATATTGGGGTGTAGTTCAGTAGGTAGAACGACTGATTCTGGTTCAGTAGGTCGAGGGTTCAATTCCTTCCACCCCAGCCATTTACAAAAGTTATTAATGGCGAGTACCCGAGTTGGCAGCAGGGGGTGGACTGTTAATCCATTGTAGCGAAAGCTCCGTCGTAGGTTCGAGTCCTACCTCGCCAGTTTATTCTTTAAGAGTAAAGAATATGAATAGAAAAGAAGAAGCAAGGCAGTTACGAAAAGCCGGGTTATCCCTGAATGAAATAGCCCAGAAAGTTAAGGCTGCTAAGAGTTCTGTAAGTCTGTGGGTAAGAGACATCCCTCAGCCCGAGAAGTTCACAAAAGAGTATGTCCATGAACAAAAATTAAAAAGAATTAGAGAGAAAAGAAAAAATAAAAGGGTTAGAAAAGAAAAAGTGAAAAGTGGGTCTGGCCGTTGGATGGTGCCAGCTCCCTTGGGCTATAAGGGAAAAACTTATATAAGAGGTCTATATGTCTATGAGTCTCGTTTAGTCATGGAGCGGAAATTAAAGAGACTTCTAGGCTTTAACGAAATTGTACACCATATTGATGAGAATAAGTTAAATAATGATGAAGATAATTTAGAATTAAGAACAAGGAAAGGCCACACAGGGCATCACCATAAAAAGAAAGAAATGATGAGTTTGGTGTGCAAGTGGTGCGGTAAAGAATTTCCAAAAGAAGTCACTGAATATAAATCTAAGAAAAAAATAGGACAAAAAAATTTCTTCTGTAGTCTGTCTCATTCAGTTAGTCACCAGCAGAAAGAAAGACGGAAAAATAAGTCCTAAAAACAAAATAATTCATTTACAATACGGAGTATGGCGCAGTCTGGCAGCGCACCTGGTTTGGGACCAGGGGGCCGAAGGTTCGAATCCTTCTACTCCGACCATTCATTTGTTAAGTTGACTTTATTGGGCTGTCGTCCAATGGCAGGACTTGCGGTTTTGGTCCGTACAATTGAGGTTCGAATCCTTGCAGCCCAGTAAAGTCAACTTTTTCATCTTTTTTAAAATAATCGAATAATTCCCTAAAAAATCTGGTATAATGAATTATGCCAGATTTTTTATTTTTATAGGAATTATAATGAAAACTCCAGACATTTTTATTTACATTTTTTTGTTCATATCTTTTTTCCAGATAACCGCTATCTTTCTCAGTGATGTATTCAGACAAAAAGGTCATAGCTCTCTTACAGAATATCTATATACAGCCTTTTATTTCGTTGGAGGTATCGGCTTAGGTGTAATAATCTGTATGATATTAAATTATGAAATACCTTTTTATCCCTTAAGTTGGACTATAAAAAATAGCTGTATACTACCTCTTACAGTACTCTTCAACTTATTTATATGTTCTATATCTATCTATCGATACTTTAAATCAAAAAATAACAGTCCTTTATTTTACGCTATTGCCTATATATCAGGTGGTATCTGTACAGGTGGGACTATCTGTCTAATATTACTTAACTACATAAAATAAACTTATTAAAACGGGGGCATTATAAATACAAGTATCCAAGATTTAAACTTAAAGATGATTATGAATGGAAAACATAATGGAGCACTTTCTGACTATCAAAACAGAACTGATGTCCCAGTTATTTAAATAAATTTATTGAGAATCTAAAGAAAGAGAAAAAATATGATTATAGAAAAAATCCAGAAAATAATTGATGAAATCGAGATTGACGACAGATTTAAAGCTGAACCTGCTGCGGTACAAGTGAATGCTCCTCTTGCACTCATACAGACTGAATTAAGTACCAAACACGCTGTCCTTAAATCAGTCCTAAAAATGTTTGAAGAGGAGAAAAAATGAAACCTGGTAAGTTATACGGAATTACCAAAAAGGGTGAGGTTTTCTGGGTAGTTATTTTCAGAAATTTACGTGAAAACTTTGAAGATATTTGGATTGCAGATGTAGTGGCCGCTAAGCCCCGCATTGATGATTATAGAAGGGAGCAATTTTATCTCTCTAAAGTGTGGGATCACATACCTATCAATATTAAAGACTTACCTCTATATCTCCACCTCAATAAGAGCCCTCTATTTGAGAAGCTCCTAAATGGTGAAGTAATCAGATAAGATTTAATTAATCTTTTTTAAAATACTTGAATATTATCCGGAGAAATCTGGTATAATGGATTATAAGTAAAAAATCTGGATATCAAATTAGGCAACAGCAGGAGGTGTTCATGGAACAAGAAATAAGAGATTATATAAAAGAACAGAAAAATCTAAAATTAAAAGCAGAGATAAAGAGCAACATGGAAGAGAGTAATAAATCTGCTCTCATTAAAAAAATCGAAAGGAACTTCAATATATCTTTTTTTCTCGATTATGTTTCTAAGAATGTTTTTAAGTTGAAATTCCAAACTCATATATTTAAATTTAGCAATCCAGCTATAAAAGGCGGAATTTATTTAGAGGATAAAATGGATACAGACGGTTTTGTACGAGTAGGAAATATCTGTACTGATATAGATATTTCTGTAACTGCTATGTATCTTCCAATTGCAAAATTTTTAAAACACACACTTTCTGATGAAAAAACTGTCTTCGAACATATCGAGAATGGGTCCGCTTTTTTTAAAAAGTTCTTTAAGGGTAATGGATTCGAGGAATTTAGAAATAACATCCTTATATTAAAGCAATCCCCGAAAATTAAAAGCACGGATAATAAACTGAAACAAGTTTTTTTTCCTGTTGATAATGAATCCTTTCATCTTTTATCTGTATTAACCTCATCAGGATTAATGTTTGAAGCCACAAAACGTATTAATAAAATTCGTTTCTTAGAAGGATCTAAAGAAGAAAAGAAATTAAAAACCAAAAATGAATACAGTGAAAAGGACTTTAATGAAATTTACGATATCACTGAAATAGGATTTGGAGGCTCAAAACCTCAGAACATCAGTTTTTTAAACAATAGAAATAATGGCCGAGCCTGTCTTCTATCATCCATTCCTCCAACACTGAAAAAAGAAGCTGTTTATCCACCCAAAAGAGACTTTTTTAAAGAAACCATAAACTTTAAATCTTATAAGTTTATGGTTTCCTTTCTATCCTTACATAACATACTAATACGTAACCAAAACAACTTTAAAATAAGAAACAAACGAGATGCTATAATAGCATCCATAATCGACACCATAATTATTGCAGTTTGGTCTCTCCGTGAAAGAGACTCTGGATGGTCGGGACAAAAAGAATATTCTTATCTACCAGAGTACCAAAAGATATGGCTTGATTCCATCTATGCGGAAAAGCGTGAAGAGGAGGAAGAATGGGCGGATACTATGATAGAAGAGGTCGCGGTATGGATTCTCTCTTCTTACGCTGAGATATTCAAAGACAAAGCAGTGGTATTAGAGGAGGGAGAACAGATGTATATAGAAAAATTTATTAGATCAAATAGGGAGATACTAAAATGAAAAGTATAATTCAGATTTCTCATTTAAAGATACAAAATGCAAATGCTTTATCAAGTCCCTATACTATAGGTTTCCCAGCTCAAACTGCATGGATAGGCGGGATGACCGCATTACAAAGGAAATTAAATACAAGGTATAAAAATCTGAAATTTAAAGGGATCGCTGTTATTTGCCATGATTTTGACTTACAAACCTATAAGGGACATAATGATTATGTATTCTCTATAATAGGGACTAAAAATCCTTCGAATGAAAAGGGTAAATCCCCCTCATTTGTTGAGGAGGCCCGGTGCCATTTAGAAGTGTCAATCCTTATTGAATACGAAGGCATAAGTGGAGAAGAACTGGAAAACATAATAGAGGAAATTAAGGCAAACCTTAATAGTGGTTTAAGATTTGCAGGCGGTGATATCTTATCCTTTAAAAGAGTTGAAATAAAAAAGATAGAGGATGAAAAATCTCTCCGAAAAGTCACACGCTCAGTTATGCCTGGTTTTGCCCTCATCGAACGTAGGGATTTAATGGTAGAGGCTATGAAGGAAGGACTGGATTGTATAGATGCACTCCTTAAATATCTTGTTATAAAAAATCATTGTAATAAGGATGAAAAGGATAAGGTTACATGGACAAAGAGTAGAGAAATAAAAGGATGGATTGTTCCTATTGCAACAGGGTTCCACGGTATTTCTATAATAGGAAAGGTAAATAATCAACGCGATGAATCCGTCCCTCATTGCTTTGCAGAATCTGTAGTCACTTTGGGTGAATTTATAATGCCTCATCGTATTGAAAGCTTGGATGAGATACTATGGCATTACAGTTATAAAGAAGAACAAAAATTATATATATGTCAACAAAACCAAAATAACAGAAAAGAGGTATTCAATGGCTAAAAAAAGTGAAAAAAAGATCCCGACGGTATTATCCTTTGAGAAAAAAATTGTCTCTTCAGATGGGGCTATGTACGGTACACTGTGGGATAAAAGGGATTCCATTGCCGTACCTCTACAACTTCTTGAAAAGACAGTCAGAGGTACTATATCTAACCGATTAGCGCCTGCAATAAGTGGGGACCCTTTAAAAATAAATGCTAAAATAAAAGATGCCAATATCCAGAGAGTGGATAACTGCGCCCTTGGTACGGATCAGGATACTTTAAAATTGAAATTCACTTTAAAATTTTTAAGCGGAGTAGAAGTTCCCTGTTCATGTAATAACACAGATTTTAATGATTCGTATAATCGGGTTGCTAAAAATTATATAGAGAACGAGGGATTTTCCGAATTAGCATATCGCTATGCACTCAATATTGCTAATGCACGCTTTTTATGGAGGAACCGTGTGGGAGTAGATAATATTGAAGTTAGAGTAAATTGTGGAGATGGGCAGTTTATTTTCAATGCCCTAGAATTTAGTATACGGGACTTTGAAACAAAAGATGAAAAAGTTTCCATTTTGGCGGAGAAAATTGCAAATTGTCTCTCAGGGAAACAGAAGTTTTTACTCTTAGAAATTGAAGCTTATTCTCAACTTGGTATGGCCCAGGATGTCTACCCCAGTCAAGAGATGGTCATGGATAAGGGACGAGGAGAAAAGGGTAAAGTCCTTTATGCTATAAATGGAATAGCAGGTATGCATTCTCAAAAGATAGGTAATGCAATCAGAACTATCGATACTTGGTATCCGGATTTCTCGGAAAAAACAGGACCCATTGCAATAGAGCCTTATGGTGCTGTAACAAATCTTGGAGAGGCATTCCGGAAAAAGCCCCACGATTTCTATACTCTTTTCGATAAATATGCAATAGAAGAGTCTGCACAATGTAAAGAGGACGAACACTATGTCATGGCAGTATTGGTAAGAGGTGGGGTATTCGGTAAGGGTGAAAAAAAGGATAAATAAAGGAGATTATATGATATTTTATCATGAAATTACATTACTTCCAGGAGTTGATATAACCCTAAATTTTTTATGGGAAATACTATATCAACAAATCCATTTAGCTCTTGTTGAAGTTAAAGAAAATAACGGGATCCAAAATATTGGAGTTTCATTTCCGGAATATGATGTAAAAAAGTTTGCTTTAGGAACTAAACTTAGACTTTTTTCTAAAAATAAGGAATCTTTAGAAAAAACAGATTTTAAGAATAAATTACGTAGAATAAAAGATTACGTACATTTGACTTCTATAAGAGAAGTACCTGAGAAACATAAATATCTAACATTTAATAGATTACAAATTAAATTCAATATTGAATGTATTGCTAGACGAAAAGCTAAAACAACAAAGATTACATACGAAGAGGCCTTGATAGCTTTAAAAAAAGTAAAAAGGAAAAAAATAGAAAAACCCTTTATTCATTTTAAAAGTCTAAGTAATGGTCACTCTTTTCAGTTGATTATTGAAAAGAGTGAAAGAGAAAAAGCGGTAAATATAGGATTTTCTACATATGGCTTAAGTTCTGTCTCTACTGTTCCAGATTTTTAAAAATATATTGGGGTTAAAATCAAGGACTTACGAACCCGTCTAAAAACATAGGTTTTTTAGACGGATTTTCTCTAATTCTATTTAAATTAATATTTTACAGATATTAAAGATCAGTTACCTGCCGCACAGGCAGTTTAGAAAAGTTTAGAAAAAAAAAAAGGAAGATAGCTACCATAAAACGTTACCTGCCGCACAGGCAGTTTAGAATAACTGAGAAAATCAGGATTAAACTAATACTCCGTTACCTGCCGCACAGGTAGTTTAGAAAAGTTTAGAAACACAAGAACAGTTACAACGTTACCTGCCGCATAGGTAGTTTAGAAAAATGATTATTCAAATTTGATGAAATACCATATGTTACCTGCCGCACAGGCAGTTTAGAAAAACTCTTTTAGAGGGCAGTCAAGGTTATAAACGTTACCTGCCGCACAGGCAGTTTAGAAATCAATAGTTACAACAGACTCTTTATTTAAATGGTTACCTGCCGCACAGGCAGTTTAGAAAAGGCAGTTTAGAAATGACTATGATTTACTTGATGATCGTTCAAATTGTTACCTGCCGCACAGGCAGTTTAGAATTTAAACATGTTTAACCTAAAATGATATTTTCTGTTACCTGCCGCACAGGCAGTTTAGAAATTGAGTAATAAACATTGGCGGAGCAAATATAAGTTACCTGCCGCACAGGCAGTTTAGAAAAGGCAACTGTATGCGATTTGTATCCTGTTACCTGCCGCACAGGCAGTTTAGAAATATTGGATCAAAGGCTGAAGCAAAAAAAGTTACCTGCCGCACAGGCAGTTTAGAATTAAAAGTGATCACAATTGGAAAGAATGGCAAGGTTACCTGCCGCACAGGCAGTTTAGAAAATCAGGATAACCATTTTGAGTTGATAAGTTACCTACCGCACAGGTAGTTTAGAAAATAGAATTTGAGACGGGTATTTAATGAATGTTACCTGCCGCATAGGTAGTTTAGAAATGAATGATTCTTAAATCCGTTCCTGATTCAAGGTTACCTGCCGAATAGGTAGTTTAGAAAGGAAAGGTAGTTTAGTCGATTAACGATATAAAGTTTCCTGCCGAAAGGTAGTTTAGAAAACTGTTGTAGCAAATTGTTGCTATAGTGTTGTCTGCTGAAGAGTAGTTTAGATACAACCTTTTTCTGTTGGTACAACATGTTACCTGCCGCATAGGTAGTTTAGAGAATAATTGTTTTAAATTAATTAATTAATTAATTTTGTTACCTGCCGCACAGGCAGTTTAGAGAATAAAGGTGGATCCCGGGCCAATGCAAAGCGTGTTACCTGCCGCATAGGTAGTTTAGAAAAGTTTTATTTAGTGCATATAAACTCTGTTACCTGCCGCATAGGTAGTTTAGAAATGATTTGGGGGAAAAGGTAGAGTTCTACTGTTACCTACCGCATAGGTAGTTTAGAAATATGATGATGGATTTCGATCAGGTTACCTACCGCATAGGTAGTTTAGAAAAGATTTAAAAAAATGAACTCTTTAATGTTACCTACCGAAAAGGTAGTTTAGAAAATTATAATAAAGAGGCCCGTGGCCATAATTCATTGTTACCTACCGAAAAGGTAGTTTAGAGAATAGAAGTGCTTGAGGCAAAAGCTGAAACTGAGTTACCTGCCGCATAGGCAGTTTAGAATAAGTATAAAAGTAAAACTATGCGTATCTGGATGTTACCTGCCGCACAGGCAGTTTAGAAACTTCTTTATTAATTAATCTTTTTTAAAATACTTGAATAATTTCCTTTGGATACTGGTATAATAGATTAGGAGGAAATTTCTATGTTTAAGTATCTGTTAGTAGGTGGTAACTTCGGAGATGAACCTAAGGAGTCAGGTTATATAAGGAAGTTATTTGATGTAATGCGAGCCATAAACCCCAATGGCATATTAATGAATGGTGGTAAATTTGAGGATCTCAATATTCATAAATTACCGTCTCCCTCAAAACCTTTCGAGGGAAAAGCAACCTACGTTGATGAAGGCCCAAGTAAATATGATGTGATTTTTTGGATGCCTTCTATTTCAAACAAGGAAAAAAAATTAGTCGGATTAATAAAGCAAGCTGCTCCCCGTACCCTATTGGTCACTTCAAAAAACAATTTTAAGGGTAAATACAGCTTTCTGGAATTAATTTCCCGGGCACTTAAGATTAAAGCAAACCTCTTTTTAGAATTTACTGATCAACAGGGTAAGGTTCTAACCTGCATTTATGATCCACTAGGTAATCGCTATTGTCAGACTGTTAATATTAATCGTGTAGCCACTACCCTCATGAACCGTATCCAGGAACTATTAAGATACACCAGATACGGTAGTAGGATATTAAGCAATAGAACAGATTTAGGGCATCATCTAAAGAAAGCTTCTCTTAAAATCCCTGATATAGATAAAGACTTTTACGATCTCATTAAGGGCTACGCAAATAAGTTTCATGAATGTATTCATGGTTCCGGAGAAGTTACCCGATTATTAGGCAATGCTTCTTTTCGTTGTGAACGTGGGTTTCCTTCTTTTATGGGCGATAATGGTCAGATCTATGTTTCTCGAAGAAATATAGATAAACGTCATGTAGACCCAGAAGGATTTGTACCGGTCAAAATGATGGTTAACGATGTTTTAAAAAAAGGTGTTGTTGCATATTACGGAGACCACAAACCCTCTGTAGACGCACCCATCCATCTTCTACTGTACTCATATTACAAACAGATGAAATACATGATTCATTCTCATACTTATGTTGAGAATGCTCCCTTTACTGCTATAAATATCCCATGTGGTGCTGTAGAAGAATTTTATGAAATCATTCGATTTAACTCTAACAGAAATATGGATAATATAGCCATGAATTTAAAGGGTCACGGGTCCATTGTAATGGCGAGTAGAACAACGCTTTTAAAGGATATTAAGTATTACCCTAGAGAGCAGCCTGAAAATGTCTATTGATTTTGAAATTGTTATTTAAGGCCTTAAGGGTCTGGTGGATTTGGGAATAAGGAGATTTGTATGGAAAATATGCGGAATGATGTATACGATTTCAATAACATGAAAGATTTAAAAACTTTCTTCGCACCTCTTTTCCCCGGGACACTGGACTCCTTGATTGAAGGTGTAAAGAGAAACTTTAAAAAAAGGGATAAAGTTTCTAAATCTTTAAATAAATTACAGTCCATAAAAAAATGTGAATGTGAGTTGAATAGAATATTAAAAAAGGGATAAATATGAAGATACTCATAGCAGTGACAGGTGGAATAGCGGCATACAAAATACCTTCTGTAGTCAGTGTGCTTGTGGATAAGGGTCATTTTGTAAAGGTTATGATGACAAAGGCCGCAGAACAGTTTATTACCCCATTGACCTTTTCAGCACTCTCACACAATCCAGTATACGGTGAGCATAACCGATTTATGCCTGATGGTCATATCCATCATATTGAATTAGCTGACTGGGCAGATATTATAGTTGTTGCTCCTGCAACTTATAACACCATTTCAAAGATTGAACAAAATTTAGCGGATAACCTGGTTACCTCTACCATCGCTGCGTTTACTAAAAAAGTACTGATTTTTCCTGCTATGAATACTCACATGTGGGAGAACGGGTGTTTTAATAGCACTATATTTAAGGAAACTAATTCTACTCGACAAATAGCCATGATTCCTCCAGCTGAAGGTAAAATGGCCTGTGGTACTGTAGGTCCAGGGAAACTATTAGGTGTTCGGGAGATAATAAAAGTCATAGAAACTGTAAGTACTATAGATGGAATTAAAGAATATTTCAAGGAGAGAAAGAAGGAAGACTGATGTCAGGTTTAACAGAATGGTTAGATGAAGAAATTACTGTTTGTGAAAAATGTCACAAAGCTTCTTGTTGGCTAGGTTTATTTATGTGCGAAGGGGCCCGAAATGCAAATACGGTAGAGATGAGACGGAGAGATCTTATAGCTACGGGAAAAGAAAACGTTTGCTACATGACTAAACATCTGAAAACTTTAGATGTTATAAAGTCAGACACGTTAAAGGATCTTCACTCAACAATACAGGAGTTTAAAAATTCTTATAAAGGTAATTCGGAAAAGGCAGATTTAGAAGAGTACGTGAAAAAAATTGAAACAATATTAGAAGAGGGGAAGAACCAAAATGGGTAGTCTTTCAGGAAGAAGGGTAATGGTTACATCTGGCGGGACCCGGGAATACATAGATGATGTCCGAGTAGTTACCAACATTTCAAGTGGAGCCCTAGGAGCAATAATAGCAGAAGAGCTGTTTAGTAGAGGCGCTGAAGTTTTTTATGTCTTTTGCAAACAAGCCATTCTACCCAGACCGGCACATGGTATTGATGATACCTCAAGAATGTCCACCTACGGGGTAGTTACCGTAAATGATTTAAAAGAAACGATGGAAAGTATAATTAAAGGTTTTAAAATAGATACTGTTATCCATTCCGCTGCGGTTTCCGATTTCACCTTTAAAAATAAGGGGAATATAAAATTAAGTTCTGATAGCCCCGAAGCCTTCATTGAATTTATGAAGAGTACTATCACAACTACTCCTAAAATCATTAAACTTGTTAAAGAGTGGAATCCTAATATAACTCTCGTGGGTTTTAAATTCACTGTAGGAAAAAATCCTGATGAATTATGTGAGATTGCTCTTGAAAGTCTAAAAAAGAGTAAGGCTGATTTGGTAGTGGCAAATGATTTAAAACAGATGAAGGATTTAAATACCCATACAGCTTATTTTGTACGAGATAAGAACCCCATTATGGGTTGGCCTGGTTTATCCCACATTGTTTATATGCAGGAAAAACCTCAAATTGCTGCCGGGATTAAACGTGGAAAACCTCAAATTGCTGTGGGGATAGCAGACTTTCTATCAGGGGATTATTTATAAACAGAATATATGATTTAGCACAAAAGGGAAGATTAGGATAATACGAGGAAAAAAGATGAAAAGGATAATTAAACTTTTAGATAAGGACTCGGTTTTACAAAATAAAACTGTTGTAGAGCTGCTGATGATGAAAGAAGAACTCCGTGTTAAAAAAGGTATACATATAGAGAATGACCTAGGGGAGCGGGGTTCTATGAACCATAAAACTAAACCTTATTTTACATGCGTACTAATAAGAAGAAGAAGAATAAAAAGTGCTTCGCAAAAAAACTATAGATATAATGAATCTATTAGTTATGAAACCTTTGACACCTATAAGGAAGCCTTAATCTTCGGTATTATTCACGCTAGGGAGATGAAAGCAGGTCTTAAAGTATGAAAAAAATAGACATGCATTGTCATACATCTAACAGGAAAATAAGAGATGTGATACCGCTATCCGCTACCCTCCCTTATATAAAAAATGAGATGGATAAATATGAAGTAACTCACGCAGTTCTTCTTGCTACTTATTTCCCTCACAAAGGGTCAGGCATATCAAATTTTCGTCTTTACAATTGGATTAATGAAGACCCGAAATTCTCTATGTACGGGAGTTTAGATTTCCAATATTATTTCTACCAGGGATTTAATGAATTGGAAGAGATGGCTGCTCGAAATATGATAGTTGGGATTAAAATTTACACTTGCTATCAAGAGATTGATATTACGGGAGAGCGATTTAAAATGGTAGTGGATCTCGCTCGAAAGTTTGATTTACCTCTGATGTTTCATGCTGGTTATTCGTACGCTAGTGAGAGAAAATATGGGCGTGCTACTATAGGCACACCTCATGGTGCTGGTACCTTGGAAGTAATTGCTAAGGAGAATCCTGATATCAAAATGATTTTCAGCCATATGAGTAAACCTTTCTTCCATGATATGGTCCGTGTGGCAAAGAATAATGATAACGTATGGACAGACATGAGTGGGCTCATAGACTCTGCTTTTGATGTGAAAGAGATTGACATTTGTGTTGAGGAAATAAAAACCTTTGTAGGAGAGTGCGGATCTGATAAGTTATTATTTGGGACTGATTTTCCTGTACAGACTCATAAGCATTCGGTTCAGTTTATAGAGATGGCCATAAAAAACGAAGAGGATAAAGCAAACATTTATTTTAAAAATGCTGAAAATTTTATTAGATAAAAGGGGGGTATGTAGGGGCCTTGATTGAATAGAAAGTAGAGCGGTCATCTTTCAGGACCATCCTCATGGTTTAGGTGAGATGCATATAAAAAAGGCTGAAAGATTTCTCACTCAGCCTTTTTAAATCTAAATAAGAAATAGATCTATTTATCATCCTCATCAAAAGGGGTCATTAACTCATTAAACCCTTTTTCAATGACAGATCCTTTAACCAACTTCTTTAACTGCTCTAAACCGCCTCCACCAAAAAGATTATGTAATCCTGCGGGTGATTGAGGCAGACTCTTGCAGAACTCAGTAGCTAACTGCATTTTTCCTGCGGCCTGTAGAGCTGCAATCAGATCGGGTTGAATAGCTCTAAATTTATCTACGAAGGATTTCGTAACAATTTCGGTACGTCTCTGATCCTCTTCGATACCTTGATTAGCCTCCACCTTTAATCTATTCTGAACAGCTTCATGAATAGCATCAAGTGTTTTTTGGCTATCAAATTCCTTCTGTAATTTCAGTGAATTTAAAGTAGCCTTATTTTCTACATTATATTTATCTAATTCAATCTTTTGTTCTTCAGTTTCATATTGAATCTTATTTAATTGCTGCTTCAGGCTTTCTTCGATTGTCCGACTCTCAAATTCTCTGTGTTTCTTTTTTAGAGTGAGAGTCTCTTGTACAGCTTCATGCTGGTTTTGAATCAGAAGTTGTTCTATATGAGCATCTCCAATTTTTACATCAAGAATTTCTACATCATACACTCTCATATCGTTTTCTTCAAACAACCTTCCAGTTCTGCCCTCTTCAGTAGATTCCCCTAGGACAGTATCACGTATGAGGTTAATAACCTTATCATTAAATTCTTCAACCCCGTATTGTTTTACAGTATTACGGATCAAAGAACGGAGATGGTCAGTTAAGAATCCCACATAATCTTCCACATCAAACCATTTTCTGGAATCTCCTTCAAAATTCACCCTATAGGAAAGAGTGATAGAGACCTTTACGAGATCAGCAGTCTCTGCCGTTACCTGATCTGAAATTCTGTTATTTAAGACACGTAAATAAACCGTTTGTTTTTTCCCTACGCTTGATTTAGGAACACCTCTGGAAAGACTGATAACTTCGAGGAGCTCATCATATTCAAGCATAACACTTTTTGGCCCCTCAACTACTTTTCTGTCTCCCGATTTACTGATGACTTGAAGAGCATAACCTGACCAGATATCGATATTAACAGCACCATCGTATTTAGTGTCAAGGGTCAAAGTATTTGGTTGTCCCGTGTTTTGTTCTAACTCATCACCAAAAGACAATTCCTCTGCTGATTCCCTCTCATTTGAATAAAAGGCACGAGTGGAACTATTACTGCTTCTGAGCATGGATTTTGATAAAGAAGCATCCATATTATAAGGAGCGTATCCGGAGCTCTCCTTTAAGAGTGTATTATTGTAAGCTAGAGCTTCATTATTCCCAGGGAACCAAAGAGCTACACGTTTAGGGTCAATAACTCGTCTGATTAACTGTTCTTTACGAGGATCGGGTAAGAACATGCAAGGACCTTTTTTTAAACTTATGGAACCCTCTTCCTTATTTAAGACATAACGAGCTTCACCCTTAGGGATAATAACAGCATAATGAATATTTTCTTTCCCATTTTTAATAATGGAATGTTCTGGGCGAGGAATATAGATCTTCTGATCTTTTCCTGTAATAAAGAGTTCTTCACCTTTATCATTATCTATTCTTTTTACATGAATACCCATTTGATCGTTGAGTTCAAGGGCTTTGTATTTGAAAGCTTCCATACCCGATTCATTTTTTCTTTTTACAAAAGATTCAGTGGGTTCTGGAAAGACTACAGCAGGACCTTCAACAAAGCGCTTATTACCGTTTTCATCTAATAGGATGCAGTATCTCAAATGTTCCAAGGTCACGGCATCTCTAACATATTTACCTGTTTCATTTTGAATAATTTCAATACCTGTAGATGGGATATAAAAGGAGACATCGGTACCCTTAATGACTAGACGTTCACCTGTGATTAATCTGGGTGAACGAGCTTCCCCTTTAAGCAATTCCTGAGCTATTCGTTGATTTTTACCCGAAACATTTTCTTCAGAACTTTCTTCCAAATTAGAGTCATTCTGCTCAGATGGGGCTGTCTCAACTTTACTGACAACAGCACTTTTCCAGTTTTTTATCGCCTCTTCTGCATTAGATATACTGGCTATCAAATACTGATTTGAGCGTAGTTGATGACCCTTTATAACGTTAGCTTCCTGACCTGGCCAGGGTGCGAAAGTGCATGGACCCTGAACATTAATACTTCGTCCAAAATTAAGAGTAGGAACACTACTTTTTGTTCCCATTCTGGGATGTGGTGTATCTATAATCTCAGAAGGATTCTTTAATATTACATAAGAGCACTCATCCGCAAAAGGCATCTTTCGAACAGCTTCTGCAACAGTATCACATCTCTCATAAGTTTGATTTTCGTACCTCATAGGTTGTTCCGAGCCTGCAACTTGTACTTTACAGGGTCCAACATGGACACATACGTCACCTTTCGTCTGGTCCGAAATATAGACGTATTCATTAGGAGCTAATACATACTCACTTGCTTCTGCCATAAAATTTTCCTTTTTTGATTTGTGATTTATTATTTGTGATTTATTATTTGTGATTTATTATTTTTTCTCATCAAATCTATACAGAACATGCCCAAACTCTGGTACACAAATCCCTGTTTCTTTATAGTAATTTGATTTCATGATACCAGTTGAAATTTGGTAATCCCTATTTCCTGATAAATTCTTGTATCTCAGTTGAGCTACCTGAGAACTGAAATTATGTGTGTATCGCATTGACGGAATTTTCATGAATAATTGAGGTAACCATCCTGTAGCTTCTACCTGGCCACCGCTACCACAACGTTCAAGAATGAAGATGTCTTTGTAAAAAGCTGCAAAAGAATTGATGTCCTTTAAGGATGCTATAATAGAGTTTATATGGGATTCTACTACAAAAGCATAATGGCTATCTAATTCTAAATTTCTTGCGATATATTTAAAGTACCTTTTCACTTTCACCCAATCCTCTTCCGATCCTCTAACCACGACAGAAGGTAAGCCACAGCAATACATCATAAAGTCGTAATAAGGGCTTACAGCATCGCAGAAAGTAGCAGAGTTAGCAAAAACGGATTCCGGAGTCTCTGTGCTGAACTCGGGAAAATATCCCTGAGTATCTGTGGGCACTACCCGTTTTAATGCTTTTACCAATTGAGCAGGTAAATCAGAAACATCTACACACCTGACACTTATTTCCTTCTTCTCATCAGAATCAGTAAAAAGACTTCGGTATTTGTTTGAGTTCTCTTTAATATGCACACTGATTTCTGAGAGTAATACATACCATATCAATTCAGGCGATACCACTATCCCCATATGCCTGTCATAGCATGTTTCCAAATACCCCATATAGTTCTGATGGTAAAATACGCTGTCTATAGTAGAGTATTCTATAGTATGCGCTTCTTTGGGACCTAACTCCTTTATGAATTTGGATGAATCTGACTTATCAGATTCATCTACATACTCTAATTTTGGATCTAAGACTAAAAATCTCTCCTCAATTTTTTTCACATTATTTTTCCTTATTTTTTTGATTGTACAAACTTGACGACATCTTTGAAAGTTTTAAATTTTTCCGCGTCCTCATCATCGATATCAATATCAAACTCATCCTCAAGGGCCATAACTATTTCAATTTCATCGAGGGAATCCGCTCCTAGGTCATTTCGAATCAAAGCCTGTGGAACCACTTTTTCCTCTCTTACACAGAGTCTTTCAACAAAAATATCTCTAATTATATCTTCTGTATTTCTCATCCTATTTCTCCTTTCTATAAATGGTACACATTTTGATGAAGGATTATAAATAAAAAAATAAAAAAATATGAATATTCTTTTATGCAAATAAGTATAATGTTATCTAAGGAAAATATTACTTTATATTCCTGGTCTTTAACTTGTATCATTTATAAGAAGACTTATGAAAGGGGTTCTTTTATGGGCAATGGATATATAGGCAGTTTTTTAGACAATGATCAGTATAAATTCAATATGCAATTCGGTGTCTGCAAGTTATTTCCTCGTGCAGTCGTTGACTATACCTTTATAAATAGGGATGATAGAAGATTCCCGGATGATTTCGGATCCGAATTAAGAAGAATAGTAGATACCTTCAGAGAATTAACTCTAACAAAAGAAGGGAGAGATTTTCTGCGGGAGAAATGTTATTATTTTGATCCGGTATACCTGGACTTCTTGAGTGGGTATAGATACAATCCTGATGAGGTAATAATTAGGCAAGAAGGATCAAAACTCTTTTGTGAAATACATGGGCCATGGTATCGAACAATACTGTGGGAAGTTCCTTTGATGGCAGTTATCAGTCAGCTCTATTTTGAGAAAACTGGTGAAACTACATTAAATAGGGTAGAGCGCCAAATGATTAATAGGAAGAAATTTCAGGCATTAAATGAGCTGGGTATCTCTTATGCGGATTTCTGTACCAGACGTCGATACAGTCTTCAGAATCACACAGAAGTCGTTTGGGATTTAAAGGAATTTGGTAAGAACCATCTTACAGGAAGTAGCAATACACACATGGCTATGACCAATGGTTTAACCCCCATTGGAACCCAAGCACATGAATGGTTTCAATACCATGCAGCCAAATATGGCTTTAGAATGGCCAATGAGATGGCCATGAGAAATTGGATTAATGTATATGAAGGAAATTTAGGTATTGCTCTTCCAGACACATATACTACTGAAGTCTTTTTCAAAAGCTTCAATACTTTATTTGCAAAGCAATATGACGGTATGCGCCATGATAGTGGTTCTCCCTTAGACTTTATTACAAAATCAGTAAATCACTATAAAAGTTTGAATATAGATCCTCTTTCAAAATCATTAATCTTTTCTGATAACCTGAATAGCATTGAAAAAGTACGAGTGATTCACGAAACGTGTACAGGAATTATCAAAGATAGTTATGGTATTGGAACTTGGTTCGGAAATGATGTAAATGTTCATCCTTTGAATATGGTTATAAAGATGACCGGTGCAATTATTGACGGCCACAGAGTTCCTACTGTTAAATTATCAGATGATAGGGGTAAAAACACAGGTGAGTCTGAAATGGTTGATCTTTGTAGAAGAACATTAGCTATAGCAGCATAGTTATAAACAAATACCC
>Ga0114918_10000463_pt1 | contig 35079 bp, 60 predicted proteins | sample LantaG_FD_87015 | JGI IMG/M metagenome (GOLD analysis project Ga0114918, IMG submission 87015) | Deep subsurface microbial communities from Baltic Sea to uncover new lineages of life (NeLLi) - Landsort_02402 metaG | ecosystem: Environmental > Aquatic > Marine > Oceanic > Sediment | place...
ACTCAGAAGATTTAATGATAATGATTCATCACCGACCAAGATAGGAAATAATTATGGCAACCGCACAAGAAACAGTAGTTAATGTTATCCCAATTAATAGCGACGCAAATCCACCAAATCAAGTTCCCGGCACAGTAGTTTACACCGTTCCGGCGGGTAAATATGCGGAAGTTTTCGTAAACTATGTACGGACGAGGAACGCAAACGGAGGTATTATAACCGTCGGTGTTGGAGACGCCGAGTGGCCTGGACCGCCCACTCAAGACTCGACGGTATCGTTTGGGTCTACGGGTACTTTCACCAAAGTGGTGACTACCGACCCCTTCCCAATGAACGCACAACCAATTATATTACATGCGGGGCAAACCATAAGGCACATAAGAAACGGATCGGCCGGTGGTAACTCTAAAATTGTAGCGACGGTAAAAGAATATAATGCGCCCTAGAAAATAAAAAGCCCCCCTCGATATAGGCCGTAAATCGAGAGAGGCTAGTATGCTTGGTCACAACACCACAAATAGTTACTTATATTTTTAAGGCCTATTCATTAATCATTTCGACAATTTAATGTCTATAGAAAATCCATTCACTTTAATTCTTATCTGCTCAACTTCGCTTCCATATTCGTCACTAACAGCATAAGATTTTACTTCGCACTTTTCATTCATAAGAAACCCTACACGGCTTAAAAAGTCCTGTTTTAGATCAAGATGTTCTTTCTTAAAAACATTTGTGCTAAATTCAAATTTCTGTTCTTCCATTTTAATTTCCCCTTTTTTCAGATTTTTCATCTTTTGCGCACTGATAATCATAATCAGCTTTTCCTATTTCCCAACATTCGTTATGAACATATAATTTCATTCTGCCTTTTCTTATAGGAGAATAAACAAACTCCCCACAATATTTGCATTTTCTTTCTTCGCTTTTCTCAGTCATTATCAGCCACCTTTCCACAGTTGCAATTTTTAGAGCTCATAGAACCGCAAACGTGACACCAAGGAGTTGGGTCATAATCATCTTCCAAATCGTCAACGTGTATTAAGGTATCAATGTCACGGCACTCAGGGCAAAAGTCAGGCCCCCCATAATCCGCAGGGGGGGTTTTGCGATCAACGAATTGATCACAAGAACTACATTTCCAATCGCTCATTTTTCCCCCCACTCGTGCTGGGTAGCATCGCAATTAAAACAATTATTATGCTCATTAATCATAAACTTCAACTTCCTCTGGATTAAAAAATTTAATTTAAACCCGCAATAATGACAAACTATAACTTTTTCCATTTCTTCTTTTGGAATAGATATATTCACCAAAACTTCCCTAGCAATACTTCCAAAATCATTATGCAAAGGCTTTAAAGCCTGCGCTCCCATCTCTCCAGAGCGCAAATATGGCTCACTCCAGTTGGCCTTGTTCCCATAAAACTCTAGTGCCTTAGTTAATACATTAATTTTTTCTTGATTCTGCACTTTTCTCTCCCTTGAATATAGCGGTCAAATAAATCGCTATTATTATTATTAAAAAAACAAATCCACTTAATTTCATTACTACTAAACTGTCATTTAATGCGCTCATAGTTTTCTCCTTGTAAGTTTTTATTAGAACTAATTAAAATTTATTCGTTGTACCATTAATTATCACTTTGCTTTTTGTCGGTCATACAAAACGTAAATAAGTAGGCAACTATCAGGACGACTACTGCCTACTTTAAATCACCGCCAAAAACAGTGATTAATTGATAGTTTCTGGCCTATTAATAGTCTTCATCAGTGTCATAAATTCCAGACCTAGAATATTTCGGGTGATCGTCCTCTTCATCGAAGTGTGAATGAAATTTATTTCCCCCGCAATTAGGGCATACATAACCCTTTGCGCTTGGGCAATTATCAAAAGTTATAAAGTCGCATTTTGGGTTTGCGCAAATATGTTCCATACAGCTCATTACACACCTTCCACTTTTTCTAGGTACATACAAATAGAGGTTAATATTTCGGTATATTTTGGACTCAGCCCCTTTGATTTTTCCCGCTTTTCTAAAGTAATAGCATAATCAGAAAGGTCTTCAACTTCTGAACCATCTAAAGTCTGCCCCCTTAATTTTCCATAGAGCATTTTATAAGTACCTGCGCCAATTTCCCTTTCTTCAACGGGGATAGGGAAGTCCTCTGCAAGGGCTTTTTCTTCCCGCTCTCTCTCACTTTCAAAATCTATCCCTTCTGTTTGGTTAGCAATATGAATAGCTTTTTCAAGTAAATGTTTCTTATCGGTTTTAGGCCATAACTTTGCGGCTCTTTTTATAACCGTCTTTTTAATCATTTCATCGGGGTAGTTTATCCAAGGTCCATAACCTTTTTTAAAGGCCTCAGAAGTATCTCTAATTTTCATAATTTCGGTCATATCCATAACTTCAATAAGCCAATCACCTTCAAGAGTCTGTGCCGCAACGTAGCAACCTAACTTCTCCCCACGGTCTTTGGAAAAAGGATTAAACTCGTGTATGGGCAATTCATTAATTGATCGCATGGAAAAATTATCATTTCCATAAACCATTCGTGCCTGGACTTTTTGTAGCGACCCAGAATTGAGAGCAAGCTGGACCATGCCCAGATAAGAAATATCCAAACAAATCTCACCTTTTCTTGGGACCAAATAAGCATACTTAAAAACTGGGTTTAAAGTTAATCCACAGGCCCCGATATTAAGAACAGCATTTTTTAAGGATTGCATATTTTTTCGGGCAATCGTAACTAAGAAATTTTTGTTTGGATCTTTAGTCAATAATTGCAAGGCAAAATGCGCTTCTTGTTTAAACTCAATAGAGTCGGTTGCGTTAATAGCCTCAAATTCATCTTCAAGACCGTCTAGGAAGGTAGTCACGTTGGCGACTAGCTCTGTTGTACTCATGTTTTTCTCCTTGTGAATGTTAGCCTTGACTCTATATAGCGAGTTTATAATTGAAAAGTGATATATGGACTTTTTTCTATTTACAGACTCTTGCGGGTTTCTAATACTTATCGTAGGGCACACACAATCCCTATGTTTACACATTGCGTCACAAGGAGAGAGAGATGGCAAAACGCTTTACTGATACACGATTGTATCAAAAATCATGGTTCAGAAAATTAACCCCGCCCCAAAAATGTTTATGGCACTGGACTTTATCGCAGTGCGACAATGCGGGGGTCTTAGATTTGGATTTTGAGCTTGCTTCATTTCAAATAGGGGCTGAGGTAGGTCTTGCCGATTTAATTCCATTAGAGGGTAAATTAGAGCTATTAAAGGGTGGCAAATACTTTATAACAGAGTTTGTTAATTTTCAGTATGGTCAATTAAACGATAAGTGCAATCCTCATAAGCCTGTTTATGCTTCTTTAAAAAAATATGGATTATTGAAAAGGGTAGTTGAAGGGTATTCTAAGGGTATTTATACCCCTGAAGATAAAGATAAAGATAAAGTTAAAGATAAAGTTAAAGATAAAGATAAAGTGAATCTTGATTTTGACTCTGCGTATAAGGAATATCCAAAAAAAATGGGAAGGCAAAAAGGGATAGATAAGGCCAAAAAGGAAATTAAGACAAAGGAAGAATTTATTTTATTAGTTCAGGCAATTAGAAACTATAAAAAATATATGCTAAATGAAGACCCGAAATATTTTAAGCACTTTTCAACATTTATGGGAGAGTGGAGGGATTGGACTGAGGAAAAAGAGGCCCCGCTTTCTTCTCCCAAAATAGATAAGGCAAAAATTCTTAGGGTATTAGCTTCTGGGAATACAAAAGTATCTGAGGCAAAGGGGCCATATTCTTTGTCTGATGAAGAATGTGATTTTCTAATTGATAATGGAGGTTTAATAGCTATTGGAAGTATGAATGAATTTAATTTTAATGCGTTATTTAATAAAAAATAGCGTATATACGACATTTCACAAGGAGAAAATAATGTCTAAAACAACTATCGAGAAAATGAAAGAAAAATTTGAACAAATGGCGAAGGCTTCCCATTCTAATACTGAGGTATGTACGGCACTTTATAAAATTGTTCATGACGACTTGGTTTTGGAAATCCAAATGATTGATATGGACGAATTAATTGGGAAACATATTAAGCTAGAAGGAAATAAATCAGCATTTTAAAAAAAATCAGGGGGCAGAATTGAGACTTTGCCCCCTATACACACGGAGAGGAAAATGGATTTTAATGAAGAAAATAAAATATCTGAAAACTATATGGAAAATGGAATTGAAGTTGAGGTGATAGGAGCTATTAGGCCTCTGTATGCGAACAGAGTTAGGTCGGCAAGTCAAATGACGAATGGCTTATATGAAAATAAAAGAAGCGTTAAAGATTCTATAAAGGGAAATAAAATTTTGGACCAAGATGGAAAAACTATTAAGGACTTAAAAATCAAGGCTAAAAAATTACTTATGCAAAAGAAGGCAGTATCTTATGCTAGAAGTGCTATGAGAAATGGAGAGGGTACTGAAAATCAAAGAAGCACTATGGAAAATGCCCTGAGATTTCTTGATACGAATAATTATATGACTTGGACAACGATTAATTTACTACTTGGAATTTGTAAGAATATAGGAAAAAGAAGGGGGTATATTTAAATGGCAATACCGATAATTATAAAAGAAAAAGATGGAACTATCTATTTTTCCCTCTCTAATAGACCAGAATTTGTCTGCAAGATTCTTAAAAAAGATTATGACAATTTTATTGTCGGTACTCGTTGTTGGTACATACACGATGCCTCTAATGCGTCTACGCTCTATATAAGAAAGAATAATTATTCTGGCGAAGGCAGAACACACATTCATTTACACAGAATGATAATGGAAGTAGGTTCATTTTCTCATGAAAATGTAATCGACCATGTAAATAAATACGGCCTTGATAATACTAGGGGAAATTTGAGAAAAACAGACCATGTTGGAAATATGCAAAATCGCTCCCTTATCGCCAAGCATAGTTATAAAAAAATAACTATTAACAAAGTTTTCTTTGGTGAAAATAAGAAATATACGTCATACCGCGCAAGAGACAGAAGTGAATATTTATTTTGCGCACCTAATGTTGAGAAATTAAAAAGAAAAATTGATTTATACTTGAGAGAAAAGCCCCCCAATTAAGGGGGGTTTATGAAGCAGGAGGAAACCTGTTATATGCACACTCGTTTATTATTACATACGTTGTAAAAATATCAAACTTGACCATTTCGGTTAAATCAAAAAGTAGTCTATACTTTCTCTATGGTAGAAAAAATACAGAATAACTCCAGTGATAAAAAAGAAAATGTGTTTGTTACTCTTGACGATATCAGAAGAATGTCTGTTGAAAAACTTAACAATCTTGTGGAGAGCGAAGGAAAAATTTTCATATACGCAAGAGGAATGACACCCTTAAAAATCACAAGAGCTGAGTTGTCATAGGTGAATAGCCTAATCATACACCCACTATACAAAAGTATAGAAAAATGGGGAGTGATTAATGATTTGCACATACCTTATCACGATCACAGAGCCGTTATGTTAGCTATAGACATTATGGAAGATCAAGACGTTGATGTTTTAGTTTTGAACGGTGACATAGCAGACTTTGGAAATATATCAAGACACGGAAAAAAAACACCAGACTTGAATTGTGCATTAGAGGACGAATTTTATGCCTTGAATAATTTTTTCGATATGATAAGAAAGCGATTCATAAACAGAATAGACGCTAAACACCCAAGGGGTAGAAAGGTAATTTATAGATTGGGTAATCACGAAGTATGGTTGGATATTTATATTTCAGAGAATTGCCCAGCGTTTTGGAATTATTTAAGAATTGATAAGATGATTAACCTGGATGGCTTTGAAATTCATCAATACAATGAAGACTATAGAATCAGAGAAACACTTTTAAAACTTCAACACTCTCCACCGTCATACGCAAAAGCTGGCCCCCATACAGCACTAACAGATAAAAGGGATTTCAGTTTTCTTTGGGGCTGTACTCATAGAATCGGACACGCTACGGCTACAGGAGACAGTGGGCAAGTATATCACGGTTGGTTTAATGGCTGGCTTGGAAATCAGGAATATACAAAACTACAAAAAATCGCTTTCAAATATAAAAAGAATCATAGAACCTGGCAACAGGGGGCAAGTATAGTAACAGTCATACGTGGAAAAGAATTTTTTAATCAACAATTTACTATAGAAAATTATAAGGCCTGTGTTGGTGGTGAATGTTATGAAGGTTGATTGCACCGCAGAACTAAAGTGGTTGCTACCTTATTATTTTGATGTTTATGAGTTTTTGCCTAAACACGCTCTCACCAAAATTCACCATGCAAAATTATCTAAAGGAAAAATTCAAAGAATCTGTGGGCAGATATGGAAAATTAAATATTCATATAAATTTGAAATGACTCTCTATACAGAATATTGGATTTACAAAAGTTTGAAACCTTTGAGAAGAAAAAGAAAAGCATATTCAAAAATTGATTTACTTGTTACCTTCGCTCACGAGTTAGCCCACATAAAACATTTTCAATTTCATAACACCGACCATAAAACTTTAGAGTCTATGTTTATAGCTATATTTATGGAGCGACTAAGCGAGTCGGGCTATATATCCGAAGAAGATGAACTAAAGCCCCGTAATCACTAGAATAAAACCCCCTAAATACCTGTAATCATTACAATTTGTACTATCTTTTATATACGTTCTGTAGTACAATGGAGGTATATCTTTATATTACTTTTTTTAACGGCCCTAGCTAGGAGGAAAAAACAGGGGCAAAAATAAAACCCAAAAACTTTTACCAAGGATAATAAAATGAACAAAAGACTAGAGGTGTTAAATACTAAAAAAATTGTGAAAGGTCGGTATGTGATTAATAGAAACGATGGGAAGTCTTTTTTGATTAGAAAAGAAGGTTACGGCTTCTGGACCGTCTATGAATACGATTTGAATAATCCATTTGGCTCTTTGGGAGAGCCTCTTGGTCACTGTATGTCATTAAGTGAATCGAAGAATAAAGTTTTATGGGTAGATTTTAACAACGAGTAAAAACAATTTTTAAGCGAAAATAATTTCGCAATACAAAGGGAAAAAATTATGAGCACTTACAAAGTAAACGTAGACACAGAAGTTGAAATTGATTTAGAAGATTTTTTTGATGATAATGAAGTTGTAACTTTTGGGGCAAGGAACTATTTAAGAGAAATTTTGGAGGAAGCAGAGATTGAAGAAATTTTAGAATGTTTAGATATTGAGGAAGTGTTACAGGAACTTGCTAGTCTTGTGGAAGGGCTTGGGAGAGATGGAAAGTGTTACGATAAGAAAATTTTAGTTAAATTATTTAGTGAGTCAGCAATCAAAGAAGCCCATGAAGAAACCCCTCCACCGATTAGTTTTAGTGAAGATGACCTTTGTAAACTTTTAATTGATAGGGGTTATGAAGTTAGAAAAAGAAATATATAAAATATTAACGAAAAAAATGGGGCCTTCTTGCAGGGTCTCATTTTTGTTTTAGGAAAGGAAAAGAAAATGAAAGATGATTTAAGTTTTGAAGAATTAGCGGAGCAAGAAGAAGCGAAGGCTGAAAGGGCACGGCTATTAAAAAATGAAGGGCAAAGAAGAAGGTACAGAAAAAATACAGAAGCAAGATTGAAAGTATTAAGCGATAAAAAAAGAGCGTATAGAAAAAAACTACAGGAGGAAAAAAATGGCAAAGCTAACGGTGTTTAAATTAAATAAGATAGGAATAAGGAATATTGAAATTGCTAAGACTTGTAAGGTTACAGACGTTGCGGTTTTTCAGTGGAGGGAAAAAGGAATAATCCCAGAAAGATTTATTTCCAGATTGTTAAAACATTTAAGATACAGAAGAAGGGATATCACTAATTTATTGAGAGGAGTTGACTATGAGTAAAAATGCAAGAATACAAGGAAGGCTAACTGAAAAAGAAAAAGATTCTTTAAATATGAAAGATCAAGATTTCATAGACATTGCTCTTGAGCTTCATCGGTATGGTCTTTTGTTGAAAACTTATAATGATTTGCAAAAAGAAAAAGAAAAAGCGTTGAAGAAAATTAAAATTAATTAATTATAAAAACAAGGAGAAAAAAATGTTAGTAATTAAAAAGGATACAAGGGAATTTAGGTTGTTTGATAATGTAGGAAAGAAATGGGCAAGCGTAGTAATGACAGAATATGATTTGAGAATGTTTATGTTTAATAATGTTAATGATTTCCTTTTAAGACTCGGTGAGGTTGATAGGGCATTTAAGATTCAAGCGGAGTCCCTACACGATTGGGATTATGAGAGTTGCGATAAGGCAGACAAGCACTATAGGAGAGATAGGGGAATTGATTTGGTAAATTCCTTGGAGTTTTTGAGGACTCTTAATTGTTTAGGCGGTTATGAGTTTGAAGAAATCTTTGGAGACGATTGGGAAAAGTATCATTCCAGAATTAAGGAGAGGGGGTTGTTTAAATTTTTATGTTACTTGGATAATTGTAATTTAGAATCAGTTGAAAAGTTTATAAACGCAAAAATCGCAAGGAGAGTAAAATGAGCAAAATACTAAAGGGTCCAGCGATGGTAACTTATCAATGCCCCGCTACAGGAAAAGTTTTTGACGGCGATGAAATTTTAATACCTACAAGAGTCTCAAGAAATTATGACGATTGGAGCGAACAAAAAAGCCCAGTACACATGGGATTAAAAATTTGCCCAGAAGTACAAACGCAAATAAATAAAGGTTTTGTTTGCTTAGTAGTTATTGACCCCGACAAGTCGGACATGGAAGGAGTCGGGAAAGAAGTGCCTATTGACCAGATGGGTGGAATGTATCGAACAGGGGAGCTTGCTTATTTGAAAATAGAGGCTGCAAAAAGAGTATTCAATATAGACGTTCAAGAAATTATGTTTATAGACAAAGAAGCAATTGAGAAAATAAAAAACCTACAAGGAGAGTCAGATGAGTAAAAAACCAGAAGAACAAAAACGTGAAGAAGCAATTAAATTAGCGAGAGAAAAATATGGCTACTTAAATTTTGTAGCTCATAAAGAAAGTTACGCAGAAGTACAAGAATATGCGGATAGTTATTCAGGACAAGAGAAGGCTATTGCCAATTTGTTTATTATGATGACTTTTAATACTTCTGCATATCTAAGGGCAAGGAGAGAATTGAAAGAAGAAAAAGAAAAGAAATAATTTGCCAAGATAAGTTTCGTGATGGATTATGAAATTTCTCTTTGTGTAAGTTAATAGCTAACGCAATAAGGCCAATAATGAAACGAGTAGGAAATAGCCACCGTTTTGTTATTGGCCTTTTTATTTGACAAAAATAAATAATTCGTGTCATGCTTGAATTGGGCGAAGGCTCAAAGAGAGGCGAAGGCTATGAAAGTACAAGCATTATCCATAGAAATGTGGGACATAAATAAAATTCTACCAAACCCAGACAACCCCAACAGACACGACCACGAACAAATTGAAATGCTTGCCAGTGTTTTTCTTTATCAGGGTTTCAGAAATCCATTAATAATTTCTAGGCAAACAGGGCTTCTTGTTACTGGCCATTGTCGTCTTCAAGCTGCACTTTACTTGGGAGTGAGTAAACTTCCAGTTATGGTTCAGGACTTTGAAGATGAGGCTATGGAATTTGCTCATGTTACCGCAGATAATACAACGGCTGAATGGGCTACATTAGACGTTTCAAAAGTTAATGAAAAGTTTATAGAGTTTGGACCAGACTTTGATATTGATATGCTGGGTATGAAAAACTTTTCTATTGAACCTATGGAAAAAGAAAGAAGAAAAGAATCAGAAATTGACGTTGACTCTATGGCCTTCGAGAATGTCTGCCCTAAGTGTAATTATGAGTGGTAATTATAAAGTCCCATCGATGCGGGAAATAAACGAAATAGAAAAGAAGTTCACCGTTATTTCCACCTTCTCTGGGGGTGGAGGCTCCTGTCTAGGCTATAAAATGGCAGGGGGCAGGGTCTTAGTAGCCAACGAGTTTATTCCTCAGGCTCAGGCGACATATAGGCAAAATTTTCCCGACACTAATCTACTAACTGGAGATATTAGAACCTTGAAAGGCTCTGACTTTTTAGAGTCTGCAAATTTGAAAGTAGGTGAGTTAGATATTTTTGATGGAAGCCCACCTTGTTCAGCTTTTTCAACAGCTGGCAAAAGAAGTAAGGGTTGGGGAAAAGAAAAAAAATATAGTTCAAAGGTACAAGTCGTTGACGATTTATTTTTTGAATACGCAAGACTGTTACAAGAGATTCAGCCAAAAGTATTTATTGCGGAAAATGTCAAAGGACTCGCTGTAGGAAATGCGAAAGGGTACTTGAAGGAAATTGTAGGTTGTTTAAAAATGTGTGGCTACGATGTTAAAGTCAAAATTCTTAATGCCTTAAATTACGGTGTACCTCAAAATAGAGAGAGATTAATATTTATTGGAGTTAGAAAAGATTTGAATATATCTCCTGTTTTTCCAAGCACCCATGTTCAATGGCCACCGATAGGGGAAGCAATATCTGGGGCAGACAATTCTATGACCTTTAATCTTAACCCTAAGACAGAAACCTATAAGATATATATGAAGTGCCGCAATGAAGCTAGAAGGGCTCAATTCACTAAATACGCACCTAAGGGGGGCTGGTATACACACTATAGGCTCTCTAATAACGATCACTCTTGTACTATCTCCACCTGCCAAGATACTTATCACCCCGATGAACCTAGAACATTATCTATAGGCGAATTAAAAAGAATACAATCATTGCCTGACGATTTCATTACTACAGGAAAGTTTGCGGAGCAATGGGAAAGAATAGGAAGAATGGTAGCTCCATATATGATGAAGCACGTAGCTGAAACTATGTATGAAAGGGTTTTAAAAAATGTTTGATTTTAATAAGATTGAAGATTTCGATAAACATATATCTTTGAGTATTCCTAACTATGACATGTTATCGGCTCAAATAATTACATACGCAGATTATTTTTTAGAATGGGGCTACAATGTTTATGATTTAGGTTGCTCAACCGGTCGACATTTAAAGTTAATGGCAAAAAAAGACGGTATTGATTATATTGGTTATGACAGCTCAAACCTAATTCCTAAAGATACAGAATATTGTAAGTTCATAAAGGCTGATCTGCACGACATAAAACTTGGTCCATCTTCTTTGGTTCTTTCCATATTCACACTACAATTTTTACATGAAAAAACTAGAGAAAAAATACTTGATGAAGTTATGAAGTCTTTAAAGCCTGGCGGTGCTCTCATCGTAGCGGAAAAGACATTCTCTTGCGATTCTAAGATTCAAAGTATTATGGACTCAGCGCACAGAGAATATAAGAGCCAGCATTTTAAGCCAGCGGAAATATTTAAGAAAGAAATTGAGTTAAGAGATAATATGCGACCAAAAAGGTATCACGACCTGGTTAGGGAGCTTTCTGAGATTGGAACAGTGCAAGAGATATGGCGGTCATTTAACTTTGTAGCCTTTATTGTATTAAAATCGGACGGTATTAAGTGAATAGTACAACATTTGAGGAAAAGTATTGCCAGATGCTAATAGATCACATGACTAACGGTATGTCATACGAGTCTTTTGGTTCAAAGATTAATAAAGGCAGATCAACTTTATACGATTGGGAAAAACACCATGAGACTTGGAGAGAAGCAAAGGACATAGCTTGTGAAATGGCTTTGTCATTCTTTGAGAAAAGATTAATTGCGAAAGTCTCAGGGCACGAAATCAAGGGCATTAACACAAAAGATATAGATACATCGTGTCTAATATTCGCATTAAAAACAAGAATGCATAAGGTTTATTCTGAAAAGACTGAGGTTGAATTAAGAGGCTCAGTTAATATTATTATTGATTCTGACGATGCCGCAGTTTAGGCCTGTTCTTTTTATTTGTTATTAGATAACATTTTAATATAAGCAAGGAGAGTCACGAATGTTTAATCTAAATATAGAATTTAAGATTGTAGTATTAAGATTCATTATGGAAACTTGCCGTTGTGGTTTCCTCAGGGACGATTGTAAATCATTAATAGGAAAATTTAAGCATAGAACTTGTAAAGCGTTAGTTATAAATGAAGAAGAAACACAGGGAGAGAAAAATGGCAATGAGGGATTATGTTAATAATATGGGAACTGGTAATGGGAAATTATCTGGCATACACGACTTATGCGAACACAAAAGAATAAAAGTTCTGTGTGACCATTGCACTGTTGATATGTTAGACAGAAAGGAAAATGAAAAGTATTTGTACGCTAGGCCAGAAGTAAATAAACTCATAGACGATTTAAGAATGGATAATTACTTACAGTCTGAGCGTTTAGAGTTATGCCTTTTGGAGAATAAAAAACTATTTTGCAATGAGAGGGTACTGAAAGCCCTTAACTTGAAACTTCACGAAGAAACTATTGATCTTGAGCAGAGACTTGAAAGCATGAAGTATAACTATAAGGAAGTTTATGAGGAGCTTTCTACTTTTAAGGATATGTTCTAAATGAAATGGATAAACAGATTGATAGGTGTGCCGTTATTAATTGCTCTGTATAGTTACGCAGGGCTTATGGTTGTTTTCACGTTTGGTAAGTATGAGCCAAGCAGAAAAACTTTATCTTTGTATAAAATTATAGTTGAGGGTTGCGACTTTGAAGAATGATATAATACAACCGCCCCTAGTAATAAACCCCCTTAATAGTTCCAAGTGGGCTAACAAGCCCTGCCTCTGCAACTCTGGAATGAAATTAAAACATTGTCATGGAACGTCTGAGCAAATACCTGAGGATATGTGGGGGTTGGCTAAGTCTTATGAGTTGTACCTAGAAGGAAAGATAAGTTTAAAGTTGCATAATAGTTATATAGCTACAGATAATGTGAACAGAATTAAAGAGTACAAAGACAGAAAGTGGCTAAATGGGTTTTTTATATGGCTGAAATTTGTATTGGTATCAAGTTTTGTTTTACTGATATGTTATTATATTTCTGAGGTAGATTATGAGCGATATAAAAACAAAAATAAATCAGAGACTAGCGGACAGAATAAGAACACTAGAAAAGTTTTGCAAGAATCAAAAGGACGTAATTGACAAGCAAGCTGAGTATATAGATTGCCTTGAAGATCACATGGATAGGGAAAACAATATAAGAGTGTTACCCAACGGTAAAAGGAAATTAATACTATTACAGTGAGGCAATATGTCAAGCAAGTATTCGTGCGCATCGACCTGTATAAAAAAAAGAGCATTTGAAACTAAAGATGAAGCCGATAAGGAAATGAAATGGCTAAAGGTTTCTAAATGTTATGCGAAATTAAAAAGATCATACGAATGTTCGTTCTGTAATAAGTGGCACTTAACTAAGCAAGAGCAATTAGAGCCAGACGTTGCATATAAAGTGTTAGCAAAGAGGGACAAGGAAAAGAATATGAAGTTTAAAAGAAAAAGAAAAAAAAGAAGGGAAAAGATAACCTATGAGTGAAGATGAACCTTTTGTTAAAACCCCAAAGCAAATAGAGGCTACAAAGTTAGCAGGGGGAAGGTTTTTAAAACACTTCATGGCATACGGTGGCTCCAGATCAGGCAAGACATTCGATCACGTTAGAAGAATATTTATAAGAGCTATGAAAGAACCAAACTCAAGACACTTAATATTGAGACTTCAATTTAATGCTGTAAAGACTTCTGTATGGCACGAGACAATTCCAGACGTTTTAAAACTGTGTTTCCCAGAAGTGAAAGTTAAAATAAATAAATCGGATTATTATATTACTGTGCCTGGAGAATCTGAGGTATGGATTGCTGGCCTTGACGGTGGAGAGAGAACAGAGAAAGTTTTAGGAAAAGAATATTCTACTATTTTTTTTAATGAGTGTTCTCAAATATCTTTAGAGGGTAGGAATATTGCCCTTACAAGACTTGCTCAGAAAAATAAACTAAGAAAGATTGCATACTACGATCAAAACCCGCCAAGTAAAAAGCACTGGGCATACTGGCTATGGGAAAGAAACTTTGACCCATTAGCAGAAGAAAAGGTTGACCCCTCTGAGTATGTTTCTATCCACATGAACCCTGCGGACAATATTAAAAATATAGATTCTGATTATCTGAAACTGTTAGGTGCTATGCCTAAGGTTGACCGTGATAGATTCTTACTTGGGCTGTACTCAGATGACGATGACGGTCTGGCATACTATGAGTTTGATAGGGAAAGACACGTTAAGGAAGTTGCTAGGACTTCTGGGACGGTACACGGTGGTATGGATTTTAACGTGTCGCCAATGACTTGTGCCCTTGGACAATATGACGGTTACACTTTTTATATATTTGACGAAATCTTTTTAAGAAATTCTGATACATATAGAATGGCAAAACATTTAAGAGATAAAAATCTTGGCGGTGTTCAACTCGTACCAGACTCAACTGGAAAGAACCGCAAGACTTCTGGTAAATCAGACTTTGACATACTAAAGGAAAATGGTTTTTCTATATTACATTCAAGAAACCCATTCGTAACAGATCGTGTGAACAATATAAACAGATTGCTTGCCGCAAACAGAATAGTTATTGACCCCAAATGTAAAAAACTGATAAATGATCTTGAGCAAGTCTCATGGAAAGATAACAAACTAGATCAGAAAACCAATAGTATGCTAACTCATATTTCTGATGCGCTAGGTTATATGTGTTGGAAGTTAGACAAAATTGAAAAGATCAGCGATGCTAAAATCAGAACTCACTAGAAATAAATGGCAAATTGCATTAACATATAAATGATTACCTCTCAAGGAAAGAAATAAATGGAACACGATCTTTTAAACAAACAAGTAATATTAAGAATATTATCAGACGTTAATGGAAGTGAAAGCAAGCAGAGAAGGAAAGATTCATTTAATGCGTATCAAGTATATAAAGGAAACATAGACCCATACGTTGAAACGGAATTAAAAAGAACAAGAGCAAAGTCTTACAAAAATTATACCTATTCAGATATTTCCCTTAGTGGATTGATTACAGATAAGAGAGCTCAAGCATACGATGAAGAACCGATAAGATCAATTAATGGAAATGAATTAAAAACAGAAGCTCTCTCTGACATATATGATGAGGGTGATGCAGACTCTCAGTTAGAATTTTTCGATGCCTTGTATAACTTAAATCGTCACGGCCTTATATGGGTAAATTACATAGATGCTAAAAAGCGTTTTCAGTTTATGACACTACAGCCTTATGAGGCGGTCATAGTCAGAGACCAGAACGATGGGGAATTATTAATTGTTGGTTTAAACTATCCCAGTAGCGAAATAACTCAAGACTCAAAATCTGGAGATGGTGTTAAGAATATCATTGCAGAGTCTCAGGCAGACTCAGGGGCAGAGCAAGAGACATGGGTATTCTGGTCAAAGAACCAACACGTTAAGGTATTATATAGAAAGGGCCATGAATTAATGGGTAAGAAGGTACAGTCTGATATTACCTATGAACAAATAGAAGGAAACCCAGACAGCAAAAACCCGCTAGACATATTGCCATTTGTATTTAAGTCAACCGATGTTTCCCCAGACTATCCTGTTACAAATCCGCTAACTAAACAAACTATAAAATTTAATACTCAACAATCTGAAACCATGACAAGTAAAAATATTCATGGAACTGGTATTTAAGTTTTCTCTTACCCTGAGTCTCAGCAGGGTCAGTTTGACGAAATGGAATTTGGAGTATTAACGGCCGTTGAGCTTCCACAAAAAGAAGATGATGGTATGCCTGAGACTACATTTGACTATAAGACATCTGGTGCTCAATTAGTTCCAATGCAAGAAATAGATAAGGGTTATGTCGAACAGGTAGCCAGACAACATGGTTTAGAAAATTTCGATCTTGACCAAGGCTCTGTTACTGCTATGAATGGAATTTCAAGGGCTATAGCGGGGGCATCTGTTCAGAAAGTTATTGCAAATAATCAGAAAGCCTATTCGAGAATTGAAAAAGAAATGTTTAAAGTTATAAAGGCTTGGGACAAGTATAATGGTACAGGTAAGTTTAGCGAAGAAGATACATTGCAGGTGACATTTCCTAAGCCAAAAATATTGATTAGCGACTCAGAGGCATTGGACAATATAGAGAAGGCACTAAGGCTTGGAGTAATAGAGGAATGGGAAAAGTTAATTAAACTTGACCCAAATCTTACTGAGCAAGAAGCAAAAGATAAGTTGAAAAGAATCGATGACGCCAAAATGGAGAGAGCAAAGAACAACATATCAACCATGTTTCCTGATAAGAAAACTGACCCTAACGATATAGAAAATAATGATGAGGAAGGCAATGGCGATAACATTGGACCAGTCGACAAAGAAAGTTAAACTTGACCTTGATGGCTTAACAAGAGATGGGAGAGTTGAAGCAAAGATTGCGGCAGGCGAAATAATTGTCGAAGAAATAAATAGATATTTAGACAGAGCAGAGTCTCCAGTTGAAGGTGGAAAATATAAAAAGAAAAAAGTAGATGGAACAATCTCAGACCTATTTGAAGATGGGGATATGAGAGCACACATAACATTTGAGGAGTCGGAAGATGGAATTATTGTTGGTATTTTTGATGATGCTCCAGATATTGAGAGAACAAAAGCGTTTGCTCATAACACAGGCTATAGAGGCCACCCACACTTATCAAGTCCAAAAAATAAACGTGAGTTTATCCCTACGTCACGAAAGGGCTTCAAGGAGTCGATAATGAGAAGGGTTAATAGTGAAATAAATGATATTAGAAATGAAGAAGAATTTGATAAGTTTGAGCAATTAACTAATATAGATATACAACCAAGCATAGAATCTGTTTTCGATATTGGTAATGAGGCTTTGGATAAACTTATATTAAAGGCATTAAGTGGGAATTAAAACTGAGGTTGATCTATCCGATTTTAATTTGAAAGCAATAAAGCAAGAGGTTGTTGACATAGCCCAAGTGACCCTATTACAAATACTTGAAGACAAAATAATTACCGATAATATTCTCAAAGGCAAGTCTCCAGTTAAGGGACAAGGGAAGTTTGAGAAGTATTCACCTTCATATACGAAGAAAATACAGAAGGGTGGAATGGCTGGGAAGTCGGTCAGGCCTGTTAATTTAAAGGTAACTGGAGAACTTTTGGACTCTTTTTATATAGACGCAATTGACGGTGGGCTTGAAATTGGGTTTGACAACGATCTTGCAGATATTCATAATAGACTTGGAGCAAGTAAAAAGAAGGTAGTCAGAAGAATGTTGCCTGACCTTGATCTTGGAGAAAAGTTTAATCGTGACATAACAAAAGCGATTGAGTCAGAATTAAAAGAAATTGTAGAAAAGGTTACAGATAAAATGAGTAAGGCGAATGCAAGAAAGTAAATCTATTATTAATATCAGGGCGAATGTCCAAAGGAATTGAAGTATGTCGGAAAATAGCGAAGGCGAAAACAACGACCAGAAAAAACCATCTTTAGAGGAATTGCAAAAGCAAGTTGAGACATTAAATAGTGTAAACGAAGGTTTGGTATCTACTAATGAAAGACTTTTGAATCAGTCCAAAGATTGGAAAAGTCAACTCAGAGCTATAGAGCAAAAAGTTGATCAGAAGGAAACTGAAAACTTGGAAGGGAAAAAAGATTTTCAAGGCTTGTATGAAAGATCACTCCAGAAGATTGAGGAATTGAGCGGTAGTGTTATGGAAGCCAAAAGAGATGGTCTTAAATCTACTCTAAAGTATGAAGTTTCAAAGCATGCAAAGGACGCTCATAGTGTCGATGATGTTATTTTCAATTTGTCTAAAAATAAAGACGCTTTTGCATATAACAAAGAAAAAGATACTTGGGAAGGTATTGAAGATGCCATTAATGATCTTAGAACAAGCCGGGCTGATATGTTCGATAGGGAAAAGCTCAGAATGGAAAACGGAAGGCCGAACAAAGTCCCTGCGAATGAGAAAACCATAGATCAGTTAATTGAAGAAAATCCTCAACAGGTTCTCAACTCTGCTCTTGAAAAATTTTTAACCTAACTAATTAACAAACGGAGTAAATCATGGCAGTAACAGGTGCCCCAGAAGTCGCAGCAGTAATTGATAAAGTAATATCAAACATTTTAACAAACACTCTTATGCAAGAATCAGTCGCTTTGGCAATTCCTGGCATTTGGGATAGATCAGGTGAAGTCGGTGCGGGTATGGACACGCTTGACATGATTACAGTAGCAGAATTAGCAGAGCAAGCGGTTAATGAAGATGGAACACCAATGACTCCGCAAACATTAAATCCATCTGCTGAATCATTATTGCTTAATCAACATAAATCAATTCCTTTTTCTATTACTAAGAAAGGTGCATTACAATCCAAAATTGCATTAGTGTCAAAAGCTATTGAGCAGGGTGCTAGAACTCTTGCTTATGGTATTGATAATTATGTTTTTGGTCTTGCCGTAACAGAGGCGGGTACAACCGTAACTGTCGCTGCAGCCGATGGTCTTGCCGCAATTCGTGAATTTGCAAAAGCTATGGACCTTGCAAAAGTTCCAAAGTTTGGACGTGCAATTGCTGTCTCCCCTGGCTTTTTACATGATGAACTATTAGCTACATCAAATGTAATTAAGGCAAATGAGTTTGGTTCTTCTGAGCCAGTTAAGATGGGAGCCGTGGTAACCATTTATGGTGTTCAGGTTTATGAGTCAACTTCTTCAAATATTCCAGATGACGGTTTTATTGGTTTTGGTCTTGAGGCATTAGTCTTTGCAAGACAAAGATCATTAGAGCTTGAGAGTGAAGCAAAAGTTCTTGAGCAGAGAACTGATTATGCCATGACTCATCTTTTTGGAGCGAAGTCTACGACTGCCGCAACAAACGCTAGAATTTACGTTTATAATCCAGTTTAGTACCTAATTTTTTAACTTGGAGAGTCCCTGCTTTACGGTAGGGGCTTTTTTAATTTATGTCATTTAGTGCAAACTTAGATTTAGTTCCTGTTTTTCTTGAGGCTGATAGTCGAGAGAAATTAGTGCGTAAAATGGTAATCAACAACTATTTCAATCATGCTAAATTTAATTACATGGAGCCACGATTTGAAAAGAACAAATATGTTGTCTGGTTCTACGCAGACTTAAAAGACTACAAGGCACCAGATGACTTATCAGAGGAAGCATTTAATTTACTAAAAAGCGTGAAGGGATAATATGGGGTTAAGAGTCCATCACAAAAAAGTAACTATTGATAATGGAATAGATAACCCTATACCAGTTGACATTATTGAAGATGGCTCAAGAGGCGATGTTAAAAACATATATGACAACGCTCCTAGTTTAGCAAAGAACCAAGAAGTACAGCTTGTTAAATATCTCGTACCAGCTGGAAAAACATTTTACTTAAAAGAGATTGAGTTTAGTGGAGAGAACAGGGCCAAGTATGAAATACAGATTCAGACATTAACAGAAGGTGTAAAAAGAACTTGGGACAATAAACTAAATGGATCTTTTTTATTTTATAATTTAAAGTTGGTCGCTGGGACTCTTATTGATTTGAGAGTTATTCACCAGAGGCCACAAGTCGGTGACTTTGATGCAAGAATAATAGGTAATGAAGTATGAACATAACGCTAATGGAATACAAATTAAAAAAGGCCAAAGCTGAGACTGCAAAGTTTGAGCTTGAAATATCTATAGAAAAAAAGAAAATGGATATAGTTAGAATACAAGACCATATAGTAGCACAAGAAAAGATAATTAAAGAAGCCGATGATAAAATCATTGAGCATACAAAGGAATAAATTATGAGTGATTTTGATTCGAGTCTCCCAACATCAATTACTGACCACACCGACCCAGAGGGTGTAGACAAGCAAGTTGAGGTTTCTGAAAAATTAATCCATAACAGAACTCATGGTGAGGACTCTGACGGAACAAAGCGACAATTGAAATTATCGGAAGAAGGTAAGTCAAATGGTCGTGGTGATTATCATGTAACAGAAAACTCTGAGCCTCAATCATCTGGATTAATAGCTCACGAAAGACAAGCTGTAAAAAGTCAAGAACATCAAACGAAAAGAATTTCTGCGGTCGATGGCTCAGACAATACGACTTGCCAAGACGTTGCCATTAGAGATGAGAGCGGTATTCCATATTCAGATTCAAATCCATTACCAGTCGTTGTTTCAGAATCAGAAGGTGAAGAATTAACAATTTTTAATACAAGTGCATCAGTGGCAAAAGACGCAACTGTCAACCATGACTATACAGTAACAGCTCTTAAAAAGTTTAGAGGAAAGCAAATGTATGGTTCTGCATCTGGAAGAACTAAAATAGAAGTGTTAGTTGAAACTGGAATTGGTACTGGGCTTTTTAATCAAAAATATGTTGGCTTTGGAACAGCCTCAAATCCAAATGTTCCTATAGATTTAAAGTCAATGCTTCATGTTTTGGCCGGAATAATAATAAGGGTAGCCATTACAAATATTGATAATCAGCCATTTGATGTTTACTCAACCCTAAGCGGAATTGAATTATAATTATGGGCGACCTAACTGACATAAAAGCGTCGGGAACAACCAGAATAGTTGGTGATGATGAGCAATATTCTGCCGATGTTACCTTAGACAAAGATTTAATAAAAAAGTTATGGGTTAAATCTTCCATAGTAACAAGCCCCCTAGGAAATCTGTTCTTTCTACACGCTATGAACGGGGCTTCCTCTTCATTAAATGTTAATGGGTCGGGAACTCCTGTTGAGTTTTTAATAAATGCAGAAGTAGCGGCAGACTTGGTTGTTGACTCACTTTTATTTGAGACGTTTGATGGTAAAATAAAGATAGATAAGATGCTTGGAAAAAATAGTCCACTTTCTAACGGAATAATTATAGAAATTAAATCAGAAGATACTTTATTTCAATTTCTACCTATTACCAAGACTCAAGAATTTGATTCTTATTTCGCTTTCGGACCGGGAAGATCATACGAATTAGTCTCAGCATCAGGAAATGATTCAATGGTTGCCAGATTTGGACCTGCGAATCCCTTTAGAATAACTAAGCAAGGTACTTATGCTAGTGATGATTATATTAAAGTTATCATACAAGACAATTTAAATAATATTGCCAATCTCCAATTTTTAGCAGAGGGGTCTAGGGAAATATGAGTAACTTCGACAAAGACAAAGATGGACAATTTAAATTAAAGACAGAATCTTTTAGTGCTAAAACTGTTTTGGTAAAAGATGGCGAAACATTTGTTCAAAAATCTTTATATAAAAGAATACATGGCAAAAAATATGAAAGTGTTATGACAAATGTTGTAACTAATTTAGATTTTGATGTGCCTTATCCCCTAGCTAAAATAGAGGCTATAGAGATTATTAATGGCAAATTAGGCGACTGTTTAACATTTGAGATTTTATATAATGGACAATTAGTGAATACTTTCGGTTTTGATTTGTTTGTAGATGCTTCTGGTTATTACGAGCAACGGAGTCAATATGATGCCGATGTAACTAACGAAATTAGTTTTAGAGTTAAATATAACAACAAGAATGATACGAGAGATATTTTCATAAACTTTATTTTAAATGAGGTTAAGTAATGAACAAGACTCAACTTTTCTTATTAGTCATAGCCGTAACAATGATAATTTTTGATATTTATATTATTTGCCTGAGAGGAAAATCTGAATCAATATCAGCACACGTTATAAGAAACTCTAAAAAGTACCCATTAATGGTATTATTGTTTGGAATACTTCTGGGCCACCTATTTTGGAATATGCCAACTGAGAGTGTCTACAAAAATACAGAATGTTTCCAAGAAGACTCTGTAAAAATACAGTCAAAAGCGACCAATAAAACTGTAAAAATACAGGCAAAGGAATTAAAATGAGCAAAGACTTATCGGTTATGTACGATGAAAATTTAACATTTATAGATTTCACTCAGGACTCAAGGAGTTTTATTCGTGATGCCTTTTCTCTTGCGTATGTTTCTGCACCTACTAATCATTTGTACATCGGTCTGTATAAGCCTTTTTATAATTTTTTTATTGAACTAACTACAGTTGCGGAAAATCCAGTATTAGACTTTGAATATTTCGATGGAAGTATCTGGAAGGCACTAAGCGTTATAGATAGTACCAAGAATTTGAAAAGGTCAGGATTTATTCAGTGGGAGAGAGAGCTATCAGATTGGGTTTCTACGGCTATAAATGAAAAAGACAGGTACTTTGTAAGAGTGTCGGCAAATATTGATTTTACGGCTGTTATAGACGGTCTAAATATAGTTTTTTCCGATGATAATGACCTAATTAAGCTAGAAAGAAGAATAATGAAGCAGTTGGCCAAGGGTGATAAGTCGTTTATTGCATATCACGAGTCTGCCCTTGAGGAAATTATCCAGAGGTACAGAAATTCTGGAAACAATAAACGAAAAGAAGGCACTTCACTTCTTGAGAAAATAACAAAGTGGGACATTTTAGATATTGAAAACCTAAGGCAAGCGTCAAAGTTTCTAACTATGGCAAAAATTATGTTTGATGTTTCGGAACAGAATGAGGACAAGTATTATCAAAAATTTCACGACTATATGGGACAGTTTGGAGAGGCCTTTAGGTTAAACATTCAGAGACTAGATAAGAATGACGATGGTAAAATTGATATAATTGAGAACAATACAAAAAGATCGGTACAGATGGTGAGATTATAATGAATATCGGAAACATAAGAACATTTTTAAAAGATATGGTTTCTTGTGCCGACCCCGATCTTGAATTGATTGAAGACTCATTTGACGATAAAGGTGTCACTTCTTCTGAAACACAGAAGGGTTACAAGATTACCTTTGGAACTAATGCAAACACTATCTGGATAAATTCATTTATTGATCGACTTCCAGTAAGGGTAACAATTTATGGAGAGAGTTGCAGAGATGAAGAGCTTTCTCACGACACAGCCTACACCCTGGCATATTTAATAAGGGATTTTATAATTAATCCAAAGAATGGAATTGATGATTTTACTCAGATATACAATTCAACCATTACACCATCAATCCTAGACACAAGCGACAAAACCATTAAGATAGATATAGAGCTTGAAGTCAGAAATGATAAACGCTTTTAATAAAGCAAAGGAAAAGAATATGAGCACAGGAACAACATCAAGTCGGGCAAATGTAGAATTAGAAGCGGCATTTGCTAATTGGGGTCTTGGACAATGTAGAAAAACTAGCTTCGTGGACGACACTACAGGAAGTCTGACAGATGAATATTTTGATCTGAACGTAGTTGACTTTGAGGGTGTAGAAACAAAATATTATGTTTTGCTTTCCGGCACTACCCCAGCTGTTGACCCTTTAATCTCAGGAAAAACAAAACTTGAGTTAGTCTACACAGACGATGACACAAAAGAAGAATTGGCAGTTTTATATAAGGCACTATTAGCAACCGTTGGAGTTTTTGCTAAAAATAACTTAGATGGAAGTGTACAGGTTGAGAATTGGTACAACGGTTCTGTTACTCTGGAAGGCGCTGTCTCACCTTCATTAACTCATTTAGTTTTACAAGAAGGGCTTGGCGGTTACTTAGGTGCCACATCAGAAGCACTTTCTGTTTCGTTTAATACTGAGACAGTTGTACTAAAAGGAAATCAATTTGGGGCAATTAAAATCGGTGAATCATTTGTTGGTTCAGATATGTCTGTTGCCAGTTCATTTTTGGAAGTTGACCCTGCATTAAAACAAACTTTGTTCTCTGGAATTGGAGACACTATTGACAACGCTGGAAATGTATTCACAGGTTTTGGAGAGTCTAAACTTTTTAAGAACCTAGATGATTTTTCTGGTCGGTTGATTCTGCACCCTATACGATTACCTAATACAGATAGGTCGGAAGATTTTTGCTTATGGCGATCAGTTCCCAAGCCTGAAGAAATTGGATATGACGGTGAAAATGCACGGTCAATGAAATGTTCTTTCAGCGCCTTCCTTTCTTCTGTCAAAGATAAAAAAATTAATCTTGGTGGCTTTGGGGATTGGACTGAGGAAGGACTAAACGCATAATGCTAAAGCTAACAAACAAGACTCTCCCTGTCGAAATAGATGGGGAGACTTACACACTAAGAAAGCCTAAGAACAGCGATGCTGAAATGTTAATGTCTTTGTCAAACTCTGACGTTGATAAACAGTTTCAAAGTTCTATGGCATTTTTAATTCAAGTTGGTTTACCAGAAGAAGTGGTTAATGATCTTGATATGGAACTGACTTCTGCAATTATAGAATATCTACTTCCAGAAAAAAAGGAATAAGCGATTGGGAATACTGCAAGGCCAAGTCTTGCAGATTCTATAACTGGAAGCCTGAGACAATCGCAGAAATGGATTATAGAGAATTTTCCATGTACTACAAAGCTATTGACGTCATAGAGGCTCAAGAAACTTTAGTACAAATGAAAATTTCAGATTTTCCTACTATGAAAGAAGATGCGAGAGCAGAACTTTTCCAATCGCTTAACAAAAAAGCATACCCTAAAGAAAGAAAAGTTTATACAACTAGGGAATTAGCAAGAAAACTGGGAATGATTTAATGGCAATAGCAGTAAAATTATTTGTTGATACAAAAACTGGTGAAATTGCGCTAAAACAATTTGAAAATAACGCTAAAAATACTGGTGACAAGGCGGGGCAGAAATTTTCCTCTGGCTTTGGTGGTGGATTAAAAAGTCTGGCGGGTAAGGTGGCGGGTGTTGCTACTTTACTGGGAACAGTTTTTGTTGGATTTGCAGGTAAGGGTGTTTTCGATGCCGCAAAGAAAATAGAAAAAATAGAAACTCAGTTTGAAGTTCTTACAGGTTCAGCTAGTGCCGCAAAAAAACAAATAAATGACTTGATTAAGTTTTCAGCTAGTACCCCGTTTCAACTAGAGGGTTTAGCAGATACCACGGCAAGTCTTTTGTCTTTTGGAATAGCGCAAGAAAAGATAATGGGAACATTAAAAACTCTTGGTGACGTTGCGGCAGGGTCGAATAGACCGATCAAAGAAATTGGATTAATCTTTGGACAAGTAAAGGCCGCAGGGAAACTTACTGGAGAGAGACTTTTACAATTACAAGAGAGAGCTGTAAACATAGGCCCTGCATTGGCCAAACATTTTGGAGTAGCTGAAACCTCAATCAAGGGCTTGGTTTCTTCTGGAAAAGTAGGATTTAAAGATTTAGAAATTGCCCTTGAGAGCATGACTAGGAAAGGTGGAATATTTGAAAACGCTACAGCGAAGCAATCAAAAACTATCGGTGGTCTATGGTCAACGCTACAGGATAATATTTTTGCATTACAAATAGCGATAGGAAAAGCGTTTGGTCCAGTAATCAAAGAAGTTATTAATGATGCTATTACGGCATTTCAAAAATTAACTACAGCATTTATAGCTAACAAAGATGAAATAATGAAATCATTGTTTACTTTTGGTCGTGCCGTAAATGCTTTCATAGTTTCCCCTATAGAGTTTGCGGTTAAGGTTGTGCAAAACGCTTTCAATGGAATTATGGCAACTATAGACGTTGTTGCGGGTGCTATAGATAAGTTAAGGTCAGAAGGCGAGAGAGGCGCAGAGCAAATGCGAAGTGGCTTTGAAGAATTTAAAGTTATAAAAGATGATCTTTTTAATTTTGAAAACTCAGACTCATTTGATAAGTGGATTTCTAAAATGGAAGAAACTGCCCTGCGAGTTGAAGAACCTATGAAAAAAATAAAAAGTACCATAGGGAAAACTATGGGTGACGTTGGAAAAACTGTAAATGGGACAGGGAAAGCAATGGCCAATACAGTTAATCAGGTTATGGTAAAAACTATGTCTGCTGGAATTTCAGCAATAGCAACTTCATTAATAGCGGGTGGAGAAGGCTTTTCTGGATTTGGAAAAAAAGTTGCGGGTATTCTAGGAAGTCTTGCCACTCAACTTGGTGAAACATTATTACTTGCTGGAGTTGGAATTGAATCTTTAAAATCATTAGGCGGTAGTGCGGCAATTGCCGCAGGGGTTGGACTTATCGCTCTTGGCGCAATTTTATCTTCAATAGGTGGAAGTAGTGGAGCGCCTACTAGCTCCCCACCTGCGGGCGGTGGAGTAGCCTCTGGCGGTGGAGCAGAAGACCAATCCATAACTGAGCAATCAAGCGAAGAAGAAAGAAAGACAAATCAAAATATACAGCTTGTAGTAAATGGAGACATTCTTGATTCAGAAGAAACAGGAACACGTTTACTAAGTTTGTTAAATGATAATTTTGAAAATACAGGCGGTAAATTTACAGGAGCAACATTCGCATGACCATAGCAACACGATCATCTTTTTTTTATGGTCACATAATTACTGGCATAAACAGAAGTCTTGATTTTAAAGAAGGGTCAAATAACTTTTCTGCATTTTTAGATACAAAGGCCTATTCATTAACTGAGTTTGCAACCGAAATAGAAAGGGTAATGAATATTGCAGGCGACCAAGAGTATGTCGTAACTATAGACAGATTTACTAGGCAAATAAGCATATCTGCATCTTTGGCTTTTGAATTATTAGTTTCAACTGGAGTAACACTTGGAACTTCTGTTTTTCCTCTTATGGGATTTACTAATGGTGATAGGACTGGAGCAAATACATATCAATCTGAATCTGGAAGTGGCTTTGAGTACCGCCCACAATTCCTATTACAAGACTATATAGACTTTGAAGATTGGCAAGATGCCCAAAGCTCAAGCATTAGCGAGTCGGCAGAAGGTCTTGTTCAAGTAACCTCTTTTGGTATAGTTAAATTTATGCAATGTAATATTACATACATTTCAGATATAACTCATGGTTCAGATAGCTTTATAGAGAACAATCAAAATGCAGTTTCAGAGTCAAGAGAGTTTCTTAAAAACATTACCCAAAAGGGAAGTATAGAGTTTATACCAAACCGTGAAGACCCAAATATTTTTACAAAATGTATTTTAGAAAAAACAAAACTTAGCAAAGATGGAACTGGTTTTAGATTATATGAATTAATGAATAAGAAACTAAACGATAGATATGAAACAAAAATTCTAAACTTTAGAAAGGTGAATTAGTATGGGAGTTAGTAATGGCCAAGACGCAACGGCTGCAACATTTAACAGTGCTTTTCCTAGTAAAAATGCTGACGATGTTATTCCATCTAAATGGAATTTAGAAAACATAGACTCTGAAAGTGGAGAAAATATTGTAAACCTACAAAAAGCGGTGAATGAATCTTTATCAAAAAACTATCCTACTCAGGCTGTAAGTTCTGGCGGTGAGATTGATATTGATTTAGTTAAGGGTGTACAAAATAGATTATTAGAATCAAGCTCTGGTGTTGAGGCATTGTCATTAACACCATTTGGGAATATAGGTGGGTGGAAAAATGGAACGGAAGTTAGAATTTTTGGAACATCTGATACTAACAGGCCTACTATTATTCACAATGATAATGACTATGGAGCAATACTCAATGGAGATGCTAATCTACGTCGATTCGATTCTGTTTCGCTAGTATGGTTTGAAAGTTTATTAAGATGGGTTGAACTAACAAGGAATTTTTAATATGAGAAAATGGATTATTTTATTTTTATTGCCTGTAATCGCTTTTGCTATAGGTAGCAATACCACCTCTCAAAAAATAGACGTTATAGAGACTAATACAGCCTCAGAAATAACATTAGTTGACGATGTTAGATTCAATACTATGTCCGCAAACTCTGTTCCCTATATAGATGCGGGAAAGATTATGCAGTCTTCAATAATCGACCAGATAGAATTAGAATTTCTTGATGGGGTTTCTTCAAATGTTCAAGACCAAATAGATACAAAACTAGATAAGTCACTTAATGACGGTGATCTTTATCTGGGAAACGTGTCAAACGTGGCAACAGGCGTAACTATGTCTGGAGAGGCTTCTATCGTTTCCAGTGGAGCGATCACGTTAAACAACGACTCTGTAATTGGGAAACTACTAACTGGATTCACGAGTGGCTCCGGATTGATAACATCGGCAGACGACATACTAAGTTCAATTCAAAAACTTGATGGAAACATAGGACTCAAGGAAGATGCCATAGCGTCTGGTATAGCTTCTCAATATTGGAGAGGCGACAAAACTTTTCAAACACTAGACACGAATGTCGTTCCAGAAAATACAAATTTATACTTTACAGACACTCGATCAATATCATCTCCCCTGACTGGATTTACATCTGGACCAGGAACAGTTAGTGCCACTGATTCAATATTGGAAGCTATCGAAAAACTTGATGGAAATGTTGGTGCAATATCTGGGACAACAAACGAGATTGATGTCTCGTCTGGAATAATTGGCCTAGCCGATAATGCAATTTTGCCAGGCACAGACGCCTTCATTCCTCCCAAGGGAACTACAGCACAAAGAATAGGAACAACCGCAGGAATGTTTCGATTTAATTCAGATGATGATTCTTTCGAGGGATATACAACCGGAGGCGGTTGGGGGCCACTCGGTGGGGGTACGGATTTCTGGCCATTAACAAAATTAACAACAGGTGCGGGAAGTTTTGAAATTGGACCAAATTCTCTTAGCGCGGGACTTGAAATTTTTGCGAATGGTGAAGGTTATTTAGATTTAGATGGTGACGCTGTTACTTTTAAAAAAAGACCTAAACCAAATTCAACAAATAGTACAGACTCGGGAGAAGCGTTTGCATCATGGAAAGATTTTTACTTACAAGATATAAAATTTTATGGAGCTGGTGGCATTGCTCACGGAAGCCTAGACTCTAGTGCAACAGGATTAATTTTAGATAGTTCAATCGCAGGGGGCAATCTTTTTATTCGTAGTGATGGTGATATTTATACGAGTACAGACAATGAGTCAACCAATGTTGGTTCTGGCTTAATGCAATTTCTAACTGGAACAATAAATTTTAATGGAAACTCTGCTACATCGGGCGGAATATCACTTTCTACTGGAAGTAATATTGGAACATCATCTACTGGTAAAACTGGTGATGTTAATATTAATACTGGTTTTGTAATAACAGCAACAGCAACAAATAGAAGTGGAAATATAAATATTGTCTCTGGTGGAAATTTAGGAACTGGCGACTCAGGAGCAATGGAATTAAAATCTGGCGATGTTAATACGGGAAGTTCTGGATTACTTACAATCGCATCAGGTCTTAGTGCTTCTCCCACAGCGGGCGACAGTGGTGGCATAGATATTAATACTGGAAATTTAACTCACGCTTCAAACGCTAGCACAACAGGTAGTACAGGTTTATCAACAGGCGATAATTTAAGTACCAATACAGGAAAAACAGGAAGTCTAACAATAAAAACTGGAAATAGTTCGGGCGGAAATATCGCAGCCGATTCTGGAAGCATAACAATAAAAACAGGGACAGTAGTTGGTGGAACCCGCGGTGAAATTATATTTGATGATGGAAGCACCGTAGCTGATGGTTACGTTTGGACTTCAAAAGATGCAAATGGTACAGGAAATTGGGAAGCGGGTGGAACTGGGGCAAACGTAAATCTATCCAATGTTATATCAACTTCTATTCCCGAAGATTTAGTGCCTAATCCGATTGTCTCAAAAAATTTGGGATCATCATCTACCACAGCACAATGGGCTAATCTTTATCTAAAGGCCGGACTAAGAATTATATCTGGTGGTCAGACAAAATATGCCGTTGATCTAAATGGTATAGGTGGTTCAGCTAGAATCTTTTCTTTAAGTTCTAATCCATTAGAGATACAACCAGCGGCCGGGCAAGAGTTATTAATTGATGCTGATGCCGATAAATTTGTTATGGATACTCAGCCAACAGGAGCTAATGTTTTAGCAGTAGCCACTACTGGTTACGTTGATACAGCTGTGGGCGGTGGTGGCGGTGGTGGTGGTGATACTTACGCGTTTACAAGTGCCACCTCTATTGGGTTTGTAAATAGCACGATAGGCTCAACAATGACACTCCCAGAAATGGACACGGCTTTTACAACTAATGCCTCGTCAAATCCAGTAGAGATTACTTTAAATGGGAGATTTACGGCACTGTCAATATTGACATCAGCAATAGAGGGAGACACTAGTAATTTTTGCTCTATAAGAGTAAAGCGAAGTGGGACTTTTGTCAGCCTCGGTGATTGTTTCAGTGAGGGGAGATCAACGTCCACTGGCACATCGGGAATAGTTTGCTCTGTGGGCACGGCCATAGATGTTGGAGCCTCTCCCTCCACTCTTTACACTTATACTGTCGAAATATTTAACGCATCTAGCGCACTATCTTTCTCAAGCAAAACGTGCAATTGGAACGGTACGTTTACAAAACCAACTATGATAATAAGACAAGCACCATAAAAATAAGGCAGTCACGGCATGGATATGAAAAAAATTGGAGCAACCACAATAGTCATAATAATTATCATTCCAGTAGTGTTCGCTTTTGGTGGTCATGTATTAACAAAAATAGATAAGCATGGCGAGAAATTAATTTTCCTAGAAACGTCAAGAGACTATACGAAAGAAGATATTGAACAAATAAAGAATGATATTGGTACAATGAAAGACAATAACGATAAAATTTTGGAAATATTACAAAAATTATGACAAAATCTAGGCACACACTATTTGAAATAAGGAAAGATATAAGTCTTGAGGATTTACAAGATATGCAACCAGCTTTATTGATTCTATATACCGCAACAATATTATATTGCCACGAGTATAAACTACCGTGTAAATTTACCTCTATAATGAGCGATAGAAAAAATGTAATTTCAAAAAGCAAAACGCACGAAGATTTTAGAGCGTTTGATTTGTCTGTAGAAGGCTGGACAGAAATGCATATACATAGATTTGTTTTTGTTATGAATACTGACTATAGGGATATTGCCGCAATCTCAGCTAGTGATCTTGAACCAAGGGCGGTTATATTTCATAACTACAAAGGCCAAGGCGACCACTTACACATACAGGTTAAAAAAAACGCACCATTCAATAAATTTCTCAGCATGAGATTATAACCAAGGACTTTTTATGCGACCACTTAAGATTTTTTTAATTCCATTTCTGTTATTATTTTCAGCCTGTGCTTTCTCAGAAGAAATGAGTAGCGGAGTAAAAACTGTATTGGGAATACTCACACCATTCATAGGGCAATACGCAGAGAAGTTTCCAATTATAGGGAAAGTTATTGAGTTAATGATTACTTCAAGAATTGTTATTAAGCCAATCATGTCTGCCTTGTTGACGATATACAAAGACAAGCCACAATTTAAGTTTTTAAGTTTTTCTGATTCTATTTTAGAAAGCAAAACCTATAAGACCGTTGCGTTTGTTCTGGATTATGTGGCATCAATTAAACTACCCAAGAAAGCGTAATGACAGAAGCGTTAATATTGGCTCTGAAATCTGGATTGTCTTTATGGCAATCCAAAGAGTCGAGAAAATATATTGATAAAACAATAAAACTGGAAAGGGAACATTATGAGGAAATTAATAAAGACCGCCCCGATATGGCTGTGCTTGATAATATTGATTTCGAGTTGCGCATTATTAGCAAAGCCTTTAGTGCCACTATTGGAAAACAGAACCTTGTGGATTGATGAAAGTCGTACTGGTTTTTATTATGATTTTTGTATTGATCGCACTATTTTCGGAAAATGCAAAAAGTGGCAGACTGATTTTTACGATTTTACGATAAGAGAACAAAGATTAAAACTTAAAAACATGGGATTTAAACTTAGTGTGATAAAGAGATAATATGTCTTATGAACTAACAGCAAATGCAAAAATTCTAGTTGACCAAGTAGGAATAAAGCCAAATATTTGTTTAAAGATAGCTGGCATAGATGAAATATTTGGTCAAGTTGAAGTATTCAAGACTGTAAAAATTGGCGACCCTGATTTGTTTATAGATGGCTCATGGACTATAGGGGGGAAAAAACCTCACGAATATTCAACTCCTTGGATTTCACAAAAAAAAACGTCACGAGAAATTTCCCAACAGTTACTTCAAGATAAGGGCGGGACAAGTTCAATATCAAAAGTAAACATAGAGATAATAGACAAAGACCATAAGTTAGTTAGTATTTTTCAGCCTGGCAATAATGTAGATGATATTTTATCGGCAGAGGCTACAGTACACATGGGATTTCAAGATGGCTCATACCCTCAAGACTATATAGAAATATTCTCTGGGGTAATTGATACGGCAGACTTTGGGGCCTCAAGCGCAGTAATAAGTGTAGCCCACCCAGACCAAAGAAAAAGAAGGGAATTGTTTATTCAGTCTATTTCAAAAATAGTCGGGGCAATAGATAGCATTACTGGAACTATGAACATAGAGGACTCTCAGCTTTTAATTTTGCCAACAGTTGAGCTAAAGACATACATACTAATCGAACAAGAGTTAATACAATATACTGGAATATCTGGAAACACATTAACAGGCTGTATTCGTGGCCAAGAAAATACAATAGCATCTAGCCATGACGATGAATCAGAAACCCAATCATACTATGTCTTAACTGGTAAACCTATAGAGACAGCATTGAAGGTAATGTTATCAGATGAAACAAATAGTAATATAGAGGAAAATATCTCTGTTACTGGAGTTAATTATATAACAGGTGTTTCACAAATAGACGGTGCATATTTTTTCAATGAGGAAAATATACAATATAGACTAGGCCTTGTTACTGGCGACCTAATAACAGTCACAAATTCTTTATCAGACTTTGCAAATGAACCAATAATTGGATTTGGAATAAATGAAATAGGTTCATACATTTTAATAGCCCCAACCGGAAGGCCAAGCGAAATTGAAGCAGAGGCAATAGCTACGATAAAATCAAAATACAATGTTCTATCCGCAGGGGCGGGGCTTGGAATGAAAACATACCAAGTAGATATTGAAGGGCACGAATTTCAAAATACACTTTTTGGAACAGGGTTTCCAACGTATGACTTAAAAATAAAAGATACTATTGAAGGAAAAGAATTAATAGAGGCTGAAATATATCACCCCTCAGGCCTCTATTCTCTCCCTAGAAAGGGAAGATCAGGTGTTGGCTATACTTCGCCACCTTTGGCAATAACTGAAATTAAAACGCTAGATGAAAGCAATATTCGTGACCCTCAAACACTAAGAATAAAAAGATCAATTAACAAATGGTTCTATAATAATATTATATACAAATTTGAACTAGATAGCATTGAAGACAAGTATCTTGACAACAAGGTCACACTGTCTGCCGACTCTGTAAGCAGAATTAAAACTGGAAACAAGTCATTAACAATAAAATCATCAGGGCTTAGATCAAATCCTATTACTAAAAATCTTATAGACCGTGTTACAAGAAACCTTCTCAACCGCTATCAGTTTGCCTCAGATTATGTTCAAAACGTAAGGGTCATGCCAAGCGTAGGATTTAACATAGAAGTTGGTGACGTTGTAATATTTGGTTCAGCTAATCTGAAACTTGCAGACAACTCCCAAGGGAATAGAGAATTTAAACCAAGACTAATGGAAGTTGTTAATAAGAAATTAAATGTTAATACATTAGACATTGCCCTTGACCTTCTTGATACAAACTTTGGAGTTGATACAAGATTCTCTGTAATTTCTCCAAGCTCAATCATTGCATCTGGTTCAACGACAACCGTGATAAGGCTAAAACAATCTTTTTCTACTCCTGATGGGGTTTTTGAAACAAACAAGTGGCTTGATTTTATTGGAAACCCCTTAGCGATTCATTCTAACGATTGGAGTTTCCAAGAAATTAGCACATATAAAATACACCCAACAATTCCAAACGCAATTCTTCTTGACGATGCTCTGAGTATTGCCCCAGATGAAAACTACATACTTGACCCTGCCCCATATAATGAAGCGGGACCAGCTATGAAAACAATGTTTGCTAGTTTTAATCCAGAAATATACATAGTCAACGGAAACAGTAGCACCTCTTTTGACGTTTCTGTTTCAGATGCCTTAATATTATTTAAAGATAGTGTTATTCGTGTGCATAACACAGACTTCTCAAACGACTCAGGACAGGTTAAAATAGAGTCAATAGTGGGGCAAACTATTACTTGCAAAGATTTAGGATTTACTCCATCAAGTTTAGACATTATTAGTTTGATAGGATTTATAAGTGATAAAGGCTCCCCATACTCCCAGATATAGGAATTAATTATGAGTAATTTACCAGAAGCAAGAACAGACATAGAAATTGAAGAAGTCTCTTTTCGCAGTTCAGTAAGTGAGGCCGTTATGCAACGAATTGGTCAGGCGGTAAATTTCATAAATAGAAGGCAACATCAGATTCATTCATTTAATTATAATGGACTCACTAGATTGTTTATAGACGTAGTAGGGGCTGACGGTGTATTTCCGTGCTTATTCGATATGGAAATTGTAGGGCTTTCTGTATTTATGAGAAGGGGTGGAAGCTCTGGAAACTGTATCATAAACATGGAATATTTTTCTGCCCCAAATGTAAATGGTGGAGGAATTTTCACAACCAAGCCACAGATCAGCTCCCTTGGTGGCGACTTTAATTATTTAATTTATAATGCGCTAACTGAAACAAGCGAAGAAATAGGGACAGGCTTTACTGCTCCAGAGTTTTTAAAAACACAATTTGATAAAGGCGATGTTATAAATTGCGTAATAGAATCTGCAATGCCAGACTCAGAAGATTTAATGATAATGATTCATCACCGACCAAGATAGGAAATAATTATGGCAACCGCACAAGAAACAGTAGTTAATGTTATCCCAATTAATAGCGAAGCAAATCCGCCAAATCAAGTTCCCGGCACAGTAGTTTACACCGTTCCGGTGGGTAAATACGCGGAAGTTTTCGTAAACTATGTACGGACGAGGAACGCAAACGGAGGTATCATAACCGTCAGTGTTGGAGACGCCGAGTGGCCTGGACCGCCCACTCAAGACTCGACGGTATCGTTTGGGTCTACGGGTACTTTCACCAAAGTGGTGACTACCGACCCCTTCCC
>Ga0114918_10000464_pt1 | contig 35036 bp, 58 predicted proteins | sample LantaG_FD_87015 | JGI IMG/M metagenome (GOLD analysis project Ga0114918, IMG submission 87015) | Deep subsurface microbial communities from Baltic Sea to uncover new lineages of life (NeLLi) - Landsort_02402 metaG | ecosystem: Environmental > Aquatic > Marine > Oceanic > Sediment | place...
ACTATCGAGGCAAGGGGATCGGCGCCATCACTGATCTTGTCGAGCGCGAAACAGACGTCTGGGTCGTCTCGCCACGCCGTGAGGCTGTCCAGTGGGTTATCCATCGTCATCTCCAGAGAAAGTGGTTCCACGAAGGGAATGTTACCAACTGAGCTGTGGAAGCTAGCTTATCGCTCCGACGATATCGTCGAGAATTGTCTGCAGCTTCGACCAGGTCAACTGACCATCAACCTGACGACGGGGGTCATAGGTGGCGCGAGTGTTCGCGCCAATATCGACAATGTCCACCGTATCGGGACGGTGGCCCTCTGTCTTGATGTTGAAATCGAACACCGGAACCTCGCTGCCGGCGTTCCACGTGTAGTCCACCAGAGAGAGGAGTGTTCCGTTGAGAAATACGAGCTTCATCGTCGTCTCCAGAGAAAGTGGAGCCCCCCGAAGGGGGCTCCACTTTGCTAGCTGATGATCTTGACCACCGCACCGCTGGCGACCGTCTTGCCGCCCTCACGGACAGCGAAACGCAGGCCAGCCTCCAGAGCGATCGGCTTACCGAGCTTGATCGTAACCTCGGAGCTGTCTCCCGGCATGCACATCTCTGCGCCGTCCGAGAGGGAGATCTCCCCAGTCACGTCCGTCGTGCGGAAGTAGAACTGCGGGCTGTAGCCGCCGAAGAACGGAGCCTTGCGGCCACCCTCCTTAGCCGTCAGCACGTAGATCTGTCCGACGAACTCCGTATGAGGCTTGGTCGAACCCGGCTTGGCGATCACCATGCCGCGCTCGATGTCCTCACGCTTGATCCCACGGAGCAGGATTCCAGCGTTGTCGCCAGGGAGACCCTCCTCGCAGTCCTGGTGGAACTGCTGGATTCCGGTCACGACCGAGTGCTGCGTGTCACGCAGCCCAACGATCTCGACCTTCTCCCCCATCCTGACGGTGCCGCACTCGATCTTGCCGGTCGCGACGGTGCCACGGCCGGGGATCGTGCAGGTGTCCTCGATCTGCATCAGGAACGGCTTCTCAGCGTCGCGGAGAGGGACCGGAATGTAACGGTCCACCTCGTCCATGAGCTGCTTCACCTGGGCGAGAGCTTCCTCGTTGCCGTTCTTGGCCAAGAGACCAGAGACCCGAACGAACGGAATCTCCTCAGCGGGGAAACCGTAGGTGGTGAGGACCTCTCGGACCTCTTCCTCGATCAGCTCGACGATCTCCAGGTCGTCCGCCATGTCGATCATGTTGACCGCTACGACGATCGCAGGGACACCCACCTGGCGGGCCAGGAGAATGTGCTCGCGAGTCTGCGCCATGAGTCCGTCCACAGCCGAGACGACGAGGATAGCCCCGTCCATCTGGGCCGCGCCCGTGATCATGTTCTTGATGTAGTCAGCGTGACCAGGGCAGTCGACGTGCGCGTAGTGCCGCGTCTCGGTCTCATACTGAACGTGGTCGGCGGTGACCGTAGCGATCCGCTCCTTGCGGATGATGCCACGCTTGCCGGCGATGTCTTCGTAGGAGACTTGCCCTGCCTCGCCGCCCAACACACGGGTGATCGCGCTTGTGAGCGTGGTCTTGCCGTGGGCAACGTGACCAATGGTCCCGATGTTGATGTGAGTCTTGGTTCTGTCGAACGTCTTGGTGCTCATGGCACTCCTCGATTGCAGACCGCGCATAGGCGGTCCAGGTTGTATACCCGGCAACGCACCGAATAAATGTCGAGGTCTTTGAAACAAGGAACTAGAGGCCTGCCAGTCGTGAAGCCAAAGCCCACGACGCCGTCATTACTGACGACAAATGATCCTGGCAGGATTTGCACCCGCGACCTTGGCGTTCACCAGATGTAGTCTTTGATGAACACCACGCCCTTAGTTTGATTGTTCTTACAAGGGGCGAGTCGCAGCGAGAGGTTGTGTTTCCCATCGAAGAGTTCGATAGGAAGGTAGGCAACCTTATTTACCTGCGGGACATAGACGAGAAGTCCATCCACCTCCCCGCGCTTATAGACGCGAGCCTTAGCGCCATTACTGTTTGTCTTCCGCGTAAGGCGGACTACTACAGAGTTCGACGCGTTAGTGGACTCTCCCTCGGCGTAATTGACCTGGACACGCTCAAGAGAGCGTCCGTTATCAACGACCAGGTCGTATCGAGCATCGGTTGTAGGTCGACTGACCGTGTATCCGCGCTCTGCTGCACGCAGCTGTGCTTGTAGTTGCGCGTATTCACCTTTTTGCCGCGTGTTCATAGCCCTATGGTAACGGTATCCATAGGTCACTGCCATCACTTTCATACCCTCATCAGGAATTGCACCCGAAACTCGGCGTTCGTAGCACCGCGTGATGTCTGTTTCACCATGAGGGCAAGTCTGTCTAACTGAGCTACAGGACCTTGTGTTGCGCATAGGACAGGGGCCTAAAGGGCGCCTGTCACATGCAAAGATAATCCCGATAGGAGTTGCGCCTACGACCTCTTCCTCCGCAAGGAAGCGCTCTAATCTGCTGAGCTACGGGACCATGATCGATCTGGCAGGAATTGCACCTGCGACCCCCTGCCCTGTACGCAGGCGCTCTATCTTCTGAGCTACGAGATCGTTATTTTTTGATTGCGCTGAGTCGATCCAAGATCGACCTGGGCCTGAGCGGCAGGAAGATCGAGTCCCCATTGAGTTCGACCAGTCCGAGCTTTACTAAACGCTCGACGCGCCGCAAGAAGTCGCTCGGTGCGATGTAGAAGCCTTCGGCGTCTTGGGCCGCGTCCCAGACCGTTCTGCCCCTGTTGATGTAGAGCATCGAGAAGGTCGACTGCAGCCCGACGGCGTCTTTCCCATGGCACTCCAACGCGTCACCCTTACGGGCCGGGTCAGAGACGATTCGGTATTCAAACGGACTCACGCCCGCATTCTACCGCTGAACGCTGCAGACAGGAATTGCACCCGCGACCTCCCTCGGACAAGGTTATAAGCCCCCGCCGCCGGGCGCTCTACCTTCTGAGCTACCACAACTGATTTTCGGCCCCGACGGGAATCGAACCCGTGTCTCCATCTTTGCAGGTCCGGTGTGTTGACCAGTTAACACCACGGGTGAAGGGCAAACGGGCTGCCGCCCTACCCAACCGAAATCCTGGGTCCGAGAGTCGCACTCGATCTTCCGATTCCACAAATCGGCGTGACTGCTAGTTACACCTACCCAGGTTGTCTTCTAGAACATCTCTTCCATTGAGAAGAGCTCAAGCTGGTCAGATTTCTCCTGGTCGCTAATCCTCAAAGGGACAGCACGAATGACCAGGAATCCGTCGTAGAGCTCGATCATGTTCTCTCTAGTCTGTTTACACCGTAGCCACTCTCGAATGTCGCAGCTACGATTGAATTATGCGTTGTTTCGTCTTGAGCCTTGCCCTTCTCCTTCCCGCACTGGCCTCGGCCCAAGACGTCGCCCCTATCGGCTCTAAGGACACGCTAGGCCCTGTCACCAAGCGACGCCCTATTCCGCCGCCCCCAAGGATCAGCCCACTCGAAATCATTCGAGCGAAGAAGAACTTCCGGCTGACCAAGCGTGTGATCTTCGTCATCGATACGTCCGGGTCCATGAAGGACTATGGACGGCTCGTCCAGGCCATTCAGTCGTCCTACCTGATCATCAACTGGGGGCAGGACGACTTTCACGCGGCCGTCATCACCTTTACAGACAGCTTCACTCGCTGGGCCGGCGTTCAGGAGAAGTGCAAGCACCCCAAGGGCGAGAAGTGCAACGAGCTTTGCGACAAGCCCGGTTGGACGAAGCTTCCGACCTACCTAATGGAGACGGTTTCTTACCTGCTCTCCTTGTCAGGTGACGGTCTCACGGTGCCAGGACCGGCGCTAAAAGCAGCCATCGAGGATCGCGAAGAGGAGACGACCATCGTCTTCGTGTCAGACGGCAGCTTCTCTGGGGATCGCGTTGTGTCCACGATCGAAGCGGCCCAGAAGGTTCGCAAAGCTCGCGGCCAGCAACCTGTCCCCATCATGGTCTGGGGTGCCGGAGACAGCGCCAAGGACGAAGAGTCCTTGAAGAAGATCGCCAAGGTCGGTGGTGGCGGTCTCTGGGTCCACGGTAAGAACCGGTCCGGTCCTTTCTAAAGCGGCTAGAGGGATTTGCACCCTCGACCCTCTCGTTGGGAACGAGACGCTCTACTCCTGAGCTATAGCCGCATGGTTGATCAGTTCGACTTCGCCCTGGACTTCAACCCAAATCCTGGCGCCGCAAGACAGAGGCTTGTCAGGGCGGTAAACCACCCTGGCCGCCTCCTTACCGTCCTGCCCGTAGATGATGACCTCATGGGCGTAGTCGTTGCCCTTGTAGGTCTTCACCGTAATGACTGGTTCACGTGCTCCGGTCTTATGGTTTGACCGGAGGACATGTTGATTTACGTGGATGCGCTTCTTCATGGCCAGTTATACCCATGCGTAGTGTGTAATTTCGTGCTCACAGCGGGCCGGTTAGGACCCTATGCGCAGCATCGTGCACTCTAAATCGGCGCCACTAAGACGCTGAAGGTGTTCCACAGGCACGTCACCGCGTAGATCACGAAGATGACGACCGCAACCGTCCACACCGCCTTAGGGCGCTCCTTCTCCCTGCGGCGAAGAATCAAACAGACCAGCGTCATCACCAACAGCTTGAACACGACGAACACGACTGGGTTCGCGTCGAGAACAGCCTCCATGAGAGGGTTCAACTCCTCAGCCCTCAACCTCTGGGTCGCATAGACCGTGATACCGGCGTCGTAAACGTTGAGCACCCAAATGACCATCAACAGTTTGGTGAACAGCGCCATGCGCTGTTCATCTTAGGGGGCGGCTCGCGTCTAAGCTAGACGCCACTCTGAAGCTCCGAGTGGGGGTTGCACCCACGACCTCTTTCTTACCAAGGACTGGAGTCAAGCCCGATATCGGATTTGCACCGATGACCTCGTTCTTACCAAGAACGTGCTCTAACTAACTGAGCTAAACGGGCGTGTGTTTACGCTTTTTCGCCTCTCTATAAAGACGTTGCCGATCACGTTGACCTGTCTTACAAACCTCACATCGGCACCTGTGATAGCTATACATCGAAGATGACCCGTGCTTTGCCATCCCGAGGCTTTTGGGTTTCACCTTGCCTGAAATTCTCAACCTGCTCATGCTGCACGATTTTGAGCAGCACATGATCTCCTGTCGCTTCTCCGCCTTGCGAACCTGGGACAGCTTCCTCTCGAACCTATCGCCGCACGAGGGGCAGGTAAACTCGGCCCGCCGCTTCCTCGCCTCCCCGTGAAGCGCAGCGTGCGCTGAGTTTGTCATCCAATGAAGGTTCTCGATGCGATTGTCTTTCTTGTCCTCGTTTTCGTGGTGCACATGCTCGTCGGAGGTTAAGAACCTACCTAGATGGCACTCCATCACGTAGCGGTGTTCGTAGACGTAACCGGTAGATTTCGCATTCGGGTGGTTTGGGATCTTTAGAAGCACGTAGTCCTTAGTCTCAGATCGCCTAACCACCTCAAGGTCCAATGGGCTCATAGCGACAGTTTACCAGGTGCTCTTCTACTAAGCTACCGGAGCGTTTGAAGCGGCTGAAGAGAATCGCACTCTCATCCCCTGGTTGGAAGCCAGACGCTCTACTACTAAGCTATCGGCGCAATTGAATCGAAAACGGAATAGTCACGCACGCGCTCCCATTCTTGATCTGTGAGGTTGGTTGGGTCTGCCACAGGCATCCAGCCAGCCCACACTTTGTTTGAAGGTAGATCCTCTACAGTCGCCCAGCGCAAAAGGACTAGGCCAACGTCGACCCCGTCTGACGTGATAGTCGACATGCGCCCTAAGACGTCGAGGAGTCGAGGACGTAGGACGTAACGTGCATGGCGTATGCCGGCCGCGTCCTCGGTGAATTGATCGCCGACTTTGATGCCCGTCTGCTCGGGGTTGGGCCGCGCCTCTAGGTCTTGTTCGAGCTGTGCCAACGCCGTTCGGACCTGCTTAGGCGAGAACCGCCCAAACACCCCCTGAATCTCGTGCATCTCGACCGCGTAGTCCCACTTGTTCATGGGCTCTTCTACCCGAGCTCTAAGGGAAAGTGTTGGGATCGATCGGCCGCGTTCTCGGGTCTACTACCTTAGTGTTCGCCTGAGTCCTCGTGACTCCGAGACGTTCTTTAAGGACCCGAAGTCGTTCGGCTTCCGCCTCAACGTCGTCAGCGTTCCACTGTTCGGCGCCGCACCGAGAGCAGGCTCGGTTGTGGTAGCTCTGCCTGCCGGGGACCAGATCTCGAATAACTCGATCGGCAACGCGGCCTGCGATCCACACGTGACCCTTTACGACACAGATAACGCGCTTGGCCTTCATGTCGTCAGAGTAGCCAGCAAACTTCAGTTAGGCGAGGAGAGATTCGCACTCTCGACCTTCCGCATGTGAAACGGACGCTCTACTCCTGAGCTACACGCCTATAATTCCGATGACCAAAACGGCGAGTGGTTTACGCGCTCTGCCATTTGAGCTACTCCCTGTCGTAGTCAGGGAGGCGGGACTCGAACCCACAACCTCGATCTTCAATATGATGTACACCCATCCAGGCATTCATCGGAAATGGTCGCAGAGGGTTTCGCACCCCCGGCCTCTTCGCGCTCGAAGAGGTGATCCCTAGATCAAGACCTTTAGGCTCGGTGGGACTTGCACCCACGACCTCGTCCATGTCACGGACGCGCGCTTCTAACTGCGCCACGAGCCTATATGTATCGTTGTTTTTGGCCACAACCTCTTGAACAGGCCACGCCATTCTTACTTCGTTTTCTCCTAAGTCGGAGGAGATTCGGGGCTAGTGCGAACCCTTTACCGCACACGTGGCACTTCAAGGATACCTCCGACACGGACAACTGCTTAGCGACCGCAGAGCACTTTCGGCTGCAATAGAACTCCTTCTGACCGCCTGCCCTCTTCGTGCGAATGTAGCGAGCTTTGCGCTGAAAGTGCTCCCTGCACACCGAACACTCAAGGTCCACCTTCGGAAGTTCCTGATGGTGCGCTCGTGCGTGCTCTGGGAGTGTCAGCACTTCCAGGTTCGAGATCCTGTTGTCTAGCTTGTTCTCATTCTTGTGGTGAACCTGCCCATCACTGGTCAGTTCCCTGCCGAGATGTTGCTCCATCAGGAAACGGTGCTCAGGCATCAACCTGCCGTCAGACAGGCGCACTCTCCAGTATCCGTAAGCGCCAGGCTTGATCCTCGACACGATTTCGACCATGCCCATAGCGTATACAGGCGGACCCATCATGCCAAGCGCTCTACTCCTGAGCTATGCGACCTTGTGTTTGAGCGGAGAGGGATTCGCGCCCCCGACTTCTTCGGTGTAAACGAAGCACTCTGACTGCTGAGTTACCCGCCCGTGTGCTTCTCTTCTACCCGGATCTCGTAGACCTTGTCGTCGATATCGACCTCGATTACGCCACTGAACATTCCCAGGCCGGTTGAGTGCTCCCCTCCGGGGCACGTCGTGCAGTCTGGCGGTCCAGCACAGCCGAGCTGAGCAATGGGCTCGTCAAGCAGATCGAGAACCCAATCCTTGAAGTGTTCGAGCGTGTTCGGCTCTAGTCTTCGTTTAGCGGGCGGATCTGCGGCTGGGCCGCTGATGCTCCCGGATGGACCTCGTTGAGGCCGTAGTCGCCCCGACGAACTCGCCGGCGCTGCCCCGTGCTGGGGTCGATGATCGTCACCCACTCTTCGGCCTCTGCATTGATCTGGTCTTGGTTCTGGTTGTTCATCGCGCCATCCTAAGGACTTAATGTCCCACGATCAAGTCGGGAAGACCCCTTGGGGTCCATTGTCTTGATCACAATCTCGAACTCGTCGTCACCGACATACAGGTGAACGCTGTTGCCGATCGCCGTAACTCGCACCAAATCCTCTTGGAGGTGTTCCAAGGCGAACCTGATAACGTCTCTGACCTTTTCGACTTCCATGCCAGCATCGTAGCAGCATCAATTGCGTTTGCATCTAAACTAGCCCACTAGGATTTGCACCTAGAATCGTCAGCTTCAGAGGCTGCCGCGTTACTGTTACGCCATGGGCTAAGGTTCGGTGACCAAAGATTCGAGAGACGTGCATGGCTTTCGCCGTCTGGTGCTCTACTCACTGAGCTACCTCCGCCCTAGGACAGAGAGCAGGAATTGCACCTGCGACAACCAGAATGAGGATGTAGTCCACTCTAGCATTCACCGACAGCCCCACTCGGATTCGCACCGAGGACTTCCTGGGCCAAAACCAGGCGCTCTAAACTGCTGAGCTATGGGGCAATGTTCGAGGCTAATCAGCCTCTTTCTGTTGCTTCTTGTGCTTAGGCGCACCGGATTCCCGGATCAACTTCTTGAGCGCACCGTTCTCGTCTCGGGTGCCCGGGTCTTTGACCGTAATCCCCAGCTTCAACGCCCTATGGACGGTGTTGCTGATGTAGCGCTTGGCCGCTTTAGTCGCGAGCAGTTGCTCGCACTCGTCGGCGGGAAGCCGGCGAGAGGTTCCGTCCTTCAACAGGACGTTCTTTACTGATGACTTGCGCACTTCTATTCCTCCATGCGTTGGGGTCGAGGTCTTACCTCGACGTTGATTTGTATTGTCGGAGTTCAATTTCAGGCTCGTGACCACGGATAGAGTAACGAGGCTCTTTATTGGCGTAGGCCGCAGCCTTCTCTCGACTGATGCGTTCAAAGTTTCGCTTGAGGCGCCTCTTGTCGTTCTTTTCCCGTCGCTGGCACGCAGGGTGGGTCCGACACCCACTCTTGATCCCGGGCCGCTCACAGATCTCACAGACGCGCGTAGGCTTCTTGCACTTGGGGTGCGTCTTAAATCTCTTCTCCAGGATCGGATCGAAACAAACCGGGCAGATCTTAGGCTTTCTCCGCAGCCTAAGCTGGCGACTCTCCTCAGCGCGCTCCTTCTTGCGGGCCGCTTCGCACGCTCTGCTGTTGCAGGTGAGCTGGTTCTCCTGCATGCGCTCGACCATCACTGGACAGAACCGGCACTTGAACACCTCTCCAGTGCGCTTGTTATCGCGGGCCGCGTTTTGAACGAGAGCTTTGCGGGCCGCGCTACAGGCGTCGGAGAGACACGTTACTTGTCGGCTATTCCGCCTCTCACACTGCTCTTTGCAGAAAGGACAAGTGATCAGCTTCTTAGGGGACTTAGGGCCATACTTCGAGCGAGCCTGACAAGCTGGCGCGCTGCAAAAGCGGTTGTTCGATCGGGTCTTCTGGGCTTCCTGGTCGCAGTTCGCGCAGTTAAACGTTACCCCCTCATACCTGCGCTTTGATGCCAGCCGGCATGCGTGCTTCCCGCAGATCAACTGCGCCGGATGGCGCTTCCTGACTGTCCGTTCACAGTAAGAGCAGTCAACTGTCCCCAGGTCTGATCGTTTCCTCATGGGCGAGTTATACCCAGAACTTAACCTTCCACCCATTTTCCGGGATAGGACCGAGCTCGCCTAAGAGCGCGTGAACTCCATTACAGATTGAGGTCCACTTGCGATCCCATTCAGGGAACGAATCGTCGTCGGGTGGCTCTGGTAGGTTGACCCCGTGAATCGATATGCTCGACCCGTCGCCGTCACCCTCTGAGATCTCAATTCGCAACATGATGCGGCCCGCCTACTCAGGAAGTTTGATCGAGACGGACCCGCCGAGCAAGGCCATGAAGGCCCAGTCAGCAGTTCCGCACCAGTCGCATGAACAGCAGAGATGCTGCGTGTTCGAGTCGGTGTGCCCGTCACACGCTCGATCACACCCTTCCTTATGGCCCCCATAGGTCAGAAGGTATTTGAGGGCTCGCGTCTTTTGCGAGTCTTCGGGGCGAATGATCAAGTCAGGTTCTTGCATATGGAGGCGTCGGGAGTCGCACCCGAGAAGCCGACGTGCAAGGCCAGCCGCTAGCCTACTAGCGCCCCCGTGACAAAACTGATGGAGCTATCCGGAGTTGCACCGGAGACTCGACGTTGCGACGGTCGTGTGATCCTACTTCACCATAGCCCCAAACGTGAGATCGACAGGAATCGAACCTGCGACCAGGCGGCGTTTTGCCCGAAGGCTCACCACCTCTCTACCTACTGAGTTACAAATCTCACGATGGAGCTATCGGGAGTCGCACCCGAGACTCGTGTCTGCCTCCTGGTGAGGCTAACCCCTATGGAGCATATGGGAGTCGCACCCATGACCTCTTCCTTGCCGAGGAAGCGCTCTCCTACTGAGCTAATGCCCCTTTGACTTTCTTTCGGTAACGCTGAGCGCCTTCACGATGAGCGCGTTTACACTCATCGCACCGACAGCGGTGGTAGCTATACCCACTCCGAGTTCCGTGCGGAACGCTAGGACTCGCTCCGATCCGCGAGCAGCGGTTGCTACAAAAGAAAACTGTCAGTCCGCCCTTTCTCCGATGCCTTAGGTAGCTGAGGCGTCGGCGAAAGCTCTCTCCACATGCCGGACAGACCAAATCTTCCATCTTAGGATCTGGTCGATGATCGCTGGAATGTCGCGACCTCGACTTGATCTCTAGATTAGCAAGCGCGTTGTTCCGCTTGTCTTCATCTATGTGATGGACGACCTCACCAGGCTGAAGACGTCGTCCGATAGCCTGCTCCATGATGAAGATGTGCTCTCGAATCACTCGACCGTCTGAGAGACGAACACGAATGTAGGGCTCGCCCATCTTCTCGTAACGTGCGACAACTCGGATCTCGCTCATGCGGGGCAGCGTAGCAGATTCTTGCCGATAGCGTGATCCTACTTCACCATAGCCCCAAAACTAATCGATCAGGACTCGCACCTGAATTGCCGGCTCCAAACGCGAATGCTAAGCCGGAGTGTTGCTAGTTACACTATCGATCAGCCTTTTCACCGTCACTACTGATGCCCGCATACTGAGCCACGCTACTCAGGGTCACTAGTAGTCCAGCATCGCTCTCCCAAGCCTGTCGGGCGCTTACCCCGCTCTACGTTTTTATAGCTTTCGCGCTAGATACCTGGGAGTGATCACTGGACGTTCGATCGTCCTTTTACGCAGCCGTTCGCGAACGCTTTCGCTTTGGCTACTTAGAATCACCCGCTCGGATTTGCACCGAGGATCTTGTGGTTAACAACCACCTGCTTTAACTACTAAGCTACGGGTGAAAAGTGCGGGCCACGCTGGGAATCACACGCGCGCGGCCCACCAAAAGCTATGCCTCGGCTCCGTAAGGACCAAGACCGGTCGTCCCTACATCGCCTATTCCCTCGAACTCAACCCCTCGGATTCGCACCGAGATCCCCGAAGTTAACAGCTTCTTACTCGACTGTTGAGCTAGAGTTGAAGCGGCCTACGGGAATCGCACCCGTGCCTTGAGCTTGGCAAGCTCACGTTCTACTGCTGAACTAAGGCCGCATTTCGGGCAGCGCTGCCCCAGCCCCCCGGTTTCTAGAACACCAGGGAGTCGGTCCTACGACCGAGTGATCCATACATCCTCAAGAGGTCCGCTCAACCTCAAGCATGATCGGCGTATGGACACTTCGAGGGTATCCCCTCTTAGCGGGTGAAGAGAATCGCACTCTCATCCCTTGGGTGGAAGCCAAGTACTCTACTGTTGAGCTACACCTGCGAGCTTCTGAATCGAGAGAGGCTTTAACTCCCGCCCAGCCCCTTGACGGGACCTCATGAGAAGGGCTCGCGCCGCCGCTTCCGCGACCCGCGACCGAAACAGAATGACCCTAGCGAGATTCGCACTCGCGTTTCATCCTTGAGAGGGATGTGTCCTAACTAGACTAGACGATAGGGCCAAAGCGGATCGACCAAAAGATGCCGAGACGTATATGTTTGGAAATGTAGTCCCGAACGACATTCGATCCTGTTGGCGTGTCAGGGACTTGCACCCTGTAAATCTCCTGCGTATGAAACAGGTGCTGCACTCGTATAGCTCACACGCCGTGTGAATAGTGGTGCTCGGAGCAGGCGTGCAACCGACACAGTGCGACGAACCTACGCACCGACACAATAGCGGAAGAAGGATTTGAACCTCCGACCTCCGGGTTATGAGCCCAGCGAGCACGACCTGACTGCTCCATTCCGCGTCGAAGAACCGTTCCAGACTTGCACTGGATTCTCGGGATTTGCAATCCCGCGTCGCACTACTATGACTCACGATTCATTTGATGACGTTGACGAGAGTTGCATTCGCATTGGCGGGATTGAAAGGCCCGGGTCCTAGACTGTTAGACGACAACGCCATGATAGACCTCCTCGGACTTGCACCGAGCGTCCCCCGGTTAAGAGCCGGGTGCATCGCTACCTATGCTTGAGATCCAAATGCGACTGCAGTCCTGATGGACACGAGCGAGACGAGCTCGCTCTTACAGCCTTATACCCCCGGCAGGATTTGCACCCGCAACCCATCGCTTAAAAGGCGACTGCTCTAACTGTTAAGCTACGAAGGTATGAATGGCCCCGGTGAGATTTGCACTCACAACCCCTCAGTTAAGAACCGAGTGCTCTAACTGTTGAGCTACGGAGCCGTAAAAATAGCGCGGGTAGGATTTGAACCTACGTCTATACAGCTTATGAGGCTGTTGAGCGACCTGACTGCTCGACCGCGCGATGGAACCTACCGGATTTGCACCGATGCTCACTCCTCTTCAGGGAGCTATGCTGCTATTACATCAAGGTTCCTTGCATCGAAAGCCACTAGGGCCTGACCGGCGCTTTCCGGTCAGCTTGCGTTTCGATCGGAGTGACAGGAGTCGCACCTGCCGCTTCTTGTCCCCCAGACAAGCGTCGCACTCCGCGACTCCACTCCGAAATTTGACGGCAAAAAGGGGACTTGCACCCATGACCTCCGACGGGATTGGTCGGCACTCTGCTACCTGAGCCATTTCTCCAAGACGCCCCCGATCGGATTTGCACCGACTACCTTCCACGTGACAGGCGGGTATTCAACTGTATGAACTTCGGGGGCTTATTTGCTCTTAGACTCTCGTAGTTGCCTACACTTGATGCGTGGGCATTGCGTGCAAAGAGTGCCGAGAAGTCCTGAATCACGGGCCGCTTTTTTGCGAATCCTGTGAGCGGGCGCTCTGCTCTTCTTGCATTGTCTACGACGCGTCCTTAGACGACCTCGTCTGCCGGCGCTGTCGCGACAGGTTTGGAAAATTGAAACTACCGACCAAAAAAGGCTAGAAGGATTTTAGCACTCGCTCCCTCCACGAATGGAGGGCCTGGGTGTTGCGCCCAGATTTTCAAAGAATCAGTTTGATGTATTCCAACCAAAGCATTCGGTAATTAAGGACACGAACGGCTTCGCACCGTCTCCTCAGGTTCTTCACACCTGCGCTCTACTGATTGAGCTACGTGTCCAAGCGTCAAATTGTAAAAGGTCAAGAGACGTCCGAAGACTCCGTCCTACAGGGCTAGATGCCGACGCGAATGTTCGACAACGAGATGTAGAGTCCGTAGTTCTTCTTCCGTCAGTCAGGCCGTTAGGGACTCGCACCCTACAAGCCGGACTTTGGAGATCCAGCTGCGCCTTGCGCACGACCTATGATTTCTAATCCGTTGTGAAGGGGTCGCACCTCCGGAGCCTCTCGACAACGCATTTACAGTGCGCCGGGACCCTCTATCCCTGATAACAACGGTTGTTTCTCTTAGCCACTTTCGTTCGGCGTGTTCTGCCCCGTAATACTGGGACCCGCTTCACGGCTGTCGCTGTCGTTTTGATTTTCTCGTTTCTCCTTTGTTCGTAAGTGCTTATGAATGATGTAGATCCGCTCACGCTTGTCAGCGTTGCGGCCCCGGGCGAATGTGGTTGGTGGGTGCCGCTACGCTGAATGCGTATTTGCCGACCAACCTCGCCCGGAGATTGGATACGCGCACGTATCCATTCCGGGCTTGGCTTCGGCGAGGCAGCTAAACAGTTTCGAGGACTGAGTACCCACACCGGCGCCGGCCGCGACTTGAAGTCGCTGCAACTGGGCATGCCTGGTGTGGGTGGTAGTTGACACTTGAACTCAGTACTCCTCGACCGTTAAGACTAGCGAGAGGTTGCAGGACTGTCCAGCACCATATTTAAGAAAGCAGGAACTTCTCCGTGCGCAACGCCTTAGGCCTAGGCTGCGCGATCGCCAATCCGCTTGATTGAAGTTCTGCGCGCCCTATACGAACCCTGTGCGCGATCGCTAAACTGCATGTGCTAGGAGCCAGCACATGCACCAACCACCGTGGGCAGACAAAGGGGAGGGATCATGTGCTGGTGAGGTTGCGAAGGGGTGCGGCTGTCTCCTGTTGATCACGCTGGTGTGCGGTACGTGCCTGTCGGGCTGCGTGACGCTCCTCCACTAACCGCTGCCAGTTACGACCGGGGCCGCCGAGGCGCTCTACGTCCGCGCTCCATAATCCGCTTGCACGCAGGACACGTGATCGAGGGCGAGTTGCGAAGATCCCACACGTAGCTCTCGTCGAACTTCCCGCTGTCGTCGCGGCTGCATACTGGGGCAGCTTGATTCTTCCCGTATCGAGAACCTGGAGCGTAGTGCGTCCGACGCTTCACACCATCGGGAAGCTTGTTGGCGCTCCTCAAGCAAGACTTGCATGTCACCTCGTCGAGATCCTCGGTGTAGAAGATCTCCTTGCGATAGGTGTGCTGTTCCTTGGGAAGTCCTTGGTGCTCTGCAAGGAGGTTGCGAGGCCAGAGTTCGGCCCCACACGACGCGCTAACGCGGTCATCTGGCGGAAATCTACCCCACCGGCCACTTGCGAGCCGGCCCGGGAGCTCTCGGTCGATCTTACCGTTGGCGTCACAACACCCGTGGCTTGCCTCGGCAACGTAATGCCGGATCACCTCGCGCGGGAGCTTCGGAAGCCCTGCGCGAACTCGGGCCATGTCGTAGCTTCTGCGAAGCTCTAGCGACCCGGTCTCATGCCACTGCCGCTCTAATTCCCTTAGTCGACGATCGCTCATCGTTTTACTCCTCTTCTATCGCGGCCCACGAAGCTTCGTCTTCGACGACAACCCTTACTCCGGCCGCTTCGAGATACTCAGCTATGACCGGACCAAGGGCCTCGGCAGTCACCGCCTTGTGGATCGCCACCGTGTGTCCGATGTCGTCAAACGATGGATGGTCGAAGATCCGGACGCGAAACTTCACAGGACACCTGCCAGACGTCGGAAGAATTTGAAGAGGGTTTGGCGGGCCGCGTCGTCGAGCTGGGTATGGGCCCGAAGCTGTCCGAAGCGGTCTTGCTTCGGCACGTCGAACGACCGACCGACCACCATCATCGTGTAGATCGGGCCGCGCAGGGGCCGCACGTAGTGCCACGAATCCTCGACAGTCATCTCGTATGAGCTGAAGGTTTTCAGCACGAACTTGGCTGCGATAGGTGGGGGCTCTCCGGCCGGATCACCGAAACCGATGCCCGTTTCGTAACCCCCCGGTCCAAACACCCGGACAGCCGAGGGCCAAGGGTGCGGGTGAAGGAGCGCCTCCTCGGTCTCACACGGGTAGATCTTGTGGAGCAGAAGCCGATGATCCTTGTCGTACTGCCGCCAGAGGCGATCGACGTATGGGTGGTTGTAATCCACCGGAAGGGAATTCCACCCGTCTTCGTCGAGCAACAAATCTTTCAGGGTTCGACCGGCCGCCTTGAGGACGTCAAGCATCTTGAGTCTCCTTGGCTTTGTTTTACCCGCGATCTGGTGGGCTAAAAACCTCGACCATTCTCCTCGTCTTCGTCTTCCTCGTCGACGGGAGAAGGACGGCTGCGATAGTCCGCACACTCATGGCAGATTCCGGCAAACGTGTGGCCGCAATCGAAAGCCAATCGGGGGTGAGCTTTTAGGATTCGATCAGCCACCCACAGCGGCATTGGCTCCGTAGGCCCTCCACAATCCGTGCAGATCTTCTCGCCTGCAAATTTGATGGTGTCCGGCTCGGTCACTTGTTCGTAATCTGGGTGAACGTATTGAAAAACCGCAACCTCACCGGTCTTTTCATTCGTACCAATAGGCTCACCCGTCCATGAACGGCCGTGGAGATCACACGCGACCCCCTCATTGCCGTCAATGACCGAGATCTGGTCCCGAGACCTATCCTTCATCACTACCATGCGCCCTACAGCAGGTCGGTCTTCGCAGAAAGCGCACCAAATCGGTTCGTGGATCGTCATACTGGCGCCATTGTAAGCACACATCACCCTGAAATGGGCAGGAGTCACCGTGGCAAAACGACTTGTTCTCGTAAGTGCGAAACGAGAGGGGAAGCGCAAGTGCGGATCTTGCACTGGCTGTTGCAGGGCGCCGTCGCTTGAGGCGCCACCCGCAAAGCCGTTTCTCAAGGTGTGCCCTGAGCTCGCAACCGGCAAGAAACGGGGCTGTGGAATCTACGACACCCGACCCCAAGGCTGCCGAGACTATTCCTGCCATTGGCTACAGAACGGGTTTTTGGAGCGAAAGCATCGTCCAGACAAGATCGGCGTCATCTTTGATGACGGCGTCAGCAGGGCGCAGTGGCTCACGCGGATCCAGGAATCAAACAACCTGGAGTTCCCCCCGGTCACAGCCCGGGAGATCTGGCCTGGCGCCTTCAAGCAGAACTGGAAGCTCCTGAAGTCGATTAGTAGCCGATACGTTGTAATCCTGGTCGTGACCCCGACCGACAGATCCCTCTCAGTGCACGTACTGGCCCCAACAGAAGAGTTGGCCGCCGGCGTATCGGCCTCCCTCATGTCAGGATCTGACGATATTTCTTTGGCGACACGAGCCGTGCCAAGCGCTTAACGCCCAGGGCGTTAGCTGTGCAGCATAGAAGCGTAGTGATGCTCAGCGAAGAGAAACCTTATTAAACGCCATCCCTGCGCTAAGATCCTGTAGGAAACAGACACAGGGCAGGGTGTATGGGCAGCAAAAAGGGTAGTCACCTGGTTATGGTTCTGCCTGACCTCCATCTGCCAGTGCACGACAAGAGCGCGCTGCGGGTTGTCTTGCGGGCTTTCGACTACTTGAAGCCGCAAAAGGTGATCATTCTCGGTGACTGGCTAGATGCCGCGTTCGCTACTGCCCACCCAGCAAGCAGTCGTGAAGAGGCGAAACAGGGCGGTTACATCGCCAGCGAGATCGAACCGTGCCGTCGCTTACTTGAGCAGTTCGAGGAGCACGCCAAAGAGCTGGTTTACATCGAAGGTAATCACGAGTTCAGAGTTGAACGGATGATTACCCGTGAAAAGGGCGCTTGGCTGGCGATCCCCGAGCTCGTTCTCCCAAAGACGCTGCTTGGAATGAACCGCAAGAAGAAGTTCACCTGGATTCCCTACCAGCACAACGCAGCTCCACGAGACGGTTACAGTCTGCCGCACTACAAAATCGCCGATGGGTTGATCGCGGTGCACGGCTGGAGCACATCAAAGCACGCGGCTCGTAAGCACCTGGAACTTGTGCGCGGTTACTCGATCGTCTATGGCCACACGCACAGAGCACAGGCAGACTCGGCACGCCACCCGATGACTGGCCTGATTAACAAGGCCTGGTCGCCTGGCTGCCTTGCCGGTTTACAGCCGATGTGGATGCACGGGTCACCGACGGAGTGGACTCACGGGTTCTCCCTAATTCACTGTCGCAACGACCTCTCCAGGTGGACTTCTTATACGGTTTCAATCGAACAGGGCGAGTGCATTCTTCCCGACGGAACAAAGATCACTGACGGTGGTGTCAAGAACCCAATCTATTGCGAAGAGACCATCTGGGGAGACTAGTTCAATGAGGGTCCTAGCTCGCGGAAAAGTGTGGAACCTAGTCCACACCAAGGCCCTCCCCAGAGACGTTGATGGGGAGTGCGACGCTCCCAGCACCAAGAAAAAGCAGATCCGGATTCGCTCTGGCCTCGATGGTCAGCGACTGCTTGACGTCTACGTTCACGAGTTGACCCACGCGTCTCTCTGGGACCTCGGTGAGGGGCCAGTAGCGTCTCTAGCGAATGCTGTAGCTCATGAACTCTGGAACGACGGGGTTCGGCCGGAGCACAGGCCGTCGAAGAAGAACCTCGACAAGTTGGAACATGAGATCGTCAGTATCGTCTGGTCGCGTGGAGAGGTGGCTGTCTTCGACGAGACAGTCCGCCGGGAGGTCGCCCATGCGATCGCCAGGTTGCTGAACAGACTCGGCTGGGCCTTCAAGGTGAAGTGATCGTCGTCCACTACTATCTCGACGACTTCATCCTGCTCCTGATTGGGGTGGCCATCCTGGGCTGGGCTATCGGGGTAGTCTTCGATTACTGGATCGGAAACTAGAGCCCCTGCAGTGCGCTCATAACCTCGCGATCAATCTCCGCCTTGATCTCATCTGCCATCGAAGCGACTAAAGATTCCGTAGCACCATAAGCGGTCTTGATCTCCTCAGGCGTCGCGATACGACCGTCAGGCCACCTAAAGAGGCCTTTATAGTCCTCAGCAGCGTCTGGATCGTAGTCCGGGTCAACCTGGGAGTCGTAGAGCAGGTCCAAGGCGTTGGTTGGCTGGAGTGGCCCGAGAGGGCCCCACAGGCCTCTTAGGTCATCGGCTGCTTGGGTGGACCATACGGCCTTCATCGAGCGCGGTTGGACTACGATTGGTTGCGATGTGACGTTGATCTGAGAGCCGAGCGGAGGGTTAAACATGTCACTCAAACCTGGATGGAGACGAAGTCGTAAACGGTGGCGACAGTCTCTGCGAACCGCTTGCCCCCCACCAGCTCCGGCGCGTCAAGGTCGAATTCAATGAGCACCACGCCATCATCGAGAAGGTCAACGATGACGGCCTCGGAGCCCGCTTCCATAATGTCACCGGTGAAGTCGAGATGAATCGGCCTCAACAGCTTGACACGCTCATACAACTTAGCCACGGCTACCTCGCACTGGAGTAGACCGTCCAAGCATCATCACCTGTCGAAAATGATGCTCCAAAGCCTGTTTCGCAGCTCATACCTATGATGGAAGCCTAACAACGCTGCGACTTCGATACCAGAGACGAAAACTAGAAGGGCTGGGACAGCCTTGAGGCCGAGCCGCTCTGCGAGCGCTGGATCGGCTACTACATCAGCCTCAAAAAAGGCTATAAGGGCCTGGAATTCGGCCGCTACGGGTAAAAACTAACGATAGGCGGCGTCAGTGATGTATCCCCGATCTGCCGTTAGGAAAATACCTATTGGTAGCCGGGAGTTGAGGACCAACTCGTTGAATTCGTCCTCAGTGATCGGAGGGTAAGGCACCTGCCCGATCTTAACGGATCCGCGCAAGCTAGAGCTAGGCCATGCTCGACAGTAGTTCGACGGCGGATCCAATGTCTGCGTCGTTGGCCCACTCAAGGAGATCGTCGACACGATCTGCCGCATCGATTGCAAGATCCTCAGGGAGATAGGGGTTAACCCTGACGTACCGGCCCGGTAGCAGCCGACTACAGACGTAGTCGGGTACCCCCACCATTCCGTCCAGCATCAATGGCAGCATCTTCGGGATCCACTGCTTGTAGCCCCAGTCCAACCTGTCACCTTCAATGTGAGTTGGGGAGATCCCAGTGCCGACCGAGAGCACCACAATCCGATCCAGGGAAATCCCCGCCTCGACCGCTTGCCCGACGGCGCACATTGCCGGATTGTTAGCGACGATCCCACCGTCAATAAAGCCCTGGTAGCTAGGAAAGTAGGTAGGAGCCGCCGACGTCCGAAGCGCAATATCGATAGCAAGCTCGAAGCCGTCGTTTCCCGGTAGGTCGTAGTTATGGAAGAACTTCGGCTTCCAAAAGCGACGCTCGGGAACGGTGCCAGCACTCCGCGTACTCCACGAATCCTGATTGTCGAGGTCGAACGCAGCGATCAAGACCTTCTTAGAGAGCTCACTCAGGCGCTTTTTGCCGAGACAGGCCTCAACGGCGTCTCGAAGCCCGTCGTTGATGTAATTCGCCCGGAAGGCCTCATCGGCCGGACCGGCAATCCAATCGAGCCAATCTCGGCTCTGGAAGATACTCTCAGTCTCATCGATGTACATTTCGACTAGTTCAGAGGGCGTACCCCCTGCTGCGAGAGAGAGCGCATTGACACCCCCAATACTGGCGCCAGCGATCAGCTTAACCTTGTCAAGGAAAGGAAATCGATCCTCAAGTCGTTCAAGGATCCGGACTTGAAGGGCGCCGCTAGTCCCCCCACCGTCCAAACTCAGAATCAAGTAGCGGTCTTCTGGTCGTTCAATGTTGCCCATGGTGGCCCCCACCCATCAATCATAACTGATGCGCCGAGTGAGCCACATGGGTTGAGGTCTAGAAGAAAGTTAGCTGCTCCCCCCTGTCCTCTAGACGAGAGACATGACTCACGGGACCGTCCAGCGGTTCCCCGTTGATAACTCTCTGCGCAGATCGGAATATCCCCACCACCTCGGCGCAGAGATCGTCGAAGTCTTGCAGGTTCATGCGCTTGAGGCGAAGTATGTAGGACATATGGTAAATCCCGAAGACCTCTACTTCTGGATAGTCTGGAGACCTCATACGTTTGCCGATGATGTCCCTCACCCTTGGGGCGACTCGTCCTCGATAGATCGTATGGGCGGCCGCATTTCCACCAACGAGAATGATCACCTTCGGCTTAATTAGCGCCAGCTGCTGGTCAAGCCACGGAAGACACTCTTCAACGATGTCGGCCGGGTGGTAGGACCCCTCATCACCGGGAAATTTATTCCTGGGGGTTTTACACTTGAGAACGTTAAGTACGAGGAATTTCTCGACACCTGCCTCATTGATTAGCCTGTCGAAAAGCGCACCAGCCTTGCCTACGAGGGCCTGCCCAGTAGCGTCCTCGGAAGCCCCCGGCGCGTCTCCGATGAAGACGATCTCAGTGGACGGATCGCCCCGATCGACGACAACGAGATGTCTAGTGGCGCATAGACCACATTTGGTGCAGTCTCGGATCTTTTCCGAGAGCTCCTCGTAGTCTTCGATCTGGCCCACTGGATCTCCTACGGTCGGACAATCTCAAACGGAGGTCGACCGGTCGCGCACAGCCAATGCACTTCTACCGAAATTCCCTCGTAAGGTTCGCCAGCTCGGCACAAAACCCGGGATTCTGGATCAGCGCCTGGGCCGAGGGGTAAAAGAGTGGTGTAGGCACCAACCGTATAAGCGTCCTGGCATAGTAGGCAGATTCCCCCTACGGTAGGATGCGCTAAGGGCTTGGGCCCGATCTTCGGCAGACCGGGGATCGCGCCTGTGAGGGTAGACGGAACAAGAACAATATCGCCTTCCACGGAGCACCTCGTGGTAAAGGGCCTAAGATAAACAGACTGGGGTGCGTACGATGAACGAAGGAAATACCCAGCCCTCAGTAGACAGCATGACATCTCAAAGGTCTTGCTTCTACTCTGGCTGCTCCAAAGACCCAAAATGGGGCGTCTCTTCCTCGGTTGAGCAAAGAGATCAGAACGAGTTACCGCTGACCCTATTCGCGTGCGATGAGCATGAGAGTGGGCTAACCTCTCGCATGCGCGAGGCTGGCACTCGCTACAGCCTATTTCCAGTTGGCGGGCCGCACATGGTTGCGCCCTGCGAACACCCACCCGCGAGTGATCAGACCAATGGGGTGTCTGCTATGAGACGGCTAACGATCAATCTTATCTGCGCCATAGTCGGGATCGTGATCGCGCCGTTTCTCCTGCTCTACCTCGGCGGAAAGTGGATGTTTGGCTGGCGGCCAGAGGAAGAGGCCTAATGGGTGAGAAGGTTGCGATTGTTGGGTCCCGTAGCTGGACCGACTACGAAATGGTCCGAGACTACGTCTACTCTCTCGCAGACGACGATGTGGTTGTCAGCGGAGGAGCTCGCGGCCCAGACGAGTGGGGGCAGATTTACGCAGAGGAGAGAGGCCTAGACACGTTGATCTTTCCGGCCGACTGGGCGACCCACGGTAAGAGGGCTGGAATGCTGCGAAATATAGATATCGTGAAGGCGTGCGTTCGGCTGGTTGCGTTTTGGTCCGACGAATCCAAAGGAACGGCCCACTCAATCGGGTTGGCGAGAAAGGCCGGAAAGCCAGTATTGGTGTTCCACCCTGGAGGCATCGCCAAGACGTAGAACATCGTCCATCTGATGAGTCCTTAGTGATGCTATCCTTCTGGAAGCACAACAGTCACCAGGAGGACTCGGATGCCCGCCGACATTACTCTGACCGGAAACGTCCAAGGTATTTCCACGGTTGGCGGAAACGTCGGCCCTGCGAGCTTCTCCTACGCCCTGACCGGGGCTGAGAAGACCTATAGCCAGGAAATCTGCGTGCCTGTCACTGCTGGGTCCCCCGTGGTCCACACACTGCCCACGATTGCTGGACAGCGTCTTTTCTACCTGAAAACGACCGAGGACGTAGTCCTCACCGTTAACGCCGAGCCCTCTGGGACCTTGCTTGCCGGCGGTGTCTACACGCGAGCTGGCATGGCAGACGTAGCCACGATCACACTTGACGGGAACGGCGCGACCGCTGGCGTCGTTTGGATTCTGATCGTTGGGGCTTAGTCCTCGGACTTAACTATCCCGTTGACGCGTTGAAGCGGAACATCAGTTCCGTCCGCCGAGATAACCGGATCCTCGCACAGCTCCCGCAGCCGATTTTTGGCTTCCACGCCAAGACAGGTGGCGGTAGGTGACCTCTTCTGCTTCTTTCGAGCTCGACACAGCTTGAGAATGACAGGAAGATCCGCCTCAATTTGCTGGAGTACAGCATCTAGCTGAGTGCTCTCAATCGTCGGCCGGCCGGTCGGCCGGTCGGCCGGACGCATTGGGACCATCAGTTGACCTCGTCATGATCGTTGAACTCATTCTCGATCGAGGGCGCCGGTAATCCGGCAAGAGCTTCTACCGCCTGTTGAACCCTGACCGCGAGTCGCAACATTTTAGTGTGGAGCCGGTCGTGTGTCTCCAACCGCTCTCTGAGCTGTTGCCTGAGGTCAGTGTTCACGCCGTCGTGTTGCTCAACAATCCTCGTAAGGAGTGATCTAACAGCCGCATGATCTCGTTGGAGTCCCTGAATGAGAGAGACCCACGACCGGGGAGTATACCAGAGGGGGATTTGGTCATCGTCCTTTTGAGCGTGCCAGTAGTAGAGTTGATCTAGCTGGTTACGCTCAACCTCGGAAAGTCCGCTTCGCTTATCTGCTCTATCCCACAAGAGTTTGATGACGAGCAAGAGACCGGCACCGGCGGTCGATGCGAGGCCAAGTACCCAGTAAAACACCCAAGCGGGAACTGTGCTGCCCGGTACATTGGGGACTGCGGAAGGTGCTCCGTCCGCCAGAGCTACACCGCTTGCAGCGAGGAAAAAGATCGCCAGTAGTGTTACTTTTGGTCTCAAGTCGTCCTCGCTTCTGCAACAGCTGATATCGCTGAGTCTAGCATGCGCGGTGATACTGATGCGCCAATCGGACCAAGTCGAAGAAGATCGCTCACGCGAGTAGTGGCACTCTGATACGATAGAGCGCATGACGCCCGAAGCCTATACTCAAGCGCTCCAGCAACGAGGGTTTACGTATAATGCGTCGTGTGACCGATGGATAGGCCCGTTCAACATTCAGGCAACTGGATTCCTGAACGGGCAGACCGAGGTGCGTGGTCCAGAGCGGAACGTGGGAAACCAGTTCGCCAGAGCGTCTGTCATCGGCCAGGTCGATGAGCAACTTCGGGCTAAGCGGGGGATCGATCGGGGCCCTTTGATCGAACCGATCAATGAATACACCCCCGGCTTTACGCCCTACGCGCACATATCCGACCCAGGCACTTCGCCGCCAGCGTCGGTTTACCCGGCCCACCAGAAGAATGTTCCCCCTGGTGGAAGACGCCTGGACTAAATGTCACCATTCCGCTATCAAGAAGCGCTGACGAGTCGTGGGTTCACTAAAGGGTGCGGTGGGAATTGGCACGGGCCTTGGGGCTTGACTGTTCCTGGAACCTGGAACGACATCACGACGACTTCACTAGCGGACAGTGCCAGAAGTGAAATCATCGCCCAGATCGATCGATCGATTGAGGTAAAACGAAGAGACCACAACGCCAAGTAGGCGTCGTATCTCCTTTGATGGAAGAGGGTTCAGAGTGGGAGACAACCTAGACACGGACGCCACGGACGCTAAGACCACCAAGCGGCGGTCAGTCGAGGTCGAGGTCACCAGTAAGCGCTGGGGCTCTGACGGACGCGTCAGTGAAGACTCGGTCAAGTATGTCAAGGTTCCAATCATCGGTGAGAGCTCAATTCGGCTCGACATCACCGTAGACCTTCGCAAAACCGACACGATCGTGATTCGACCAGTCCGCAGGGACATGGACGACGTCTCTGGGTTGATCTCTGACGCGACGAAGCTCGCGAACGACTAGTTGCGAGGCTCAGGTCCGAAGTCGCGCTGATCGCGACGCCGGGGCTGGGGAACAACCGGGGGCCCTGCAACGGGTGGAGCTGGCTGCTCCGCCGTCTGCGAGCCGGCGGTGCTGATCACCTTCGTCTGCCCCGGAGGAGGTGTAACGTCCGCCATCCGAACGAAGTCTTCACAACGAGGGCACGGAGGTAGTTCGGCGTTCACGCTCGACGAGATCACAGATTCCTGATACTCGCACTTGGGGCACTTCGCTACCATACGTGACATAGTGTTCTCCTAGAATTGGGTCGGCTGCGGCGGTGACTGGACGGTCAGCGCAATAGCATCGGCGAGGTTGTTCGCCGTAACCGAAATGGTGTGATTGGCGCTCAAGGCACCTGAGCCCTGTGCGTTCGCCGTAACCACGGCCGATCCGGCCTTCTTGGCCGTAACCTCACAGGTGAGGCCGTCTGGCGCTGGATCGATGCCAGCAATCGTGGCGTCCGCAGTGCTCCACTGCGGAGTTCCAACCAAGTCAGCATCCAGGCTGTTCTTGGTCTTGACAATGGCCAGAATCACCTTCTGCCCGACGATCATATTGACAGTAGCCATAGTTCTGACCTCCCTAAGAGGTTGATGCTACCAAAAGCTAGCGGTGGGATTCGGACCCACGACCTGCGATTTACAAAACCGCTGCTCTAACCAACTGAGCTACGCTAGCAGTCGAGAGTTAGGGCTCGACTGTCTCCTCGGCGAGTTCAGCCGCGATGCCGGCCACAACTGAGCCCTTATTGGACTTGTAGCCAGCAGGTTGGGGGACCTTGAGACCACCGGTCTGGGCCGCGATGTAGAGCATGAGCTGGAACTCCAGCGACATGTTGTTCAGCGGCTTGTAGATCTCTGCGACGATACCGGCCGAGATTCGGAGGAGGTCACCCGGCTCGCGGATCGTCTCCTTGCAGAGCTTGTAGTGCGCCTCGCGCTTGACGCCCGCGTCGGACTTGAAGATCTGCACACCCTCTCGCTGCATGAGCGTGATAGTGAACGGAGGGTCGAAGGTGCCACCCTGAATGATGTTCAGAATGTCAGGCGCCGCCTCGTCGAAGAACCCCGACTGGAGGATGGTCGCGTCTGCAGCAGCAGTTGCGGCCGACCCGACTCCTGAAGGGGGCTGAACTCCGGGCAAAGGAGGCTGGTTGTGCACCGATTCGTACTCGTCCTTGATCGCGCCGGGATTGTAGAACCCGGCCCCACTCTGTGATGGCATTCCGACTGGCATGACCTACTCTCCTACTTCTTGAACGCCGAGGATTTCGACCTCGTTGATGATCTTGTATTGGACCTTCGCGGTGTTTCCCACCTTGTGACCCGCGTACTTGCCGACCAACACGTAGTCACCGGGCTTGACGCGAACGTTGATGTGGACACCGTGGTCGGTGGTGCGGCCGTCGCCGACGGAGACGACCTTCATGAGCGTGAGCTGCTGCTTGTCGTCCGACCCCCGTGGGAGCAGGATTCCTCCCTCGGAGACGTTGCCGTAGTCCACCACGGCGCAGAGCACTCGGCAATCAAGCACCCTGACCTTGAGGGGATCGACCTTAACGAAATCCTCAGGACCGGTCTTTGGAGTAGCGACCGCCACTCCAGCCGGGATATTTCCTTCAAACATTACAGATCCTCCGCCCTGACAGTTTTTCGACTATTTGACTGCGTCCGCTGAATTGCGGCGTCCAGTAGTGCTACGACCTTCTTCGACACAGCGTCGGGAAGGTCTGATCCTGCGCAGAAACCCCTAGACCGGACGTATTCCTTGATCTTAGAAGCTACTGAGTAAGATTCTTTTCTCGGGGCTCTCTTCTTGGCCACTTCTTACTCCGCAGGGCATTCGGCATAACCGAAGCTAATTTATTGGAGACGCCCGGTACTGCCCCGGGGTCCGCGACTCGTTCCGCATAAGCGTCTACGTGTGTATCCAGTCTGTTTATCTCGACTGGGTCCCCCGCCTGGCTCGGGTTCCCATGGTCCAGCCTCTGTTTAGGTTTTTGTCTTTCCACCCGAGGCCGGTGGTCCGCTTAGCCCATCTTATGGCTCCGGTTCGTCACCTCATGGGCGGAGGATCAGGCGGAGGACTAGGTTTGTGGCCTAGACGGTGACGAGCTCACCAGCGTCGATCCACGAGTGGATCTCAGCGTCGGTGAGTGCGTCGGTGCTGTTTGTGTTGACAAATAGCGTTTTGGCCAGCTTTTTTCGTTCACCGCTTCTTCCTCAAATACCGTTGAGCAGAGTCCAAAAGCTCCAGTGAGTCCTTGAACCTTCCGAGGCCACGATTGCAGGACATACAGAGTAGGCCTCGGATCTCACCCGTCTCGTGGTCATGGTCGACCGCGAGTCGGGCGCTAACCCCATCCTTGCTCTTATGCCCTTCAGCCGCGCCACAAATAGCACAAACACCGTTCTGGCTCTCAAGCAGTGCTGTGTAGTGCCCCTCCGTGCAGCCGAGTTTCTCGATCTGATATTTATGTAAGTCGCTACACTTGCAAGACTTGCATCGGTAGCTACCAGCTACCATCAGGTCGGGAAACTCAGATACAGGAAGGTGCCTCTCACAGCGCGAGCAGGTTGCACGACCCTCCGAAACACGACGCTTCGGTTGGTGTATTCCTGCTTTGATTAGATGTCGCTGCACCTTACCGCGAGAGAGCCCTGTGGCCTCTCCGATACGTCCAAACGACATCCCCTGCTTGTAGAGTTCTTCCAGTTGTTTCATGGCTCTGCTTACGATACTTGAAGAAGAAGCGGCAAAACGCCGAGGCCATCTGGCCAACCTCGACACGCAACTCATGTTTCTCAAATCACGTCGAATCTATGTCGTCCCCTAGTTGTGGTCAGATTTCGGCAATACGTTGCAAACTCGATCGTTCGCGGTTGGAATCGTAGCTGAGCCACTGATGGGAGTCAACCTTTCTTTTATCTGATGAGGCCGATATTCGGCATACCTTGCCAGCCCTGTCCGAGCCTGGTGTTAGATAGAGCGTCGAAGTATCTATGCAAAACCTTGGTGAATCACAGGTAAAAGAAGATCTGGGGTTGATGTGAACGAACCGAAATACCTCGGCGACAAGCCGAGCGAGCCACCAAAGCCTGACTACCTCAGGCCAGAGACGACCACCTCACGGGCTCAGAGGCACGAAAGGTCCTCGGCGGCTCGATCCGGAAAGCGACGAGTCGCCGGAAGCGGGAACCAGCTCGGCAAGCCCGGGGATATCTCAGGCGATGAGGACCTCGGAGAGCTAAAGACCACTAGGAAAACGGACACCCGGATCCAACTCAGTTGGCTCCGCAAGATCGCTTACGAGGCGCTCACCCAGGGCAAACAACCGATGATCGAGTTCGAGTTTGTCAGACTGACGGCTCCCTGCCCTAAGAAATGGGTGATGGTGCCGGCTGACTACTTCGACGATCTACAAGAACGGGCTCAAAGTTGAAACCACTCTCCATAGGCGACCTGATTCGTCAGTTTAAGCAGACACCAACTACAGCCCCAAAGGCCAATCCAGCGCAGGAGTGGTTCAACGGCTTTCAGGAGTGGCTGGCGAATGACTACGAGAAGGTCGTCCACCACGACCGTAAGCCAGGCCTCCACGCCTCTGCATTGGGCAGCGTCTGCGCACGTCGGAACATGCTTGTCGAAGCATTCGGTTTCGTGCCGTCCAAGCACACGGCTGGAAACTACTTCACCTTCGACGTAGGCCACGCCCTTCACTACTGGTGGCAGGAGCGTTACCTAGGACCCAAGCAGGAGCTAATCGGCGACTGGATGTGCGTAGCCTGTCCTTGTGCGAGGTGTGGGCCGCGAATCGCCCAGCTGGGGGACATCTCTCTGGAGGCTAAGCGAGAGGTCTGGAAGTCCTGCGACGCGTGCAGACACACCGGGCGAAAGGTGATTCGGGGCTTAATGCCGATGGAGTGCAGTTGCGGCGTTCCCTGGCAGGACGCGATCCGCTACCTAGAGCTCCCGGTCGTCGACAAGGACCTAGACTACTGCGGGCATACTGATGGGGTTCTCAACCACCAACCGAAGAAGAGACTGTTCGAGTTCAAGACGATCAGCCCGTCCGAATACGAGAGAAACTTCATCAAGGTGGCAGTTCCGGAGCCAAAGCACGACCACGTTGTTCAGGCCCACGCTTACATGGCGCCGCTTGGACTCGACGAAGCCCTGATCGTCTATGAGCACAAGGGGTCCCAGTGCAAGTGGAAGGTCGACATGTTCGGCCAGTTCGTGGCCGGCGAGCCGAAGGTGCTCCCCTTTCTTATCCAGTTCGACGAGGAGCTCTGGGCTGGAATCGTGATGCGTATCCACGATCACCACAAGTCCGTCGAAGTAATCAACGATTACCGAGAACAGGGTGTGCGCCTTCCTCGCGCCTCTGTGTCTGAATTCGAGCGAGTCTGCTCGGACAACAAGTGCGAGCTCGCGAAGCGGTGCCCCGTATCCCGTGAATGCTTCGTGCTCGACTAGGTATAAGAGTCAACCAACAAAGGAGGTTGACGAATATGGCTAGTGAACAGGATGTGAAGCGGTGTTGCGATATGAGCCGAAAGGTGGCTCTGAACATCGCCAAGATCTACAGCGAAGAGGAGTGTGGAATTCCAGAGTCGACAATGCTCGACTTCCACGACTTCGGCTACAACTCGAAGTCTGGCCTGCCCGTAGCGGCCGCGCTCGCATTCAACTACTGCCCTTGGTGTGGACAAGCGAAGGACCGCCAGGACGAGAGTCGCCGTAGGACCGAGGTGGTTCACCCTAGGCCTGTGCCGCCACCCACCTAATCGGAGCTCGTCAGAGCACCCACGGCTCATGTAAGATGGGCCGCGATGACTCTATACAAAGGCCTAGACGATCTTCTTGACTCTGTTAACCACCGCAGACTCCTGGCCGTTGACCTTGGTGGGACAACGGGATGGGCGATGTGGAACAACGGAGTAGTCACCTCTGGCAGCATTAACCTGACGAAGAAGCAACGGGGTAAGCGCTTCGAGGGCCCTGGTATGAAGTTTGTGCGGTTCGACCGCTGGCTTCGCTCTTTACCGAGGTTGCGACTTGTATCCTTTGAGGAGGTTAGAAGACATCGAGGTGTTGCGGCGGCCCATTGCTACGGCGGTTATCTCAGCCATTTAACCGCCTTCTGCGATACGCAGGATCCGGAGGTTCCTTACGAGGGGTACGCTGTGGGAACGATCAAGAAGCGGGCTACCGGAAACGGCGCAGCGAAGAAAGACATGATGATCGACGCCTGCGCCAAGCTCGGAATCGTCCCAGCCGACGACAACGAGGCTGACGCCCTGTGGATCCTGGTTCTGATGGTCGAGGCCGAGGGTCTGGACTGGCCCGGTGCGCCAGTTCCGCTACCGCCAGAGAAGCTCAAAAAGAAGAAGAAGCCGTCCAAGAGGCAGGCGTCAGCATGAGCATGCTGACCATGCTGTGCTATCTGGTCGGAGGTCATCACGTTGGTGATATCGCGGATGAGATGGGCACAGACCGGGCAACGGTCCGAGGAGTCCTGAAGGACTGGGGAATCTCAATCAAGCCAACCGCGAACGGATACGCCTTGGGTCGGGACTCCGTCTCCGACGCGGCCAGACGCGCCGGCTATGGTTCATTCCACGGATTCGCTCAGGTTAAAGGGCTTGCCCCGATCACCGAGCAGGCTACTGAACTCGGTGTGTCGGAGAAGGCCCTCGCCAAGGTATACAACGCCTACCGAAGACTCCTGGAGAGCTTGAAGGCCTCCGGGGTTACGCTGCCAACCTCACAGACCAGCGGAGACAGCCTTGACCGACCCACCAGAGATTACCCCTAGTGAGGACGATCGTATCCGGGACGCCCGGCGAGCTGTCGATCGCGACTACCTGATCCTCGGGCGAGAACTCTACCTCGCCTTCGAGACAGGAAGCTACAAGGACAACGGCGTTGTGTCGTTTGACGCCTACGCCACGTCTAGAGGGGTAGATCCGGGACGGGCGAAGCGTTTTCGTCGGCTGTTCAAGAAGTTCAGCAAGGATCTCGGATTCTCATTCGACGTCATGCTCTCGTTGGGCTACGAGAAGCTGAAGGCGATCGAGCCGGTGATCAATCGGGGAAACAGGTCGCTCTGGCTGCACAAAGCGAACACCATGGACTACGCGAAACTCATGGAAGACGTGAAGTTCCACAAGCCCCCACCCAGGCGTCGGAAAGTAGTCAATCAGACGCTCACCAACAAGAGCGTGTTTGAGCCGGCAGCTACAGCTGAGCTAATCAAAACCATTGGAGACGACCGCCTGAAACCGTCTGCTGATGGTGACGCGGTCTCTAGCGACGCCTTCGTACATGTTCGCAAGATTTACTTGGTGGCAGAGCAGAATCTGGTGTTCGACACGGCCGTCGAGGCGATGGAGCGAAGGACCGGCTCCACCAAGGTGGGATACCTCCTCACCTCCTGCCTTGAAGAGCAGCTCGCGCACGAGGCGACCCGTGGTCTCAAAGACGACGGCCGCATGCGTTACTTCATGGGCGTGCTGGAGAGGCGCTACAAGGGCAAACTCCTGTGGGTTAACGACAAGAGGGTGGCCGCGAAGCTGGCCGAGTTGATCGAGCAAGCAGAGAAAGAGGTGGCCAAGGAGGCTGAGGATGGCGGCCAGTAAAGGGAAAAAGAAGGGCCTCTACCTCGACCTACGACTGCAAATCCAAGCGTGCACGCGCTGTCCCTTTTCCTCAACCCGTGACAATCCGATCACCGGAAATGGAGAATACCGCTCGCCAATCCTCATTCTCGGCCCTAGCCCGCGAAAGCGAGATGACGAAGAGGACGAGGTGTTCTCGGGTCGTGCCGGACAGAAGTTGGAGCGAATGCTCCAGTCCGCAGAGCTCGACATCACTAAAGTCTATCGGTCTTACTTGATCCGGTGCTTCTCGGGTCGAGACCCGCAGTTCGGAGAGGTCCCGGCGTTCAATCGTTGCCAGCCTCACACGACTGCACTGATCAAGTTGATGCAACCTGCCGCCATCGTAGTCTGCGGTCTCAAAGCCCTTAAATGGTTGATACTGCGTTGGACAAGCGAGGTTGTCGACGAGCACTCGTTCTACAAGTGGGTCGGTAAGGCGGTGCGCCTAAAGGAGGTCTGGGGAGACACCAAGTTCTTCATCATCGAAAACCCGGCAGCGTTGTCAAAGAAACGCGATCCAGAAGCTGAGGCAAAGAGCATTGAAGGTTTAGTCGGGATGAAGGCCTATGTGATATCTCACCAAAAGGGAGAGCCCCTCCCACTTGAGATGGTCGATCTGATCCGACGAGCTCGCACTAAATCGCAGCAGACAACCTTCGGCTGGACCTAAACGCTAGCGAGCTTGTCCAGCGCGGTTGCAGGCCAATAACAGACCATTTGCCTCATCTCAACGCGACGCCGCCTCTCCGTGCTCATTTCGATAAGCACAGGCACCTCTATGCACGCTCGGCGCAGCTCTCCTCGCCTGATGAGCCGTCCGAGAGTTAACCTGACGATAGCCAACCTCTCTGCCGCGTCGAACTCTGCGAAGTCCTCAGAGTGCAGCGATTCTCGGAGCCTCCAATGAGCGGGAATGTAATTCGTAACAAACACTGCGAAGTGTCTCGGTCGATCAAAGTGGAGTTGCCTCAACTGCGCCGGTATGTCGTAGAACATGGCCGAGCACAGCAGCACGGTTTCGTCTAATCTTTTCCTAGCCTCTTGTGACAGTCTTTCCATAGAGGATTTATACCGGCCTCGCGACTATCGAGCGCGGCCGGGCGTCTGGACATTGCATCGCTTGGTCCCCTCGGGGGATCCGTGCACCGATGTCTTAGTCCGTGGTGACGGACACTGTCCACCTGTCCCTACGAGGGTGGCTGCCCTCGGACCTACACTCGGACCACCACCTTGAACCTTCTCCGCTTTCGGGGCCTCTCCGATAGCCGCCGAAGGTGGTGGGATAGGGGAGGGGGAGGGTGACGCCTTTGCGGTAGCTGTAGTTCCTCCAATAACTGCGAGCGAAGGGGCCGTGACCGAGCTGGGAGGACCAGGAACGCCTCCTTTGTCCGCCTTGGGGCGCTCGACCTGGGCAGGGGGTGGCGTTGACGTAGGGCCAGGACGGTCGTCGCCCGGAAGCTTCCGCTGGGTCGGAGGGCCGTCTTCTCCGCCCTTACGACGTAGTTGGTCGATCTGGCCCTTTACCTTGTCGAATTTGTCCTTGAGGTCCTGAACCTTCTCAACACCCTGCTTGACGTTACCGCCAATTTCTTTGCCCTTGGCCACCCCTTGCTTACCTAGCTTCACCGCACCCCTTCCAACTGATGCAGCCCCTCGCCCCACCGCCGCTGCTCCACGGCCGACTGCGGCGGCCCCCCGCCCCACGGCGGCCCCGGCTCTAGCACCAAGCGCGGCCGCCCTCGCGATTCCCATAGCAATAGCGGGGAATATCTCATCCAACTGCTGAAGGTTCTCTTCGATTAGCTGATGGTCCATGTAGGGAGACCGAGCACCCCTCTTCGGAGCTAAGCTAACGAAGGACGTCTGATCAAGCAGGAGCAGCTTAGTTCGCTGGCTAGTCATCACCGTGATCCCGGCCCGGCGTCTGCGGGCTACACCGCTTCTTCCCTGGCGACGCCCTGAACGTCGAGGTCTTGGTGTTAGCGCCTGGGCAGTCCCCGTCGATTGGAACCTCAGTGGCTTTGCCACCGCCCCTGATCGCCCCGCCACTAGACCCGGTACCGCTACCAGCTGCTGGGCTAGTCTGACCCTGCGTTGCCTTGCCAGCCCAGGCGCGAGCATGTTTCTCGACTGCCTGGCCGGCCTCTGATCCACGAGCGCTCTGGAACTTGTTGTAGACCCCCTGGGCTCGGTTCATCAGACCGGGTGCCTGAGCGGGGGCTACTTGCTGGGCCGCCGGTTGTGCTGCGGCCGGCGATACGAGCGGTGTGCGAGGGGGCGGGCCGTCGGCATCCGGGCCTGGAAGTGGGGCCCCCTGATCACGGGCCTGCTTGCGCGCCTGAATCTTGTCGTAGGCGCCCTTGGTACGATCGTAGACCTCTCTGCCCTGGCCAATAACTTTCTTAGCCCTGGCGAACCTGCCCGCTTCCTTAGCAGCACCCCCACCGGCGGTAGTGGCTGCCTTTACTGCTCGCTTCTCGGCGACGTGTGCCGCCGCCTTCTCAAACTTGGCCGCCTTACTGCCGGCCTTTCCAAGACGGCCCGCGTATTTACCGGCCTTAGCGATATCGCCCAGAGGAATGGCGGAGATAGCGGAGATAGCAGCCTTGCCCCACTCGCCGCGTGCTGCGTAGCCGACAGCGTTGGCCGCGTCTGCGATCCCCGTAGGATCGGCAATGCCGACCACATCGACGACGTCTTGAATTCGGTCAATAGCCTTGGTGCTCTTGTCCCATCCGAGCATCTGACCGAACCCTGACTTCGCGTCGCCGCCCTTGAGGAGGTCTTTAGCGAACGCAGCGTTCTGCCCCATCGGGTCCTTGAGGGATGTCTTGGCCGCGCCCATTGCCGTGCTGATGAAACCACCATGCGAGGCCTTCTGGGGGGGAGCTCCGTTGAGCGGCGTTCTCTCGGGCGGGGAGGCCTGGGCAGGATCGTTTGATGGAGCAATGGGTTGATACTCCGAACGCTCGCCAAGGAGTCGGAGCTCTCGCCGCTTTTGCAAGATCCTGAAAGACATGAGGATAGTCTACTACAAGGACCGCATCACCACCCGCCCTACCGGAAGGCGTCTCTGACCCCTGGAGAGCGGAGAAACTGGTAGAAACCGGCGGGGCCGAAAAACGCAGCACTTAGGCCAGGACCGATTTTCAAGACGTCCGCAGATTTGAGACGAGTCTTCACCTCGGGGTCGATGCGGACGGTGTTCAGGAACGTGCCATTTGTCGAGTTGTTGTCCCTGACTGTCCAGACACCGTCCGGGCCTTCCTCGAAGAGCGCGTGCACCTTCGACACCTCAATGTCTCGGAGCACAACATCATTATGCGCGGCCCGGCCCACGGTAAGGAAGTTGTTGAACGGATGGCCGATCAGTCGCCTCTTCAAAATTCCAACCCGATAGGTGCCGTCGATCGGGGGCCGAGCGGCCGGTTCCCTTGAGGTGAATTGGGTAGTCACAATCGGCTCAGAGGCTGTTTCTTCTGAGGGGATGATCACGATGACGTGAAAGTTATGGAGCTTTCGAAAGCGCTCCCATTCTAGGGAGTTGGCGTCCTCGACGAATTTATGGAGGCGTTTGATCACAGCGACCAGTCTAGTGGTCGCTTGTTCTCTTGTCAGGCGAAGAGCCTGAGGATTTTTCATACGCCTGGGGAGACTCGAACGCCCGACCTTCGGCCGCTATAGCGACCGACGCTCTAACCACTGAGCTACAGACGAAAAACACCCGAAGGGACTTGAACCCTTGACCTCCCGGTTCTACAAATCGGACGCTCTAACCAACTGAGCTACGGGTGCGTATGGTTCCGACCGGAATTGAACCGGCGAGCTGCGGGGCTACAGTCCGCGTCTCCGTCCTTGCGAAACCTAAGCCAGAGGAGAGGGATCGAACCTCTGACCTCGTCTCCTCGCCAACCCCGCCGAAACAGGAGCGTCCAGACTCGAACTGGAAAAGGGACCTACGACGCGCTCTACCACTGAGCTA
>Ga0114918_10000465_pt1 | contig 35027 bp, 52 predicted proteins | sample LantaG_FD_87015 | JGI IMG/M metagenome (GOLD analysis project Ga0114918, IMG submission 87015) | Deep subsurface microbial communities from Baltic Sea to uncover new lineages of life (NeLLi) - Landsort_02402 metaG | ecosystem: Environmental > Aquatic > Marine > Oceanic > Sediment | place...
AGCATCGAATAGAATATTTGGCAATTTATCAATATCTTTGGGTATTCCTAAGAACTGTTTTAAGTGTTTGACAGTCCTATTTCTAGGATCAGAAGTAGTATATGTCATTTGTAATATCTTCATATTATCATCTGGATTACCTAAATCCAATCCTAATCTTCTAGCCATAGACTCTCTGAAATTATCCACATTTATAATTTTATAATTTCTAAGATTTATGAGGTTTTTGGAAACAAAACTCTTACCTGCTCCAGGACCACCAGCTATAACAATAAAATTACCATTTTCTTCACCAAAATTGATAACTCTAGACTCAGTTATAAACTGATCATATTTAAATATTCTTTCCATATTAATAATATTTTATCAAATTATATATTAAAAATCTAACACTAAAAAGATTTTTTACTTATATTTGTATAAATTAAATAAAAAATAAAATATATGTCATTAGCTCTAATAATAGTATTATCATTTGTAGGTTCAATAATCACACTATTCTTACTATCAAGGATAGGTAAAGGAAAAAGAGATGAGAGGAAAAGATTATCACATTTAGATGAAATTTCTAAATGGAAGAAAGGAGATCAATTAAAGGTAGTTCTAACGAGTTCTATTTATTACACAATGAATAAAGATGTGGAAATAGCTAAGAATAACGGAAAGGCAAATGGAAGTATGAGAAAAAATCATGTCGAATTGGTTTCGTGGGGAGAAAATGAATTCATATTTAAAACTGAGTCGGGTAGTGAGTATTACGGTAAATATGATGATATAGAAATGAACACATCTTCTGATTTTAGAGAAAGAAATAAAAAAATGAAAGAATTTATGGGATCACTAAATGATACTGCTAAATTCAGAGAAGATAGATTTAAAAAATTATTGGGTAATGATCAGTAACTATCTAACATAGATTATTATACCACCAGCATCTGATTTACTAGTTCTCAACCGATCTATAGCTTGGTCACATAATTTAATAGCTTCCCTTGCATCAACTCTTTCACTCTTAGACATAACATGCCTTTTAACAGTTACTTTAAACGATTTATCTAAATTCCACTTATCCATTATCAAAGATTTCTTCTTTTCAAAAGAATCTATTTTAGATTGTATCCCTTTAGGAATATTAGTGTATTTATCAATTGTTTTTTTAGATGCTCTACGATCAACTCCAAAGTCAGATCCCGAGAACCAATCTGGTATATCAGAAATTGATTCATTAAATTGTTTAAATTTTTTAATCTCCATAATATTTATTTATTATATATCTTTTAAACACCTAATTCTATTATACTTTACTAATAGATTATACATTTTACCCCATTCATCACTAACGTTCATAACTTCTCTAGGTATCCATTGATTTTGATTATTCTTTATCTCTACTATCATACCAGATTTAAGGTCTGATTCTTTCTTAGGAACGAAGTATTCTTGTTCATCAATAAATGAAAATGAAAATCCTTTATTATAATAAGAATTCTCCATATCTCCATTGAAATTGGAAATACCAACTGTCCTCTCAGAACCATCTTTCATAATACGTTTAGCTTTATTCTCATTAAAGTACTTAACAATAACCGAGTCTTGATAAAAAGCATCCATAAGTTCTATAGCATCATATCTAAGTTCATTATTGTTCTCATAATTCTCCTTAAACGCTATGAATGAAATATCATTATCATTACCCAATTTAACCAAATTATACCCCTTTAGATATAAGGCATCTTCCAATCTTGATGATAATACTGAATTAGAGTAACTATCATTCAATTTATGAGTAGCTGACATAATTATGTAGTATGAATTCTTATCATTTAACTTCATGTATTATATATTAAACTATTCTCATCAAAATACAGAAGTTCTCTGATCTTTTAGAAGTTCTTACCATACTATAATCTAAATTAAAAATGTGGGAAGATTCCATAGTAGTTGGAGATACCACACTATAATAATTGAATTTATATACAAACCTGTTAAATTCAACACCCATTTCTTTAACCGTAACTATTATCTTATCTTTTGGTATATAATTACTTTTTAAAATTTCAACATTAAGAAGATCTAATGATTCACTATTTTTCATATAAGTAAATGGATTTACTATAATTAAATTACCAACACATTTTCTATTTATAGTTTTCATAAATGAACTTAACATACTTATCTTAGCAGATATTTTAGTGCTATCATTATCAACAGTAAATGGCTCTCGATCATAAAATAGTAATAACTTAGATTCATTAACCATAGATAATTCTAAATAGAAATTAACTATAATACTCTCTATTCTATTATTAATTTCACTTATTATAGAACTAATCTGTGATCTACTCACCATATTACCCAATTTAAACTCAAGACTTATTGAGTCAGTTGTTGATAATTTTAAATTACGGAGATCCATTTTCATTTCTGAAACAACATCACCACGAAATTTTTCCCCATAATTACTACTCAATATTCCCTGATCTTCAATTAGATTTAGTAATTTTATTCTATATTCTGACTCAGAATCACCATCTAATAATTTAGAGAATCTTAACTCTCTAATAATATTTTTTTTAAATGATTCAAATATATCATCACCATAATGTTCAATAAAGTCCATGTAATTAACCTCAAAAATACCCGTTTTATCATCAACCTCATTAATATAGAAGGCATCTTCCAAATCCGATCTAATTATAGAATCTAAAACCATATCATTCAAATCAACATCACCTATATTTAAATTCATATATTCAATATTTTTTTTATCTCATTATCTGTTAGGTAACGATCAATAGCGTGAATGGCGATTGGATTTTCATGAAACATTGTCTCAACACAAAACTCTTTAGATTTCTGTAGATTAGAATATTTATAATTATGGATATATTTAGAGAAAAACATATCTTCATTAAGATATTTATCCTCCTCATTGGGATCATCATAATATTTATTTATTATATCTAACATAACAGATTTTTTCCTTATTGAGAATCCACCATTCCCTCCATTTCTAAATATAGAAAGATCTTTATATCTAGGATCTTTAAAAGATGGATCATTAGCCCAATACCAAGGAGCTCCTACATAATCAAAGTCTAAGTATTCATCTATACCACTTCTCAACATAAACGAATCGTGTTGGAATATTAATATATTCTCATGTTCAAATGATTCCCAAAAACCAACTGATTTTAATAAATCATTATACCTATTAACATTCATATCATATGGGAGTTTAACTTTAGTACAATTACTACTAACTCTATTCTCACCATGAAACAATATAACCTCCCAACCAGTGTGATGTATAATATTATCGATAACCCAAGACAAATGTGGAATATCCCTAGTTTCTATTATAACAGCTACTCCCTTATTATTTTTAGAATAAGGATGAGTATCATACACATTCTTGGACATATAATCCTTTATTAGATTATTCATATTTACTAAGAACTCCTAAATTTTGATATGTTGTAGAAACATACCTTACCAATTGATCTTGTTTAAGAGATTTTAAGCTATTATTCACATTAACATCTAATGTTACTAAGTCATCACTATGTGGGTGAGCAGTATTTAATTTATAACCAATACCATCCATTTCTACCCAATTAGTGAGATTCTTTACTTTATGAGATTGGAAATCCTCTGAACACTCAATGTTAAATCTCTCTTCCCATCCACCAATTTTCAATAAAGTTTCCTTATTGAAAATTGTAATACCAGTACATAGATACTCAACTCTATCATCATTCAATCCTAATTTATTACCGATAATCGATTTATCCATTTCATCAAAACTTTTCAATTGTGTATGGTTAATCTCATAAATTCTATTAAATGGTCTAACAAATGAATGTTTCTTAATCATTTCCATACCCCTCATAAGGTTCTCTGGATTTGTTATAGTTGAAGAATCCCCACATATAACCACATCACTAATAGACCTTTTAAGTCCTATATTATAAGCCCAAGATTTACTATAATTAGTATCACTATTTTTAACGAAAATATGAGTAAATGGATCACTTATTGATTCCAGTTTAGTTGTCGTATCATACTCGACAACAATTAGCTCAATATCATTCCAACCATTAACCCATTTAATGACTTTTCTTAAATTATTAATATCATCAATTTTCGAATTAAATGGTATTATATACGTGAATTTTTTCATCTATATTATTAATTTTTTACTACCTATTATAGTAGTTTTTTATCGTTCTGTTTTTCCCAGAAATCAATTGATTCTGATATTTGATTATCACTTATACCAATCATACCATTACTATCTCTCTGACAAACTTTAACTTTCCATTCCATATAATCCGAATTATTATCAAAGGGATACCCAATCTTATATCTATATCGATACCATTAGTGAATAAATTAGATAGACTTTCAATTGATCGTAAGTTACGATTTAACATATATTCATTTGGTAAGAATATCGGTTGTGTATATAGAATTTTCATATTATTATTTATAAAATTCTCACTTTCCTAGTATCATATTTATTAATATATAATTTATGGTAAATAAAAAAATATGTCTATTCAGCTCATTCAGTGTTAATAACCATATAGATAATTATGTTAAATTTTATCTAGAATCTCTGAAATCTCATTTTAATGAAGTTATTATGATTACAAATAACAGAGATATTATAAAATCCGATTTAACATTCCTAAATAGAATAGGAGTTGGGGTACTAAGAGTCGAGAATGAGGGGTTGGATTTCGGTATGTGGTATAAAGGGTTAAATGAAATTGAAATAGATAACTATGATCAAGTTGCCTTCATCAATGACTCTTGTATATTATTCGATAGAAATGGTCTAAGACATATATTAGATTGGGTAGATAAAAATGATATAGAATATTGTGGATTAACAGATTCTAACCAAATAGACTATCACATACAATCATATTTCACAATAGCTAAATCAAGTATATTTCAATATATAAAAAATTATTATTCTGATAATGGAATAATAAATGATGATTCTAGAAATATAATAGAAGTCTATGAGATTGGGATATCCAAATATCTAATAGAGAAGGGGGTTAAAATAGGATCTTACTTCACACACAAGGACTACACCTCACCAAATATAAGTATAATGGAATCCGTAAAATTGATAAAAAATGGATGTCCTTTGATAAAAAAGAAGTTATTGAGAAATAGTTTTAGGGACCACGAAAAGAGTTTTTTAGAATACCATAATTTCAATTTCAACACTAACTACAAATCATTAATAATTGATAAAATCAAGAACCAAAATATAAACATAGAGTTTCTACTGGAGTTCCGATAAGTAATTACACACCCAATATCTTATACCCACTATCTTGCACCATATACCCAAATATTCTTTCTAGTGAATGTGTTTTAGTTGGTTCATGATGATCAACAAAATATCCCTCTTCTAACTCATCATACATTTTAGTAATATTAAACTTATTAAAATACTTTCTAAGAATATCATATTTAACCCAGAACATAGTACCCCCAACAAATATATCACCTACCGAAATCCCCATTTTTCTCTTATAATCGTTTATTATCGAGTCATTTCCTTGAGTTATCTTAACTAACCATTCCTTACTACCTAACATTCCTATATTATCCAATGATATACTTACCACGTTTCTATTAACTATCTCTCTACTACCTATTAAAGATTTAACTAAAACATCTCTCCAAGTATTACCAAAATCTTCACCAGCAGTATTTAAACTCTTCTTAGTATGTAGTTTTATAATCGAGTCATATGATTTACCCATGATCATTATATCATTTAATATGTAAAGAAATGGACCGATATCCAATCCCTTATTAGGTAAAATATAACACTTACCACCCATATTTTCAACCTGATCTTTTATCCAAAGTGTCTGTCCCAAGGTGGATGATCCATCAACCACAGATACATATAGATCATAATCATAACCTCCCAAATTTTGTAATAATTGCTTAAAGTCTGTCCATAGGTCTTGATAGTATAAGTGTATAATAACACATATTTTTTTATTCTTAACATCAATTATTATATTATCACTATTATCACTATTATTAATTACCTTACGCTCCACTACACTATTACCTGACTTAACCAATGAGACTTTAGGATTTCTAACTTTCAATATCTCTTTATTATCCCTAATGATAATAGATTGATTTAACTTAGTGGGGTTTATAAACTTATAATCACCCTCGATTGGTATTTTGTTATCAGAATCATTATCCATATGAGTTGTATGGATATCTAAAGATGGATTTATTATAGATAAATCACTTTCCATTAAGGTCTGTGAAAACTTCATATCAGAGAATTCACTACCTATCTTAAAATCACTAAATGGTAATTCAATTAAATTCTTAAAAGCCCAAGAATCAACTGAGAAATCATTTATTTTACCGCTCTTATAATCATATGAAGTTAGAAAGGCTACCTTACCATCTAAATCGATTTTAAATAAATTAGAGATAGTTCCATCAAATACTATATCAGCATGTGAAACTACACATATTTGATTTCTATACCCTTGTATAGCGGACATAAACATACTATAATATGATAACCTATCTTTAACTTTTATAACTTGAATTTTACTATGTTTAAGTGGTATTTGAGTATTATTCTCAACAAAAATAACTATCTTAGTTATATAACGATTAGAACAATTTTTCAAAAGAGTGTTATATATCTCGTTCTTACGTAGAGTAGTTTTGAAACTCCAATATTGAGTAAATAGTATCATGAGATATATATTTTGATTTTTATATAGATTAATGTATATTAGAATATTATGATAAAATTCTATTTAAACAAAACTGATAAATCCATACACTTACAAATAATAGAGCAATCTCTATCATTACATGACCTTAAACGTACTCTAAAATCTAGAATTATAATTTTCAGCAGATATGTTAGTGAGATTGTTGTATATGAAACCCCATTTTTAAACGTATCTATAATGGATTCACCATAGATAAGACCTAACGGGAATGTAATTTTTTTACGTGGGAAGAATAAAAATAAAGATTTTATAATATCTAATCAAGATTTTGATAATAATAATAATAAAAGAGATGAATTTTATGATAAAATAATTAAAACATTTGAGTATATCAAAATGAAATCCGAATATCCTAAAATAGTATATAATAATAATAATAATAATAATAATGTTTTATATGGTGATGATTGGACATAAATAAATTATAATTTCCAAATAAAAAAATTTTTATTACACTAATTAAAAATAAATTAGTATATTTACACTTTATAATTAATAATAACACATTTAAAACAACTTAAAATATGAGCATGGGAATGGTTAGAAATAAAAAAGCTAGAAAAGATTATAGTTTTTTAGAAAATTTCACAGCAGGAATTCAGTTAATGGGATCTGAGATAAAATCCATAAGAAAGGGAGATGTTAATATAAATGACGCATACTGTATATTAACAAACGGTGAGTTATTCATAAAAGATATGTATATAAAAGAATACGAACAATCATCTTCATTTTATAATCACGAACCTAAGAGACTTAGAAAACTCCTTTTAAATAAAAAAGAAATCAGAAAGATTTCCAAATCTCTAAAACCAGGTTCAACAGGTATCACTATAGTACCAATAAGTCTATTCATTAACGAGAGAGGGTGGGCTAAGCTAAATATAGCTATTTCCAAGGGGAAAAGGGACTATGATAAAAGAGAGGATCTTAAAGCGAAAGACATAGACCTAAACACACAAAGAACACTTAAAAACATTAGATAATGGATACTACAAAACTATTTTTACAACTAACATCAGAGACATATCCACACGGAACTGAGTCTCAATTAGAAAAATACTTACCCAAAGATATTAACATAGATAACTATGGTAATTATTACATCGAGGTAGGTAAGGATTATACTACTATGTTCACATCACACTTAGACACAGCGTGTGGATCAATAAACACTGGTAGAAAGCAAAAAATATATCATAAAATATCAAGTGATGGTAAAACTGTATCAACCAAGGGTAACACTATACTAGGCGGTGACTGTAAGTCTGGAGTTGTTATAATGTTGAATATGATCGAAAATAGAGTCCCAGGATTATATTACTTCTTCCTAGGGGAGGAAGTTGGGTGTAAAGGGTCTAGCTGGTTATCAATTCAAATGAAAAAAGGAACTATGTTCCCAAATAACAAGATATCAAAGGTTATCTCATTCGATAGAAGAGGTACTAGATCTATTATAACATATCAATGGGAGGGAAGATGTGCATCTGATAAATTCGCAGATGGATTGATATCAGAATTCGGAAAGAATGGTATGATAATGGAAAAAGACACTACTGGAGTATGTACTGATTCTATACAGTTTCAAGACTTCATACCAGAATGTACTAATATTTCAACTGGATATTATTCAGAGCATACATCAAATGAAAGTCAAGATTTAGATTTCTTAAAAAGAATCTCCGAAGTTGTTACTAAAATAGATTGGGAATCATTACCAATCGATAGAGATCCATCTGTAAGTGATTATGATAATTACTTTAATATGAGAGGAGGATATGATTTCGATATTGATTTCGAAGAGGAGGAATATAAAACATGGGATGAAGATTATACCTGTACTTTATCAAGTCCTTATGGTGGTAAAGTTGATGTTTATATCTCAGTAGAAAGAGTTTGGTATGAGAAAAAAATAATCCGAGATATCTTAATTGATTGGGGATTCCCATCTACCTTAGAGGCAGAAGAAGTTGAATGGGATGGTAATCACTTAAAACTTAGTTGGGATGGGGATAATATGGATGTCTTAACTAGAAGAGATTTAACATTTTCTGATAATCGACTATCTAATATAAAAAGTGAAGATATTATGTTGATGTCCGATGTTAAGAAAAATGGATTTCCTAGAACAAGGATGATCCAAAGTAAAGAAAAATGGTAATTTTTATAAATAAAAAAGTCCAACTTATTTAGTTGGACTTTTCTTTTTAGTTATTAACCACAAATCATACCAGGACATTGATATCCTTTCTGACTCTTTATCTCAGTTATCTGTTCATCAGATAAGTTTTTAACATCCCATCCTTTTTCAACAGCATAATTATTCTTAAATTCCTCCCTCAAATGAGTTAAGTTATCATTTTTCTTATTATTACCATTAATGAGATCCATTCCATCATAATCATTCATATTAATAATTTAATTTTTTATTACTTTCTACCAAGTATCCAATTTTTGAATCTAACCCATAAACTTAATTTAACTTTAACTTTATCTTCATTAAATTTCACATCTTTTTTACCAAGACCAGCCATTTTATCTGTTATATCTTGAACATCCTTATTTATAGGTTCATCATTAACAACTGTAAGTGGTTTAGATGATGTAACATCTCTATATATCTCCACTGGTTTTTCTACAGCTAATGGTCTAGTATCCACCAATGGTTTCTCAACTGGTTTTGGAGCTGGTTTTTCAACTGGTTTAGATGTTGGTTTTGGAGCTGGTTTTACAACTGGTTTTTCAACTGGCTTAGATGTTGGTTTTGGAGCTGGCTTATCAACTGGCTTAGATGTTGGTTTAGGTTTTTTACCATCCGATTTCTTAGGTGGTTTAACAGTAACCTTCTTATCATCAGCCTTTTCAACTGGATTAACCACTTTCTTTTTAGTAGGTGTAGTTTTCTTCTTCACAACCTTCTTATCATCAGAAGGTTTGGGAGTATCCTTAGATTTACTACCCTTAGAAGGTGTATTAACAGGTTTCTGAGTTTCCTCCTTAGTAGTTTTAACTCTTGTTTTCCTCTTTGGAGATCCATTCTGTTCTGCCATAATTTTACTTTATTTTTATTTGATTTATATATTGAGATTCCGACACTCCCTAATTTTTATAAAGTGTTTAACATATCAATTAACTCTTTCTGTGGAAAACAATCTCTCTTATCCTTTCTGACTTGAGCATGTGTTCTCAACCCTCTTTGTCCATTATCCAAATATGATTCATTATAATCAAACCAATTCCAGTCATATATACCATGTTCTATTAATATACCATGTTTTTCTATTAAGTAAATTATTAATTTCCTAAGAGACTCTATCTGATTGTCTGTGTATTTCTGCCAATATCTATATCCTCTCCATTCTTTACCCAAATCAACAACATTAGATTCCGGAATGGATGATCCAACATAATTAATATATTCCCCACTATCACTTTTAGTTAAATATCCATAATTATTAATCTCTATTGAAATTGCTTCAGAATTCCTAGAAGAACCCCCAACACCCAAATGCCAAGCCCAATAATCATCATCAAATGCTCTAAAAACTCTACCATCCCACATAAGATCACCCTCAGATGACTCTCTACCTATGACATAATGAGTACCAACCCTAACAATTTTACCATCATCATCAACTTTATCCCAACTAGATATAGTACGATCTGGTCGATGAGATCCAGCAGTATGATGTAAGTATATAACCTTCTTTTTAGTTTTAGATTTCATATACTCACTATCACTCATTATAGCATCATAAATCTCCAATCCATCCTTAGTGATCTCACTCGGTTTATACTTAAATTCAGACTTCTTAACTATTATAGGTTGTACATTATGAGTAACAACACTACTAAATAAGTAAGACCATGTTTTAGGACCGACTATACCATCAATCGACAACCCATTATCATTTTGAAATTTTTTAACTGATTTAAGGGTTTGTGGTCCAAAATTACCTGTAGCCATATAATCAGCATATTTAAGTTCAGCAAGTCTTATTTGTAACTGTTTAATATCTTTACCAGCCATCCCATATCTAAGTACTCTAGTTAATTTCATATAATTTTTATTATTTTTTAACCTCTTCTAATAGGTCCATTTTTCTTAACATATTTCTTTATATCCTCATAAGAAACCGCACCCGGGTTCTTAAATAGATTCTCTTCATTACCCTCACTATGATCGTCAATTGTTATATCCCCAACCTCAGATAATTCTTCTTTATATGTTGTTTCGATTTCTTCTATAAACGTACCTATGTAACCATTAACACCTTTACTTCTCAACAATGATTCATTATGTTCAAATAAGAAATCCTTTTCCTTATAGAATACTATTATGATATTACCATTTATGTAGTGATCAACAAAGAAATTTATCTGACCAACACTACCCTCACTATAAATGACTGTTTTATATTTTTGTAGATAGAATTTGACAAATAGATCATCATCATTGATCTTAAAAACTCTCCTATCATTTTCTTTCACAGAAAGAGCTCTACCTAAATTCCGTTTAAATAAGGAACTTTTTTTAAATTCCTGGTTTATTCTATGTGAGGATACAAAGTTATACATACATCAAATGGATTTTATTTAATGTATATATTCATTGATATACTTTTCCAATAAGAATTATTATTTAATCATATTCGATAGAGAAATCTTCATCACCACCATCTCCTATCTCATCATCTAGATCAACTTTTAAAGAAACTAGGAAGTCTTCATCAATATCCTCTATATCAGCCATTTTGGACATCTCTCCTATAAGTTTATAACTATCAGACCCATCATATTTTTTAAACTTAACAAACACTCTCTTAATCATATCTGTACTCATTCCCTCACCAGGCTCAAGCTTCTTACCAGTAACTTGTTTTAGATCAATTCTGAATAATAACGAATAGTAGAACTTTTCATCCGAAAATTTAACAGTCAAATTTTGATGAGTCTTAGTTTTAAAACTCATTTCAATATTATCTAATTTCATACCAAGATCAGTAAATGACATCTCATTGTTATCATTATCCACATCTCCATCAGAAGATTGAGTATCGTCATTAACATCACTAAACATCTTCTCTATCTTAGATTTTATGTTATTCAACTTATTCTTGATGTAATACTCGGGAGTCTCATTACCAACATAATCATCATTCTCCTCCACATCAGTATCAGTTTCAACACCATCAATGTTATCAGTTTCACCATCAGTCAGATCTAATTCATCTGCTTCTTTTATAAATTCGTAATATTTCTTAACTTTCATAGATTATATATTAAATTAATAAATCTAAAGTTATAATTTACTACTTAACGTAGTTTTAGTTACCTTACCATACCAAACAACATAAGTTACGAATTCTCCATTGGAATTATATTTCTCCTTAATATCTAACATAACCTTATTGTAATCTGGATTGTTGTAACCATTACTATTAATTATTGGTCTGTTTAACACAACGTCATTATTATAAGTTTGGATAAGATAACCTCTATTCCCATGTGATAGAGTTTCAACTAAATTAACCTCATCCACACTAAAGTCTCCATTAAAAGATAGAGATGATTTCTTTTCAGTGACAATTTCAATAGATTTATCATCATTAGTTTTATCAACAATTACTTTTTTAGGACTTTTCTTATATTTACGCTTTATAACATTATCTCCTTTCCTAACCTCATCATTGGATACTTCGTGTCTAGATTTAATATTAGGTTTTGGGTTAAAAACATCAGATTTAGAATTGGGTTCAATAAAAACAGTCTCAGACTTAGATATAGGTTTAATGGGAATTTCCTTAGACTTCGGTTTAGGTTTAAATTTAGGTTTAGGGTTAATGGGAATTTCCTTAGACTTATTTATAATTATAGGATCTTCTTTTGGAATTTCTTTTGGAATTTCTTTCAATGAAGGTAATTTATCATCAGATAATGTAATAATAGGATCTAAATTAATTTCACCTATAGACTTATCAACCAATCGATGATTACTAACAGAATTGATTTTCTTCTTTTTAGTATAATTCCTTTTCTTAATAACAGGAGGATTTACATCTAAAGGTTCATCTTCAATGATTGAATCCTCAGATCTAGGAAATAGAGAGAATATCGATCCTATTAATACTAACGAACCAATGAAAATAAACCAAATAATATTTACCACTAAAAGAAATTATTTTTAATTAACTTTAAAGCTATTTGAATTCTTAAAAGTTCTAAATACTTCATACTCTGTTTCAGTTAAAATATTGGGTATGACAACATTTAACCTAACCATAAAATCACCCCTCACATCACCTCTATTCATAATAGGCAATCCTTTACCTCGTAACCTAACAACTCTACCACTCTGAGTACCCTTGGGTATCTTGAACTTAATTTTACCATCAACTGTAGGTATCTCTATTTCTTCTCCCAAAATAGCATCTGGTAGAGAAATTCTCTGTTCTAGAATGATGTCATTACCATTTCTAGTAAATGTGATATCTAACTCTTCCCTAATCATTATTATCAAATTACCAGAGATCCCATTATATATCTCATTACCCATACCCTGCATTTCGAAAACCATACCATTCGCAACACCTTTAGGGATTTGAATATCAATAGTTTCATCTGATATCTCAACTCCCATTCCACCACACGAAGAACAGTTTTCAGTATTAATATTCCCCCTACCGTTACAATTATCACATTCCGATTCCATAGTCTGCATACCAAATACAGTATGTATACTTTTACGAATACGACCCTTACCATCACATTTCATACAAGTTCTAGGATTTTTACCACCCTTACCATCACAAGTATTACATATTTTCTCTCGTTTTATTCGTATCTTCTTATTAATACCATTTAGAATATCAGTTAAAGAAACCGTAACTTGTATTCTTAAATCAGAACCAACTTTTTGTCTTTTCCCGAATGGACTACCACCACCAAACATATCTCTAAACACATCAAAAGGGTCTCCATGAGTATGACCACCAGATTGACCATTAACTGTACCGAACCTATCATAACTACTTTTCTTCTTCTCATCACCTAGAACTTCATATGCCTCACTAATCTCTTTGAATTTATTTTCAGCATCAGTATCACCCTGATTTTTATCAGGATGATACTTAACAGCTAATTTTCTATATGCTTTCTTTATTTGATCTTGAGTAGAATTCTTATCCACACCAAGTATATTATAATAATCTTTACTCATCTTTATCTAATAAAATTTTAAAACGTTCTTCCCTAATTATATATTCTATCATTTGAGTGAAATCATCGAAAAAGTAAAATTTCTTAGAATAAATGTCTTCACCATTATCATCAGTAACAGTTATTCTATATCGATATAATCCCTTATAGTTATCATACTCATAATCACAATTTAACCAAGAATTACAAACTTTACGATATAAATACCCAGATTCATCTTTAATAAACCCTTTATTCTCTAGAAATAAAACGAAATCATCATCACTCATCATCCTAAAATTATTTCCCTACTATGACTTGAGGGTATTTAACAATCTTACCATCTATTTTATATCCCATTTTGATAACATCAATTATTTTATTAATGTTATCATTACCCATATCAATGACAGTTACACAATCATGATTATCAGCATTAAATTCATCTCCTTTTTCACAACCAACTTCCTCAATACCAACCGATTTTATATAAGACTCTAATTTATTGAAAATTAACATAGCTCTCTCAACCCATGAACCCTCATCAGTACCAGATTCCATAGATTTCTTAGATAACATTATATCATCAATTATGTTCAATAATTCTTTAACTGTAGAATATTTAGTTTGTATTTTAACATCCGTTAATTGTTCTCTAAACCTTCTTTTATGATTCTCAAATTCAGCATATAATCTAATATATTTATCCTCAATCTCTTTATTCTTTTCAATTAGGTCATTTATATCTAGTTCGGAATCCGTTGAATCTGAACCTGGTGGTGGCGCAGTTCTACTCTTTTTACTATCCCTAGGTTTCATATTTCCCTTTGTAGATCCCTCCTTTATAGGACTACTTATATTGTCATCTTTCATAATTTAATATTTGAAGTTTTAATTTAATTAATGGTGGAATTTTAATATTTTTTTAACATGGTTTATTTCTACTAACTCATGTGTTCCGAAATTATCAGTAGTTTCAGTTACTTTAAGACCATCAACTAATGAACATAGTTCATCAATATATAGTTTAACATCTTTCAAAGATCCAGCGTACATTGGAGTTGGTTTCCAACAATCGGGGAACTTCTTATTAAATTTTGTTATTACTTCTAATAACAGTTTCTTCTTAACATAATATTTATTTTCTATCGTAAATGCTCTATTCGAAATGAAATGTTGGATGTGTTGATTTAATCGATGGCTTAAATTATTAGTTTCAACACATTTCAATAACCCTATAACCAAAGCGTCTTTTTCATCTATCTCAAACTCTTCATTCTCACTTATAAATGATTCTACATCAACATCCTTACTAAGAACATAATATTCGAAATCATCCCATAAACACCTCTCTATAATATCAGTTGGGGAAATTTTAATTTTCATATTTCTATATCTAATTTTAGAATTATAGGTATAAATATCACAAATGTTTATGAATAAGTACAATACGAATCAAACATACTACAATATTAAATCTATAAATATAAAATTATTTATATAAATGGAATATCCAGAAATAAATGGTATTTATCTACACTATAAAGGAGGTAAATATCAAGTTATATCAATGGCTAAACACTCAGAAACTGATGAAGTTTTAGTTATATACAAGTCAATACACTGGGGTAGTTATCATGCAAGACCATTGGAAAAATGGAACGAAAATGTCATGGAAACTAAATCAGAATATGGAATAATAACATCACAACACGAAAAAAGATTTACATTAATAGATGAAATACATGGGGTCTAAAAATAGAATATCAAATTTGATATTACCTATAATTTTAAAAGATAGAAAGGATGATCAATATTACGTAGAACCATTTGTGGGTGGTTGTAATATGATAGATAAGGTGAATGGTAATAGAATAGGATCTGATAAAAATAAATATCTCATCGCTATGTGGAAGGGATTACAAGATAACAGGGAAAGACCACACCATATACCAAAAGACCTATATTCTTTAGCTAGAAATGAATATAATAATAAAACAAATAATGAGTTTGATGATTTTATGATCGGATGGATGGGATGGATGGGGTCATTCAATGGTAGGTTTTTCGATGGTGGTTACTCTGGACACGAAGCTGGTAAAACTAAAAGGGATTATATAAATGAACAGATTAGAAATACCGAAAGTCAAATTGAAAATATAAAAAGTGTTGAATTCAGATCATGTTCATATGATGAATTAGAAATACCAGATAATTCTATTATCTATTGTGATATCCCATATAAAGATACTAAACAGTACGCTAGTTCTAAAGACTTCAACCATGATAAGTTTTGGGATTGGTGTAGAGATATGTCTAAAAATGGTCATAAAGTTTTTATATCTGAGTACCAAGCTCCTAATGATTTTAAATGTGTATGGGAAAAGGAAGTTACTAATTCTATGAATACAAGTAAAACTTATAAACCAACTGAAAGATTATTCACAATTTAATCTTCTTCTACATGAATACCTAAATCATCCTTAAATACCTTTAACACATCATATAATGGTACGGAACTAGAATTATGTAAGTACCTACCACTTTTCCAATTATAATAAGAATCATCCCTTTCTGACTTATCTTTGAAAAATTCTTCATGATCTTCATATTTCCTAGGTTCAGAACCAGGTATTATAGTTTGGAACTTTAAACCATATTGAATATTACCATTTGATTCATTTACAGAATCTACGAATTTATTATAAGTCTTAATATTCTTCATATGTTATTAATAATCTGGATTATTTCTAGGATCATTCATCATCTTATCATATAATTTGAAAGCATCTTCTGGGTTATCAAATACTTTCATAGCATAAAAATTTTTAGTGATACCACTAGAACCTCCTCTAGAATACCCATCTGGAGATTTAGAGTCTCTATAAATAGATCTACTACCATCACTATACTTTTCGATAACAGTTAAAGCACCGACTGATAATACAACAACGGCATATTTCTTTAATAAAAATTCATTATACAATTCAGTACTAAACATATCCAATTCTTCAAATGAGGTTGGGAAACTATCCTCTATCGTTCCTCTTTCCATTTCATCTTCTATTTTATAATATTCCGGATCATCAACGTATTTGTACCAATCTTCGTTAATCATAGGAGAATATATCATATTACCATGGTCATAGTAATTAATAGATTCTGATACTAATTCTTTATTCACAAGAACCGACATATCCTTAACTTTAACAGTAGCTCCTTTATATTCTAAATAATTCCCTTTAATTCCTATTTCATCACATTTATAAATTACTAAAGGCATACCAGACTCAAAAGATTCCCTATCAGTAAATTTTTTAACAGTGAATGGATTATAATACAAAATACCATCTGGATTTACTATAGAATCACCAATAGAATATCCTCTACATTCAATCCAAGCATGGACGGGAACATCTCTACTAGATTTAAACTGACCATTCACAGCTTGTTTTCTACCATCATCATTCACATAGAGGAAACAATTATCTAATAAAAGATTTTCGATATTTTTATCAGTTTCAATCTCTTCCCAACTATTATCAACTCTTTGCTCAATTCTATAATAATCCTTTGTCTTTTTATAAACACGGTAAGGAAAATCAGAAACGAATTCTTCATTTATTAAAAAATTATGATATGACTTAATTCTATTCATTACCAGGGATATTAGGCTTATCATTTTTTCTATTTCTATGAAGACTAACAATTTTATCTTTTTTATACTCTTCGTAATAATCTTCTAAATAATCTTCAAGATCGGAAATATTACGTTTAGGCATAGAACCATCGAGTAATTGAACTAACCCTCTATTACCTTTGGATTGAAACCAATCATACCAATTATCATAACCCTCAAGTTGAGCAGCTTTATCTGACAACTCAACTAATTCTCTATTTAATTCGATAGATCTTTCGATTATAACTTTTATATCGGATAATTTTTTTAATTCATTATCCTCATTTACTTTACCAAATTGGTTAAATTTCTTAATCATAATTTATTGTTATTTTACTCTTGGATGGTCATTAGAAATTAAATCCTCTTCAGGAACTTCTCTCTTAATAATATCAATCATTTCTTCTAAAGCCTCAGTCGAAAGTTCATTCATATTATCTTGTATAAAGATAAGTTTAGAGTGATTATTCTCTTTATATAAATCAGTTGATATAGACTCAACATCCCATTCATTATTTTCGTTTATAAAATTATTAAATTTCTTAATCATAATTTATTGTTATTTCTTAATCTATATATTAAATATATTATCTATTTTTCAAAACTTGGTATATAAGAAAAGCATCATTACAATCTTCCATAGGTTTCTTAATTACTTTACTATCAAAAACGTCACCTTTTATTTGTCTAAGAAAAGATGTCCAATTATCATCTAAATTCTCATTCTCCGTAAGAGCACAATACATATCATGTTTTGTAAATTTACCACCAGATACTCCGTTATTATTTCTCCACACTTCTTTTTTCTTCTCAATAACCACAGGATAAGTAAGTTTAGCTGATTCTAATTTCAAAGTAGATGGTGGGAATATTGTGATATCGGGTGATAACTGTAGTAACTTATTCCTTAATATAGTACCATAAGTAACTAAATCAATTAAAGGACCAGCCGCAGATGAATAAGAATATCCCTCAATCCCAATCTTTATTGGTTCATTCGGATCTATGTGGTTCTTAATATCTTCAATTACCATATCAGATAGAATGTTATACTTATTCAATTTATCTATCTCAGAATCAGTGAAATTCTCTATCTTATCATATTCTATCCAACGATATTTAACATATTGCTCACACATCTTATACCATTTATTAAGACTGGATTTATTCATAGCATATGATTCCTTAGTATAATTAAATAGGTAAATACCATTTATAGACATTGCTGTAGAAACTAAACTTGGATCAATTCCAATTATATTCATATGACTTTTAATTTATTTAAACTTTTATACAAAGTATATATATAGTATATATCAAATTAAAAGCTATGAACATGAATGATGATGATTTCTTCTCTAACTTCGATGGAGATCCAGAGAAATATAAAGAGTATTTAAAGAAATTATATAAAGATTTAACGGGGGATGATTTAGAAGAGGGATCTGATTTCTTAAAGATAGAGGATGAGAGTGGTAATTTCTTACAAGACTTATCAGATGATGAGCAACAAGAGATATTCAAAGATTATATAAAAGATAAAGATATGGAGTTAGAAATTAACTTCAAAGAAGTTAATGGTGACCTAATGGTTGAAGAAACATGGACACCAAAAGATAAATCTATGAGTGTTAAAAGATTATACATATATGACTATTTAGTTATTTTCCAATTGGAAAAGTATATTCAAAAAGAAATATATTCTAAAAGACTAGAACTTCTTGTAGAAAAAGAAGAATTCGAAGAAGCAGCTGAGGTTAGAGATATTTTAAATACTATATAAAAAAGTAATATCATACTTTGATATTACTTTTCTTTTATGTATATTTGTTATCAAATAAGCGGGTTATGGTAGATAAGGAGCCTCTAAAACTCTATGTCGTGGGATCGTGCCCCACTACTCGCACTAAGTAAAAAGAAATGAATAAAATTAATAAAATTAAATATAATAAGAAACTCACTATATTCGATAGATTATTTCTTTTTAATATTATACGCAAATACACTTACTACTTTTTCGGAGGTGATAAATTTGTAGATTCTATGTCTGAATATATGACAGAGGATGAACAACTAAGACACCTTGTTAGATCATCATTATTTAGACTTTTTTCACAAAAAGAAGAAGAATTATATAAAGAATTAATCGGTGAAAATATTAGTAGAAGAAAAAGTATTATTGAACAAGCTCATAGAGCAAATGAATCTTATAAAAGTGGGAATGTTATGACTTCGAAAGAACTTAGAGAAGAATCCAAAAAATGGTAATGTTATTTTATATTAATTAATTAATTAATTAATTATCTCGAAACATCTACCATTTCTACTGAAAACTTTATTGAACTTATCATAATCTGATCCAAAATAAACTATACAACAAGCCATAGGAGCTCCCTTTTTATCTTCTTCACCTTCACTCCAAAATTTTAATCTTGTGTCCTCTAAAAAACATATCCCACATCCATATTCAAATATAAAATCCTTAAAATGTCTAGTATTAGTAGCTACTGGTATCAAATAAATCAACTCAGAACCATTCTTATAAGATTCAACTCCTTTTTCAATCCAATTATAAATACTAGTTTTATTTTCCACATTTCTACCATATGGAGGATTCACATATATAGTTTTATAATTCCATGACTCACTCAAACCATCAGTAGGTAAAATATAATTAACTCTAGCATTAACCATACTAGTGGAATTGGAACAAGGATCTAATTCTATTTTACCATCAAAGAATTCATTAACTAAATCAGTATATTTAGGAGGTGTATTCCAGTCTTTTTTTTCTGAAATGGCTTTCCTACCAGCAAAATCTGTACTACTCATAAAGTATATATCAAGTAAATTAATATCTCAACCTAATTTTTGATTGTTAAATAATATTTGATATATTTGATATATACTTAAACAAGTAGAAATATAAATAATATATAAATTATAAACAAATCAAATAATTATTATGAAAAAGTACAACGGATTATAGATTCCAACTGAAAAATTAGAAGAGACTAAATTAGTAGTCATTACAAGGTCAGATATCACACCTGGTTACCAAGTGGTACAATCTACACATAGCATTGCCGATTTTGCGGCAGAACACCCATCTTATTTCAAGAGATGGAAGATTGAATCAAATTCAATTATCTGTTTATCAGTATCTGATGAAACAGAATTACTTAAACTTTACGAAAAATTTAAAACAAAAACTCCAACGGTCAAGTTTTTTGAACCAGATGTTGATGAGGTTACCTCTATATGCCTCTACGGAACTAAAGAAGTTCGTAGAAGCTTATCTCACTTGCCTCTAAGTTTAAAAGGAATTACTAACAAATAAAATAAGAAAAATGAAAGAATTAACAAGTACTTAGATTACAAGAGAAGAAGTAATCAATGAAATGAAAATGTGTGAGCAGATGGTGGGATTATCTGTTTATGAACACGGAATAAGTGTGAGAAACTATATGTTCGATATTTTAAACCATTTGAGATACGATACTCCACTAAAATATAATTGGAAACTACCCAATTGGATACATGATCATAAAGAATATATTCTATCCAATATATTAAGTGATGAAGTAATAGAATTATACACAATCTTCCATGATTGTGGTAAGCCATACTGTCTAGAAGTAGATGAGGATGGTAGAAAACATTTCCCAAATCACACGGAAGTGTCTTATAAAATATCAAAAAATATTTTTAATAATGATGATTCATCTGAACTCATAAAAAGAGATATGGATTTTCATTTACTGAAAGCTGTGGATCTAAAGGATTTCAGTCAATCTAAGTATGCCGTAACACTAATGATATCAGCATTATCAGAAATCCATTCTAATTCTACAATGTTCGGTGGTATGGAATCAACATCATTCAAGATTAAATGGAAACACACCGATAAAAAAGGTAGACAAGTATTAGACCTTCTATCTAAAAATATAAATAAAAAATAAAAATATAATTATGAAAACTAAAATGATAAACTATTTAAACAAAACTTCTAAACATTTATTCATTAAAAATGATACTATGGAAATAAGACCATATGTATATCAAAGACAAGAACATTTTTTTAAAATATTGGTAATTAATATTAAAAATGAACCACATAGAGTTAAAATTTCATTCAATGATGAATATTTCAATATTGAAATTCAGAAAATAAGTTCTGAATGGGGTGGTAATAGTTTAAATATTATGAAAAGTGGCATTTTTAACTATAAGAAAAGTGATTTAATTATTAATAATAAGACCACATCTGTTAAGAGTCCCTTGAAAATTAAAGAATTATTCGATAGTATTAAAAATATGAATTTTGAAGATATAATAGAAGCTAAAATTGAGATAGAATCAATTCTAAAAAATGGAAACATAAATGGAAAATAATATAATAGACAATATAAAAATAGATTTCAGAACTAAGCAAATAAGTGATGAAAACTTAACCTTGAAATTTATAAACTCTTTGAATAAAACATTCCACTTCTTAACTAATAATGAAGTTATGATTAGTGTTACTAATGCTATCGGTGGTAAAATAATACAATACAAATCTAGTATTGATAAATCTAATTATTTACACCTTATGGAAACTAATGACAAAGGATTTACTTGGGTAAATAATAATAAATTCAGACATCAATATTTATATTTAAATTATATAAAAAGAGAATGTAATCATTGGTATTGCCCATCTATCACATATAAAACATCAACCTATATTAGTTTTAAAGAATATTCAATGGACTTAATTCTAAGAAACTTAGAGAGATTGTATAATAAGGATTCTGTAAGTTCGGAAGTTGAATTTACATTTTTAACATATGTTAAATTCATAAAATCTATAAGTAAAAGGAATAGAAAGAAACTTATAAATCATTTATATTATATGGATAACCATAAAGGGACTGAATATAAAAAATACAAAAGGTTTATAAATGAGTATTTATCAGAATCACTAAACATATCTTTAACATCATCCTCTAATTATATTAGTAGAATAGATAAATATAAGTCAGTATCAGAGATTAGATCAGATAGATTTAGTAAAATATTAGGCAGGTTTCAGAAAGGTATAAAATAAATAAATAAATGAAAAGGGGAGTATTATTTAATACTCCCCTTTTCATTTATTTATTCAAATTTGATATCATCAAATTCAATAATTTTCACATCATTTGAATCACTTTCTATCAATTCGATTCTTAGGTCATCCTTTTTAATAACCTGTAGTTCCCAATGTTCATTATTAGGAAATAATGTTCTAAGGAATTCTTGAGAATTTAATTCATACTCATCTATAAGTAAGACCATCTCAGATAAATCTGAGAAAGTTATAACTTCTGGATACAATGTTAATTTCCTATTCGGACTTGGTAAATATAATTTTATACTTTCATCAGAAGGTAAATATGTTAATTTAAATTGATACTTATCATAATCAACCAAAGATACATCTATATCCATATCTCCAGACCTCCACTTTACCATAAAGTCAGATTCTATAAAGTTAGTTTCTAATCTAACCTTATACCTATCTGATATAATTTTTGAATTTTCAACAAATTTATACCCACCTTCATATTTCAAAGTGCTAGTATAGATTTCATCTATATCCAAATCCATAATCTGTTCAATTATGGGAGTCATATAAAATACTTGTAAAGTATCCATAATCTTAGTTATCTCAGAATCCAGTTCTTCGGATATTACTCTATTCTTTATCAACTCTATATCATTTTTTAATGAATCAAGTTTATCCAATAATTCTTTATTCGTATTATTTTTATTGACTCTATCATTTAATAGATCAATTTGATCTGACAAATTATCAATCATCATTATCATTTTCATTATTTTTTTCTATTTCTACGAATTTATCATATTCTTTATATTCCATCACTTCATTCCATGAATCCATAGATTTTTTAGATTTTTCAGACATCTCATCTAAATATTCATATAGCCCATGTTCATTAGCAAAGTCCTCACTATATTCTTGACATATAGAAGCTAATCTCCAATCGATATAATCAGAGTATTCTTTCATTTCTTCTTCACTAAAGAATATATTAACTGTAACATAAGACCAATTCAATCTATCTTTAAATTCTGAAATAAATTCTTTACTCAAATCATCTCTCATCGATATATAATCCCAATTGATCTCACTTATATTATTTAAATCTGAATTTTCTAACTTAATATAATTCTTTAGATTTAAAGTGTTAAAGTCGATTAAATCTTTATATTTCAAAATAAATTCTCTAGATAAATCTTGGCTACGAGATATCATATCCCACCTCCAATATTCATTATCTATATTACGTTCCAATAACGATTCTGGTATCATAACTTTATATATCGAATCCTTTGAACTATTTAACATATTAGAATCTTCTATCTCTTTTGATATGTCTAGTAGATCAGTGTTCAAATCATCTTCCATCACTATACTAAGATAAGTTTTTATCCAGTTCATCTTATCATTAATAGAGGAGGACTCTGAAATCCTACCTTCTATTAATCCAATTGTTTTTAAATAACTTTCTTTTATATCATCACTCATAATCTTATCCAAATAATTCTGTCCCATCTACATCATCGATATCAACATCAGAAAACTCACTATATTTTTCTTGAGTTTCGACAAATTCTTTTTCTATCTCTTGCATTTCTTCAACAGAATTATATTTGAAATAATCATATATGATAGGTTCTAAAGCTTCTAAAACTTCTTGAGTAAATACTTCAGCGGTGTTTAATTGTTTAGCAAATACCGACTTATCTAAGTGTCTAACATACCAACGAGTTCCACCTGGTTTAAAAACCATTTCACCAGTCTCTCTATCTACTTCCATCTTACCTTGAGCAATTCCAACTTTCTCAAAATTTTCAGCAGTACAGAAGTGTTCTAAATAATCATATGGATTACATCCTTTTGTGAAATCAATAACAAACTTAATCTTAGCTGGTTTAGCTAATCTATTTTTATCAGCTTTCGCGGTTACTAAAACTCCTGATTGACCAACACCTAAATCAGCATCTTCTTCACCAGTTTTATATTTAGCTTTACTTAACATAATAATTGATGAAGCTGAATAAATTAAACCTGTACCACCAGACATAACTGGAACTGGAAACAAATCCATATTCTGGTATGTGTGGTTAGTAACCAACATAGGAATATTTAAGAATCCTAAATCTGAATTCACAATTCTAAAAAGAGATTTAAGAGCTTTGGCTCTTGTCATATCAGCTTTCTCTTTACCACTTTTAGCATCTTCAATTTCTTTTCTAGAAGCTAATTGACCAGCTGAATCAATAACAATCATAAACTTGTCGATGTCATAACCAGCTAATTTTTCTTCTTTCAATTCTCCTAATAATTGAGTTAGCATAATTTTCATATCCTCAACCGCATTAGTACGAACTAATTGTAATTTATCTGGAGATGTTTCAATTCCATAAGCTTCCATATCAGATAATTCAATACTGAACTCAGTATCAATATAAATAATTGAATATCCACTCTTTTGAGCTTCTCGACAAATGTTATAACATAAAAATGATTTACCCACACCAGATGGTCCTGCGATAGCAGTGATTCTATTATTTTGAATACCCCCTTTAAGGATAGATTTTGAAAATAACGCATTAAGAATATAAATTCCCGTTCCGATAAATTCTTTTTCAGAAATATTTGTAGAATCTTCTACTAAAATTCCTGTTTTCTCTGAAATTCCGGAAACGATTTTACCAATTTTGGAAAATTCGAACCTTCCTTTACTTTTTTTAGCCATTATCAAATAACTTATTTTTTATAGCTACTAGCTTTGGATATTATATCATTATATAGTAGGTATGTTTTATCTAATTATAATTAAAATTAAACTAATTATAATTTTTTTATATGAATAGATTTACTATCTTTGTAGATAATAAACGACTAAACTAAAAATAAGCACATGAATTTAAATAAAACATTAAAGGAAATAGAAGATATCGATTTAGATAAATTAGATCCATCTGAATTAAAAAAACATCTCAAAAGAGCCAATGAAATAAAATCATCGGGTACACAGTTAACCAAAGAAATAACTTATGTCGGACAACGTGTTAAAATAACACCATCATCCGTGTTTTACGATGAGTATGGTGTACACCCTATTGATGAGGTCGGTATTGTTATTGATATAGATAATTGGTCGTACCCAGTTACAGTTAAATGGTTATCACATCAAACACCTTTCGAAAATGGGGTAAATACTTATGATTTTAGTGACCTAGAAATGGTTTAATAAAATGAGTTCCTTAAAAAAGTAAATTATAAATTAGTACATGGGTATGAAAATGTATAAATATGTATGTAATGATTATATCATGATGTTGAATGAATATTAAATGATTCTCATATACTCATACCAATCATTCAATCTCTTCTTGATATAATCCTCTCTTATTGTAAGATTGTTAATTAAATCAGACTTTAAATAATACTCAATAACTTTACCAAATAGTTCTTTAGAATCAATTATATTGAATTTACCTTTTTGAACTTTATTCTGATAATGTTTTAATGAATTTTTAAGGGATATTAGAAATGACCTTTGCATATTTTTATCCATAGGTTTATTATTCCCACCAAGATCATACGAAGTTTTAACTTCCAACGTATCTTTAATAACTTCTTGATTGAATTCACTACCTATTTTTCTGAATAGTCTATAATAAACTTCTTCCTTATTCACTTTAGAAGTTATTTGACTACATAAGAAATCTAATGTTTCATTATCTTCTTTACCTTCTTGATTCATCAAAGTCAATTTCATTAAATGATCATATAGAGTTTCGATATTCTCATCTTTATTCTTTAATAGATCAAATCTAACATAAACCCCTGGTTTTATAGCTTCCTCAGATAAAGACTCAATAATTTCTTTAGAAAAATAAACTTCTTTCCCTACTAATACATGAAAGTCACTTCCAAATTTTTCATAGTAGTTAGTTCCGAATATATCATCAAATTTCTTAACAGAATCAATAATGAAATTCTTTTCTCTTTTTATGTCAGTATCATTTTTTGGTCTATTATCAATACTGAAAGGAGCGATCTCTTCAAAGATATTAGAATCATTATTATCTTGATTATTCTCTTTTATAAATTCTATGTAATTTCTTAGTTTCTTCATATATATAGATATATATTAAAATATACTCTTAACTAAACTCAACATAGCTTTATACGCTATTAATTCAGATTGATACTCTTCACTATCAACATCTAAAAATTCATCAAATCTATATGAAAATCGGTATCGATCCGAATTAAACCCCCTATGTTCATAATCCTTTATAATATTATATAAATTTTTAAGAGAGTATCTATTTGAAGTTGAGAGACTTTCTATTTGAGTGAATTTACCCATAAAAATTTCTAATTCATGTAAAGAAGTAAATTCATAATTTTCCACACTATCTGATATTATTTTATTTATCTCACTAATCAACGGGTAAAAATCCCTCATCCATATTTCAAGATATTCACTGAAAACTCCTAAATCACCATAAATATCACCACCACTGGAAAATGTTAAATCTATCTTTTTAACAAATTGTGAATCTAATATTTTAATAACTTTTTTTCTAAGATCATTGATACTATCTTCAATTGGGAGATCATTATCTACTTTATCCATAATAGTAAAGATAATATTACGATACCCTTCTAAATAAATAAAGTCCGAGCTAATTATAAACAATAATGGATTATTTAACATCGCCCTTTTCAGTATTTTATTATAATCTATAAATTTCTCTATATAATCACCTTTAGATGGTGAGATTTCAGAATACTTATCGATTATTATTTTTTTATACCTATCGATGTTCATGTTTTTAATATCTTCACTAGATAAGAAAGCTCCATCAGTTCTTTCTTTCCTTAATTTTTTAAGATCCTTACTAGAAAGATTTTTGATAGCCTTTTTTAAATCTAATACGACCACATAATCAACTTTATTATTATCGAACTTACGATCACCACTTATGACTTCATGTTGACCATTCACCATTTTAGTTGTATATACAATATGATTTTCGATATCAAACCAGAAAAATATATATTTATCATTAACTCTATACTTACTACTTCTATTTTTATTTTTACCCTCACTTTTATCTTCATCAGATTCAACATCCTTTAATAATTTCACAAGGTAATCTTGAATCATATTACCATCTTCATCAAACTTGAATTCAGTTAGAGTACCATACTTTTTACCTATTATATCACCTCCAGAACCATTCTTAAATATTTCAATCTTTTCGATGGTATCTATATCACCGGTAGAATCTTGCCAAACTTGACCAATTCTATATTTATCTTTCGAACCTTCCGAATTTACCATAAGAGATTTATATACCTTAGTAGCTGGTAAGTATTCAAAATAACTATCTGTTAATTTATCCACCGAAATATTATTTTCCTTTGTTAAATAAGACAACATCTCTTTAAAATCAGGGTTGTTACTTAACAAAACTCCGATTTTACTCAACATTTTGGATTTGAATTTCTCCATGGTTAATATGTAGTTTAAATTACTCATACGGAAAGTCCTATAGTTTCTATCTTAACCCCTTTAGATTTAAGTTCGTTTAGTATTAATTTATTCTTTTCCGATCGTAACATATCTCCAGATACTCTAAGAACCTTTAGACTATTTGATTTCAATAAAGATTTATTAATCTCTTTAAATGAATATACCAAATCCAATTCTTCTAAATTTTTCATATTACCGAATTCAATTGGAGAAACTCGCTTATCAGTATCAATAGATCTTATAACTAATTTCTTGATACTATTCAAAGATTTAGGGAAGGACTTCCACACAGAATTAACGACCATACACTTATTTATAATTAATGTCTCTGATTTAAGACTCTTAAATTTTTCAAATGTATTAATCTTAATGAATTCTATTTTCAAACATTCAATATTAATATCGGATTCGAAAAAACTATCCGGCACATTATGAGATTGGATAGAAACCTCTTTCAATTTACTTTCAACTTTAATATTAATATCATTGTCGAAATTACCATCGAAGATGATTTTTCTAACATTAACATTCAATACTGATTTTGTTTCCATACGAAGGTTGTCCATATAAGGTTCTTTGAGTTTTATCAACGCTCCAGGCTTTTTACTACCTATATCACAAATGTCTAAATTTGGTTTAAATATGTAAGTATCTACAGAATCATAATCATCAGAATTATCAGAGTATTTTCTTATAATTTCTTTAGTAATACCACTCATTCTACTTGGATAAGAATCATCGAAGTATAATCCCCCCGAACCATCAGAATCATCGATATTTCTTATAAGTAGTCTACTAAGAGCCATAAAATCGGATAACTTCTCAACTCTACTAGCATCATCATTTGGATATGGAGATGCTATGTATGGAGTATCAATAATTAAAAAGGCTGGAACTGAATTAGGATCAAATACATTAGATAATAAAGCACCAACATAATCTAAATCATGACCACCACCTGTGAAAAACTCTTGACAAGATGTGTAAAATGGAGAAACAGACATATTAAGTATGTCCTGTGGTTTATCAGAAATGTATAGATATACAGAATCACCATTTAATATTGGAAAATCCCCTATTCGATTATTATCATTGAATATAGAATAAATATTCTGGAAGAAACTTTCCCTAAAAGTAACATCTATCTTATCATTTTCATTTACACTATTCCAATCTGATATAAAACTAGATATAGAAGTCATATTATTACTAAATACTAATTGACCAGGCTCTTTACTTACTTTAATAGGTTTATTATCTTCCCCCATTATAGGTTTCCCACTTTCATCTCTTTGTATCATCTGATCACTTTTAGATTCACTAACAGAAATCTTTCTAAAGATATTCAAGTACATAGCTGATATCTGATAGAAAGTTAAAGAATCCATGGACCAATCACCATCAAAACACCCCTTTAATCTATAAATTGACCTACTTGATATTTCATCATCAAATTTAGAAAGATCAAAAGCCAATTTTAAATCATTTTCAAATTTTTCTGGAATGGAAGATAACTTCTCTATTAGGAGATCAATATTCGTATTAAAAGTTTTATTAATTATACTTTCAGAATCTTCATCTGATAATTTCCACTTACCTTTTTTTATTCTATCAGTACTAGATAAAGTCTCATAATCTAAATAATCCTCCCCCCAAAGATTAGCAACCCTACTTTTATGAAGATCACTTATCTCATCTCTTAATAATTCTTCGTTTATAAAACGTCTTCGATTTAGAATATATCTCATCTAGATATAATTTTTAATTTATTTATATATTAAATCTATTATAAACAATTACCTATTTTAATTATAAAAGTCAAGTGATTAACTCATATTCAGAATATAAAAATTATATATGTGATTCTTTAAATGGAATAGTTAAAGAATCAACAGTAAATGATATTAGAGATAGAATAGGTAAAGGTATTGATAGTGTAGATGAATTGTATACTACATATAGAGATTTGTACTTATTAAAGAATAAAGAAGATTTGATGAGTTATAAAGTTTGGTTAAGAGAGAAAAGATTATCTAAACTTTTGGACTAACACATAAAAAATAATTAAAAATATATGCTTTCTTACATAGGGGGTAAATCCCGTATTGGTAAATGGATAAAAGATTACATTCCAACTGATATAAAAACTTACGTAGAACCATTCTCAGGGATGTATTGGGTCTATTTCAATATGGATATAAATGAATATAAAAACCTAGATAGGATTGTTTATAATGATTTCAACCCTGTTAATTGTAATCTATTCGCTAGTCTAAAAACTCCAGAGGAATTTTATGAGTATATAAAAGACATCCCTTGTCAAGGGAAGGACAAAAGTAAAGAAGGAGAACCATGTGATCCAATGTTTAGTGAGATGTTCTATAATTTTCAAAAAAATGCCTTTAGTAGCAATGAATTTGATTTAAATAATCCAGACTTTGAGAAAGCTATGAATTACGCTTATGTATTATCACAAGTTTTCTCAGGTTCTAAACCAGAAACTTCATCATTCATTGATCTTAAACACAAATACCGATCTAAATTTGACACTTTTAGAGATAAAGTGGGTGGAATAGGAAGAGGTAAAGAATTCAAATATTACTTAGGTAAAATAACAGATGTTGAAAACATGGACTTTGAAGAAGTTATTAAAAAATATGATTCACCAGATACATATTTTTACGTAGATCCACCATATTTTAAAACTGAAAATTATTATTCTAACCACGATTTTGATAGAGATGATCATGAAAGATTAGCTAATTGTTTGAAGTCAATTGATGGTAAATTTTCTCTATCATATTATGACTTCCCCCTATTATCTGAATGGTTTCCTAAAGATGAATATAAATGGGAAATGAAAGAATTTGCAAAAGCTGCTTCTGCTACAAAAGGAAAGACCCAAAATATGGGAGAAGAATTATTAATTATGAATTATGAAAGAAACAAATAATATTATGTGGTCACAGACCAGCCCAAATCGTAGAAATTTTATTATTCCAATTAAAAGAAGTATTAAAAGAAAATGGTGGCAATTTCGATTAAAGAGGAAAGATAGAAGGGAAAGTATCAACAAAATAAGAAACTTAAAAGTGATTATAAAGAAGATATTGATTGGGATGATGAATCGGGAGAAGTCTTGATCAATGGCTCTAAAGTACCTTTTAATAAACAAATTTGGTTTCCAGCACCTGATGACTCTACCGATATAGAAAAATTAAACTTAGATAAAGATGTCAATACTGAACAAGATACATAAAATAGATAACATAGAATTTTCTAAAAAACTACCAGATAATTCAATAGACCTAATTTACTCAGATGTTCTTTACGGAACTAACAGTAAAGATATTAAAGACTATGATGATTGTAAGTTTAAGAATCCCAAAGAAGCCTTAGAATACTACACTCCTTTATTCACTGAATTTCATAGAATATTGAAAGACACTGGTAGTATTTACATACACTGTGATTGGCACCTTTCACATTACCTTAAAGTACTTTTAGATGAGATATTTGGATATGAGAATTTCAAAAATGATATAATCCGACAATGTACAAATGCTAAGAATAATTCTAAAAACTGGGGTAGAATATATGATAATATTCTTTTTTACACTAAAGGTGATGACTTTAAATGGAATTTCATAATGGAGAGTAAAACAGAAGCTGAGTTAGAAAAACAATTTAATAAAGTAGATAGTGATGGTAGGATGTATACTACTGTTCCTCTACATGCTAAAGGGACTACTAAAGGAACTACTGGATTCGATTGGGAACATCCCGATAGAGGAATTATAAATCTACCAGCAGGTAGGCATTGGGCGACAACCCCAGATAAATTATTGGAATTGGATAAAGATGGTAAAATTGCTTGGAGTAGAAATAACGTACCTAGAAGAATACAATACGCTGATGAGTATGATAGTAAATACATACAGAATATATGGGATCTTAAAAGTATAGGAAGTAGACAAAGTTATATAAACAAAGGGGGGCTTATATATGATACACAAAAACCATTTGAGTTACTTAAAAGAATAATCTTACAATCTACTGATGAAGATGATTTAGTATTTGATGCTTTTGTTGGATCTGGAGTTACTTGTGAAGTAGCTAGAGAATTTGGTAGAAGATTCATAGGATGTGATATAACTGATAAGTCCATGGATATATGTGAGAAAAAAGATTTCATAATTGTTAAACATTTTTAAACAAAAACCGTATTTTCAATACCATTAAAAGATATATAAATGGTATATAAAAAAACATAATTATCAATGGAATTAAAAGAGAACTATGAGAAAATTTATGGTGACGATCTAAATTGGGAAAACTTAGAATCATTTCTTAAAAATTTGGTTAGAACCCAACAAGAAAACATTGCTAACAAATATGTTGAATCTACCACTATGACTTCCGGTAAGTTTGTTGGAGATCGAAGAATAGCTGAGATGATAGCTAACACACCCATAGAAAAGAGATAATATTTAATGTTAAATACAGGAGCCGACATTAAACTTACCGTTCATCACATTTTTAAGTAATCTTTTACTTATTGGTTTTACTTTTGTTAACGGTTGGGTATTAGCGAAGCTGCCTTTACCAAAAGCTAAATTGAAATACAAAATTTAAATTTTAGAACAAATGACAAATAGAAGTACAGAAGGCAATTTTGCCAATACCTTGTTAGGTGCAGGTTATTCATCTTGCGAGGTTTGTTTCAACGTGAAATTGAAACGTAAAGGAATTATGAAGTGGTTAGAAGATAAGAAACTAATCAAGGCAAAAACAGAAGGATTCGCTTTGATGGTAAGAGATTTTGACAGGGTTGATGTTTTATCTTCTGCCGAACCACACAGAGGAGTAGTTTTAATTACAAACACAAAGGTTAATGGGTTGCGTTAACTTGAACCTAACGGTTTAGGTATGTGCAGTTTGGGAATTAAAAGCACTACACTTTCAAACTATAAAAATATAAATTAAATGAACGAAACTACAATAACAAACAAACCTCAAATTGCATATAGCGAGTGTTATCGCCAGTTTTTTATCCGATTTAAAAATATTCCAGAAAATGAAATAAGTGGAGTATATGATGGTGATTGTGGTAAAATTAGAGATGAATTAGGTGTTTCTTGTTATCAGTTTGTACAACAAGACGAAAATTACAATATTGTTCTATCTTCAATAAGCACAGGATTTTTACATGATTTGTGTTGGTTTTTAGATGATTTTCAAGATGGTAAAATACCTGCATATTTAATAGAAGCTGAACAAGTTGGAATTGGTAGTTATGGCGAACCAGTAGTGAAAAACATAAAAATCATAAAAGAAATAGAATATGTTCAACTTGCAGAACCGAAGCCAAAATATAAAATAGATATAACGAATCCACAGTTGCGATGTCGCTCTTAAAATTGGCGACAACAGTTAAGTTATGCGTTCGCCTGACGATAGAAAGCTGACATATAGGTGTTATTACCCTTAGTACGCCAACACAACAAATGCTTGAAATAAATGAAAACGGAACTTCAAATGCTTTAACTAATAATATTCTTATCACTTTTCTTATGTTGTATTATAATTGGATATCTTAATAGGGATGATCCAGCAAATGGGGGTAATAAATCTGGATTTTGAATAAAAGGAGACGTTAATATAAACGATCTCCTTTTATTATTTAAACTTTTCTTATTTTATAACTATTATATTCTATAATCAATAAATTAATAAGAAAAAATATGTTAAAATCAATTAAAAAAGGGTGGTTACTTATAATGATGATCGTAGCTTCCATGACTATATCAACAACCACTACAACGGCACAAAGTGGATTCTCAACTAATTATGGATATTCTACTAGTTGGGGAGAAAATAATACTTATGTTGGTAATTATTACAATGCTTGGGGTAGATATTGCGAAAAATGGAAAAGGATGGTTTGGACTCAACACCAAGGATATCATGAAGTTAGATATTGGAACAACCAAACTGGAACATGGTATACTCAATGGAGATCTGGATACTACTGGACTTACTATTGGTATTTCTATGATAAGTGTTACTAATAGATATCTGTATCTATGTATAGGATAACAAAACTTTCTGAAAATTCAATTTTATGTGAGAGTAATATCCCAATTAATGTTTTTTCTTCTGATATATTAGTTAATATTAACAATAATAATTATAATAATATCGAAATAGATTTTAAACAATTATTATACGTATCGGACTCCTACCAAACAGCTTTAATGAAATCTGGTAAAATAAAAAAATCTGATACTGTATTCGCTATCAGAAACAAATCTCAAGAAAGATTAATAATTTCAGTTTCTAAGATGTGTAAAATAAAGAAGAAATACATTAAATGTAATAAAAGAATAGAATATAATTCAGAAATAGGAACTTGGTTAATAACAGTAAGTGATGTATCTATTAACTTACCAAAAAGTCATTATAGAGATCTTAGGTTAGGTAAGTTATTGGGAGATAACAGTATATTAATTGGGTGAATATTTAAATAACTATATAAAATGAGAAGATTTGTAATCGGAGATATACATGGTTCGTACAGAGCACTGATTCAAATTTTGAAATCATCAAATTTTGATTACCTAAATGATACGTTAATAGTTTTAGGTGACTTGTCCGATGGGTGGTCGGAGACACATTTAGTAATTGAAGAATTAATGAAGATTAAAAATTTTATATTAATAAAAGCTA
>Ga0114918_10000468_pt1 | contig 34966 bp, 21 predicted proteins | sample LantaG_FD_87015 | JGI IMG/M metagenome (GOLD analysis project Ga0114918, IMG submission 87015) | Deep subsurface microbial communities from Baltic Sea to uncover new lineages of life (NeLLi) - Landsort_02402 metaG | ecosystem: Environmental > Aquatic > Marine > Oceanic > Sediment | place...
ACCGGCCATGCCCTGCTCGGCGGGAGTCAGTACAAGCTCGGCGCCGAATATCTTCAATATCTTCCTTCGCTCGATGCTCATCGACTCAGGCATTGTCAATACCAAACGATGTCCCCTTGCCGCACAGATGAAAGCAAGGCCGATGCCCGTATTGCCGCTGGTAGGTTCGATCACAAGCGTGTCTTTCGTTATCAGTCCCTCTTTTTCTGCGGAACTGATCATTGACAGCGCAATCCTGTCTTTCACACTTCCGGTTGGATTTTTGGATTCGAGCTTGGCCAGAATAGTGGCCTTGCCCGAGCCGAGCTTGTTTATTTGAACTAATGGAGTATACCCGACAACAGCCGTGATATCTTCGAATATCGCACTCATAATTTCTTCTCCATCTTTATCATATTTGATAATTCAATTTATTCCCGTCATTTGTCCTGTCAACCAAATCCTGGAGTGTTACCGATTGCAGGACTTTTTCAATAGCCTGCTCCACCTGCAGCCAGAGGCTCCTGGTAGCACAGTCGGCAGATCGCGTACAACAATCTTCGTCTTCAACACATTCGACAGTAGCGACAGGGCCTTCCAGGCGATGAATAACATCGTTAAGCTTGATCTGATCCGGGGTCTTGGCAAGCACATAGCCCCCTTTGGAGCCTCTGACACTTCTGATAAAACCTCCGGATCTGAGGACAGCCATTAATTGCTCAAGGTATTTGACGGATATTTCCTGACGCTGAGCAATGATTTTAAGCTGCAAAGGTTTATTATTCCCGTTTTGGGCTAATTCTATTATGGCCCTAACAGCATATCTGGTTCTGGTCGATAGCTTCATAATTTATTTCCCTGTTATTCCTACTGTAATAGTAGCGTATTATACGAATTTATCGATACTAAGTGCAATGGAAAAAATAAAATTAGGCTAAAATTCCAAAAAACTTGCTAATTCCTTTTCTATTAGTAGTTTACATCACGTCATCATTGAATATTTTCAAAGAATAGAATTTTGTGCCGGTTTAATGGCCAATTCGCTTGACGGTTATGCCGGCTACCACTAAAATAGTAGACGTTAGTTTCAAGCTATTTGAAATGGGAAATTGCGGATGACCAAAAGTACGGCGAAAAAAGTGGTATTTATTTCCTCTTTCCCTCCAAGAAAATGTGGAATAGCGACCTTCACTTCGGACCTGATAGATAGTACCACCTTAGCTGCAAAGGGAGAATTCGAACCTCTTGTGGTCGCAATGCGGTCGGAAGACCACAAGTATAATGATCCTGTAAAATTCGAAATCCGCGAAAATGTAAAAAGCGATTATATTTGTGCCGCCGACTATATCAACTTCAGTCATGTTGATGTAGTCTCTGTTCAGCACGAATTCGGCCTTTTTGGCGGCGAGGCAGGTTCGTATCTGAGCCTGCTGCTCAACAGGCTAAAGGCACCGGTAATAACAACTCTGCATACTGTCCTCGATGATCCGAGCCCGTCTTATTACAAGTCGTTAGTTGATATCTGTAAAGCCTCCTACAGAGTCATCACAATGAACGAACGAGGCGTCAGTATGCTGCGGGACATCTATAATATACCCACCAGGAAAATAAAACTGATTGCGCACGGCATCCCTGATTTACCTTTCGTCGACAGCAACTATTACAAGCATAAATTTGGTCTGGAAGACCGCAGAACGATTTTGACATTCGGCCTGCTCAGCAAGAATAAGGGGATCGAGGTAATGCTCAAGGCGATGCCGACTATCTTCAAGGCTGAGCCGTCAGTGATCTATATCATCCTGGGCATGACACACCCGAACGTACTGAAACACGAGGGTGAATCGTATCGATTCGGTCTCCAGCAAATGGTCAAAGACTTAAATCTGCAGGAACATGTGATCTTCCACAACAGATTCGTCGATGACAAGGAGCTTCATAACTTCCTGTGCGCAGCAGATACCTATGTCACGCCCTATTTGAGCGAGAAGCAGTTGACAAGCGGCACGTTATCGTTTGCGGTCGGCACCGGCAAAGCGGTTGTCTCTACACCATATTGGGCGGCGACGGAGCTGCTGGCCGACGGCCGGGGCAAGCTGGTGCCATTCGGCGATTCTGAACAAATAGCCAATGACATATCGGAAATACTTCAGAATGATACCCTGTATTACTCGTTGCGAAGACGGGCATACGAATACGGCAGATCCAGAACCTGGCCCAAAATCGGTCAGATATATTGGAAGCTGTTCGGCTCAAAACGCAAGCTTCCTCAAGTCTCCGCCAAAACAAAACTATCCGCAGCCGAGACAATATCAAGCATCGAAGTGCCGGAGCCATCGTTAGACCATCTCAAAAAGTTAACCGATGACACGGGCCTCTACCAGCACGCCAAGTTTACAATACCAAATCGCGAGTTTGGCTACTGCACGGACGATAATGCGAGAGCTGTTATTGCAATGACAAGATATTACGCCCAGTATCCTGAGTCCGAGGCACTCCGGCTTCTCGATACGTATCTTTCTTACATCATCCATTCACAGAGCAGCGACGGCTCGATCAAAAACTTTATGGATTTTGACAGGACCTGGCGCACAACCGAGCCTGCACATGATGCATTCGGCAGGGTATTGTGGGCGTTTGGGACGGTTATGGCAAAACCGCCGGCGCCGCCATATTTATCGATTGCCAAAGACTGCTTCGACATATCGGTACAGCTCGTCCAGAAGCAGCTCCCAAAGGGAATGGCATATTCGATCCTCGGAATGAGTGATTATCTCAAACAGTTCCCCGGCGCAATCGACATAAAGCGGCAACTAGAATTGGCCGCCGACGGTCTGGTCAGGCAATACGAAGAGAGTCATTACACTGATTGGCAGTGGTTTGAGGATGCTCTGACTTACGATAATGCCGTTTTGCCGCACGCGATGTATATAGCCGGCCTGACTCTCGATAATAAAAGGTACAGGCAAGTTGCAGACATAACCTGTAAGTTCCTGCTGGCAAACACTTTCAACGGCACGCATTTCAGTTTCATCGGCTGCAAAGGATGGTATGAACGAGGCGAGCACAAGGCGACATTCGACCAGCAGCCCATCGAGGCCGCAGGAACCGTCATGATGTTAAGGGCCGCTTATGAGGCTACGAAAAACGAAAGGTTTTTAACGCTTCAGAGAAAAGCCTTTGATTGGTTCCTCGGCCAGAACGACCTGCACGTTCCGCTTTATGACTTCAGAACAAAAGGCTGTAACGATGGTTTGACTCCCGACGGCGTTAATACGAACCAGGGCGCAGAAAGTACGCTCAGCCTTTTATTAAGCCTGTTAGCGATGGTCGAGAGTTACGCCGTCGTCAAGAAAACCAAAACCCCCAAGGCCGCGCCATCACCCCAGGCTGACCGTAAAAAAAAGATCGCTAAAAAGAAAATCCGAATAGAAAGCTTCCCCGCAAAAGCTAAAACGAGAAAAAAGCAGGCCGAAAAACTCACTTAACGCCGGGAGCATAAATGCTCAAGGCGCCATAAAACTCACGCTGTAGAGCAGGCTGAAATGCTTTATCGCTCGATGGCCTCTTCGCCTTTCTCGCCGATCCATTGAATATCTGCGCCGATTCCCTGGACAGTCTGACAGCTCACCAATGAAAAGAGCATCACAATTAAAACCATTACAAGAAGCACTTTTCTAACCATTTTCTCAGGCCCCCTTCTACACTTGGGCTTGATCCAGCACCATATTTCAAGACATTCGCTTCAAGACGGTCGATACTCCAGCCGGACGACGTCTTTGAACTCGAATGCCAAACAACACATTATTTTTATTTTCGGCAGTTCCGTCCTTTCAGCATCAATTATCCAGGGGATTTGCAGGCCCTATGTACTTTTTTGCTACCACGATATCGTCAAACCAAACCTTGCTAACGTGTCCCGTCGGGGAGTCTGTGATATATAAGAGCATCCACAGGAAGTTCAAATTCAGCTTTTCGTCGCTTCGCCATTGAAAGCCCTCGAACGGCTCGCCTTCCGGGTCCGGCATGAAACTGTCCCATACCCACTTGCCTTTGGGGAATCCTTTGCCGACGTGACTGACAACTTGCCCGTCCTTTTTCCAGGACTTGCCGTCGATCCACAACTCCTGCTCGCCGTTGCTTTCCGTGACGGGATCGTTCATTTTCATCATCAGCTCGACGCATATCCACTGCTCCCGCTCGGCTTTCAGATTTTCGTCGTTGACAAAGTCGTGCCCCCACGATTTCTTGTCGGGCGACGACCTCATACCCATCCAGTAGGAATAAAAATCCCATTTCCATTTTTCGCCGTACGGCTCGATGCCCGTGGTGAACCGCGCATCGCCTTCGGGCCGAATTCCCGCTCCGCCCTGGGGCCAGGGCGTCGAAGGATTGTAGCCGCCAACGTGGACAAAATGATGAATCGGGTAACATTCTCGTGCGAATTTCACGTAAAAACGAACGTAAAGCTGCTCGTAGCCCGGCACAAGTCGCCGATACAAATGCCCACCCGTCTCTTTGCCTCCGACATGCGTCATCAAAAGCGAATGTTTACCCGCGCTTACCGCCGGAACATCCGGCGAAAGCGACATGATGTCAATATTCTGCACGCTCTCCCATCGCGCCTTGACAGCATCCAGGGAATCCTCCTCGAAATTCTCCACAAAGATCACATCCGGGTCTTTCTCGATCCCCTTATCGCCTCTGTATTGACTTGCCAGGCCCTGCCGCAGCTCGACTTGCGTTTCTTCCGCCTGTGCAGCACCAGGAAAACAAAACGCGAATATCAACAGACCGGCCGAGAAGCCGGCAAAGAATTGGTTTCTTGATTTACCATTAACTGCTTTTAAGTAAGTTTCCATATCCCATTAAATCCTTAATAACTCAAACTGACCGTTTTTGAGTCGAATGTTAAAGCAAATCGTTCAATGATAATAACATAGCACAATCTGTCATTCCCGCGAAAGCGGGAATCCACTTAAACCGTTACATTCCTGGATCCCTGCTTTCGCAGGGATGACAACGCGAATCGGTCAGTTTGAGTTAATAATAAAAATCTTGCGTAACCTAACCAAGGCAACTCGACTCTCTACTTGGCGCAGATTATAGAGCAATATCCAAAATTAGCAAACATTATTGAAGCTTGGCAGGGATGGCAGAGAACGGAAGGTACTGTGAGCGTATAGAATATCTTGAAGGCTTTTGGAGGCACTCTGAATCCTGCGGAGGCTTTGTAGTCCGGCTTCTCGAGTCAGGGCAAATACGTTTAGACACTTGCCTGGAATCCGGACCGGCTCAATAGTATCAGTCCTCACACGGACAGAAACGGATTGCACGTATTGAACTTACAGTCTCGTCAAATTTACATTCTGATAGATAGCAGGATTCTTAGCCCGTGTTGTTACGATTTGAGCTTGTTCTGGAGTTCTGCAATGGCTATTAGAACTTGCGTTTGCTGATCCTGTAGCTCACGGACCGTTTTAACTTCGGTCTGCAACTGAGCTGCAAGCTTGCCAATTTCTTCCTTAGATTTCCTGGCCTCGGCAACAGCAGTGTGGCGTGACTGAGTAAGTTCATCGACCTGCTTTTGCAACTGGTCACGTGACTGAGCGAGTTCATTAACCTGCTCTTGTAACTGGTCCCGTGTCTGCGTAACAACGGTTATTCTTAACCTGAGGTCGTCTCGTTCACTCTTGGTTTTTTCCAAAGCGGCTTTAAGTCTTGCCGACTCAGTCATGTTGCAACCTGTCAAGGTGAGCGGAAAACCCAACGCCATCACACAGGTAAGAATTAGTATCCGCTTCATCATTTCGCTACTCCTTTAATTGAAATTCCGGCTACTCCTTTCTCAGGACAAAACTCCTTGATTAGGAATAATGATCCTTCACGCTTTTATTGTATTACTATCACCTTATTTATCGGACTTTTATTCTGAAAACTTTAATTTTTATCGGGACTTTCGAATTATTTTTTTCGCAGCGAAACAGGAAATTCGCTACTGTTAACGATGAAGACTTTCAGTGGTCATCTCAGAACGAATGGATTGCAGTCAAAGAAGGGAACACTTGTTATGCCGCCACACAAATCAAGGGCGAACTGGTTTACATGCATGATCTGATAATGGTTAAGGAATCATGGATTGCTGGTAGCGCTCTTACAATTTTCTGAGTCTACGAAGCCTCCAATTGGCAAAACCTAAGCCGATAGTGCCAAGCAGAGCATCGCCGGGGACGGAGACAGAATTGGCCCCTTTGATCGAGTACAATACTCAATCGTCTTATCATTTGAGCATATGATTGCCTGCTCATGCAGATTTACGAAGTTTAAGGCCAGCTACACTCAGGCCGAGTATGCCCAACAGGATAGCCCCTGGAACAGGAACGGGTTTGTACGTAACATCGTCCATTGCAAAATAGTTATAGTAGGCATCAACAACCTGAACATAATCGACCGGCCCAGGGAAATTTGCTGGTAAAAACGTTGGAACCTCGGAGGGAATAAGCGTTCCTGAGATACCGACTAGGCTACCTCCTTTATACCCTTCAAAGTGCATAGCAGCCCAAGGGCCTCCTGAAAAATATGCTCCTTCGAACGTTACTGGTACACCTAAAGGTGAAAAATCAATCCATCCTCCATAGTTCCAAGTATAGATTACCGTCGGATCGGATGAAGGAGTATAGGGCCACATATACCCGCTAAGTGACTTCCATTCTGGGTCCCAATTCAATCCTGCATAATTTGAAGGCAAATAATCGCTGACCAGTAAGTCATCAAAATCTAAAACAGTAAGGTCAGCCTTAACAGTACCCGCAACCAGAATCAGAACTGCAACCACACCAATCATTACTAGTCTTCTCATTTTAGTTCTCCTTGCTGACTTGCCCATACAAGTCAGAATAATAGATCTTTCGTTCGGTCGGTTAAGTAAGACCTTCAATCTGTTTATTATTCCTACACACAAGACAAACCCAGAAGGATTTGTCAACAATAATAGGGTCCGTCACAATCCTGTCCGGCACACAGAAGCAAGCCCTCAACTTCGGCCGCTCCTCATGTCATGATACTCCGAAAAACCAATCTTACACTATTTCGATTCAAAAAACAAGTGTGGTGAATAGGTATTTTTCTATTTTTCCCGTTTTTACGTCAAAACAGGCGATTTTTTTCTCAAAATAGTCCAATAAAATAGACTTATTTCTTACAGGAACCAAGAATTGAACCCAGGATTCAGATTATTCTCTTAATCAATCATCCTGAATTAGTAATTGCCTTAGCTCGCACGCCGTCTGTATAGGAATCGCACACACCCCCCGATTCCCAGGCTCAGAACCAAGGCAATGGCTGTGAACATAATTCGACGGTCTTTGTAAGGCTTGGATGGTGCTGAGGCACGCATCAACACCTCGATTGGACTGGGGACGTTACATCCCATTTTAAGTATGTTAGATATTATACGAATATTTACACAAAAAGTCGAGAGAATTTCCAAACGATATCCGTGAGATAAGCTGTAGCGGGCTGGACCAGGCAATTAAAATAGGGCTGCAAGTGGAATCCTCACAGCCCCATTAAACTTGCATTGTTGGTAGCGCTCTTACAATTTTCTGCGTCTATGAAGCCTCCAATTGGCTAAACATAAGCCGATAGTGCAATCAGAGCAGCGCCGGGGACAGGATTGGCCCCTTCGATCGAGTACAATACTCAATCGTCTTATCATTTGAGCACATGATTGCCCGCTCATGCAAATTTACGCAATTTCATACCAGCCGCACTTAAACCCAGGATGCCCAGCAGAACAGCGCCTGGTACCGGAACTGGATTAAGGTCAACCGGGTTGCCGTTCTGGTTCAAAAAGGCCGAGTTGTCCACTATGGACCAACTGCTACTGCTCCAGATTGCCGTAGCCCAACCGCTCTCGTTGTATTTCCTCCCTGATTTATCATACACTTTCAAGTCGAAGCTCACGGGAGCCGTGATGCTTCCCATGAAATTGAGAGTGAAGTTTACGTTCTGCACGTTATTGCCAAAGGCTGTCACGAGATCGGGACCATTCGACGTGGTGCTCATGGACGGGCTGACATTGGTTATCCCTGGAACCTCGAGCGATCCCTGCGTCATGTCGATCGTCATCGCATCGAAATTATCAAACCATGTCACGTCAGTCCCAAAGAAATTCCATGCGTCGCTAACAGTGAAGTCTTGCGTCCAGGAGTTGCTTAGGACCGCCGGGCCCACAGCCACCAGATCGGCTTGTGCCACACCGACCATGCAAATTGTCAAAACTGATATTAATATTAATTTCCTCATCGTTTCTATTCCTCCACCTGACTTGTTCCTACAAGTCAGAACAGATTTTCCTTATTTATGGTCAATTAAGACCATTACAATCCGTTGATTGTTCCAGCACACAAATCCAAAAGGATCAGCACCTTTACATCGAAAGTACTTCAGATAAAGACTTCATGCCAAACTAAGGCGCCGAGCACGCAGGGAAACAATTCACATGTTTAGGAAAGAGGAGGTCCTCTGGATGCAATGACATCTGGTGTGAATTGTGATTTTCGCCAGAGGGACACAATTGTCCTCTGGTTGTATAATGGTATATGAGACTCCACCATGCAGGCCGGCTGAACGAAACAGCAGGCCGGCGTGGGGTAGAGAGTTTCCATCGTTGCGGCGTAGCTGTGTCCGATTTGGAAAGGATCACCATCGTGGTACCATTCCGGAATGAATTCGAAGGACAGCTTTTTAACCCAGGGAGCGGCCTGGCATAAACCGAGGCCTATCAGGGCGTAAAGGCATAAAGCGAAGCTGCCCGGTCCATCCGTAAAGCTTCGCAAATTCTGCAATTCAGAAGTTTGCCCTGTATCCGCATTTACCTCTGGGAAAAACTCGAAAGACCATAAGTCAAGATTAGTAACGCTCGGGTAATTAAATAGGCCTGACAAATCTGTGTGTCGGAAATTGGTCTGGTCGCAAAGAACATACGGTGACTGTCCGCATCCAATATCCGGCGAGGACATTGGCATCATGTCAGCGTGAACACTCGCCGTAACGATCAACGCCCCAATAACCGATATAATTAGCATCTCCTTATTGGGCATCATGTAAAATCTCCGTTTTTACCCACAGAAGAAAGCCCTCTATTTCAGCAACTCCTCCTGTCACAATACTCTGGAAAACGAATCTTACGACATTTCGACTCACATAAACAATTGTGGTGACTACGTATTTTTCTATTTTGCCCGTTTTTGCGCCAAAACAAGCGATATTTTTCTCATAATAGTCCAATAAAATAGACTTATTTCTTGCAGGAACCAAGAATTGAACCCAGGATTCTGGTTTTTCTCTTAAGCAATCATCCTGAATTAGTAATTGCCTTAGCTCGCACGCCGTCTAAATAGGAATCGCACACACAACCCGATTCCCATGCCCAGAATCAGGGCTATGGCAGTGAACATAATTCGACGGTCTTTGTAAGGCTTGGTGAATGCGAAGGCTCGCGTTGACACCTCGATTGGATCGGGGACACTGCTTTCCATATTCTTCTGGTCCAGACGCTGGCGAACCGCTTCGAACAATTCGCGCTTGTGCCGCAGTGCGTTATTCTCCTTCTCGAGTAACTGGGCGTTTCGGAAAAGCTGTTTAAATTCTGTCTGCTGCCTACTGTACTTTTCACTCAAAAGCTGCTCCTCATATTTTGCCCTGGCCAGTTGATGCTCGATCACTGCTTTTATGTAATTGGGGTCACTTCCATCAGCGATTGATATTGGCGCTCCGGCAACATTCTTCGGCCGGTCGCGCCACTGCTCGTCTAATTGCGACTCTCGCAATTTGAGCAATTGCTCCGCAAAATTCAGGTCCTTTTGAGCCCGAATCATATCCGGATTAGAGGACTCAAGTTCACTGCTGGCAATATTGTACCGAATCGTTCTGACTTCAACATCCCGCTTGCGCCATTCGGCATCCATGTGGTATTTTGGCTGCTTGTCCATCATGCCGGCAGCAGCAACTGCCACGTCGTTGTGGTCGACGGTAATGGCCTGCCTGGCATCCCATTCCAATAAATCAATACGCTGTTGCAGATCGCTGAGACGTGCTTTTGTATCATCAAGACGGAGCCGTTTGCCGGAAATAAGTTCCTGCGGAGTTCCCGTGCTGAGCAATTTACTAATATTAGCAGCATTGTCCTCCAGACTCAGGATTTGTGTTTGTAAAGATCTATATTGTTCAGTCAGTTGCCGGTAGAGGTTATCCTCGCTTGCGGTAGTTGTTTCCCCATTGTATTTTATGTACTCATCCAACACAGCATTTACAATAATCCTGGCATCATTGGCGCTGGGATCGGTAAAGGAAAGGTCAATGATTTCGGTTCGTGCTCGCGGCCTGACTGTCAGAGTATTCCTGAGCCTTTCCATGGTGGTAGGTGGGTTGTCGCGGAGCTGCTGCACAAGTGGTATTCGAGGCTTCTTGAACCACTGTGTCTCCTGGACTTCCTTTCGGTCCAATACGCGTTGTAAGACTTCCAGACGCCTGATAACGGAGACCTGGGTGTTCACGAATGAGTCATAAAATGGAATCGCTCCGTTTTCATCTGTCTTGAAGACCAGATACGGGATATAAGGCCGAACTCGCACTTCCGCCCTCGCCTGGTATTGCGGCTCTATCTGGGTCCAGATAATAGCGATCACCGGAGCGGCCACCAGAACGAAAACCACCAATGCAAGAATTGATTGCCGTTTCATTTTTGTTCTCCCGAAAAAGTTATTGTCTTTCAATACACAAAGCACAATTCCATAATGAGTGTTCAATACCGTGCGAAGCTTATCCCTGATATACGAATTAACCCTCTATACTACTATTTTATTGGGCACGCCGTCTATTGTGGTGACTACGTATTTCTTAGGCACATATCCTTGTTTTTGAGCCAAGAATGAATGTAAGCAGAGAATTATTTTAAGAACGTCCAAAACCTCTGCGACAATGGCCGGCGGACGAGTCGAAGAACTGGGGAACGAAGATTCGGACCTCGACTAACTGAGCCAAAGTCAGTCGTGCTACCATTACATTATTGCCCAAAATTTTTTGCTGCTCATTCACTTTGGTATCAATAATAGGATCCGTCCCATTATCCCCCCGGAGTTTTACGCTGTCTGTTGTGTAAAATATTCAAAGGGGGCAAAAATTCGGTATATTTTGCCCCCAACCTCGCGCGCGTAAAGGGGGCAAAAATTCATTTTCAATCTAACAACGACAATTTCGGATAAGAACGCATTTTCCTTTTTACCCAAAAAAGCTACGTAAAAGAGTCCTTTGCTCGATAATATAGGACGTGAGGGGTGATTGAACCGGTCGGTCCCGGAGAATAATCGCTATAACGGGAACCACATGGGAACATGCCAGAGAATCCTCAACTGTTTGGATCTTGCAGTCCTTCGAAAATAACTCTTGACAAAACGAGTCCAAAAAGGTACAATACTAAAATGATAAAGTTTACATCGGCCTTTTTTGGGAAACTGTAGACGTTTAACTTGAAAGGGCCATTGGTGGGAGATCATGGGGGCATCATTGTTATAGTTTGGAGGTTTATTTCTAATAGAGCCTCTTGTCTGCTATTGCCCTGTGTATCACCTGAATCTCAACCGGTGTTAGGACCAGTGCGAGCAAGATAATAGTGATTAAAGATATGAGGAGGATAAGTAATGAAAAGGGTAAAGAAAATCCTAAAAGCCCGGTACAGCAGGAAAGTTATCATATATTTACTGATGTGCTGTCTGGTTTTGAACACATCGCTTCCGGCCGTGCTGGCCACACCTACCGGGGCTAGTCCCGACCTAAGGGATGGCGGCGGCATGTCAATCACCTATAAAATCGGTCTAAACAATAATACCACACTGGTAAACGTTGATACCACCCGCACAATTATTAACTGGGATAGCCTGGATACAAGGGGTGGTGCCGCTGATGTGCGAGAGACTCTTGCCTTCACTCAGAACACATGGGGGGGCAGTTTGACAAATTCTGCTGTTCTGAACAGAATTTCCGGACCTGCAACTCAATTTAACGGAGACCTGGTCGCTCCCGGAATGCGCATTTTCATGGTTAATCCCGCGGGTATTGTATTCGGCAGCGGCTCGACTGTCAATGTCACGCAGTTGGTTGCTTCAGGTCTGAATATGTCAAATCAAGCATTCAAAGATGTCCTGGACGACGTGGGTAACCAAATGGTCTTCTCCGGCGGTAGCGGAGAAGTGAAAAATTACGGCACAATTAATGCCAATAACGTCATTCTGGCTGGCAAGAAGGTTATTAATGTCGGCTCTATTACTGCTGATGCAGGATTGGTTGTAATGGCCGCCGGCGATAAAGTATTTCTTGCTCAGGACGGTAGCGAAGTTTTAGTAGAACTCCTGGCAGATCCCCTGAATACAACCGATGATGTCCTTAACGGTGGTTCAATAATTGCTGATAATGGGAAAATCATTCTCGCCGCCGGTGATACCTTTTCAAGAGCTGTCTCTAATATTGGTACCCTTGCAGCAGCGGGCGGCGAAGTAACGATACAAGCTTCAAAGATTAAAAACAAGGGTCTGATTGATGTTAGTATCAGCATCAACGGTGGCAGCGTTGCCTTAACAGGGACTGAGGAAGTAATAATCGGCATAGACGGTATTATCGAGGCAAATGCCGGAGACAACATAGACGGCGGAGACGGCGGAAGTGTAACGATACAAACTGAAGGTCTGTTTCGCATGGATGAAGGCACATCGATTTCGGCTGTCGGCGGCAGTGTCTCAGGCAAGGGCGGATCCGTGACGATCAACTGTGATAAATTTGAAATTCTCGGTGATATTGCCGCCTCGCCCGTGAATGAAAGCGAAGAACCGGGCAAGCTGGAGATTAGTGCCTTAACAGACGTTATTATTGCGGATGGTGCGAGTGCCGGTGCCACGAACACTCTTTACGAGGATGATATCGAACTCCTCTCGCAGTCAGCTACAAATCTTATTGTAAACACACAAGGGAACATTACCGTCCAGAACATAACCGATGATTGGGGTCCTGGCGAAATCACAGGCCAATTCGGCGATATTGAGCTTCATGCAACAGGTGATGATAGTGCCGTTACATTTACATTCGAAGACAATATCGATACAATCAGAACAACCCTCGGGGATATAGTTATCGAAGCCGGCAGCGGTGGCATAAATGTCGGCAATCTAACAACCGGAAAAGTCATATCTGACGAGAAACCCACTCCGGGTCAGATACTTCTGTCCACCAGCAATGGTGGTGACATAACCACGGGAGATCTGTTGATCGAGGCCGGGTCGGGTCTTGCTAAAATCGACGTCGATTCTTCCGGCAACCTTACCGTTAACGGTGACGTTATCGTTGGAAGTGAATCTGACATCGTAAATGTTTTTAACGGCCAAAATGCTCACGCAGCGGTTTATCTAACCGCCGCTGATAATGTTCAGATCAATGGTAAAGTGGGCGCGCATGCTCGAGGCGTAGATGATGAAATAACAGAAGACGATATAACTATGGCCGAAATCAGGATTTTTGCCGGTACAGATCAAGATTTGATCGGGGATGCTTTCATAGGCGGTGACGTTGTTGCCGATGCAGAATCGTCGGATCAGGGAACCGCTGAAGCGATCGTAGAGATAGATGCATGGGGCAACGTTACATTTGCCGATGGAGCTGAGGCTCACGCTATAGCCGATAACGGAGACGCGGAGGCCGGGCCGGGAACTGAGAATGATGAGGAATTTAGTGATGAGGATCCTCCCGATCATGCTCGAATTATCATCAATCCACAGTATTATCCAACACCACCGCTGATAGGGATTGCTGATGAATTCTCAACGCCTAAAGGCGATGCTATCTCTCTTGACGTTCTGGCCAATGATACACAAGCCGGTGAAAACTTTATAGACGGCACAATAAATTCTTACACGGATCCTGATGCCGGTACGGTGACACCGACTATGAACGGTGACAGTATCGTAGGACTTACTTATAATCCGCCTGAGGATCTCAGCACCTTAACATTTGATGAAAATGGCGAAGCCACGGTCACCTTTACTTACGTAGGAAGATTAATAAAAAATGATGAGGTACTTCTCTCTGAGGATACTACAGTTACTATCACTTTGGTCAATAATCTTCCGGTTGCAGTTGATGATTTGACGACAACCATTCAGAATCAGATTGTTAACATCAATGTGATTGCCAATGATACTGATTTGGACCTGGATGACGTTCTCGCAGCAATAGAAGGCGCTGTCGCACCAAAGAACGGCACTTTAGTGCTGAACGTGGATGGCACATTCACCTATACACCGAACCATGGCTTTTTCGGAGACGACAGCTTCACGTATTCGGTCACTGATGGTATAAATACATCATCGGAAGTGGAAGTAAGAATTAAGGTCACTGAAGTGCCTCCGATACCACTGTCAACGCTCGTTATACCATATATACATCCGGCACCGGGTCTCGATGGAATAGCTCCGGTAGGGGTAGAAATTTCAGGATGTCCGGCTTTGGCAAAATGGGTCGCCGAGGAACTTGGGGTAGACGAGGGGACGGTCGATATTTGGATGGCAAACTCTCTGGCCTCCACCAAAAGCATTCAGCCGTACGATGCGTATTCGCAGCTTATGAAGGCCGCGCTAATTCTGAAGGATGCCGATGGCACTCATATAGCCGCTCTGGCACAGGTAATGAATGAGTTCGCATCGAGTTTCGCACCACCGACCGAGGAGCAGATGGCAGCAATTGTAAATGCAATAAGAGGCAACACTGATGAAGACAGTTATTATGCTTTAGCCGATGAATACCTCGACGCTCTTGTGACATACATTGGCATCTTGAACAGCGAAATGGGTTTTTCGACAACAAAATCAGTACAATTTGTTACAAATAAATATATTAGTCGATTGAATCAGGATCAGAATGTCGGCGTCGTTGCCTTCCTTGCAGGATGTTTAGGTGTTCTTGGAGGATAAAAAGCAGGTTAATATTCTAATTTACGAAGTTTAAGTTTGCCGTCAGAGACTATTCAACCGCCCCTGACGGCAACTTTTTTTTTGAAAATATAATGCTTATTCGATAGCTTGTGCAATCGGGGCATAATCCACATACAGTGACATCCCCATAAGCACCTCGCAGGATAGAGAGGTATCTATGGTACCAGACGGGCGGAGGGGCGGGGGCATGGTTCGGATTTGTGGGTGGCGGAGTCCCACAAGTAATCCTGTCCCGCTCTGAGTTTCGCAAGCAAAAAAAAGCCAGGGACAAGAACCTGACGCCTTGCCCTCGACACTAATTTACATATCTCTGTAAGTCTTTCCCATTGCTAACGTTGTGGCAACTGGGGAACGAGGATTCGGACCTCGACTAACTGATCCAGAGTCAGTCGTGCTACCATTACACTATTCCCCAAAAATTTTGCTGCTTATTCACTTTTGCCTGTGAGCCTGCTGTATCCGAGCATTTTCCAGCCGGACGGCAAAAGTATTGAAGCTAATATTATTTTTGCTAAATCACCAATTATAAACGGATATAAGCCCAAAGTCAAGACCATCGTATTGAATCCCGTCAGGCAGCAGAGCCAGAGCAGCCCGAATGCGTAAATGGCCAGATTCCCGAAAACCATTGCTAAAACCGTCGTTCCGATCCGCCGGTCCCACCCCTTTTCCGCCAGCCGTCCCGTGATGTAAGCGGCGGGAATGAAACCGAACAAATATCCTCCGGTCGGCCCCAACAGGGCGGCGGAACCAATTCCGACCGCGAAAACGGGCAGCCCGGCGGCACCTTCTATAATGTATGCAAGCACGGCCAGACAGCCCAGGCGTGCCCCCAACAGCGCTCCGATCATCAGCACGGCAAAAGTCTGACCCGTCACGGGAACGGGGCTGAATGGCAGCCAAACTTTGGCATGAGCGCAAAGGCCGATCAGCAATGAACCGCCAATAATCAAAGCAACATCATAAAAGCCGGCAAGCCTTTTCTCACAAGGCCGCAAAAGGTCGGCTACGGTAAAGTTAGTCAGCATATTTGTTCCATCGATAAATACAGGCGATTCCTATCGCTCTATTCCGACAATATAACAATCTATCATCTGTCGGCAATTATATTGGAGGCTTGTTCCCGCGTCAAATACCATATCGGCAATCTTTTAAACTTAAAAAGAGCCTATACCGAGCAAAACGGTATAGGCCCCGAACTTCTGCAAATCTGTTATGTCAATGACTTAATTCTAATTACCGGCTAAATCCCAGCTTACCGAGCGTGCTCCGGAGCGGGCGTAAGCAGCCGAATGTCATCAATGAATATCTTCCCTGCACCACCGGGAATGGTCATATTGCCTTTGGTGCCCAGGCCAATCGCTATTTTGTCTACGTTGGTCAGAGTTATACCCTGATCGGCTAAAGCCTGCATGGGGATGACCCACTGAGTCCATGTATTGATCTGTGCCGCGGTCGGATCGTCATGAACCACTACGGCAGGAGCGCCGGCACTGTTGGAGACCGCCACGTACAGCGGCTCTGCATCGTTGCTGGCTATGCCGATATCCTGGTTCGCCCACTGCTGACCGACCGAGCCGGTAGTCGTTACATTGGTGAATACACCTTCGCATGTGGCTGATGCGTTGTGAGCGGTCACTGCCAAACCTATATAGACATTCGAACCCATCTGAATGGGTTCCGCCACTCCCAGCATCTGCCAGGTAGAGCCGTTTGCGGAACTGTACGCCGTAAAGTTGCCGGCCAGGGTACGCTCTATCTTTACCCAGTACGGCGCGGCTATGCCGGTGGTCGTATCGTCGGCACTGGCACCGCCCGTTTCCGGACGTCGCTGGAAGGATACGCCGGAAGTTGCTGAGACGACCATCATCGCATGTTTCGAATCCGGATCCAGCGTCTCGCGAATCATCACGCCGGCCTTAGCCCAGGCGTTTGTGTTTTCTACGCTTTCGACCTTTGCTACAATCGAGCCGGCGCCGGACAGCGTCTTGTAGGCAAAGTGGAACTCGTCGTGGAAGCCTTCTCCGATGCCGCTGACGTCCCAGATATCGGTGCCGGAGCCGGTCATCGTGTAAATCCCGACCGGGCCCTCTGTGAAACTTCCGACGGATGCCGAGTAGCCTCTGAACCACAGCGACAAATTCGCAACGCCTTGCTCGGTCCAGTCTCGCTGATCTGTCAACGTATGCTCCACCTCCGAATACTTCGAGTAACCCTGCTGGTTGTTGTCGTATGCAATCGGCATCGACTGACTGCCGCCGTGTACGATAGTCTCCTCGGTATAAGAAGCAGTGGTTTCATCGCCTACCGCCGAGCCGGTCCCATTGCCGGGGAGGTAGTCAGGTGTACCGGGCGCACCGGCGCCAAGCCCATCATGCCAGGCAAACCATATCTGGTTCACGCCGGCATCGTAGTCCTCGAAGTCATCTATGACAAAGAAGTCACCCGTCGTAAAGCTCCAGACGTTGCCCGGCCATGGACTATCGGGACTGACGCTGTTGACTTCATCGATGCGCCAGTAGTACGCCGTATTAAACGTAAGCTTGCCGGGGTCGTAGCTCTCTTCGTCGAGTGCTTTTGTCCCCTTGTACTCGGTCGAGGCTGTTGTGGCATTGGCCACGGCGTCCGCATCTGTGCCGAAGTAAACTTCGTGCGAATCGGCGACGGCTCCCGCATCCCACTTAAGAACCACGGACGGCTTTACGTCCACAGCACCGTCGGCCGGATTCGGGCCGCTGACGGCACCCAGAGTAGTGAAGCTCCAGACTTCGCCTTTGTGCGTAGCGAAGCCATCGGACTCATCGACACGCCAATAGTAAGTTTTTGCCAGATTAAGCGGGCCGGGGCTGTAAGTCGCGGTTCCGTTAGGAGTGCCCGCGACAGCGTTGCTCACCTCGTCGAAATCTTCGCTGAAAACTATAAAGTGCAATTTTGCACCGAAACCCGGTGTCCAGCTAAGCAATACATTAAGATTGACGGATTCGGCACCATCAGCCGGCTCTGGAGTATAGGCGGTCCTGGGTGGAACCGTGAAGTTCCAGACGCGGCCTTTCCACGGACTATCCGGATGCGAATCATTAACCTCATCGATTCTCCAGTAATAAGTCGTGCCATTAGCAAGACCTTCCTCATATGCATATCCGGGAAAGCCTGCAACATAAAACAGTGCATTCATGCCCTGGTTGCCTCGGAATGTATCGCCGGTGCCGTTGTTCACATCGTCGAAATTATCACCAATGTAAACATCGTGCGAGAACGCGAAATCTCCCGGCTTCCAGGAAAGGTTCACCCACGTATCCGGATGTATAGCACCATCTTTCGGAATCGGAGCAAAAGCATTTGTAAATGTCGGAGGATTATCGTTATACAAGTCCCTTACCTGCCCCGCCGTGAGAACTCTGTCATAGATCCGGAAATCATCCAGACTACCGTCGAAGTATCCGTCAGCAGAATACTGCGACCTGCCAAGCCAGTTTTGAGTAGTTTCACCGAGGCTGCTCGGCGTGTATCTGGCACTCGTGTTCTCAGCTATAAGCTCACCGTCGAGATATAGTGAGTGGATGTTTTTATCTGCATCGAGCGTCACGGCCACGTGATGCCATCCGCTGGGCAGAGTCCTGGGCGCATTAGTCTGATCCTCATCATTGTAACTTGTGATTGTAATGGCGAAACGCATCGCCCCGGCCGTGTCCGTACGGGGCGTGAGGAACATGTTGAACGTGGTGTCGATACCAAAATCGAAAATACGCTGCCACCCACCGCCCGCGTTGGAAAAGTCCACCCATGTTGCAAAGGTGGAGTTGGTTAGTGAACTGAGGAGCGAACTGATCGGCAGATCTACATAATCACCAGTACCGTCAAAATCCAGCGCGCCGCCTAAATGCCCGGTAATCCACTGTGGATTACCAAATAGGGTGCCATGATTCCCGTTACCGCTTGAGTCCTGGGCTGTGCTGCCGGTACCGTCATCGAAATTCCAGTGAGCCACCAGATTAGCTGAGGTATTACCTGCCATGCTCAGCACCAAAACAAAAGAAATTAACAAAAACAATCTTCTGCGCATGATAATCCTCCTTCAAAAAGAGCTGCAATAACTATGCTTTGGCTACACACCAAAACGCTCATTATTTGTGATAGAAATATCGAGATCATTGTCTTGACTATGGATTCAGATTTGATGCCACCTCCTTTCTTCAATAGCTCAATATGAGTTGCCAATTGAAGAACGAAAACTGATACAAACTATAAAAACTTTGCCTGCTGCAAGGACGAAAGACCACAGATGATTACAATTCTACTTGTACCAAATTAATACCATCTCGTCAATAAAATTTTTCCGATTATACGCTGGGCAGGAAATTCGCCGGTTCCCAAAACAGGATTCGAAAAACCTCCATGTCATCGAATATGCTCGGCGCATAAGAAAGGGGCCTATACCGATTCAATCGTTACAGGCCCCTAATCGACATAAATCTGCTATGTCAATGATTTAATTCTAATTATCGGCTAAATTCCAGCTTACTCCGCTGGTTCCGGAGCGGGCTTTAGTAGCCGAATGTCATCAATGAATATCTTCCCTGCGCCGCCGGGGATTGTCATATTGCCTTGTGTCCCCAGGCCGATCGCTATTTTGTCTACGTTGGTCAGAGTTATGCCCTGATCGGCTAAAGCCTGCAGGGGGATGATCCACTGAGTCCAGGTGTTGATCTGTGCCGCGGCCGGGTCGTCATGAACCACTACGGCAGGTGCGCCGGCACTGTTGGAGACCGCCACGTAGAGCGGCTCAGCATCGTTGCTGGTTATACCGACATCCTGATTCGCCCACTGCTGACCGACCGAGCCGGTAGTCGTAACGTTGGTCATTACGGCCTCGCACGTCAAAGCCGCATTATGACTGGTTACCGCCAAACCTATATAGACGTTTGCACCCATCTGAATCGGTTCGGCCACACCCTGCATCTGCCAGGTCGAGCCGTTTGCGGAACTGTACGCTATAAAGTTGCCGGCCAGGGTACGCTCTATCTTCACCCAGTACGGCGCGGCTATGTCGGCGGTCGTATCGTCGGCACTGGCACCGCCTGTTTCCGGACGTCGCTGGAAGGACACACCTGAAGCTGCTGAGACGACCATCATCGCGTGCACGGAGTCTCCGTCGAGCGTACTGCGAATCATCACGCCCGCCTTGGCCCAGGCGTTTGTGTTTTCAACGCTTTCGACCCTGGCGACTATCGAGCCGGGACCGGAGAGCGTCTTGTAGGCAAAGTGGAACTCATCATGAAACTCGCCTGCTGCGGGACCAACGTCCCAGATATCCGCGCCGGAGGCGGTCATTGTGAAGGTGCCGACCGGGCCTTCTGTAAAGCTGCCGACGGAAGCAGGATTGCCTCTGAACCACAGCGACAAATTTGCAACGCCTTCTTCGGTCCAGTCACGCTGACCTGTCAGCGTCAGTTCCGTCTCTGAATACTTCGAAAAGCCCTGCTTATTGTTGTCGTAGGAAATGGGCATTGACTGGCTGTCGCCGTGGACAATGGTTTCCTCGGTATAAGAAGCAGTGGTTTCATCGCCTACTGCCGAGCCGGTGCCGTTGCCAGGAATGTAACCGGGAGTACCTTGCGAGCCGGCGCCGAGTCCATCGTGCCATGCAAACCATATCTGGTTGTCGCCAGTATTGTAGTCCTCGAAGTCGTCTATGACTAAGAAGTCACCGGTCGTAAAGCTCCAGACGTTGCCCGGCCATGGACTATCGGGATTGACGCCGTTGACCTCATCGATGCGCCAGTAGTACACGGTATTAATTGTAAGCTTGCCGGGGTCGTAGCTCTCTTCGCCAAGGGCTTTTGTCCCCTTGTACTCGGGCGAGGCTGATGTGGCGTTCTTGACGGCATCCGCGTCCGAGCCGAAGTAAACCTCGTGCGAATCGGCGACGGCTCCCGCAGCCCACTTAAGAACCACGGACGGCTTTACGTCCACAGCACCGTCGGCCGGATTCGGGCCGCTGACGGCACCCAGAGTAGTGAAGCTCCAGACTTCGCCTTTATGCGTCTCGGCGCCGTCGAACTCATCGACACGCCAGTAGTAAGTCTTAGCCAATTCGAGCAGGCCTGGAGTGTATTTTGTGGTTCCGTTAGGAGTGCCCGTGACAGTGTCGTTCACTTCGTCAAAATCTTCGCCGAAGACTATATAGTGCAATTTTGTGCCGAAACCAGCCGTCCAGCTAAGTACTACATTAAGATCGACGAATTCGGTGCCATCAGCCGGCTCGGGGAAATAGGCGGTCTTGGGTGGAACGGTGAAGCTCCAGACGGGGCCTTTCCACGGACTATTCGGGTCGGCTTCATTGACCTCATCGATTCGCCAATAGTAGGTCGTGCCGTTAACAAGACCTTCTTCGTAAGCAAACCCTGGAAAGCCGGCAACATAAAACAATGTATCGGCGGCCAGGTTGCCTCGGAATGTATCGCCGATGCCGTCGTTCACATCTTCTAAATTATCGCCCATATAAACATCGTGAGAAGCCGCGAAATCTCCCGGCTTCCAGGAAAGTGTCACCCACGTAGCCGGATGAATAGCACCATCTTGTGGAACAGGATTATAAGCATAAGGAAATCCCGCCCCCCCCATCTCAGCCTTAATCTCATCTTGCGACAGAGCTTCGTCGAATATCTTGACCTCGTCGAGTTTGCCGAGCAGATCCCGACCAGAATATGTCCCGAGGGTCAATGAGCCTCCGAGCCTGTGTTCGAGTCCGCTCGTGACACTTAGCTCTCCATCGACGCCCCCATCCAGATAGAGGGTTAGCATATCAGTACCAGCGTCATAAGTCAGCGCAGTATGGTACCAGGTATCGGCCTCCACGGCAGTTTGACCGTCTACTACTGACCAGGCGCCGGCGCTTGTGACGACACCATGGATCTTTTGATCGGCATTATCCTCGTGAAGCGAGAAGCCGTAATCGTCGCCTCTGGAGAGGTAATCCTGTCGTACTGACGTATTATCGACCTCGTTGAAATTAACCCAAGTCATCAAAGTAATGGACTCTGGATTTATATTAGCCCCACCAGGCACGCTTACAGAATCACCACCACCAAACTCAATCGCACCGTTAACCTTCCCAACTGCCACCCACTGCGGACTACCAACGAAGGTGCCGTCATTCCCGCCACTACTTGAGTCGGCGGCAGTAGTGCCGGTGCCCTCGTCGAGCCTCCACCAGCCGACGAGTTCCGCCTGAGCTGAACTCGTCAGAACGAGGCTCAGCAACAAACAAAAACAAGCCAAATAAATCAACTTTTTAAACATAACAATCCTCCTTCAAAAAGAGTTGCAATAACTATGCTTTGACTACACACCAAAACGCTCGTTATTTGTGATAGATATATCAAGATCATTGCCTTGACTATGGATTCAGATTTGATGCCACCTCCTTTCTTCAAAAGGTCAATATGAGTTGCCAATTGAAGAGTAAAAACTGATACAAACTATAAAAATTCTGCCCGCTGCAAGGATAAAACAGCATAGACACTTACAATTTTACTTATACCAAATTAACCACCTTCTCGTCAAGAAAAATTTTCCGAATTGAGCCTTCTATGCGCAATCGTATGGATCTTCAGCGGGGAATGTATGCAAATTTTGCTGATATTGATTGACTAAAAGAGAACAGAGGCCCCAAAGGGCGGTAAGCTGCCGTGCTCACAGCCGTTGTCATGTTCACATTCTGATAAGAGGACTCCCTGCCGGTTTTGTCAATCTACGAGCTTGTCCTGGAGTTCTACAATTGCCGATTGAGCCTTTTTTAGATCGTCCTGAAGTCCAATGACCCTTTCCGTCTCAGCCTGCAACTGAATTCCGAGCTTATCCATTCGCTCCTGGGCGGTCTTTGCCTCGGCAAGAGCCGCCTGGCGTAACTTGGCAAGTTCATCCTCCCGCTTTTGCAGCTCTTCGCGAAAGCTGACAAATGCGTCGATCTGTTTCTGAAACTCGCTGAGCGAGCCGGTAAGTCCCATTACCTGTACTTCCGACTGCTTAGGAGTTCGCATGGCAGTTTCCAATTTGGCCTGCAGATCGTTTCTTTCCATAAGGCTTCTGTCTAATTCCTCCTGAAGGCTTGCCATTTCGACTCTGCAGCAACCTGCCAGAGCTAACGGAAAAACCAAAGCTATCATACATGTGAAAATCACTACCTGTTTCATCATCTCGCTACTCCTTCTTTCCGGCTGCTGCCACATTCGCAACCATATTGAATACAAGCGACTATGCGAAAAGGGAAAGCTTGAACAGGCCTCCTGCGGGCTTTCCATCACTACTCCTATATAAACTAAAAATAACACATCGAAAGGTAAATGTCAATAAGAAAAGAAATAATTTACCGTCCATCCCCGGAAGATTGTTAGGATTTAGAGTAAATTGTGGTATTATAGGACTTGTGGCAAGCGAACATGTTTGAGCAAACCAGAACCGGCGGGTAAATATTCTTCGGCGCATACAAATGGAGCCTGCACCAAACTAATACGTATATGAGAAAAACGCAAAATGAACCGCTTCAATCATAAAAGCACATAATTTATGTCGGATCAATTGCCGATAAGCAGGTGGATTGTATTAGAAGTGAGAAACATCTTGTGCGGAACCAAGTGGCGGCAGAACTCTTGTTAAGCATATCAGCAGCAAAAGCGGGCGATGGGGATCGAACCCACGTAGTCGGCTTGGAAGGCCGATGCATTACCACTATGCTACGCCCGCTTACTATTCTTATTGATTGTAAGTCATCAATAATTTACAATCTCATAGTAATCGGTCAACAAAAAATAGTCAACAGGAATTTGAAAATGAATATTAGCGAAATCGCGTCGGCGGCAAAATCGGCCTCGATCCGGTTGGCGGCTGTCAACACCGACATAAAAAATAACGCCCTGGCGGAAATCGCGAAGGCTCTCAAACAGCGCAGCGCCAAAATCATCGCCGCCAATCAGCAGGACCTGGCCGAGGCCCAAAAGAATAACCTGGCGGCCCCGCTTCTCAAGCGGCTGAAGTTCGACGATGGCAAAATCGCCCAGACCGTCGCCGGCATTGAGAGCCTTATCAAGCTCAACGACCCCGCGGGCAGGACTTTGAGCGCTATCGAGCTTGACGCCGGGCTGGAGCTTTACAAGGTCAGTTGTCCCATTGGCGTGATCGGCGTGGTTTTCGAATCCCGCCCGGACGCCTTGGTGCAAATATCCACGCTCTGTCTGAAAAGCGGCAACGCCGTCCTGCTCAAAGGCGGCAGCGAAGCGGCTAAAACCAATCGCATCCTGGCCGAGACAATCGCCCAGGCGAGCGAAAAGGCCGGCCTGCCCAAAGGCTGGATTCAATTGCTGGAAACCCGCGAAGACGTCGCCGAGATGCTGGGCCTCGATGAATCCATCGACCTGATCATCCCGCGCGGCTCGAACGAATTCGTCCGCTACATCATGGACAATACGAACATTCCGGTCCTCGGCCACGCCGACGGCATCTGCCACGTTTACGTAGACGCCGACGCCGACCTCGATATGGCCGTGAACATCGTCGTCGATTCCAAGTGCCAGTACGTCGCGGTCTGCAACGCCGCCGAGACGCTGCTGGTCGATAGCGCGATTGCCGAAGAGTTTCTACCCAAAGCAAAAGCCGCCCTGGAGCAAAACGGCTGCGAGCTTCGTGGTTGCGAGCGTACGGCCTCGATCATCGACGTCAAACCGGCGACCGAAGAGGACTTCTCAACCGAGTATCTCGATTATATCCTTTCGATAAAAATCGTCGACGGTCTGGACGCCGCCATCGAGCACATCAACCGCTACGGCTCGAAACACACCGACGCGATCGTAACCGCCGACAAGAGCAAGGCCGAGCGGTTCATGTCACTGGTCGATTCGGCGAATGTTTTCGTCAATTGCAGCACACGTTTCAGCGACGGCTTCCGCTACAACCTCGGTGCCGAAGTCGGCATCAGCACGAACAAAATCCACGCCCGCGGCCCCGTCGGTCTCGAAGGACTGCTTATCTACAAATGGAAAATGTTCGGCACCGGCCAAATCGTCGCCGACTACTCAGGCCCAAACGCAAAAAAATTTTCCCACAGAAAAATAGAGAATTAGAGATTAGCAAAAATATTTAGCCCGCCGATTTACTCGGCGGGTTCAACCGGCACGACATACAATACACACCAACTCTTAAACGATAGCTTGTCAAATGATTCTGCTTGTGTTAAACAATTTAATGTTGTGGACAAATGCGCAAAAACCGTTGAGTATTGCAGAAACTCAGGGAATTGCTTAATATGTTCTCTGATGAGTTCAAACTAACAAATCTAATAGAAAGGTTTGATAATGCGGTGTTATATTGAGATTAGGAAGATGGCCTCCGGCGTGCGAATTGCTTTGATTATGGCGATGATGCTTTGTATGACCGGCCCTGCAGGGGCTAAGATCGATGCGACTAAGTGGACGCATTTTACGATTGCCGATCCGCTGCCGGGCCCGGCCTGGGGGGTGGGCGGGATTCCGCTGGCGGACTTCGACGGCGATGGGGACGCGGATATCAGTCTGTCCCGACGCGAGGCCAAAGCCGCTTACTGGTTCCAGAGAGTGAATGACTCCAACTGGGTCCGGCATACGATAGCGACCGGCGAAGTCTTTAACACACAGCTCGGATCCATAGCGGTCGATTGCGACCTGGACGGCCTGATGGACATCGTTTACTCGCTCGTATGGTTTAAGAATCCCGGTAACCTCGCGGCCGAACCCGACGCGCCATGGCAGGCTCACAAGTACGCCGGCAAGGGCCACGATATTCTCTCCGGCGACGTTAACGGCGACGGCCATCTCGACGTGCTGGTTTACGACGGCAAGACCGCATCCTGGTTCGACCCGGCGCACGGCATGAAACAGACCGTGATCGGCGGGGCCGACGAGAATCACGGCGGCACGGCACCCAACGGCATTGGCGATCTTGACGGCGACGGCGACAACGACGTTGTGATACCGGGCTACTGGTTCGCCAATCCCGGCAAGGGCGACGGCACGTGGCAGCGTCATGCCTGGCCCCACAAGCCGATCAAAAACGCATCGTACGGCACGAGCATGCGCTGCTGGGTAGCCGATATAAACCGCGATGGACAAAATGATATTGTCTATAGCGATTGCGATACGGGTCACTCGCACGTGTACTGGGTCGAGAACGCAGGCAAGGGCGCTGAATGGACGCGGCATCAGCTTGACGATCCGCCGACAGCGCCCGGGGACGTGCCCGGCACCGGGTCGTTCCATTCGCTCGGAGTTGCCGACTTCGACCGGGACGGCGATCCGGATATCTTCGCCGGCGAGCAGGAAGACCCCGATACATATATGGAAGCGCAGGGCAAGCTGGCCATGAAACCGCGCGGGCTCAAGGAACGCGGCGTGATATGGGAAAATTCCGGCTCAAAAATCCCGTCCTTTTCGCCGGTCGTTATCCACATAGATAATCCCGGCTGGCACGACGCCGTACTTGCGGACGTAGACGGCGACGGCGATACTGACATTATAACGAAGATCTGGAACAAAGACGGCGACACGTACCACGCCGACTATTGGAGAAACGAAAACGATTAGTTGAATAGTCGTTAGTATTTGACATTTAGTGAATACGATATACGAGATACTAAACAATGCGAGACTTTAGCAAGGCAAAGCGAATCGTTATAAAGATCGGCACTAATATTCTGACGAAAAACGGCGGCGTTGACGCTGCGTACTTTAGTCGAATCGCCGGGCAGGTTAATTCTCTGCTCAAGGCCGGCCGGCAGGTTGTTATTATCAGCTCCGGGGCCATCGGGATGGGGCTCGGCCAACTCGACGCCGAGAGAGCGAAGGACATCAAAATGCGGCAGGCGTGTGCGGCTATCGGTCAGCCGCTGCTGATGGCCGAGTACCGCAAATCGTTTCTGCGTTACGGCGTGACAGTCGCGCAGGTCCTGCTGACAGCCGAAGTGCTCGATAACAGGAAAACGTACCTGAACCTTCGCCATTCGATTGAGACGCTGCTGAAGCTGGCCGTCGTTCCGATTCTCAACGAGAACGACAGCGTCAGCACGGACGAAATCGGCTCGGCCTTCGGCGATAACGACAAGCTCGGCGCGCTGGTCGCCAGCAAGATCGACGCCGACCTTTTGATCATGCTCAGTGACATTGACGCGCTTTACGATAAGAATCCGCAAAAATTCGCCGACGCAAAACCGATCACAACTGTTTTCGAAATCACCGACGAGATCGTTCGTAACGCGGGCGGCAAAGGCAGCAGGCACAGCACGGGCGGCATGAAAACGAAAATCGAGGCGGCGAAAATCGCTTCCAACGCTGGCTGTCGAATCGTCCTGGCGAACGGCCGGCTGAAAAATGTAATCGGCCGGATCATCGCCGGCGAAGAAATCGGCACTATTTTCATGCCGAAGCGAAAGCTCTCGAATCGTTCGAGATGGATTCTCAACAGTAGCCCCGCCGGTACGATATTAATCGACGAGGGCGCGATGCGAGCGGTCCGGGCGCGAAAGAGCCTGCTACCGAGCGGAGTGGTTTCCGTCAGCGGCGCGTTCGAAGCCGGCGCCGTTGTGATGCTCTCCGTAAGGAGTCCCAAGGACAACGATAACGCAAAGGCCGTCACCAGCATCGGCAGCGCCCAGCTTAAAACTCTGGCTGGCAAGCACAGCACCGAAATCAAAAAGCTCCTCGGCCCGAAACACCGTGACGTCGTCGCTATCCCGGAAGACATCGTTATAATTGACTATTGACTATTGACTATTGTCTATTGATTAATGACACTCGTCGCTGCAAAACTTATGTTAACGCTCTTATCCACATCTCGTGGGGCGTAAAACGTATCTCGTATTCGAGAGATCTTCGAGCGGGACAAAAAAAGTTTTAAAAATTTTTTGTAACCTTTTCATGGTTTTGACGCCTATAGTATAGGAAAGACAAATGTGCGTTGCCCCTGCGGAAAGATTTGCAGGGCTGAATTTACAGCATAAAATGCGAACTGAAATAAGGAGAAGCACAAAATGAAATTACACAAATGCGGCGAGATTGGTCTTTTTGCGGCTCTGGTTGCCGTGTCGGTTCTGGTTGTCGGCTGCATAGTCTGCGAGACGGACGAGCAGTACAACGGCGTCGAAAATGACACGCTCAAGCAGGTGAAGTGCGGCCAGACCACGAGGGACTGGGTGGTCGAGACGTTCGGCGAGCCGAGCGAGCAAATTCTCACCGATGACGGCGGCGAAATCCTCAAGTACAAATGCGTAAGGAGAAAGGACAACAAATTTGTCATGTTTCCGCCTCCTATCGTTATCCATGACGATAAAGATGTGGTACACACCGTCGCGTTTGAGGTCAGGGACGGAATCGTCCAACGGTACTGGAAGGAAGGGTAATGACACCCACGCCGAAGCAATAACAACCGCTGCGGCAAGCGAGTCTCTCGGCGTCACCGGACGCTGTCACGATCGCTCGTGGTAAACATAGTTGAAGGACAGGTTTCCTGAAAGAAGCCAACGAACGCTACAGCACAAATTTGGACAAGGTGCCGGCGTCTATTTCTTTTTAGCCTTGGATTTTTTCTTGACTTTCTTCTTGGCTTTTTTGCCCGAACTGCATCCGCATGTTTTGCACATCTGCCAATCCTTTCATATCCGGCGTTCCATTGCTCATCAGCCGACACTGAAGATTTACTCGGCGACCATATATTAATCGGCTAAAAAGACAAAAATCAATAAATATTCGTATTACGTATTGCGGATTGCGTATTAAGGCTTTCCCCGTTTTGTAGGCTGGCGGCTTGCCCCACCATTTTTCATCTCAGGGACTACATAAACCAGGGACAGCGGGCCTGTTGGCAAAGACGAGATTGCTTCGTCGCTACACTCCTCGCAATAACATAAGGATGCGTTTTCATGTCGTTGCGAGCGAATCACACCAGGCGTCGTCTACCTGAGCTGATCACTAAGTGACCGGCCGAGCGGTCGTTGACGACGATCGTGAACATCATGTCTTCCTTGCAACCTGTGAGGCAGGCTGCCTGGACAGATGTGAGGTTCTCTCCGAATGCAGTGAAGGTACGCTCCGAGCCGTTCTTCCTGGTATACACGCCATTGGCATCGGGACCCTGCTGGTTGGCTCCCGTCTTGAGAAAGGACTTATTGAGGTTGCCTTCGATCATGTATTTTGAGCCCCGCTGCGAAGCCACCGTCGGGCTGCCCTTGAGAATGCGGTTCGCGGTCTTCTCGCAGTCCGCCTTCTTGCCTTGGATGCGGACCTTGACGCCACTCTCGATGAACTCCATGGTGACTTTCTGCCTAATGGCGGCGATGGCATCGGCCCCGGTGATCTTCTCGAATCCACCTGTGGGTGCTTCGGCGGCTGGCGCGACCTCGGGTTCCGGTCCCTGAGCTGTCGCCTCCGTCTCGATGGGCTCGCCTGGATTCCTGAGTTTACCACGAAAGATGAGTCCGTGTTTCCCTTCTTTGGAGGTCACGCTGCTATGGCGTCCAACGAAGTGTGCTACCTCTGTCAGCAGGCTATTCGGTGTGATGCTCAGCAGTGCGAGCTTGAAGCGGCCGTCTGGTTTGTGATCGAGGAGGATCGTGCCGGTCTTCTCAGGCTCTCCGGCGTAGGTCCCCCAGACGATGACTCCGGCGGTCCTCGCGACGGTGACGGGATCACCCCGCGTGACCAGCGCGCAGAAGGTTTCCGCGAGCTCACGATTGAGACTCCTGATCCAGGCGTTCTCTTTCTCGATCCGCAAGATCGCATGACGCTTGTCAACTGGACGCCTGAGTTTTTCTTTGCTCTTAGGTATCTTCACCGTTTCTGCCAGGGCCTTCTCCTTGGCTGGTGCGTCCTTGGGTTCCGGCTCCTGAGCCGTCGCCTCCGTCTCGATGGGCTCGCCCGGATTCCGGAGTTCACCACGGAAGATGAGTCCGTGTTGCCCTTCTTCGGAGGTCACGCTGCCATGGCGTCCGACAAAGTGTGCCACCTGTTTCAGCAGGCTATTCGGCATTATGCTTAGCGGTACAAGCTTGAAGCGGCCGTCTGGTTTGTGATCGAGGAGGATCGTACCGGTCTTCTCAGGCTCTCCGGCGTAGGTCCCCCAGACGATGACCCCGGCGGTCCTCACGACGGTGACGGGATCACTCCGCGTGACCAGCGTGCAGAAGGTCTCCGCGAGCTCACGATCGAGACTCCTGACCCAGGCGTTCTCTTTCTCGATCTGCAAGATCGCATGACGCTCGTCAACTGGACGCTTGAGCTCCGCTTTGCTCTTAGGTATCTTCACCTGACATTTCCCTTTTAACTTCATAAATGGCATTTCTGCACGCCTCGGATACTTCTCCGGAGACACTACTGTTCAATTTGAGTTCCATAATACCAAAACTACATCGCAATTTCAACGAATTTCGGGTTCCCGATTACCCGTTTTGGCACAATATATGCAGAAAGCCTCCTTATGTATGTTAAACACGTTTTTCTAATAATAACACAAGGAGGCCTAAAAATGATTGGAAAAGATGTTATCATCACCCAGAAAAGATGTCTACTAAATGAATTCATCGCCCCAATCGCTGAAAATATGGAACGGCCGGCGCCGTGAGTGTAGGGTGGCGGCTTGCCCCACCATTTTTAATCTGAGAAATAATCAATAGTCATTAATCAATAATCAATAATAAGTGCCCCACCATTTTTGATCGAAAGGCATCTGTGAGATGCAGCAATTGGCCCGTGCCTTGTCATTCCCGTGGAAACGGGAATCCACAAGCTAATGTAACGTAACCCAAAACTTATCAACATATCACAGATATGCAAAGGAAGGATTTTACGGCCGAGTGAACAATTTCGAACAAATCACGAAAATTAGCACGGAACAATTCGACCAATAAGAACTACCGGACTAACAATTGCCGGACACCTTCAATTCTCGCATGCTTGTTTAGAGCGTTTGGCTAATATGAAGACCTCCCCAGAGCGTATACGTTCCAAGTCTTTATCGAGTAGAGTATATGAATACTCAGGATTATCCGTTTCCGCCGGTAGCAAAATACTGCTAATAAACTGATCGTCCACATAGAGATTGAAGTAATACATTCCCGGTGCAGGAATCTTCACTATTACTGTCCCTTTAACATGAAACTGGAGGCATTCTGAGCTTCCTTCAAAGAGGCCGGAGGTGACGGTAATAACTTCGTGTGTAAATGCATTAAACAGGTCGATCCTGGCACGGTGCTTTCCTTCAGACAAGCGAAAGACAGAGATAATCTCTACTTGAAGTAACAATGGATATTTCTTGCTGTAGACTGCTTTTATCTCTCCCACGAATCTCCACTCATTCTCGCTAAGGATGGCCTCCTGACAAATGACAAAGGCGTCGAGAAAACATACTGTCTCTCTAAAGGAGGGATCTGAGCATTGGCTATGTTCATCGACCAAGGTCCGTGTAACCTCTTGCTTGAAGGTAAACCACTCTTCCTTAGTGGGGGCCAGCTCAGTCGCCAGTTTGCCGAAGAACAGCGCCCTTCGGGCAAGTAGGGAGCTACCAACATGGCATTCAAGAAAAACCGGACCCGGTTCTTCTACATCAAGCCTCAATAACCTTTCGAACTCAACCGACTCAGATGGAAACTGGACACAAACGTCTTCTTGGTGAAGCTCGATCTTACCTCTCGGCCCATCCAAACAGAACATCAGCGGGTACGTTCCTCTGGCACCCCAGAAGTCAAGTGAAGTCAGAATAGGCATACTTATTGGGTAACGATACGCACCCACTTGAGATAGCAAACCACGAAACGTTGTCTCAGTGGGTTTCCTATCTACTTTCAGACATGTCATAAAATGCCCCAAATACCATCGTGATGACTTCCGCTCTGCTTGAGGGAGTTCGTAGTCATGAAAGCGATTTTCCTCTGGCGATGAGCGTAATAGGATGCTTGGTTCTAATAGCGATACTTGCTTCTGTTTCCCCATGTCTTTCTGGGTCCAGGTACCCTTCGATACAGTTGTTTCCTTCGCAGAGGCTGGAGCCTCCGGAGTCAAATCCATGAAGCAGTACGTCAGCGGATAAATATTACCGGAAGTAAGGAGAATCGCTTGGAATAGTCCTCCGACTGTCACAACATCGTTTCGACACAACTCAGACTCAAGTCCACTAATCAGGATAGTTGCCTTTTCCTTCAGGGAAGCTCCCTGTTCGTCGATGCGCCGGAAGTTGTTCTTCAAATAAGGGCGAACTACAGAGCCGGTTCCAACGACAGTCCATTCGGACACAAGAGTCGGCGCAAAGTCGGGTGCCCGAAAAGTCCATATAAATGGGTCAACTCGATTAGGTACGCAACCAAGCACTAGGGAAACCGAGCAACTCTTTTCGTCCGCATTTCGCAAACATTTGCGATAGTAATAAGCTGCCGTACGCGACAGTTTATGTGAGAGGTTAATAGGATTTGCTAAGCGAGGCTTTTTCTTAATACTGAGCCGAATTTCACTAACGATTTTGTTTGCGACAGACATAGACCCAGCGAATGCTACACTTAAATTGGGACCCAGAGGTAAGATTTTCTGCGCTCGATCACTAAACAACTGACCACCGTTAGAAAACGTCCAAGTAACTCGCGAATCAGCAATGATTACAGCCCCTTCATCAAAATGACAGGCCGTTACCATTGTCATGTGCGTTACTCCTCAAACTGATCATTTAGTATTAATCATCGGTCAATTAGGGACGCCTACCGATTGACATTACCCTTATTCAGTTCGTCTACTTTTGTTTATTTACAGCTTCGTCCTCCGTTTTCTTCTTCGCATGTTCTACTGGCCATGAACGAAGCCTAAAATAGTAAAAGTCTCTGATCGACTTTATTATTCTTTTTCGGTGGAGAAACCAGATATCTTATTATAAAATGGGAGCCGACCATTCTCTTTGGAAAATCGTTGAATCCAGTATTCCTCCCATTTTATTTGAAGATCAGGATCTGTGATGACCGAATAGTCAACTACATCGAAATCCCATTCTTGGCGCTCAGGTGAAGATAACCGTTTCTTGATATTTCCTCGTCCAATATATACTATCTCCCCATCCTCACGAAGATAACGATAAATGCCGCTCGCATCTGATGGGATATTGCTGGATTCACGAGCCTTTCTCTCTTCGAAGGCAGGGCATAATTGTATAACCCACATTTGCCCTTCTTTTCTGGGATTATAGAATCGTCTGTCTTGAACAGGTAATTTGGAGATACTATTTATCCAAGAATAGTCACGAATGAAGCCTGCTGAGCAGAAAAGTCCTGTGCGTTTTTTCCCTTTCTTATCAGAGCTTGCACGCGATAAAGCAAAAGAATCGGAACGATCATCAGATGTAAACTCAAATCCGACTCGTCGGAATTCTGGATCAATGTTAACAATAACTCGTTTTTCCGGGCCAATATCAGCAATCCTTGTGAACATTGCATTGAATGAAATATGATCGCTTGATATTGAAATAAATGGTTTGTCGCTTCCTTGGAAGCTATCTTCTCTTTTTACTATCTGCCATGGCATTTTTTTCTCCTCTACTTATGGGACTTAGAGGTCTCAACTAACTATTTCTTCTCAAAATCCATCTTACATCCTAAAAAATCTCGTCTTTGTTTCCGCATTTAATCGTTAATGTTAAATCTACACCATTTCGTCGGTTTTTCAAGACAAAAAGTGCATAAGAGCAAAAAGGCCGACAACTAACGACCATTCACTATGTACATCGTTTGAGGGAGTGGAAATGTTGTCAATAAAATTGAAAATATCTTAAAAAAAGTGGAAAAATATGAGAATTCAGGAGTCAGAAGCCAGAATTCAGAATTTGAACATCCTTCGTCTCCGCTCAGGATGAAGGGCACAGCACGCACTACGCAGTGCGTAAGGACTCCATAGGAGTACACAGCACGAACAAAGGACGCCGTCTCACGGAGATTTTTTTGAAATATGCCCGCCTTTATGCGTTAAATTTCGTATAATACTTAACGAATTCGTATGTCGTATTTCGTATGTGTTATGTGGTAAGTGGAATTTAGAATGTCGAATTGAGAAATATAGAAGAAAAAAAGCCAGAATAATGAAAAAAACAGGTGAAAAAGTGTAGATAATGACGAAAAATTGAGCTTAAGTTGAAAAAACAAAGCCAATTTGCGAAATGGCAAAATGAGCTTAAGTGTATATATGAAAGGTGATTATGAAGAATTTCACGCTTTGAGACGGCGAAAAAACAAAGCCAATTCAAAGCCAAACAAACCCAATCTCGTTTAGCCCCCAGACCTGCGCTGGGGGTTGAAAAAACAAACCCAATTTCAAAATGGGCAAAATAACGTTAAGTCAATAATAACAATGGTTTACGAAGATTATAATGGGCCGGGGTGGCCAGAAAACAAAGCCAAACAAACCCAATCGCCGGCCTTCGGCCGGAAATTCGAAGTACGAAGCTCAAAATCCGAAACAAGACGAATGACGTTTGTTGCTTTGAAAAGGCGAATTATCTTGAAGGGATTTTGCGATTCTGGTAGCTTCTTGCCCATGGATAAAACAATGAAAAACAAGACTATTACGTCGCCTAAGGGCTTTTTGGCTGCCGGGGTGCCTTGCGGCATCAAAAAATCGGGCAAAAACGACCTCGGATTGCTCGTCTGCCCGACCGGGGCCAAAGCGGCAGCGGTCTTTACGACCAACAAAATCGTCTCGGCAGCGGTAACCGTCTGTAAGCGGCATGTAACAAGCACAAGTATCTCTGCTGTCGTCGTCAATTCCGGCAACGCTAACGCTTGCACCGGCGAAAAGGGCATAAAAGATGCTATTACAATGTGCAGCAAAACGGCACAAACACTGGCAATCGACAATCGACAATTGAAAATCGAAAATGTCTTAGTCGCCTCGACCGGCATTATCGGC
>Ga0114918_10000469_pt1 | contig 34904 bp, 41 predicted proteins | sample LantaG_FD_87015 | JGI IMG/M metagenome (GOLD analysis project Ga0114918, IMG submission 87015) | Deep subsurface microbial communities from Baltic Sea to uncover new lineages of life (NeLLi) - Landsort_02402 metaG | ecosystem: Environmental > Aquatic > Marine > Oceanic > Sediment | place...
ATCCCATTTCTGAGCTTGTACTGTTCCATATTCTGTTTCATTGTCTTCACCAGCAATTCCTATACCTATTACAGAATCAGCAATACCATCCGAAATTGTTATTTCTGTTCCTAAATCGGAATAGGTTAAAGGGTAAGAATTTTCTACAGTAGTAAAGATAGTAAAAATAATCATACAAATAATAAATATATTCTTTTTCATTTTTTAATCCTTTTTTAAAATTTTTAATTTATATATTTAAATTTTTTCTCTTTAACCATTTTAATTATTATACGTGTTTAAACCAACAACCATATTCTATATCTATGGACCAACCCAACTTATTCAATGTTATAATATATTCTTTTGTTATATCTGGCATATCCTCAAAATCTGATGCATAGAATTTATCGTGTTCACATACATAATTCCTTTTAATAGAAAGATTACTAATGATATTCAATCCCGCTAAAAAGGGATCTTTTACAATATTTTTATCATACTTGCCATATTCGCCTACATGTGAATTTAATATTTCTTCTATTTCATTATAGGTCATAATATTACTCCTGTTTTAAAAAATTAGACATAGATATCTCCCACTTTCCCTTGCACTCTGCGTAGATCCTACAAGTCTACGGTGCCACAGCCTGGATTTAACTAGTATACCTTTTCGATATCCGTTCCCACCGCCAACGATTATAAAAATAATTATGTCTAATATAATTTGTAAATTAATGATAATTGTCTCAACTTGATCTTATGTTCTTTTTTTAACAACTCCTACCAAACCAAGTAAACCAAGACCTAACAACAAACATGATGCAGGTTCTGGAACAGGTGCATAAGGCATTATTGATTCTATCTGAACTACAGTGTCTGTAAACGCTGCCTGTACATTTCCAGGATTCGAAGAACCCTCAAAGCATACATAATAATGATTTGAATCATTTCCATTTAATACAGATGAACCTATATTTATAGTATCTCCATTTCCTTCATATATAAGAGCCTGTGTATTACCACTACTATTAAGTTCATCCTCACTATAAAATACCCCAGCCTCACTATTTATATAAAATCCAAAGTCTATTCCAAAATCATAAGTTGTCCTAAATTCGTTCATATGAGAATCCGAAATAGTTACATCTATATTACCATTGCCATCATCACCAAACGTTATTCCTATAGAATCTCCTGGTTTATATTCATAACCATATTCAAATATTTCAGCCTTAGTACCTTTTTCTCCATATTTATATATACCAAATCCCTCATTAATTCCGGTTGTTAATGATATGGTATAACTAGTAGAAATCCCACCACTCATAGGATTAAATATCGCTACTGATTCTTGATCAGTAGAAACATCTATCGATGAACCAATGTCTATAAATACTTGTTGTAACGCATCCAAATCTCCTGGTGATGTGGTTGCTGGACGATCATTATAAGGTAATGCAAAAGAAGTTGAAATAAATGCAAAACACATAACAACCATAATCATTACTGTAATTAATTTTAAATTTTTCATATAATTCTCCTTTTAAATTTTTTAAGTTTCACAAATACCAACTATTATGATTATTATCAGATCTTTAAATCGATAGGAAGCCACAACTTGAAGTTGTGGTAGTTCACCGAATTACCATAAAATAGAATTCTTTTCCGTATAAACCCTCCGTAGAAATTGATACATTTAGTGGTTTCGGTATAATCAAATCCTTATATATTATTATATATGAAGGGTAACCACACATTACATTATTACAAGAAAACAATTGTAAAGAATATGTTATACCCACCTCTAATCCTGTAAGATCATAATTCAAAGAACCATCTACTTCAGACGATACAGTAATATTTGGATCTAAAAATAATGTATCATTAGGATCATATAATGGGGAGTTGTTAGGATCTATGTGAGATATTATTTTGTAACTTGTTATCCCCTCCTGTGCATCTGCTAAAAGATAATTTTCTATAAACGAGACATTCAAGGGCGTAGGTGGCAATGGTCTTCTGTTAATTACAATGTATATAGGTTCGTTATTACATGTCCCATTATAACAAGCGTATAATCGTAAATAATAAACTATACCTACCTCTAATCCACTCAAATCAAATTTTAATACCCCATCACTTTCTGCTTTTATTACAAAATTAGGATCTATAAAGAGTGGTTTGTTTGGATCAAATCCTGGCGAGTTGTTCTTGTCTATATAAGATAAGACTTTGTATTCACTTATGTTTTCTTGTGCATCTGCTTGAAGATATGGTTGTGTATATGCAATTGTAGTGAATAATACAATAAGAATTATTGTTAAGTATGTTATTAAAAACTTTTTCAAATTAGTTCTCCTTTACTTTTTCTATACCTTTAAAATTATTATCTTTCTTTAAAAAATCCATAATAGAATCTAAACTTTGTCCTATCATCCATTGGAATGGTTCAGATGTTTCAGTTATTATTCTTTTTTCATTAACAGTAACTTCCCCAGAATCTATAGATGTATTTAATATATAAGTTAACATACCATTTTCCAATCTCCAAATATTATATAATCAAAACACTTTTCTACAGTATCAAAGAACTGATCTGTATGATATGATATCCAAACATCATTTCTAAATTTTTTACTTGGATCAATTATAAGAACAGGTATATCACTATTAAAAGCATGTAATATCTCCATTATAGTACCAGCACTATAAACATCCATATAGGTAACTAATATATCAGAATCAGAGATAGCCACCTTGTCCTCTTCTACTATTTTTATAATTAAAGAATCATCTAATTTCTTAGATTTTTCCATATATTTTACATGTGTTATGTTAGTTATTTTATCATCTATTTCCTTCATAGGATCAAAAATATCTAGTACATCATCATAATGATTATGTACATAATTTCTATAAACATCTTCCTTAACACATGCTGCAAGATATACTCTAGGTTTTTCAATCTTAGAAATATTACTTGGTGATGGTGTATTATGTATGCTTTCTAAGTATTCTGCAACTTGTTCCTTTGTACCCTTAAAAGCTACATCTCCAGGATTATATTTTAAATTTTCATCTACTTGTCTATGTGGGTATCTTGTATCAAATTCTTTATGGGTCCTATTGTAATTAAACAACGTAAAACACCCCCAAGCAGCATGTATAGTATGTGCAATACCATCTTCTGGGTCTAACTCTTCACCTCCCCAAAATGCCCATAAATGTCTCATTATTGCTGCAAATATTTTTCCCCACCTCATACCCTTTCGCCAATTATCATCATCGTATTTAATAGAACCTATAGTATATACTTTTGCTAGTTGGTCCATAGCATCAGCAGGAATAAGATCGTATCTTAACTTTCCTTTATCATACTTTACACCTTCTTTTGTTAAATCATATGCCATAAACCTCTCCTATAACTCTAATTGGAAATCATCCATAGTACCTAATACATCACCCGATGGAGGAGTCTGTTGTTGTCCAGATGGTTGTTGCTTATTAACAGGTGGTTCATCCCAATTATTAACAGGTACTACTTGATTATTATTAACATTATTTTTGTAATTATTAGGTCTTTTAGCTGACTGGTTAGCATACTGATTAGAAGACTGACTAGAATTGTTATCTGATGCATCTTTAGCCTTGAAATTATTCATTCTTTCAATTCCATCATATACATCCTTAATAAAATCCAAATATTTTGCACCATTTCCTATATATAAATGAACTCTTTTAAACTCATCTGGTCTGCATACGTATGATGATGTTTGCCCTTTTCCCTGTGGTGGAATTATAGTAAGTACAATTGACCCTGTCGGGTTTCCAGCATTGTCTTTTGTTCCATCTAATATAAGACGAGAGGGTTGTTCATTTTGAAAATGTGTAATACTAAACACCTTTGTAAATTTTGAATTTTTCTCTTTTGGATTTTCATATGTACCATGTACAATATTATCTATTGAAGACATAACTCTATAGCATTCTTCTGGGCTTAACGAAAAGAATACCGTATTTTCCCAATCATATATCTTTTGTCCCTTTGCAGGATGACCTTGAAAATTTGGATTCAAGGTCTTTGCTATTGCGATTTGTACAGTGCCTTTGAACACAGATACTCCAAATGTAATTGTAGCTAATCGCGGATTATAAAATTTCATTAATACCTCCTTTAAACAAATCGTTATAAATTCTCTCTATGTCCTCATCTAACATTTTAATACATTTATTTAATAATATTTTTTTCAAATCCTCCTTTTTAGTTTTTTTAGATAGTTCTAATAGGTCACATGTATTAAATTCAAATAATATAGTTTGTACATCATCCTTTAAAACTATAAATAACTCTATATCTATATTATCTACATCGTCCATTATATCCCCTTAATGACGTTCTGTTCTCCCTTTAGACGACCAATAATTAAACCCTATACACTTAGCCATCTTCTCAGGATACTCATCTGATACCATAACAATACCTTCTCTGAAATGCGAGTTTGTATACTCAGATGGTTCATCTGCTAACTTTCTTATTTGTTCTATAGATTCGAATTTAGTCTTATAAAAATTAACTATAGGAATATTTGACTTTCTACATATATTTTTCAGCATTTCTATATGAATATACTCACCTTTTTCAGATGCTGCAAATATTCTAACTTTGGGTTCGTGTTCATCATAGTGTAAGTTTTGAATACCTAATCCATATATATCACCAAAAAACACTATATCTTCTGGTAGTATATCTTCTAAATATTCAATCACAATCTTCCAATATATATTTTTAGTATTTTGTCTTAACACTGTATTATGAGAACCTACATATATTGTATATTCCCCTGTTTCAGGGTTTTTAAGTTTACCACATCTCACATTGATACCGTGTATTTTTTCAGAATAATATATAGAATCGCCTGGTTTGAAAACATATGGATCATTTAATATATTTGACATGTGATAAAATTTATGAAAGTTTATAGGAACATCTTTAAATTTTTCACATTCTCCTTTCATTTGGATAGTAGGTAAATCTTCCCATTGTAGAATATTATTCAACCAAGGTTCAACCTCATGATATTCGACTATCAATCCCTCTGATCTATTTCCCCTTAATCTAACTACCTTTACTCTACCCCTTGAAAGATAATTTGTAACACCTAAATTATTAGAAAGTTCTAATGGCAAAACAGATTCTGCTGGAATGAAAACTACTTCCTGGTACTTTTTCAACATACCTTTCTTGTATATTGTAGTCCATCCAATTTCTTCAAATTCTATTTTATCTAAATTATCAGAATTAATAGCAGGTTCTACACTCTTTATTGTTACTTTTTTTATATAAGTACTAACTTCACAATGCATCACATTTCGTTCATATTCTACACCATCTTTAACAAACATAGCACTAACCTATAAATGCAGTCTTTATATCAGATGATGTTTCGCGAATTGAATCTATTGGGTCTGCATCTAATAGTTCAATCGAACCTTTATTAAAATTCAAAATAGAAGATTTTAATTTCAACAAACCAATATTGTTCATTGCTATCCTCATTCTAGAAAACATATCACCTTCTTGTGAATCACGAGCAGTAACTAAAAGTTTCAAACCTACTCCTAATTCAATCTCAAACTCATTAGAACCTGGACTATACCCCTTTAGTCTACCTGTTACCTTTGTACTACTATGTATTATTGTTATCATGTTATAACTCCTTTTTAAAACTGTTAATAAAAAAATCTCTTTCTTTTAATACCAAACCAAGCAAACAACCACAGCACAAAAAGTGCTATAGTGTATCTACTTGATTTGTATGTTGAAAGGAAACCACACTTAAAATTACTTAAAAATATTTTGTTCTATAATTTAATATATATAGTTAAAACATATTTTTTAACCTTCTGAGTACTCAGAATTATTTTCTTTTAAAACTGTTTTTTTAAACAAATCTAAACTATCATTATCGATATATAATAAAGTCATATGCATGAGTTTTGGTGCTTTTACTTCCTTGAATAAATCAGCTAGTTCAGAACGTTTAATACCTTCATAAATCTTGTTTAAATCTATCAATTTCATTATCTTTAATTTTATAAAAACTAATAATTTTTTTACTTCTTTCTTAATGTCTAATACACCAAACCCTTCAGAAAGATATGGTTTTAAACTATTAAGTGAATATGTCTTTATGATGGTTCTTAATATCAAATACCAATATTCATCATTATCATCTTTTAACTCTGATAATAAAAATCTCATCTCATATTTGGATAGCTTTCTTTTTATACCAGATATAAGTTGTCCTTGATTATGCATATGTATAATTCTAGTATTTACTTCATCTGTAGTTTCATCACCCATCTCATCTGATACTTCTCCTAAATATGTAAAATCGTCTAATCCCATATAATCCTCCTATTTACAAAACTTGTGGTAGAAAGCCACTATCCCTTCGGGGTAGTTGGCAGTTGACTTAAATGTGATATTTTAGAAGAAAGTTACTCTTCTAATTCACGAAGTTCTGTTATGATTATGATATTAAAATTTCTTCATTTGGGAAGAACACTACAACTTGAAGTTGTGGTAGTTCACCAAGAACTTTTTTTAATGCGTTCATTTATTAAATGTCTATATTTCATCAAATCTTCTAAAAACATTTTTTTATCAATCATCAACCCACTCCATATCTGCCCACCATAAATTATCTCCCTGACATGCCCTAGTATCATATACATATGCTTGTCTATAGTATACAGTCTCTAACCACCTTGTGTCTTCATTAATTGTCTTTGGAAATATTAAAAATTTCTTAACAATTCTTGTAGATCCTATTTCAGGTTTAATCCATCTCATTTTTATACCCTTTTTAAATTTTTAAATCTATAAAAGATCCCACATACCACTCTCTTCGATTAAATTCTTCAATAATCTTCTATGACAGAATCTATCATCCTTTTCCCAACATAATAAAGTAATTATCTCTCCTCTATCGCTCCTTGTCCTTAATTTTTCTATCAACTCTTTTTTATCTTCCATCTCCTTTAAATATATTACTTCATATTCATCCCAATCAATTTTCTTGTTTCTATATTTATTCAATAGATCAGAAGAAGGGGCAACTTCTCTTAACCATTCATCATAATCATAAAAATTTTTTATAAATCTCATCACACAAATTCTTGTACCATCATTCTCGCTTTTCTTAGCCAAAATACTTTTTGTTTTGATCATTTAAATCATACTCCCTTTTTAAATTTTTAATCTATCCATCTGAGATCCTTCCATTTTATAATATGGAAGTACCCAGGTAAACTACCACAACTTCAAGTTGTGGCTTCCTGCTTCGTCGGGATAAAACTCTCACATATTGTTGTTCATATGTTGCTTTCTCTAACCATCTATTTTCTTTATCAATACTCTTTGGTAAAATCAGAAACTTTGTAATTGTTCTTAAATCACCTAATTGCGTATCTTTCCATCCTTTTAATTTTTTTTAATCTGATTCCAAATGACAAGCAATAATCATATTACTTAAAAGATCTTTTTCAGGATTTGTTTTAGCTTTCCTGAACCCTGTCTTTCCAGTTTGTGCAATTTCTGCAATCATCTCGTTTTTAGTAGGATGATCTGATGATAATGGACCGAACATCTCATCTATTACTGTAGGACAATCCCATGCAAGCAATCCGTATAAATCACATTCTCCAAACTTCTGTCCACCACCTTTTCTTTTTCCTGCTGTTGGTGTAAGTGTAGACGATACATACGGACCTACTCCTCGTGCTGCTAACTTTTTAGATGACATATGTTCTAGTTTTTGCACTAACACAAATCCTACTGCTACTGGATCTGTTGTAACATTATATTCTGGTAAATCTAATTTATAACTAGATTGCAATCCCATCATATCTATTGCTTCTAATATTTTATCCCTAGAAGGACTTTTAAAAGGAGAAATAATTATAGGCATATATCCTCTACTCTCAACCTTTTCCTTTATAGAATTATAATCTTTGTCTGATAATGATTTCAATTTTTGTATAACATTATTACTATATTCGTATTTTTTAGTACCATCTAATAATTTCAAAACTTTTTGATACAATGACATAAATCTAACTCTAGAATATTCTGACATCATCTGTCCTAGTCGTCTAGCTATTAACCCAGTATGTGCTTCTGCTGTTTGACCACTATTCATTCTATTTATAACACCCAATGGATTATAAATAAATTCTATACGATCACCCCAAGGCGTCACTGGCATATTTTCATCTTTTTCAATTATAGCAACAACACCCTTATTTCCATGACGATTATTCATCTTATCACCTTTAGATAATTTTAATCGTTGACCTACTATAAACTTTATCATTATACCTTCAAACTTTTCACCTTTTTCTCTAAAAGTACCTTGGGGGTATTTATTATTCACTTTTATAAAATATTGTTTAAATTTCTCATATATTGGTTGAAGTTTTTCTGGTATAGTTTCAGTATTCACATATACCTCTATGTTTGTAACTATACCACCTTCTGTTCTTACATGTTTAAAAGATTCTACATCATAAGTAGCTTTAGAATGAGTCATTAATACTCCACCTTTTTCTAACTCGTCTCCAACAGTAGCTATAAAAACAACATCATCATCTGGTTCTAAATAAGTTTTCTCTTCTTCTACATGAACAGATGTAAACTTTTTTGCAGCAGATTCTGATATAACAATACCGTCCTCAAAATTATATCCTTTCCAGGGCATATAACAAACCAATAAATTTATACCATTTGATATAATACCATCTGTAATATTAGCACCCTCTGCTACTATAGCATCCTTTTTTATAATTTGTCCTACTGTAACCGTAGGTTTAAATTTACTTAACCCATTCTTGCCTGCACCACTTTTTAATATTTTAGATCTTATTTCTATTGGTACTTCTCTTCCTGTATTTTTTTCTTTTACAATTATAAGATTTTCATCTACAGAAACAACAACACCATCTACTGATGTTTTCTTTATGAAATTATCACTTAATAAAGGGGTTAAAAGAGATTCGTAACCAGTTTGTACTGCTGGTGGTTCAGCGTTTATAAGGGGTATAGCTTGTTTACTTTGACCAGTACCCATCATTACTCTACAACCATCATTACTTTCTACAAATGGAACCATTGCAGGTCCAACACTTAATATTTCACTACCCTTTACAAGAGAGTGATCTTTTATTGTAAACAAACCACGAGAATTAGCAATTGCAGCACCAACCGTTAAATGTTGTTGTATACCAACCATTGCACTATCTGGTGTTTCTAATGGATCTATATTTCCATAATATGTATAATGTATATTCATAGCCTTTTGTGGAAAAGCTCTTTTATCAGGTATCCCACCAATACCAACAGGTGTTATTCTTGTCATCATAGATAATTCTTCAAGTGGATTGATTGTCTCCAGTTGCTGACAATTTTGAGAATTAACAACATCTGAGAATGCTTTAGACGTAGATAATGATAACCTTGCAGATTCATCCCCTCCTAGTTTCTTTGATAAATATTCATTATATGCAGCAATGACCTGTTTTTGTATTTGGTGTGTAAATACTTCAGATGTTCTCATTCTTTGTTTATCTACAGAATTTCTATCATCAACTGTTCCTTTGACTACCTCCTCGCATATATATTTTATTATTTTAGGAAGTTCTGTGGGGTCTCCCTTTGATTTTAAAACTTCAATAGCTATAGGAGTTAATATAAACTTCCATACTTGATCAATTCTATAAATACAGTTTCTTGTTCCTATCTCTTTTATTAATACGTTTCTCCAAAATAAATTTGAGGATATATCTGATTTACCAACTGGGAAAGATGATATACTATATCTAAATGATTCTGCAACTTCTTGTCCTGTAGGATTTTTTGTTATAAATGTTATATGTCTTCCATCTGGTAATTTTATAGAATTATCTGTTTTTAAATCAGTTATTTCATATCTAACATCAAACATCTTCATAGTATTATCAAACCCTATTTTATATGCTAAAAACATTATTATAGGTAGTTTATATCCAGACATATAAGCTATTAAATATGAAGTCTTCGCTAGTTCTTTACTATGAATATTAATTGTACCATAAGAAGTTTCAAATCTACCATGACCTGGCTTATAAAAAAATATAGGATATGCAATCAATTGATTTACCAATACTTTAGGCTGACCATTTATTACAAATGTGCCATTCTCTGTTAAATGAGGTAGGTCTATATCAACAACATGATCTTCACCACCTGGCCCTCTTAGTGTTATAGTATAACGATCTTTTAGAGTTTGTTTTAATTCACTAACAGAACTTCTCACTGTTTTTATATTTTTATTTTTTACTTTTAGTGGAAGCTCTTCTGTTTCTAATGGTTTAAATACATTAGTCAAATCTGTTTTAAGAAGTTCAGAAAAATCTTTTTTTCTTTTTTCTAAAATATGTGTAGGCAATTTATTATCAACTAACATTTCTGGTCTAGACATCTTGACTATAGGATCTCTAGAAGAACTATATGTTTTAGATATAGGTATTAAATTCTTTGAAAAGTTTCTTATTACTTTTTTAGTTGTTTCCTTTTGTGCAACAATATCCTTTTTCTTTATATCATTGGATATCTTTTTTGTTTTATCAACATCTCCTGTTACATGATATACTATGGATTTTGTAACTAATTCGTCTGGATCAATATTGTCTATTGTTAAACCTTTTGCTGAAGGATCTGAATCTATATAATTTTTAACCGCGTTTTTCACACCTTCTTTTTCTTCGTTAGTAACATTTTCCATACCAGAAGCTTTATCTACTACATCATTAACTACTATTTTGCTTTCAGAATCCTCTAATACATCCTGATCTACTGTTTCCATTTTTAATAATATGGCTCTAATTCTTCCTATGTTAACAGGCTTAGTCTTATCATATAATAATACAAATCTTCCACCAGAATGATCATAGAAAAATAATAATAACTTATCAAATGGTAAATCTAATCCTTCTTTCAAAGATTGAAATATAGGAAATATTTTTCTTCTTCGTATATTTTGTGGTATTGGAGCATCTATATTAACAGAATACAAAATAACTCTTTCATAATCTGATTCTGGTACACCTGCTATTGTATCGATTGTTCTATTTATCATTAGCATAGATCTACCAGTATTAAATTTATTAAATTTATATTTAATCGTTGTATAGTTTATAAGATTGCTAAGGTCTAAATAAAAATTCTTACCAAGAACATTACTATAGTCTCCAAAAAAACCACGCATTGGTCGTAGTTTATGATCTAGTATTTTTTCTTTATATTGTGGGGTCAACATTGTTTTTGGTTTTTTTGTAGTGGGAACAAATATAGTTCTAACCTGTGACTGCTTAATATTTATAAAATTAAAAGCATCTAGAAAATTATGATTTTCTGTCACTATTCCCAAACATACATGTTTCTTATCTACTCCTGTTGGTGGAATTATAATATTAGGAACAAGCTTATATAATTTTAGATTTTTATACTGCATTATTCCCCTTTCTCTGAGAGAGACATTCCCATTAATACTTTTTCTATAGAACTTTCTGGTCCCCGTTCACTAATCATACCATATTGTATTCCTTTAGACCAATTCTCAAAACTTATCCCTAACGACCAAGATATAACATTAGGCAAAGTTTTAACTGAATACATAACTGGATCAAATGGTTCTATTAATCTGGCAGGCTTTTGAGGATCTGATTTGGCTCTCATTATATTTGAAATTATAACTTCGAGATGTACTGAATCCCAACCACCTGTAGAACTTAACGCCTTAAAAAATTTCTTATATACAGTTGCTACATTTTGCCATGGGTATTTTCCACCCACAAGAGTATCTAAATATCTAGCTAAATCACTAAAGTTTTCTTGAGTTGGTTCTATATATAAAATCTTATCATCTTTAGCATACATAAGAGAAATATAAGTATCATCTTCTTCTACTTCTGCTGGTATATATATTTTTGTAGGTTTTTCTAATGCAACTGGAACTTCTAAATCTCCTAATATTAAATTAAAATGACCTACTGGCATATTATAATGATCATCTTCTTTTTTTATAGGAGTATGTATATATATTCTTTTATCTATTCTGATAATGGCAAGATCTAATAAATTTATAAGGTCGTTCTCTTCTTGCTTTACAGACTTTCTGAGTTTTGGTTCTACCAGATCACTGAGTTCATCCATGAATTCATTGATGATATCTAGTTTGTTCAATATTACCGCGCCTCCTAAATGAAAAGAATTATGATTTTGAACACATCCTAAAAGAAATTCTTTAGTTTCTGTTTTTATATCATAAACAGGATATTCCCATTTCCATATTTCTTTTATACAAGATATGACATCGAACCCCTTTAATGGAAACTCTTCTTTTTTATATGAACTATACCTAACAGCATTAAGATTTTTCAATTTTTCACTATCTGGTAAAATAGCCCCTTCTGGGAATCTTATATCACAACTAAAATGTACTCTTTTGTGTTTTATTGCTTTTTTAGTTTTGATATTACATACGACTATATTAGTATTCATACTATACCCTAGCTTTAAACAAATCATCTTTAATTGTTGTACTAGATTATAACTAGATGTATAAATTCTACAACATGTCCCTTTTTCAATTTTACCATTTTTATCAAACACAGTACCATCCGAATCTATATAACCTGCAATAAAATCTCTTAACCATTCTTTACTGTAGTTTATAAATTCTGGTTCCAATCTTTTTGTCCATGCATATCTTCCTAATATTATTTTATTTATTTTAAAAGATGGATCTTTATATGTTATATTTCTCCAATTTACATTAAATTTATCATATTGATAGCTTTCTTTTATTATTCTATCCTTCACATATCCATCTAGTTGTGCAATATCAAACCCTTTCGTCCACCTATCTTCATAATCCAACTTGAAACCATCTCCACAATAAATACCTACTAAATAACCATTTATTTCAGGAATAATATTATCAGAGTTGTTTACTGGAAATGTATTATCAATCCATATTGCATCATATTTTCTAATATATCTAGCTTCTTTTTCTATCTGTTCTTCATCTTTAATTTCAAATGACTTACTTCTACCAGAACCCCACGATGTATAAATTCTATCCTCTGTTAATCTACATGTTCTATTATCATATTTTTCATGTAATTGATTTTTCTTAATCCATAATGGGTGATCTGCTTGGCATACCATAGTGTGTCCTGATTTGGTAGATATAAACAACATTTTATCTTTAGGTGGGTGTTTCTGTATACATGATGTTTTTACTAATCCATTTTTTCCACCTATTTCATCTTCAAAAATTTTGGTCTCCAAATCATCATTTTTAATAATATCACTATGGATACTATCCCATAAATCATTTATTGTAAATAATTTATCTTTATATAAAACCAAACCAACAGCAGATTTCATTATTTTTTCACTAAGAGATGTTACTTCCTGCGCTGCTATCATTCCAACGTTTTCAGAATTCATTTGTTTCAATAAGTTTCCATAACATGTTTTGCATATCTTTCTACTCTTACAAAAGATTGGACTTCTTAACTTTATAATTTGTCCTACCATGTCTTTGGATATTAGTTTTATGTTTCCTTCTTCGTCATGAACAAATCTACCACTCATTCTTCTAAACAATTCTTTAGTTAATTTTATATCTAATGTTCTGTGTGTACCACAGTTACCATTGTTTATATCTGCCTGTACATTACCAACACAAAAAATCATCTTTCTATATGCATATCCACCATTCCCTGTATTTAATGCTCTATCAGTAGTTCCTTTCCTAGAACCAGCAGCAGCATCAAAATATTCTTGTGGACTATATCCTTCATTTATAGACTTTATTATAGGTGGTAAAATGTTACCTTCTGGATCTTGAATAAGTCCTTTACAGACCATCATTTGTCTTATCTGATTCATACCCTTAGAACCACCAGACGCAACTATGAAATAAAGATCTGAATGTGTTTTTTTGAAATGATCCATCATTGATACTTCTATTTTATCCTGTATGTTTGATTGTTCTGATACTGTCTTCGCTGTGCTTAATTCTTCTTTCATTTTCATTATATGTGATGGTATAACCAATGTTCTAAGATCTAATGTCTTAGGATACAATGTTGCATATTTAAATCCTAATCTCATTAATTTATCAATAGTAACTGCAAAATCATTTTGACTTTTTTCTAATAGATTGTCCATTATTTTATTTATAATCTTTTTATTAACATCTTCATTTACAAACGAATACCAATTTGGCAGTGCGTCATTAAAAACTACTCGTCCAGCAGTTGTTTTTAGTTTCTCACCTTTCATATTAATAGATACATTGTGACCTATATGTAATTCTTCTGCTTCTTTTACAGTCTTAATATTCTTTAAAATAGATTTTTCTTTATGTTCGGCAGTTAATGTAAATATACCAACTAACATATCTTTAGTCAATTCAAACATAGGAACATTTGTACTTGACTTATCTGTAACAGATATCATTTTATCTTTTACTTCTTGTTGAGCTTCTTCTGACATCGGTGCGTATATTGCCATTGTATCCCCATCGTGGTCAAATCCGAACCCCCCCGCTGCTGTAGGGTGGACTTCGAGAGTGTCATCTTCTATTATTTTCACATATGCACCTTGTGCTCTACTACTATGTATATTAGGATCTCTTTTATAAATTACAACTTTACCAGCCTCCTCAATATCTCGTTTAGCAATATCAAATACGACATCATGTATTACTTTAGGGACTTTATATCCCTTGCTTATCATCTTTAATATAAGACGAATTTCTTCAGTAGTTGCTTTTTCCATTAACCCACCTTAAATTTATTCTTTCGTTTTTCTAATCTTTCTATAGCTTTCATAAGTTTATTTCTACAACCTACTGGATCTTTTGATTGATCGCATACCTTCATCTGGTCTTTAATACTTTTTATCATATTGTCCAATAAACTCATATTACATTTAGATCGCTCTTCCCCTTTAAATTTAGAACATATATCATCTCTTCTTAACTTATAGGCTTTAAATGATATAGACAATATTATAGCTGCCAATATAGAAGCACCTAACATCTTAACTTTCCTGTTCTGTAGAATCTTTTTTAGGACAAATCTTTCTATCTTCTTATTGGCACCCCCTTTGATTTTAGAAAATATATTTTTTATATCCTTACCAACATCTTTAACATCTTTTTGTCCATATTTCCAGATATTTGATAGTGCTCCTTCTTTGTATATATAAAGTCGTTTACTCAATGAATAACTTTCATTTACTATATATATTTCTTCAAATATTATCTCTTTTAAAATACTTTCTAATAACTCATCATTATCAATGCTTATATCGTTTATAAAATCTTCAAATAGATTTTTATAATATTCTTCGCTTAAATACATAATATATCCTCCCGTACTATAATAATTCGGGGTCTAATTCTTTACCCAATACTTCTTTAACTGCATCATGGAATTCATCTGGTATGTTTTTAGACTGTACAGAATTAACAATTCCGTATATTAATAATGGTTCAAATATACTACATGCTATTCTCAAAGGTAAACCAACTGTTCCTATTTTTAAATCTGGATTTGGTGTTATAACCATTCTGGCAGAAAAATCTACTCTCTTTCCTAACATAAGTTTTCTAATCATACCACTTTTTTTAGATACTTTGATTCTAACAAATTCATATAACTCTTTTAATAACATCTGCATCTTATAACATAAGATATCATACAATGGACCAGATACACCCTTGATCTGATTTGATTGTTCTATTATCTTTCTATATATAATATTCATATCTCCAATATCTGGCTTTTCTCCTACTTTTTCTGGTATCATTATTTCTCTATATCTAGGTGGTATTATCAATAGTTTAGATATAGTAAATAATCCTTTTTCTATATTATTAGTAACCATTGATATAAGTTTGTTTCTATCACCCTCGTCTTCGCCTGCTTTAAATTTTATTTTATCAATATTATTCAAAAGAGACAGAAACCCATCTATTTCACCATCAGGGTTTTCTATAAGAACGCCTTCATCAGATATAGAATATATCATTTCACCTGATATTATTTTATCTATTTTTCTTTCAATTCTTTTGTTAAGTATATCGTACAAGGCAGGGTGTATAACACGACAATTTAAATCAACCCATGATAAAGATTTAGATCTTTCGGGAGAACCATCTATTCCAAATATTTCTTCTGACATTATACCTAGTGGATTATATGCATAAGATCGACCTATAAATATTTGTGGGGAAGTAACTGGACCTTTTAGATTATTTTCCTTTATAAACTTTTCAGTATTTATAACTTTAATCATCAAAACCACCCAAATTAGAAAGGCTTCCTAAATCCCTACTTTTATTTAAAATATCTTTTAAGGCACCATCTAATTTATAAGAACGAGGAAATGTTAAAACTTTAAGCTCCAATGCCTTTAAGTAGATTTGTATTTTGTCTATAATGTCTTTATATTTTTTATCTTTGTTTATAGCATGTAATCTTTTTGCATTTGCTAAACTTCTTTTTAATACAGATATAGAAATACCACCATATTGATTTTTTATTGCAAATGTGGGTATACCGTTTCTAGAAACTGATAAGAATGAATCTGGATCTGATTTAAAGAGAAGTTTTCTATTTTTCTTTTTTTTAAAAAAATCAGCATCTGATATTAATCCTGATTCTTTTACTAATTTTCGTAACAAAAACAATTCTTTCATTTATTAATCCTCTCAACTGTTTACAAACACAATATTTAAAGTTTGTCCTTCGTTGGATAAGTTATATTTATAATTTATCTAATTATGAACTCCTTTTCCAATATTCTTCTGCGTTCTTCTCTGTCTAAAGGATCTGCTTTCTCAGAACCCATAAAAACTACTATACTCTTACGACTAGATATTAATTCTTCGAAGCATTCTTCACATATATATACCCATACTTAGATAAACATCTATTACACATTATATTTTGACAATTTTTTCTATCACACTTCAATATACCCAATAAAAAATTTCCTTTCTTATTTATTATTGCTAGTATCCTTATCTATATAAGATAGGGATACTTTACCTATATTTTAGAGTGAATTACCACAACTTCAAGTTGTGGCTTTCTTCAGTTGTTCATATAGTTAATCCATTTTGAATAATGATGTTTAAATAACTATTTGCTGATCTCTTTTCAATATACCGAACAGAATCTGAATTTTTATTATAAGTTGCATTATACACACCTAATGGTTGTTCTCTTACACATCGGAGGGGATAACCATGCTGTTTAACTGCTGTTAGACAGATTTCTGGTGTTTGTTCTTTTACGTATTGGAGAGCAAAACCATTTTGTTTAACTACTGCTAAACAGAGTTCTGGTGTTTGTTCTTTTACGTATTGGAGAGCATAACCATTTTGTTTAACTGCTGCTAAACAGATTTCTGGTGTTTGTTCTTTTACGTATTTGAGAGCGTAACCATCTTGTTTAACTGCTGCTAGACAGATTTCTGGTGTTTGTTCTTTTACATATTCGAGGGCGTAACCATTTTGTTTTACTATTTCTAAAGGTGTTTGTTTTTCTATATGTCTAAACATATTAACCTTTCTCATTTGAAAATAAATTTAAGATTGATTATTTGCATCAATAACTTAGTGAAACCCAAGAAAAACTCCAGTACTTCACCTATATTTTAGAATAATAATTATATATATTCTACATATCCACATTCTGGACAAACATATGATTGTGGAGGATCTTTATTTTTATCCATTATTATCATTTTAATTTTACACTTATCACATATCATAATACTAATCCTTTCTTAAATTAATAGATATCTCTCTATTAAGTCTCTGTTTTTTTCAATAATAGGACTACGCGTAGACCACCCACCCCCCTCATTAAATATAAAAGTCCCATTCTTCCATTTATCATCTAAAGATGCCCAATTTAACCCTTTATCATGTAACATTTCATGTTTATCTTTGCTATTTTTCTTATGTAGTTCTTTATGAGAATACACACTTTGTGCATACATAGTTAATGAATTTCTAATCCAATCTTTTTGCCTACTTACAAAATAATTACAAACTTCTTCTTTTGGTACATTAAATACTCTACTATCAAATACTGCAACATCATACTGTACCCAACGGGAAGTAAAAACAACAGATGCAATACCAGCAGATATAGATGTCATTTTTTGAATATTATAATCAAACCAAGCATCTGTCATTGATCCATCAAAATCTGTTATAAGCAAAGATATTTCATCAGATTGAATATATCCGCATTTTGCACCTTGTACTTCAGATGCTAAATATGATGCAGTGTGTATCATAGTATTATTAAATCTCTCATCATATGGTTTTACACAATTCTTAGTAAGTGTATGAAATGCCCTTCCGTCTAATCTCATTATTACAGGCGTTCTTCTAGTTAGTTTAATTCTATATCTATTTTCATAGTTGTTTTTCATTCTCTTATCTAATGAGGTTTCTGTCATAACACACCCTTAATGATTTATAATATTATTTGATTTATCTTCCATGCTCATAAGCTGACAAGTATGAGCACACCCATGACAAAGCACTGATTTCTCCCCTTGTATGCATAATTCTAAATCAGCTTTTGTATCTGCGTCTCTACCATCATCTTCTACTAGATCGTATTCAGCAGTAAACTTTGGTACATCTTTACCTCTTATTCTTCCACATAATCTCATTGTTCCATCACATTCAATAGTAACATTATGAAGATTTCCTATTCCTAATCCACAATCCAAATTTGCAGGTAATATGTTATATATCTTAGGTAACAATATTTCTTTCATATGAATATTATAATTACTATTTATTAAGTTATCGAATATTCTTTTATTTTCATCGTTTTGTTCAACAAGTAATTTTGGATTTGTAATAGCTGAAAAATCATAATAATTACTTTTAGAAATATCCAATACTGTTATATCAGAACATATACCACAATCTGTTATCCTCTTAACTGTTTCTTCTAACAATCTAATATTATATCCATCTACTGTAATCTCTGCTACTGGATCATTTGCCAAATTATTTTGAATCATTCTCTTTAATAATTCAAATCCATTACAAGATTTATATAATTCGTGATCACTAGTACCTTCAGCTATCCAAAATCCAGGATCTACTGATGCAGTATATCCATTCTTTATCTTACCAACTTTCAAAAAGAACTCTGTCATTATATCTTCGAGTTCTGGAGTACTATTTGATATAATAGTATAATTTGCATTCTTGGCATTTAAATGTATTACCAAATCAGAAAGTCCTTTATATAGGAATGGCTCTCCTCCAAATAATATAAAGAAAATATCAGGATTATGTGCCATTAATTTATTAGTTATGTTTATCCAGTAACTTGCTGGTTTCTCATTCTCATAAAAATATTTACTGTCTGGATATTCTTTTGGTTTAATAATATAATCTATATCACCAGAAAATCGGCAATAATCACATTGGAGATTACATCTTCTAGTTAATACCAATGTAGCTATTTTAATTTTATTTTTCATAATTTTGCCTTACTTTGTAGTTTATATAAACTACCACAACTTCAAGTTGTGGCTTCCTGTTTCATCAAGACTTACTTGACAAGATTCTATAATAATTAACCATCCTAATACCTCATAGATTTTAAATTTATGTTATTTCAAATATTTCAAACCACCCCAATAATTCATTATTTTCTCTCTCGTATCTAGAATAGATTTTATATGTTTTAGTATCATGATGTGTTATGGTAACTATTTCTTTACTATTGAGGTTTTTATGATATACTATAGTTATTTTAGAACCCATTTCCTTTTTCAATGCACCCGATCTAATAGCAAAATCTTTTGTATTTTCATCCTTGTATGGATATATATAGAATGGTTTAGAATGATGATTCTTATTCATAAATACAACAAATGTAAATGACTCTGGTGTATCATGCCCATCTAAAAGATGTATAAATTCTTTAAAACACTCAATTAATAAATTACCGGGATCATAATATTTTTTCTCCACCATATCTCTTTTTTTCTCCATTATCTTCCTTTTTTAAAACAATCAGTGAACTACCGCAACTTCAAGTTGTGGCTTTCTACTTTATCGAGATCAACTTAACAAGGTTCTATAATTACATCTACTGCATCTAGAAGATGATACATGCCTATGTCTGTGAACTTTTTTCTAATCAAATCACCCTCATTAAATAATAATATTATTTTTTTCTTTTTCATACCATAACTCCTTGTATTTAATGTATTTATTGCTGTCTAAACAATTAGACATCACAATACAATTCTTTCCAGCCATTTTAGATTTCTTTAATAAATAATCTAAATACTTAAATGCAAACTCAGAAGAAATCTTAACTTCTCTACAATTTATTGTCATTACAGCTATACTAGCAGATATACGAATTATATTATTGCCTTTTTTATACATTATACCAGATATATCTCTTCGTAATCTATTTCCAATAATTACAACCTCATCCACACCAGTATTAGGATATATTAAAAGAAATTCATCCCCTCCCCATCTACATAAAATATCATAAGATCTACTTACTTTCTTTATAACATCACTGCATTTAATTAAAGTATTATCACCATCTATGTATCCTATCGAATCATTTACTTGTTTAAAATTATCTACATCCAAAAGAATAACCGAACAACCTAAATCTTCTCTGGCACATCTGTTTATTTCTTGTTCAAATAGATTCATACAGGTATTTTTATTAAGCAACCCTGTAAGATTATCTTTATCAACTAGTTTATTTATTTTTTGTATACTATATACTCTATCGAGTTCACTGAGTTCACTTTCATTATATATTTCAGTAGTATAAACTCTAGGATATGCCAACCATCTTTTCATACTAATATCCCAAATTGTAATATACTCAAATTTTGTATGTTCACGATTAACTATTATATATTCACCCTCAGAAATAGGGTTTTCCCTCTCTAAATCTTTAAACTTATTAACAATAGAATGTAATAATAAATTATCATTTAATGCCGGTACATCATTTAATTTAAGCAATATTGTTGCCATAAAACCCCCTTATTATATATATTAAACTATACCGGAACGGTACATCCTTTCTAAAAATATGATTCTGCTTTTATTCTCATTTGTTCAAACACACTATCTAATTGATTAGAATAAAACAATGTGAAAAATTGTATCACATCATGTTCTAAGTTAAAAAATGACATTTTCCTAAGTATTTTTCCATCTATAATAGATACCAAGTTCTTCTTACTAACAGACAACACACCACATATACTATTCATAACTTCCCATTTAAAAGTTTTTGCAGCAAACCCAAATATAGGAGTATCGTCATTTAATATAAACTCTAAATTTCTAGTTTTATATAAACTACGAGTAGATAAAAATTTTATATCTGTAGGATATGATATTAGAAATTCGTTTATAATAGGAAATCTTTCATCCAATATATCTTTAGATAAATAATGTAAAAATATACCCATCAATAATGCATGTTTTGGAGAACACGTTAATAAATATTTATATGGTATTTCAAATACTTTACTTGCTATTGGTAATATTAATAATTTCATAGGTGGTGTTAGTATATCTAATAAATCTACCCTATCTCTAACTTGATCAAATTCATCACCTGTCAACATGTGTTCTGTTTCCAATAAAGACATCCCTATTTTAGCAGCCTTTCCAACCGAATCATTACAACAATATACATAAAAAGATTCTTTAGAAACAGAACTACCATAAATATCATCTGGTCCACCAAATGCCTCACCATAAATAATTCTATCTTTGTATACTGTTCTCATCAACCATCTTATACTATCATCTATTATAGATACTAAAAATGGAATTGGGTTTTGTTTTGGTGACAATGTACATAACATATTAATCATAAGAAAATTAAACACTTTCATTACATATGATTCTGGCGTTTCTAAAATAGCCATTTTTATAAGATCCCACATATATCTGTCTGTTATACTAGATCTGTATATTCTAGATCTTATAAGCTGAAACATTTTATTCGCGGTATTGTTTATAATACATGGTTTCACAAGATCATCATACATTTTTTTATGTGCATTTTCTGGAAGACTTAGTTTTATATCATAACAGAATAATGCATATAATTTTAAACAGGTTGATGATATAGCTATTGCTTTATTATCAGACTCATAAAATATTATAGAAGTTTTTGTAGTTTTATCTATTTTTGTAAACCCTGCAAAATTAACATTTAAAGTATCTATGTATTTTTCAGACATATTCAAAAATTCAGATGCGGTTCCCAATAATATTTCAGAATTATAATCACTTTCAATATAATCTAATATTAGATCAGATAACCAATCCGAAAATTCAGGTATAGTCAAACATATATTACTAATTAAATCACTTACTATTTCAAACTTATTAGTTATTGCAGTAGCACCTTTTAATTCCAAGTTTAATAATTTCTTTTTAAAATTTCCAACATCGTCTACTTGTATTAATTCCCATTTTCTTTTTTCCTGTAGCTTATTTAATATTAACATTTATATCCCTTCTGTTGTATTTTAAATCTTCTTATCATACCTCGTGACATATTATTAGAAAATATGTCACCGTGTTCGATATAAAATTTTTTTACAATATCTCCTATATCATCATCAACATCTTTTAATGTTAAAAAACTATGCCGTTCTGGATAGATAGTATTATCTATTAATAATATGTTAAACATATACGTTTTATTTATTTTAAAACATGAATCTATTTTTAATATATCTTCTTTTGTGATTTTTTTATCCAAAATTTTCCCCTCAGAAATTAAAAAAATATTTAAAATCATATGATTAAAAAAGAAATTCTATATATAATAGAATATCCTTTTTTTATCAAATTCCTTCTCTTATAATTTAATATATATAGTTAGTTACATATTTTTTCTAACTTCTCTGTAGGCTTTTCTTCCATATTTAATAATTATTTTCTTTTTAGCTTTTAGGTATAATTCCCTATATTTTTTATATAATTCATATGCTGGATCATTTTTTTCTTTTGCCATTCTTATAGCAGTAGCTCCAGATTGCTGTGACCATTTAGATTTTTTAGTGATCCGAACTGTACTTGACGTAACACCCTCATTCAAAAAATCTTGTATTGGTGTATTTAACAAATCATCTTTCATATTATTTTCTCCTAGCTACAGCCCTTCTTCTTAATACTGATCTTAAACTCATTATAATCTTACTCATATCCATAAACTCTCCTGGACAAGTTATTGTATCATCATGTGAAATAGTAGAATGAAAAATTATATCTTCTTCTTTAAGCATAAATAAACGCATAACTGGTGCCAGTACTCTATATGCTAAAACTTTATACATACGATTCATTGGAATATCTTCATCGTAATTACCCATTAGACCTACATGTATTGCTTTCCAATATCGTTCATCTAAATCTTCATACTTGCATAATGTCATAAGTGGTTGTGATACCACTGCTTGATAATCATTTTTAAATCTATCAATTATAAAATTAAAACCTGTTTCTTTTCTTTCTCTCAATTTATAATTTAAAATATGATATTTATGAGTTTGAAACGTTGCCTTATTCATAGCAACCTCTGTGGCTTTTATTCTACATGCAGTATGGTGAATAATAATAGAGGGTGGCCAACTATCAGCCATTTTATAATTGGTTGCTCTTAATGGTATCATCTCATTTCCTTATCTTAACTGATCTGTTATTTCGGAAGCAGTAAACTTTTTAGTTGCGTTTTCTATTCCTTTTTTAATTGCTTCTGCTAAATATTTTCTAATATATACAAAATCTTCTGAAGAACATATACTAAGTCCAAAGTTTGTATATTTAAAACATTCCCCACAAACGGGTGACCCAACTACATATCCACCTTCTTCTAAATGAAATTTGGATGACACTTTGGCATTATCAGAATCTGATACATTACTAATAAACGTATATGTTTTTGAATCTATCTTAGTTATAACATGCTCGCCATTAAAACCTGTAGAACTATCTGTAATAAAAATCTTTCCATTTGTAGACAACCCATGTTTGTATTGTGTAACAGTTGCAATTGTACCATTTCCAACAATTGAACAATCATATACACCCATAGCAACCCTTATAATAGTCTTATATACAGAAAAACAATTAACATCTGGATTTGGGGTTTCTGTAATCGAGTGAGAATCTATTTCTATAATAGTATCTAAATTCCCTGTTTTATCCGTTGTACCAGATGGTATACTTAAATTATTCCAAGTTTCAATAAAATCACTTTGATATTCTAAACTAGGATCTATTGAATCATATACAACATCAGATGTAATTATAGTGGGGGTATTTAAATGTGTTGTTAGTTCTGTATCAGGGTGTGGTTCTTCTTTACCCTTCATTGCAGAAACTGCGCTTTCATATGCATTATTAAATGTATTTTTTACTTTTTCTATAGATGTTTTTATTTCATTCATTGCAAATTTTTGTTCAGCATTTAACCCAGCATTTCCATATACTACATCTTTGTCTAATAAACCAGAAGACGTAACTCTCAAATCACTCTGTATTTGATTCAATATTGTTTTTTTATTATTAACTTCGTCAACTATTTCCTGAATAGGATTATCAGCCTCATCTAATGCACATATTGATTCCATGCATCGAAGTATTTTTCGAAGTTCTTCTGATTTCTCAAAAATTTTAAAATCATTTAATTTAACTTCATAGTTTATTAAATCACCCGCCAATTTAAATTCTAAAAATCCACTAGGGCCTGTCATAAATTGACTAAGAAAAGAAGATGCAGCATCTCCAAATTGTTCAAACATACCCTGCATTAACTTAGAAGCATCACTAAAAAGAGGATGCTCTTTTAAAAATAAACAATTTGTTATAAATGAATTAACAGCGTCTATAGATTCTAAAGAAGAAAAATCTGGAACCACTGATCCCAAATCTCCTAACATATCATCTATTTTTCCCAATATAGAATCTAAAGAATTGGATATAGAACCTAATCCTATTTCTATATTATTTATATCTTTTTTTAGTGAATTTAAAAGCCCATCTAATGCACCTCGCATCTTATTATATTCAGACTCTAATTTACCACATATCATGAATTTTACACTGTCTGGTAAAAATGATGGCATTACTAAGTATCCCTCTCCCCTTCTGGATCTATTGGTTTAGCTAATGTAACAGGTATAGCAGTTGCTGGTTGTGATACTGTACCAGAAACAGGTTGTGTTGCCCCAGACTGATCCATTCGTTGCGATGCATCTGTATTTATAGTACGTGCTGCTAACATATTTATCATAGAAGCACTTTGTTGATTCATATTTCCTCCAGATTTTAACTCTAAATTCCCAGCAACCTCACCTATCATATTTCCACTAACACCTATACTCTTATTACCAGATACAAATTCACTAGAATTTCCAGATATTGTTTCATTGTTATTACCAGATATATTAGTAGAATTATTACCGCTTACTGTTGTGTTCTTATCACTATCTGTCTGTTCATATATAGAACCACCAGACTTTATGTGCGTTTCTTCCTCAACTTCTCTGTACATATTTCCTGTAACATGTATGTGCATATCCTGTGATATTTGTAAATAAAAATTTGCATCGGTTTTTATAGTAATATCTTCCTTAAAATAAGCCTGCAACTTTTGCTCGTCTACATCAATGTGAAAAAAATCCCCTTTATGAGTTCTAACTAAAACCTTTTCTTTTCCATCTCTTTCATCAAATAAAATAGTAGTTTGATTCCCATCTATAGTATATGGATCTGTACTATCACCACCACTATCTGTAGCTGCTCCACTCTGATATTTTCCTGATATTTCTATTCTTTCAACATCTGAAGAATCTGCTACTACAACACTTCTTCCTTTATGTGTTTTTAAAATAGTATATATAGTATGCGGTTCTATTGGTTTAGAACCTTCTTGGTTTATTCTATGCTCTGGCGGAATTTTAGAATTCTTTATATTCAAGGCAGCAAAATAAAACGGTTTAGAAGGATCTCCTGCTTCAAAAAATACCCATATCCAATCTCCTGGTCTAGGAATCATAACTATTCCCCACCCATAAGAATTCTTATCTTCATCGTTTCTACCACCAACTGGATTGTTACCAGGAAGTGCTATAAGTCCCACATCTTCTGGTGCATCTGGATCTAAATCTGTATGTAAATCAGGAATCCAAATTCGTACAGCACCATAATCATTATCTTCAATATCTGCTTCTATACACTTAGCCCTATAAAATCCATATAATCCTCCCACATAAATCTCCTCATAAATTTCTTGCTAATGTTCTTAATCCCATATCTACTAATTTATTATAAAGATTAGTATTTATTTTTGCCCATATATAAGAAAACTGTGAATTAGGAATCCCACATGCTAACAATGTTGCAAAAAATCTACTAAGATCTTCAAACATTGGTAACGATGCAACCCCCCCAGAATTTATCATTGTACTAGAAAATTTATTTTCACTGAGTGGTATTATATCATTATCGTTTATAGACTTTAAAAAATCAGAAGTATTATTAAAATCATAATCTAGTTTTAATTCGGATGGATCTGTATATGTAATAGACCCTATTTTTTTTATAGTAGAATTATTATTAGGATAACCCACCATTGAAACACTAACATATAAATAAATTAAAAACTGTAATTTAGGAATTAAATATTTATATGATCCTATAAGACCAGCTTTTTTTCCAAACACTTTCATAAAAATAGAAAATATCATTCCTGCTACATTTGATTCTATTCCTAATTTAAATGGTGTTTTTGATATATAATATTTTAAAGCAATTGTATATAAAAACATTGAATATACATCAGATGATGAATAATCTGTTATATTTCTAGCTGGTAATACACTAAGATTTATAACACCATATCCTTTATTAGTAACAAACGCTGGCAGTGGATAAGAATCCATTCTTACTATTATAAGTTTCTGTGCTTCACTGTCAATAATTTTACTAGCAGGGTGTTGTTTTATTCTACTAAATGATTTAGCCAACATAATTATATGATCAAAATCAATTTTTTCTATCTCATATGCTTTAAGGGTTCCTCTATTCAAGGAAACTACGTTTTGAACCTTACCAGTTGTTTTATAAATTAGTTCAAATATCTGCTTAACTCTCACACTACTACTCCTATTACTCCAAATTTCTTTTCGATAAAATTATATTTCTTTCTTTTTCATTTAATGGAAATATCTTATAATATCTAGAACCAGAATTAGCTTCTACATTAGTCAGATTTGTAATAGGATCATTTACTCTATCTTTTACAACCTGTAATATAGAAGAAAATGGTGGTATTAATATTTCATCTAGTTCCTTAAAATCTTCTATTGAAAAAACACGATTAACAAACAATATTATAGGCCAATATATAGTATTTTTATAATACTCATGACTAACATAATCAGGACGCTGATACCATATTGGTTTGAATTTAACACATTCTGCATTAGATAGAAGTGTAAATAAATTCTTTTCAAATGAAAATATCTCACCAGAGGGAAATGTTACCGTTATTTCTAAATTACTCGTAGTTTCTTGGTATCTACTTCTGAAATTATCAATATCTGTTGCAAGTTCAGAATTTCTTTTTGTTTCGCCTCTAATACTTTCCATTCGAAATCTCCTCTAAATCTATATCTTTATCCAAATAACCATCTTTTACCCAACAATAATTATTACCAAACCCACAATTATCAAATTTTATAGCCAACCTAGATTGAATAGTTTCTAGATCCGAGTCGTCTAAATAACTACTATAATGATTCATAAAATATTTATAATCACCATGTACAAGTTCCATAGGAAGATTAAGAAAGCCATTATGAAATTTTTGATGAAGTGATTGAATTAAAGATATTATAGAAACCCTGTTTTGAAAATGTAATTCTAATACTTGTGTAATAATATCAGCAGAACAAAACTTTTTAGAACTAGCAATGAATTGGGATATTACACCTTTTGTTATTGTATACAATGATATAGGATGATGATGTATATCACAAGTACACTGGTTGTGACTTTCTTTAGTTAAATCACATGATACATACCCTAAAACATCTCTAATATATTTAGTCCAAATTTTATATTCAGGGCACTTTCTTATTAAAGCTTCGCATGATTTTATAAATCTAGTAAGTTCTTTTTCATCATCAATACTATCTATTCTAAGTGGAAGTGTATAAATGGTTTCATCTGATCGTAACTCATTATTTTCTATTTTAGAATCTAAAATGATATTATCTTTGTCTTCTACTAAATCATGTAAGTCTTCAATTAATGAGTTATCCATTTATTATTTCTAAAATCTTTCCTTCTATTTCAGCTAAACTGCTATCATAACTATCATTAAGGGCTTTTGCTAAAGGTGTAACATGCAAAGGTTTACTCCACCTAGAAATATCTGAATAATCTAATATATTAGATAAGTTGAATAATTGTTTTACATAACCTAAAGATAATTCATAACAAGCATTCAATTTAATTGTACAAAAATGAACACTCTCTTTTGATTCATTTACAATAACCATGTCTCCCCAACCTTTTGAAGTTAGTTCTTTATAACTATGTAACGAATCTTTCAAACTCTCCTCAGTAAAATCAAATGTTGATAATATAACTAAATTAGACCACGTACTAGTTCCACCTGAATTAATAATTTTTAATAAATTGGAAGAACTTGATAAAAATTCACTACTAGGAGTTAATAATATATCTTCTACATCTCCTGTAAGTTTAGGCTGAACTATTTTTCTTTTCAGAAAATTCAATTTTGAATAAAACTTACTTCTAACAATATTCCTATTCTTGACGATCTTCATCATTTTTAATATATCTTCAACGCCGTTCACTACATATGGAACACATTTAATACCTACTCTTAAAACTCGGTCAGATTGCCCACCAAACATAGTAGTCTTCATAGTTACTGGTATTTCCATTACAGTTGGTTCTAAACTTATAGTATGAAAAAACTGTATACCTTTTGGTAATTCGATTTTTTCTGGTTCTGATAATATAGGTTTATCTGTAGGCGTTTCTTTTGAACTAGTTGTCATTCCTGTAATACCTTTATGTATCTCACCAGCAGCTTTAGTTCGCATTTCTGATTTTTTTAAATTAATTTTCTCCTGATCTAATACTTCTAAAAGTTCACTTGTATCACATTCATCATATTCATTAGATTCACTATGCGCCCTTTTGAACACACCTCTATATTTTTTAAACATAGCAGAACGTATAACTGCATAATTTGTTAATAATATATTTCGTTCCACCATCTTAGATAATACAGGTACCAATTTAAAATTAACATTGGGACTTACCATAGTAGGAACAATAAATAAAGCCTCCATATTATTCTCCTCAAATCCATAAAATATCATTCCCAGAATCTTCAACCCTTTTATTTATAGGTTTTATATTACTAGGAATAATCTTCTTAACTTTATCAATGTGTGTCCCAGATACACTCTTTTTAGAAAAATTAATCTTAGGTGATAATTGATCGTCTTCGTTTTTTAATTTATATAGATTCTCAATCGTTTTCAAACTTACTATTCTGGGTTTCTTCTCAAACATTATTGCAATGAAATATCGATTAACGAATCTCTTAATGTTTTATGAGCATCAATCAATACTTTTCCTTCCCAATCATTTAATGTTTCTTTAATATTCAAAGAAGCAAATCCTTCAAATAACATAGAATCTAATGCAGTTGCATTCCTTCTTTTTAATACAACATATTTAGCAACTTGTCCTTCAGTTAACCCTTCTATGGTTCCTAATTCTTTAATCTCTTCTTTTACAAGTTTTAATACAGACGATTCTCCAAGAATTGTATTTGCTTTCTCTTTTGATTCAATTGCCAATGAATTAGCATGTTCTGCCATTTCAGCAACTGTTTTAAATGCAGCATCTGGTGTATATCCTACCTTTTTATATATTTCAAAAAGATTACTCAGCAATGCACCTTTAGTAGAGAAGTATTGAGACAATGCTTCTTCTGATAAAGAATTTTTTGCAGGATTGTCAAATAATACTTTATCAATACCAAACCAATGTTTTAAAACTTCAGACTTTGTAGATTTGTTCATTTTAAAAACTCCTTTTTTAGATATGACTATATGGACACCCATACAAATAAAAATAAACTATTTAAAGTTTGTCCTTTTTAAATTAATCTACTTTTTTATCATCCGTAGATGCATATACATCTATATATTCTGTTTGTAACACATCTTTAACTTCATCATCAAACGCTTTCTTAAATTCTGGTTCATTATAATATTTCGAAATAAGTTTGGATTGTGAAAATTTATTATCTGGCCTAACTTTAAGACTACACCAACTTCCAGTTGTTACGCGTTTAAATTTCTTTAACATTTCATAATTAGTAAAAAAATTTGTAAATCCTTTCTCAAAACTATAAGCTAGATCAATATTTATATTAGGAGTAAATAATTTATTTTTAACAGTTTTGCATCTCGCTCTAGATCCTGTAAAACCATATTCGCCCTTCATATCTGTAGTAGCCTTTAAGTGTATTATTTGTATACTATTAAATATTATAGATTGACCACCTGGTATAACTTTTCCATTAAGATATTTTAACTCATTTGGTTTTTTTATCAACCCCATATCTATTTTATCTCTCAATTGATTAATAGCTACAAGATAAATACTATATTTATTCATGAGAGGTACATAATTAGGCAAATAATGAGCTAATAATCTAGCTTTCTGTCCTATTCCTTTATTAACATCATCTATGCCTAATCCCAACTCTGTAGGTGTATTGGCAATACTATCCCATATTAATACATAAGGTATATCTAATATATCAGATTTTTTATTTTTTTCTAAAATACTTTCTTTCATAGTAATCATACCCTGTATAAATCTGAATATTTGTTCTACTGTAACAGACTCAACGTATGGTTTTATTCTAGGGTGTCTTATTCCCAATTGTGCCAATCTACTTTCCATCATTGCATTCTCAGAATCTACATACATTGAATTAAATTTTCCTGGCCATTTTTTCTGTCCAGTGGCAACAATCCTACTTGCTAATGCACTTTTTCCAGATCCTGCAGGACCTATTATTTGCACTAATCCAGGAGCAATACCACCACCTAAAACGGTATCGAGAAGATCTATACCTGTAGGAACTGTAACTCTAATAGCACCACCTGGTCTAACACCACATGTTTCTGCAAGATGTTCAGTTAATAAATTATGTATCTCTAATGCACTTTCTTCCTCTTCATCAGAAAATTCTCTATTTAAATATTCACTTGTTAATATTTTTTCTTCTCTTTTAATATCTGGAACTATGTTATCTGCATCAGGTGTGTTACAATCTTCTATTATATCTTCTTCTATGCTAACAGTATCATTTTTCTTTCTAGCCATATAAACTAATTCTCCTTGTTATCTAAAGATAATTCTGGTTTAATATCTTCATTTTTATTTTTATTTTCCCGATTTTCATAAATAAGCTCTATTGCTTTGGCATACGCTTTAATTGCTTGTGGTTGATCGCCCAATTCACCTTCTTCAGTCTTTCTCCTCATATCTGTTTCTAACTTAATAGATTCGTCTATCTGTTTTCTAACAGCTAATTCAGATTTTAATATTTCAGTAACGTTTTTCATTCGTTCTACCATAAGATGTCTTTTTCTATAATCTGCCTGTTCGGGTAAGAGTGTATCAATCTTATCTCTAAATGATGATATCGTATCTATCATAGTATGAAGATCTTTTCTATTATTTTTGAGTTCTTTTAATAATTTAGAAACTTCTGTATTATCATTCACTTATATTCTCCAATAAAACTTTTAGATTACCTTTACGGAAAGAATCTGGTACATTTTCTAATATTTGCGGTTCTGTTTTTTCAGTTTGTTGTATTTTTTCATTATTTATTTTTTTCTTCTTTTTTTCTTTCGGTGTCGTTATCATCGATATTCCCCTTTCTCTTTTGATTCCACATAGCATATAATAAAGATCCCTCAGCTACAGCATGTAGTGGATCTTTAGCTTGTCTTATTTCAGATATTTCGTATGGAAAATCTTTTGTATTGTTAAATACATCTTTAAACATATCCAAAAACCCTATAGGCTTACTAGTCCCACCACTGACTATTATAGGTATTTTCTCACTTATATTCAACCCATCTGCATTATCATTAAATTTATTTATTATTACCTTTAAAACATATTCTATTAATTCTCGATAATAAAAACTTATCGCGCTTCTAACTCTTCTCTCTTTTTTATTAGCACAAACAGGATTCATTAAATCCAATCCTTCTTTTTCTTTTATAGCTGTAATTCTATTTGGTATTATATTTAGTGATGATGAAACATTCTGATCTACCCAATCACCTGCTCTACTTACTGCAAATGCCAAAGTAGGAGCACCCTTGTAAGCACATACTATATTAGTTAAACCTGCACCAAAACTACATGCTATCCCACTAAACTTCTCTTTCTGACATTCAGAATATATTATAGCCATTGCTTCATTTAATGGTATTGCTGTATATCCCAATTTTGAAAATATCATCCCGAATACTTTCTCATGATATAAGACTGGTGGTATTTCTATATCTATAGCAGCAGCAGGAACAGAATATACACAATAACCACCTTTTGTTGTACCACCAACTAATTTTTCCATCATAAGAGTTAATACATCTAAAGCATCTATCTCACTAGAAGATATAACACCTTTAGACATTGGACGCTTTACCTTTTGATTAAATATATTAGCAAATTTATATGAATCTTCTCCTATAATATATAATGAACTAGAACCATCTATATCATCTTTTGCCTCAACATAATTTATGTTTGTATTTGACATTTCTGTTATATTAACCATATCATCTGTTATTGGTAAAAACATATTTCTCATAGAAGTAACTTCAATTTTTTCATCATCTAATTGTTTTGCACAAACACAAAACATTGTACCTATATCACAACCAATGATCTTCATATTTCCTAACCCTCCTCAATATCATCTAATGCACCAAGTCCAAAATCTAAATTCAAATCCTTTATAGTTTTTTCTTCATCGCTAGAATTCATAGTTAAATCAGATGTGTCTATTTCTGGTATGAATACAGATTTATTCTTATTTAAATCTATGCTTTTAAATTCATCCTTTATAACTTCTGTCTTGTCTGAAACTTTGTCTAAATTATTTATTAATTGAATATTTTGCATAGTAGAAAATATGTTCTGTAATTGAATATTTAAATTGTCTATTTTTTCATCTATTGCTTCTAATTTTTTGTTATATTTATTAACTCTTTGTTGAAATTCTATATTAAACTGTGTTGCTTTCATGCTCATTTTATCATCCTCCTAGTGTTATATTGTTGTTCCTTGCGATAATAAAGAATTTAATAATACACCTTCTACTGGTTTCCTTTGTATTAGTGAACTACCACAACTTCAAGTTGTGGCTTCCTGCTTCAACAAGGTCAACTTGACAAGGTTCTATAATAGCAACCATGTTAGAGGTCAATCTCTCCACAGGCATTAAACTGGTACGCCCCGTATCAGTTGTTAATTGTTTAAGACCTTGAATCAGAATATTCTTAGCAGCGTGGACGTCTCGATCTTCTTGATAACCACAACTGCACTTGAATACTCTATCTTTCAAGGTTAACTCTTTGTTTCTAGTATTACAGGTCGAACAGAGTTGTGTGCTCGGAAAGTACCTGTCTACGAGACTAAGAGTATGTGATTTTTTCTTTAAATCACTCATTATTCCTCCTAGAATCGAATGTTGCACTTGTTTACCGAACCACTTCTCATGCCAGCCTTTGATGTTCTCATCCTGGATGCATACGATTTCATACTTCTTCGTAATATAAGATACTATTTTGTTATTAGCATCTTTTTTCTGGTTAGCTAACTTGTTGTATTTAATACTCATTCTGGAATCTAACTTTTTATTATTTTTCGATTTCTTTAATTTATTTTTCTTCTGGCGTTGTAGGTATTTCAGATCATCTGGAATTGGAAACTGAAAGTTATGCTTTTCACCATCACTGAAAGTGAGAGATTTCTTGATTCCGAAATCAATACCAACTGATTTTCTTTCAAAGAGTTGCTCTTCTTTCGGAACGAAACAAGTCACCTTAAGATAGTAGTTATCGCACTTTCGCACAATATTGGCTGTAGTGATTTCAGAAGCTTCTGGAATCTGATCTAAACCTTCCAGTTTGAACCCTTTCTTAAAACCTTGTAATTTAAGATATTTGCCTTTCAGTTTGTAAGTAGTATCAAATTGTTTCAAATAGATACTGCTTACCAAACTCTTAAATTTCAAGCGGCCGACTTTTACACATTTCTTCTTTTTAGCAGCTAGGCCGCAAATGCTGTGAAATAGTCGTTCTCGGATGCCTTGCTTCATTTGAGAAGAAATTACATCGAGTGGACGAGTTTCTGATTTCTTATCTTTTCCACAAATCAAAACTTCGTTTATTTTAGTATCAAAACTGATAGGATCATCTGTACCTAACATGCAATTATACAACCACTTAGCTTCGAGAAACAAACGTTTTAGATAGTTTAGTTTTCCTTTAGATAAGTGTGACTTATCAAACTTTAACTCGAAAACTTTACAAGACAGGGACTTATGTCTCTCTCGTGTAAGCTTACCAGCTAGTTTGATTTTCTCGTTCTTTG
>Ga0114918_10000471_pt1 | contig 34874 bp, 29 predicted proteins | sample LantaG_FD_87015 | JGI IMG/M metagenome (GOLD analysis project Ga0114918, IMG submission 87015) | Deep subsurface microbial communities from Baltic Sea to uncover new lineages of life (NeLLi) - Landsort_02402 metaG | ecosystem: Environmental > Aquatic > Marine > Oceanic > Sediment | place...
ACCTTGTGGACCCGTGTGGTCGGCGTCTTGAACACGGTGCACTCGTCGGCGACGAGGATGTAGCCCTTCCAGTGCTGGATCTTCGAGAAGTCGTTGCACGCCGAGGTGTAGCCCTGGATCAGGACACAAGGGCCCTTCGCCTTTCCCCAGGCCCGCTGCGCGGCCTCCCTCTTCTCCGGAGGGCCCACAGCCATGAAGACCTGGACTCCCTCCGTGAATCTCTCAAACTCGGACTCCCACTGGGGCACCGAGGATTTCTTGGTCAGGACGATGACTTTGCGATCCGGCTCGCGCCGCCACAGCTGGCAGAGGGCCGCGATGGTCTCGATCGTTTTCCCGAGCCCAGTATCATCCCCGACAACGAACCGGCGCATTGCCATCAGGTGGACGACCATCTGCCTCTGGTAGTTGCGCAGCTCCAGCGGAACTTCGGAGCCGTCACGCTTGATCAGCGTCCTCCGGAAGTTGGGTGCCTCGGGAAGCTGGAGATCCTCTTTCTTCCGGACCAGCTTCAGCTTTGAGTAGACGTCAGCGCTCAAACCCTCCCCCATATTCGAACGCCTTACCCGAACGGGGCCGTTCCAGACCCCCTTCAGCCGACGATGCCCATGAAAAGAGGGACCAGACGGTACATCGAAGGATCCACGTCGAGCGTCTTCGCCTTCACGCCATTCGCCAGGTCCGCGTTGAACATGCCCCTGGCCTCCAGGAGAGAGCACGGCTCGTTGTACTTTGCCGCGCAAAGGGGCTGGATCTTCTTCCCGTAGGTGTCGGCGACTTCGTCGTAGTCGTCCCACATCGGGTTGAAGATGTTCTTCTCGTACAGCCGGGCATACTTCTGCACCGCCGCCAGGAGCCGGGCCTCGTTCTCGACGCCCATCTCGTCGATGTCCGGCACATCCGTGTTCCCCCGCAGCTTGTCCACCCGGGTGTAGGTGGGACTGAGAGGAGCTGCGGACACCGCGAAGGCGAGGATCTGCTGTTCCTTCGTCGACAGGCCGTGGGGCCACATCCGCCTGGGCTGGAACAGGACGTATGACAGATACTGGCGGTTGACGAGAGGAGTGCCCCAGCCAAGGAACCCGGTCTTCACAGCCTTGTCGATCAAGGCGTTCCACATCCGGGCACGGCCCACCCACTTCGCCTGAAGCTCCTTCGCACCCTCCTGAACCACATCGTAGATGCAATCTCCGAAGGTTACACAGGCCATGGCGTGATCATCGAACTGGCCTGCGCCCAACACGTCGACTTCGGGCTTGGTCTGGTAGTTCATTGCTGTTCTCCGAACAGGAGGATGAGGCGACCTGGCCCGTCTGCGGCGACCGCGTAGCCGGTCCGAGTCTTGATGGTGCGAACCTGGCCCGAGGTGAACGCCTCGGGAAGCGGGCCGTCCGTGGTGAAGTGTGCGGCCTGGCGGTCCTTCTTTCGAGAGACCGGGGTCTGGGACTCGAAGGTACGGAGGTGATCCAGAGCCTCCACCAACGGGACACCGCTCATGCCGAGAGCACGAAGGGCAGCCAGGGTGCGGTCACCGATCATCCCGTCTACCGGGCCGCAGTGAATGCCCAGACGGTGTAGGTGGACTTGCACTGCGATCTCGGAGGGCTTGGGTCCGGCCCATGTTCCGACCACGCTCTGCGCCGCGGCACACATCGAGGGCCATGCCTCCTCCCCCCGCCCTTCGCCGGAAAGGAAGTCCCCAAGAGATGCCCAGGGGCCCAGGTAGTGGAACACCTGATCATGGGCTCCAGGGACCGGGTAGCGGCTCCAAGGCACAAACCCCAAGGGGACGGCCAGTGACCACAGGATGCCCAGCTCCCCCATGGGGTTCGCCTCGGGCTTCGTCTTGTCCAGAACCTCGATCCGCAAGTAGACCTCACGCCCAGTCGGGCGGAAGGACAAAGGGGCCGGAAGACCTGTGGGCCCGGGATCAGTCTCGACACCCTCCCAGGAGAACAGGTCGGGCTTCGGGCCGCTGAAGTGGATTCGGACACCCCCAAGGTCGTGCCCAGCTCGCTCCAGCAAACGCAGAGCCTCCGCCGTGTCCGGCGTGACCTGGGTAGAGCGGTAGGCGACAAAAGGGACCACAGAGCCTCCATGGGTGGGCGTTCCATAGCCGTATTACCGGCTGGGGGGGTTGGAGAGACCCCGAAGTCCGTAATGGGGTCTAGGAGGTGGAATGCGACGCTCGACATGCGACACCGAATTCATTGCAGAGGGGCCTGACGTGGTTGGGGTGGCCTTGGGCTACGACCGCTGCGCGGAGCACGAGGGCGGGATCAAGCCCTTGAAGATGAAGTTCGGCATCGACCTGAACGCTCCAGGGCTGGGGCGCTACCAGATCACCTGCACTCCCCCGAACCTGGAGTGGATCGAGGGGAAGGATCAGGAGGGGAATGCGTGGGGCGGGTTCGGCGTCGACGGAGAGCTTGGGGTCTCCGACTACATCAAGTCGGGGTTTCGTCGGTGGGGCGACGAGGAGCTGTCGTCCTTCTGGGACGAGAAAGGGTTCGCTGTCGCCGCCTGGACCGTGGATGGAGCGGAGAACCTGAAGTCCCTCTACCAAGCAGTCCTGAACAATACCGCGACCATCACCCAGGGAGGCGGCAGCTCTGGCAACCCCTTCGGAGGAGCCGGACCCTGCCTCCTCCGGACCGATTCACACCAGGACATGTGGGGCCAGCTCGACGCCAAGCTGCGCCAGGAGCAAGCCGACTACGACCAGTGGTGTGCCGAGTGGGCGGAAGAAGCTGCGGACCTCTTCACTCCCCTGATGGCCCTGGGGTCGAAGATGTCGTCGGGGTGGTCCTCCGTCCCCTGGATCTACCTCCCCCTCCCGAAGCCCGACGGGTCATGGACCTACATGCCGAAGGCTTCCACCCGCAAGGACGGCACCAAGCAGGTCTGGCTCAACCCTGCGCACCAAGATCTGTGGTCGGCGGGCTGGTACACCGCTGAGGATCTCCGGGGATGGGCCAGAGGCGAAGGCCCCATCTGGCCTTTCTGCGTCGCCCTGCCTCCCCAGGAGCACCCCTTCTGGGCAGAGGTCCGTGCCAGTGTGCCCAAGCCCAACAGAAGCTCCCCATTCGGAATGGGGCTTTTCTCTACCTCGTTCCACGCCAACCTGGCCTCCGCGGGCGAGTGGCAAGCGGTCGAGGGGATCGGCATCAAGCTCTCGGATCAGATCGTCGCGGAACGTGAGGCCCACGGGGACTACACCGGCCCAGATGATGTGCGCAGTCGGGTGCCTGGCATCGGCCCGACGCTGCTCCTCCGCATCAAGCGCGCTACCTCCTACACCCCCACAGAGTGGCCGGAGTTCCCCTTCGACCACGACATGGAAGAGGCGAAGAAGGTGGGGTATTCGGTCTACCTCGACGGCTGGGGGTTCTGGCACTACGCCCAAAAGAAGTGGGGGTTCCGTGCGGGCAACGGCTACCGGGACCGTGGAGCCCGCCACTCCCTCTTCCGGTCCGAGATCGCCAAGGCGCAAGAGCGCGGCCTCCCCACCCTCGGCCTTGTGTCTGACCTCGACCTCTTCCTGAAGCAGGTCGAGGCATGGAACACCTCGAACCCAGAGCACCCTGTCGAGTTCCACCTCTACGGACGTGGGATGCCGCACCTCACCGACTACCTGAAGGCAGAAGAATGAACGTCCGAGAGATCATGGGTGCATGGGCAGCGGCGAACGCCCACGAGACATACCCGTTCTACGAGAGGTTCTTCCAGCTGACGGGGATCACCGAGGACGAGGTGAGGTACAGCTTCTCGGAGTGGAACAGGACGAGGTCGGACAGGGTCCAGCAGATCGCCGAGAAGCACGGTGTCACTGTTCGTGAGGGCGGCTTCCAGGCGTACCTGGTCGAGCGCTACTGGCCCGAGGACCCCGAGCTTCAGACCATCCAGAAGATCGCCCGGTACCTCTCCGAGGATGCCGTCCTAGACCGACTTCGCCACATCCTGGACGTGCACACGCGGCTGGGACGAGTACCCCTCGAATATGCCGTGGTCAGCGGATCTCCTATGGGCGCAGGCGACCCTCGGGAAGGGAAGAGCTGGCCCCCGGAAGAGGACTGCCCTGGCTGCCCTGGGAGGGCGGGTGTCGACGGCCCCCACAAGATGTCGTGCTCCTCCGAGTGGGGATCCCAGGCTGGGGGCAGGATGACGATCCTCCAGGAGGACCAGTGACCTACGTGAAGCCCCACATGACCCAGGCCCTGGCCAAGCACACCCTGGAAAAGGTCTCGGAAGGCGTCTGGCGCATGCGGCGACCTGGGGGGTCCGACTACCGGGTGCTCCTGACCTTCAACGAGGAAGGGATCGTCCTCCAAGGTGACATCGGCCTGGGCCCCGCCCAGAACGGGATCTGCTCCCGTGGCGGCTACGGCATCGGATGGTTCGGGAAGCCTCTCTCTGAGGACTACCTCTGCTCCAAATTCCTCTCAAAGCATTGGCAGCTCGAAGTCGCCAAGACCGACATCGAGTCTTGGGTCCAGGACGCTCGTGCAGAGCTGGATCGAGTCAAGAAGGAAGAGGCCGACAGCCGGTCTGAGGATGACCCCGAGGAGCCCGACGAGGACTGCTTCAAGGAGGAAGAGAAGACCCTGAACTCGTGGCTGGCGATCCAGGCCAGCATCGGGGACGAGACCTCCGCGGAGGAGTTGTACGAGGAGGGATCCCGCCACTTCGACGACTTCTGGGACTACGGTGTTGGACACGACTACAACATCGCTGACGCTGGGTGGCTCTGTGCCATCCAGCAACGCTTCGCAACACTCTATGGAGAGGTTCTTCGTCAGATGCTTCCTGAAATCGTCATCACCGACCACGACACCTGTGGCATCGTCCTCTCCGAAGGGAGTGCGTATGACGAAGAGGAGGAGGCCGAGATCATCGGCCCCTTCGACCACGTCATCTCCATCGTCGGGACCTGGGAGGATGACGGAGATCCTCCTGGAGGCTGGGACGTGTGGAACGCCTACCCTGCCCGCAAGCTCCGCCTCCAGTTCGACGACATCGTCCACTCGAACTCCCATGGGGACGCTCCCACTCCGGAGCACGTCCAGCAGATCATCGACTTCGCCAAGGGCGTTGAAGGGCGAGTCCTCATCCACTGCGCGGCAGGGGTCTCTCGGTCGAGCGCCGCGGGGCTGATCGTCATCACCACCCTTCTTGGGCCGGACAAAGCCTCCGACGCGATCCGACACCTCATCAAGATCCGGAATCCCCAAACGATCCGGCCTCACCGAGGGATGACTCAGATGGCTGACGACATCCTCGGCTGCTCCCACCAGCTCGTGAAGGGGCACATGGCCGTCTGGGGCCAGCGGGACCCCTTCACATGATGGACATGGAGGACTTCCTCGGAATCAACGAGCCTCCGCGGCAACGCCCCGTCACCATGACCCTGGGCGACCTGGAGGCGGTGAGCTTGGGCGAGACTCGAAAGGTCTGGGTGGGGCGCCTTCCCTCGACTCTGTCCGACCCCTCAAAGTTCGGCCCTCTCTGGGACCTGCACCCCGAGGAGTTCAACTCCATCGCGATGTTCGAGAAGCAGGTCCAGCTTCCGATGTGGCAGCAAGCCTTCGGCCGCGACTACCAGTTCTCTGGCCAGACCTCGGAGGCGCTCCCGATCCCAGACCTGCTGTCCCCGTACTTGGAGTGGGCCCAGTCCCTGGACAAGCGCCTCTCAAAGATGAACGGCCTCCTCCTGAACTGGTACGACGACGACCTGAAGCACTACATCGGGAAGCACCGCGACTCCGAGGTCGGACTGGTGCCAGGCGCCCCCATCATCACTCTCTCCCTTGGGGGCACTCGCGCCTTCCGCCTCCGCCCTTGGCAGGTCCCAGGGGCACCTTACGTGGACATCGAGGTAGAGAACGGAGCGGTACTGGTCATCCCGTGGCTCACGAACCGGGAATGGACGCACGAGGTTCCTGCCCTGGCCTCCCGCTTCTCGGGGCGACGGATCTCCATCACCCTCCGCGCCTTTCAGTAGGGGTGGGGCTCGACGACCGAGATCGCCGAGCCCTAGGATCTACTCGGCAGGAGCCGCAGGCAGGACCAGCATCGAGCGTCGGAACTGGAGCTTGGCGCTCTCGTCCTTGCCCGACACATCCACGAGGCTGTCGCACTGGATCACGGCACTGCCGTCATCCAACTTCATCAGCTTCGTGGAGTGGTACTCCCCGGTGTCGTGGTTGACGGCCTTGCAGAGCAGGCGCCACATGTCAGTGTTGCCAGTGACTTCCCAGCCATGCTTCTTGCTGTCTTCCATCGATGTCGTATGTCCCATGGTGCTCTCCTTTTTCTTGTTGAGCACCTGGACACTACCCTTTCACCACCACTGCTTCATGAGGGTGTAGGTGAACACGTCGATGCCCAGGACGTCGACCTGCTTCCGAGCCAAGGCCATCATCTCGTTGAAGCCGTCGAGTCGAGCGTGGACCTGGCACCCGGCACTCCACTTCTCCACCGAGGTGCTCTCCCCGCTGGTCGAAGACCGGTGCAGGTTGATCCCGAACATGCCCTCCACGATGGTCGAGGGGTCACTGTCGAGCTTGCTGTCCCGATTCGCGTCGCGGTACACCTTCACCTTCGCTGCACGCTGGCACAGGGCCTCGTACTTGCCCGCGTGCAGGTCGATCTTCCAGGCGTGGTACTGCCCCTCCACCAGCATCGCCGTCCCCTCGACCCGAGAGGGGTGCTCCAGCCAGTAGGTGCCAGGATCGGTCGTACCCGGCCAGAAGTGGACCTTCCACAGCCCCTTGTCGGTGTAGGCGCACCCGAGGATGTCGTCGAAGCTGTTGGCCTGGGTGCTCGGAGAACGGATGCCGAACAGGTTGAGGTGGAAGTCTCCCTCCCACATGACCTGGTGCCCGAGGCTCTTGAGGTGGGCCAGGAGGGGCGGCAGAGGGCCCGGCGGGTCCTTCTTGTGGTCCTTCGGCTTGGCTTCGAGCACCGCCCAGGTCTTGGCGCCGACGACTCCGTCCGCACCCAAGCCCTTCGACTGCTGGAAGTGCATGACCTTGGACTCGGTCCCGGACCCGAAGACACCGTCAGCCGAGACCGGGTAGCCGTGGGCGGCCAGCAGCCCCTGAAGGCGCTTGACCTCAGAACCGCGGTCACCCTTGCGAAGCACACTAGACATGATGATCTCCCAGCTTACTCAAGCTGGGAGATAGGCAGCCTAGGGGCAGGGGTTGGGATCGCCCTCGTCATCGCTCGGGAAGGGGGCCAGATCACCACTGAGGTCCGGGTTGGGGCTTCCCTCACTGTGGCCGGAGACGATCGGCTTGCCTTCCAGGCGGTAGCGGTCCGCAGCAGCGAACCCCTTCCCGTATCCGGTGGGGCTGATCTGTCCGTCCAAGGAGTAACCCGCGGTGCACTGGACACCCTCTCCCACATGGCCCTCGGTGACGATGACCATCTGAAGCTCGTCGCCGTAGGACCGAATGCTGGATGAGGAGAACGCCGTCTCCTGGTAGTTGCGGACCAGGAAGGCCCTGCCTGCCAGGACAGCACCCTTCACGACCGGCTCCGCTCCCGCGGGAAGGCCGCCTGCCGAGAACCCTACAGGGCCGCCCGCAGGAGTGGGGTCGATCACGTAGGCAGACCCACCGCCTCGGAACAGCCGGAACTTCCGGGAGCCCGTGGGCGTTGAGAGAGTCCACGGTGCGTAGTTCAGGATGGCCCCGTCAGCCATGCCGATGAACCCGGAGCCCTGGATGCGGCCGTATTCCTGGTCACCCTGGATAGGGGCATCCTTCTCGGAGCCTTCGCCGCCACCACCCATGTGCAGCTGGAGCGAAGAGGCTCCATTGCGCAGGGGGTCCTCACCGATGAAGTCCGCGTCCTGGAGGAGAATCCCCAGAGGCAGGCGCTCGGTCAGGCCGGTGAGCTTGAGAGGAGTAGGGGCTGTCGGGATCCGCGTCCCGTTCATGGCCCGGTTCGCACCACCCTCCAGCGCAGATTCAGAGGGGGTCACCCCGAAGGTCGCGGTCTGGACCGCCAGGGCGAACCCTGTGACAGTTCGGTTGCCTGACGCTGGACGCAAGGCCACTCGGCTCTCGTTCCCTTCCGCTCCAGGGATGAAAGAGACCAGCTCGACGCGGACACCTCCATCCCAGGTTGCCTTGACACCGATCTCGTTCCGGATGGGAGCGGAGGCGTTGATGGCGATCGCCAGGTTCTCCGCAGTGACCGCCTTGGATGCGCCCGCGAAGTCCGTGTTGGACACCAGGGAGTAGGTGTTGGCACCCCTGGTGAAGCGGACCGACTCCCCCGCGGAGTTGGTTGCGCTGTCCAGGACGTTGATGGTCAACGCCCCTCGGGCTGCATCCAGGGTCTGCGGCTGGGTGAATGTACGAGGCTCCGACTGCCAGATGGGATCGGTTCCCGTTGCCGGGACACGAGTGGGGGCAGAACCCCGGTTCGTGATGTGCCCAATGTCGAGAGAGGTGCCGGCGTAGATAGGTCCGCCGATCTTGCCGGTCCCGAGCGTCGTCCAGAAGTCCATCGAGGCGAGGACCTCCAAGGCCCGGGGGTTCGGGATCTCGGGGACCTGCTGGAAGTTGCTGGTCGAGTCGTACTGCTGGATGGCAGTGCCCACCTGGAAGGCTCCAGAAGAAGGGACCTGGCCGTAGCGGTTCGGGTAGTCCGACACCGTCCGAGTCGACCCATCACGAGTCATGTAGGGGTCGCCCTGGTACGCCGTCCGGTTGTAGGTGACGTACATCTGCTCGTTGTAGGGGAGCGGCAGAGGCAGGATGCAAGCGGTGTTGTCCGCGAGTGCCGCCACAGCCGTCCCGTCGAGGCCCGACCCCGAGGTCGTCGGGAGGTTGAGCCTCGTCACGATGTAGTTGTTCTTGTTGATGAACCCGCGACCGAAACCGAAGACGACGACCTCGACCACGTACTCCAGGTCGTCGAAGGTCTCCCCGCTGGCGTACTGGCCAGAGAGGCTCACATCGATCAGGTCCGACGGGACCACGTAGGTGTGGTCGTCGGGGTTCCCGGTCACGTCCTCTGCGCCGCCCGCTGCGATGTACAGCGTCTGCTTGTCGGAGTCCGTCTTCAGCAGGTTCTTCGGGCGACCCAGAGCTGCGCTGGCGGTCACCCGATCCGAGTTCCACGAACCCTCACCCGAGAACTCCCGGAGGTCGTATACGCCGTAGAGGCGAGCGATGCCCAAGAAGGGAGGAAGCTGAATGCCCTTCAGCCCCTTGGTGGGCAGGTCGGTTCCGATGACGTTCACGTCCTCGAAGATCCGGCCCTGGTAGCCCTCGGCGGTCCCGCCCATGCTGAAGCACTCGCCGTAGATCCATGTTGAGGTGGTCCCCGTCTGGATGAACAGAGAGAGCACCGTGGTGTCGGAGTCCGCCCCACCGATCACCCGGAACACGTCGTCCGAGGTCGCCTGGGAGTCGCCGAACAGGTGGTTGATGCCGTAGAAGACCGGGCCCGTAGCTCCCGTCGTCTGGTGGAACGGGATGTCCTGGCGGCCGAACCGCGGCATGAACTCGTGAGGGAAGGCGTAGCCGTAGTTCGCGTTCGGGACGAAGAGGTTCCCACCATCGACGTTGATGCCGCTGCTCACACCCTGGGTGTAGGTCGCGGGGAAGAGCCGGTTGGTGCCCCCCGTGATCTGGTTCCGCCAGAGAGCCAGAGACACACGCCGGTAGGGGCGCAGCATCAGGGTCTTGGACCCCGTGTCCACGAAGACCTCGCCGTCCCGACGCGTCTCGCCGAGGTAGCTGCTGTTTCCGTAGGCAGGAGCCGTCGGAGCCGAGAGGCCCAGGCTCGGGAGCCTGTTCCAGGTCTGGATGTGCTGGGTGGGGAAGTACAGCTCCCCGTCAGGCACACCCGCCTCGTCGTCGAAGGTCGAGTCGAGAGAAGTCGGAGCCTCACGGACCATCTGGGCCGTGTTGATTCCGACCATGGCGACGCGGTCGATGTGGTTGGCAACGCGCGCAGTGCCGCCCCGTGAGGGGCCGTACAGGAGCGTGGTGTCCAGGACCGCCTCGGAGGCCGAGGGAAGGGACATCAAGCCCTTCCAGGGGTTCTCTGCGCCACCAGAGGCACCATCCAGGTCTGTCATGACGATGACGGCAGCGGCACCGTCGGCGCCGACGACTCCATCCTGGGTGCTGGTGTACTGGGACCGAACCTCGGCAGTGAGGCCCGTAGCGGCAACCAGGGCAGCAGCCCCAACTCCCACACGCTCGACCACCAGATCTTCATCCGTGGCTCCCGACTCGGTCGTGTACCCAGCCGTGCCTGCACCGATGACTCGGAAGACGCCCGCGTTGGCTCCGTTCGAGGTGTCGCCAGAGAGAACCAGGTACAGCTCCGAGGAACTGCCCGTCCGGTCACGCCCACCTGCGGTGAGCATGTCGTAGAGGGTGCGAGATCCCTGGAGAAGCAGATTGGTGACCCCCACCGTGGAGAGAGACGACACATCGCCCGCGGGGTACCACACGCCTGCGGTGTCGAAGTCCAGCCCAGCGAACCGCACCTGGGAGAGGCCCGAGGGACTGGAGCCCGCTACGAGGGCGCTCACGTTGGTGTCTCGGAGGTTGGTGTTGACCACTCCCCCCAAGACGATGAAGGGCCTTTCGAAGTTGTACTCCGGAAGGGGGAACATCGGTCCTGGGTGGGCGGATGCAGCCTGGTCAGATCCAGCAGGCTCCCCCCAGTCCTCTTCGAGGAGGCGGAGGCGGAAGGGAGTCTGGAGGCCAGACCCTCCTGCACCCACTCCGCTGATCTCGTCCCGAGTCCTCCAGAACTCCCGAGGGGAGATGAAGCGGACGATGGCCGAGTCCGCAGAGGTGCGGACCGTCTGGCGAGCGCCACCCGTCCCGCTCGATCCGCCGATGGACAGCTCGATGATGGCACCGTTGGTCCACCCACCTCCATCGGGCTGGAATCCGGCAGGGACGAAGTCCGCGGCCACATCCCAGTTGGAGGCTCCCGTCGTGTAGTCGGAGACCGCCGTGGGCACCCCAACGGCGGAGTCCGCAGGCTTCAGGAGGACCGTGACATTGCTCTCGGTCACCGAGGCATCGGAGAAGACCGTGCGGATGCCGTCGGGCCCGTCGAGGGCCGTCGTTTGATTCGCCACCGCGAAGGAGCCGTTGGCCCACAGGGTGTCGACCTCGGTGATGATGGGGCCTTCGGTGTCCGACCCTGCCGCCTGCTTGTAGGAGGACTTCAGGGTGTTTGCGAAGAGCTTGCCCAGGTTGTGGGCAAGGAGAGCCTGGTGGTCCCACTGACCCGGAGTGACGCCCTTCCGAAGGTCGAGCACGTCGTCGTCGCTGATCTGGTCGGCGAACTTCCCATCAGCACGGAAGTTGAAGAACTGGATGGACGCACCCGCGGCGTGGGGGCGTGCCTGAGTCCCGTTGCGGCCTCGGCCGCCCGTAGTCCGGATCACCATGGTGCCCGGAGTGGTCGTCGTCGACACCGAACTGATCCCGATGACCTCCTGGTCGATCACCAGGAAGGTGCTCGACCAGTCGAGATCCACGTTGTCGAAGCCCGATCCTGCCAGGCCCGCCACTTGGATGGTGCCCGTGGTGGTTGCGGTGATGGCGTTGGTCAGAGAGATGGCGGAGAAGGTCCGCGTGGCCTCTACCGGCTCCGTGATGGTCGACGTGTTCGGGTTCCTGTTGAAAGAACCGTTCTGGTTGGCGTTGCCCCCATTGGTACGCGACACAAAGGAAGCATCGTTCCGGCGGAAGACCGCACACACCGGGATGGCGTAGACGTAGCCGTCCACGGTCTTCAAGGAGTTGGAGGCATCGCCGTCGCCCGACCGCCACAGGCCCGAGTCCCCGAGGACCTCGCGCATGTTGTCGAAGGTGAACCCTGTGGCAGGTGCGGTAGCTCCGCCCTGGGCGAGGACGTTGGGGTCGTCGAGGCCGTCCGGGAAGGACGCCAAGTCGACGCTCTCACCCAGACCAGTTCCCCGGCCGACGAGGCGGAGGCGGTACTGGAGCTGGACGCGCTCCGTCGTCTCAAATCCTACTGCCGGATCTTCCAGGTCGTCCTGGATGTTGGTGCCGCCGAACTCGACGTTGCCATACTTGTAGATGGTCGATGCAGAGGGCTTGTTCACCGTGGACGGGTTCGGGGCCACCTGAGCCAGCCAGACCTCCAGGAAGACGAAGTCGATTCGGCTGTCCGAGGTGGGGGGCGGGAAGAGGTTGACACGGTTGGAGGTGTCGCCGTCTCCCAAGGCAGTGCCCGTCACAGGGACGATCCATCCGTTGACGTTGGCCCACAGGGTGGCAGCATCCTCACTGGGGTCGACGTTCCCGACCTTCAGGAAGTTGCTCCATGCCGCGTTCGTCACGAAGTCGGAGTCCGCAGCGTAGGGGTCCAACATGAAGCCCGAGTGCATCACAGCGCGGATGGCTGTGGCAGTGCGCTCCAGGTCAACCTGAGCCATCAGGTTGAGTTCGGAGTCCAGGGGTGGCTTGTTCGCCTGCCAGACGACCACCTGAAACTGCCGCTGGATAGCCGAAAGGGTGCGACTCACCCCGTTACCGAAGTCCTCAGACATGAACGTCTCCGTCGGGTTCTCTGCGTGACCCTACCCCTCCGGAGTGTATAGACGGGCGACCGGGCAACAATCACTTCCGGGCCGCAGCAGCCCCCAGCTTCTCTTTAGCCGCTGCCTTCTGGACGTCTGTAGACCGTGGATCACGGAGAACAGACCGGTAGACCTCGCGACGGTTCTTGACCCAACGATGGCGGGCTTCCCCGGACAGACTCTTGGCGCTCACAGACTTCATGGTGTCGGAAGATCCTGGAAGAGGAGGGCGAAGGCGTTCAGGTAGAGCTTGGTGCCGCTGTCGTTGACGAAGGCGACACGGAGGTCGGTCCCCGCGGTCACCAGGTCGACCGGCTCCAGGTAGGAAGCCTCGTACCAGGATGCGCCGTCATCGACCGAGATGTAGACCCGGAAATCTGCCGGCTCCTGGTCGATCTTCTCCTGTTGGCGCTGGGCAGGGAGGTTGACCCCTGCTGTGAGCCCGTAGCCCTGGACGATGTCGTCGGTCGTAGAGACAGTAGCAATATCCCACCAAACCATCACGTTGTCCGCACCAGGGTTCCCGGCATTGAACGGAGTCAGGTCTTCGGTGTCGGTGATGATGCAGCCGTAGGATGGAGTGCTCGCGGAACCGTGGGAGGCGAGGACGGCCACCGAGTTCGGGGCGACACCTACCGGGGCAGGCCCAACACCGCGGCCGACCTGGCACCGAGGGACAGGTCCGGGATCGTTGGTGGGGGCGGTGCCCACTGCCACCGTTCCACTTGTAGGCTGGGGGGCAGCCCCGGACAGGTCCAGGGCGGCCACGTCCGTGCTGTCGAGGAAGTAGTTGTAGACCACGTGGTCGTACATCGGAAACCGGACCAGAAGCTCTGCGGCAGCGTCCGCAGCTACAGAAGCTGGTGTCGAGGACGATGTGACCGTGACTGCCACGCCCGGAGGCATCACCAGAAGGTACTGGCCGTTCACCGTCGTGCTCCCACCCACTTCTGGGTCGGAGGATGTGGTGACGATTGCGTCGGATGCGATGTTGGCTACAACTTGCATTAGTAATCCGAGTTGGTGGATTCAGTGGCCCCAACAACCAGCACGTAGTTGGTTACAGCAGAGGTCGTCCAGTCCGCACCAGCGCCATTGGAAATGTTCCCCTGACATTGGAAGGAGTTGGCTGTAAGTGTCCCAGTGGCCGTTGTGGTGACCTGGTTTGTGGTGTTACTTCGGGCAATGTTCCCGTGGACCGCAAATGCCTGGAAAGTGCAACCCGTTTGGAGGTTGAAGTTGAAGCCGTTATCGCAGTCCGTGCTGATGTTCCCCGACACCACCAACGAATTCCAGCCCACCCCATCCAACTGGAAGTTGAATCCAGATCCCGTGCTTAGTCCGTCACCGTCAACAGAGTTCCCTACCACCGTGACATTGGAGGAAGCGAGGGAAGCAGCACTGAAGTCGAACCAAATCCCATGAGAGTCAAAGGTCCTCACGCAGTTCCCCATCACCGTCATGCCTTGAACCCCCGTGCCCGCACTGAAAATCCAGATGCCCGGACCGGTCAGAATCCTGTTGATGGTGTTGTGGCTGATGTCCGCACCCTCCACAAGGGCAGTGCCGCCCATCCCGAAGAAGATCCCGCCGCCAGACCCCGCCACATCGATGGTGTCGATCTGATTGTGGGACACCTGGAAATCGCGGAGATGGTCTCCTCCGTCCGAGAGGTTGACAGAGATGCCTCCATTGAGGGGGGACTCAATGATGTTGTTGTTGACCTTGATGTTCCTCCAATCCGAGGCGATGCCCCCAAGAGGGGACTCGTGGATGAGGATGCCCGCCGCACTGCAATTGTGAATGACGTTTCTGCACACGCTTAGGTTCTGATCCCCCAAAGTGGGATCTCCAGCGAGTGCGGAAGAGCCTTCCCCCAAGCCCAAGTCGATGCAGCCAAACCCAGGGGCGGAGACCACCCCACAGTCCGTGAGGGTGTTGTCGTCTACCCGGGTATTGATCCAAGGGCGTGCGTACCGGAGGACGATGGCCGAGATGCCGAGCGTCACATCTGTCCCCACCGTGTGGAACGTGTTGCCAGTGATCGACACACCCTCCATCCGAAGGTTGACATCTGGGGAAGCACCCCCAGCACTCGCAACCGAACCGATGCAGGCAACGCCCCAATACGCCATGTCTTTGATGATGTTGTTCGAGATTTGGATGTTCTCCATGATCGGCCGGGTGCCGTTCCACGTCCCACCAGCGCCTACGAGCGTTGACCAGAGGAACCCGCTATCCGAATCCTCGAAGGTATTGTTCGAGACTTGAATCTGACTGAACCGAGTCCCATCCGGCGACCCTTTGGGGAAGGCGAAGATGGCTGCTGCCGCCCCCAGGACGTTGTTCGGGTTGGAACGGAGCTTACAGCCCTGGATAGAAATCGAGGAGTGGGGGAGATTGAACCCTGACGCAGCGATGTAGATCCCGATTCCGTAGTGGGGGCCCACTCCAACGGAGGCGTTGCTCTTGACGTTGCAGTCAGAGATGTCCACATTCGTGATCTTGCCGTTCCCCGAAGCCAGGGACGCGGTCATCAGAATGAAGATGCCCGACGCGGGGCTCTCGTCAATCTGGTTGTCCGACATGAGGACTTCGTCCAGATTGCAGTTGATCCCAAGAAGCCCAATGCCGTACGCCGACTGGGTGCCCGGGTCACCGGAATTCCAGCTGACCCTGTTCCCGAGGAACACCAACTTCTCAAAAGACGCAGAGCCCAAGCTCTCCGCTGCCCCGACCAGGATGCCGCCTCCCCGGGAAGAAGGCCCGGCAGCCCCCAGGGCGCCAGGGCGATTGATCGTATTCTCGTTGATGGAGAACGAGGACACCACGCCATCCAGAGTGATGACCATGATCCCCGTCTGACCAGGCCGGTCGATGAGATTACGGCAAACCTGGAACCTCCGCATGGAAGCGGCATCCCCTGCACCACCAGTGCCCCCAGCGAGGAGAGCACCACTGATGGCAATGCGAGCCCCTCCGGTGTTCTCGGCCAAGGTGATCGTGTTTCCCGCAGTCCCTACAGGGACCGCCGTAAGGGTCACGATGCCTCCCGCCCGCACTGCCGAGGCAATTGTCCCAAGAGCAGGGTTCAGTACAGTGTCGTTCACCGCATCCTGAAAGTTCTCGGCGGTAGTGGGGTCATTCGCTCCAATGGAGAACTCCCCCGCAGCGGCCACGCCTGCGACTCCAATGAGGGAGGTGCCTCCGATAGTGACCACGTCACCCACCGTAGCCCCACCGGGAGTGAAGAAATTGACTGTGGCAGTAGCCTGCTGGACAACCTCAACCCCACCCAAGGCAATACCAGTCGTACCGGCCTGTACGATTTGGTTGTCGCAGACTTGCCAGTCGTTGGTCAGCCCGTTCCCCGCCAACAGGACGATGCCGATCCCCTGTGAAAGATCAGTAGTGGTGACCCCCGCAGACTCAATGATGTTCCCGTTCACCTGGAAGTTCAGCATGTCGCCATTGGCGCCTGAAAACTGGATTCCTGTCAGGGTGGGCGTGTGGATATTGTTGCCGTTGAACTGGGCAGACTCCATAGTCCCCGCGAGGAGGATCCGAGTGAGAATCCCACTCCCGCCAGCCCCACGGATCACGTTTCCGTTGTAGGAAGCTGCCTCAACCCGGCCTGTGGAAGATCCCACCGAGGTCCGAATCCCAGCCCCTCCAGGATCTGTGATGGTGTTCGCGTTGACGGTGAGGCCATTGAGAGCCGCCAACCCTGCGCCGCCACCAAGGTAGAGGACGATGATGTCCACCCCGAAACCACCGACCTGAGAGATCTGGTTCTCACTGACATTGACTCCGAACATCTCGGAACCGTTGCCGTCGCCACCCACGTTGACGATAATGCCGTCGCCGTTGATGGCGTGGACAGCATTCCCGACGACGTTGACATTCTCCAGTGTCGAGCCAGATGCGGCTCCAGTATTGAGGGCGGCGATCGAGATCCCGACCGTCATCACCGGAGTGGTGACGTTGTCCATGATGGTGTTGCCCGTCACCGTGACATTCCGAAGAATCCCCACAGCTCCCGGGCCAACGTCCACCACACCCATGTTGACACCGATGCCTGCGACTCCAGCCCTGTTGACCGTGTTCCCGGTGATCGTGACGTTGTCGAGGGTGACGTTGTCCCCAAGACAGTCCACATTGATGCCTGCGACAGAAGGCCCCTCGCAGGTGTTCCCTGTGATCGAGAGCTTGTTCATCGCGCTCTCGACGTCGAGGTTCACGTAGATGGAGTTCGTTCCCCCTCGAAGAGTGTTGCTGCTAATGACACAGCCCTCCACTGTGTGAAGACCCCCGGAGAGAGAGTCCACCGCAACCAGAATCAAGGCGTCCATTACCGAGATCTGCTCGTCTACCGTGTTCCCTGTGATGTTGAGATGGCGGTAGATTGGCGACCCAACAGTGAAACTCTCCCGGATGGCGATGCCACGAGCGGTCGCAGTTCCTACCTTACGGACTCTGGTGACCTGGTTGCCTGTGATCGTGGCTCGGTCCGAAGCCCAGAGAAGGATGCCCTGGGAAGCGAGGTCGGTACCCGTAGGGAAGTAGCTCGAACCATCGGCGTTGAGGAGGCGACCGATGTTGCTGATCTGGTTGCCTGAGATCTCCAACTCGGTGGCGTAGATGGCCGCGATTCCGATAGAACCCTGGCCCTCGAAGGTGTCCGCTGCGGCGAAGGACCGCCCGATGTACTGAATGCGGTTCCCGTTGCAGGTGATGCGGTCGGCCGTAAGGGCCGTCGTCCCTTCGATGTAGATGCCCCGGATCGAGTTCATGATCCCGTTGCTTTCGATCTGGCAGTCCCGGATGCCTGACGTTCCCGGTGCCAGGCGGATCCCGTTCGCCGTAACGTTGGATGTGTCCCCGAGGGTGTTGTCGATCGTGTTTCCCGCGATCGCTCCGCTATGGACGAAGTCCTCGATGAGGATGGCGTCGCCCGCCATCTCCGCAACCGTGTTGTTCGAGATGGCGTAGTTCGTGACCCGGAGCCCGGCCGCGTCCGAACCGACGAGGTGGATCCCCGTCACAGTAGTCCCAGAACCATTGAGCACGTTGTCCGTGATCACGACTTCGGTGTAGCCGTTGACGTAGATTCCAGCAGTCGACACGTTTCCGACGAAGTTCCCCGAGATCTGGAGGGACTCGTTGGCCACATTCCCGGTAGCAGACCGGTTCACGGAGATCCCGTCGATGACCCCGAAGACCCGGTTCCCTTGAATCTGGGTGGTCCTGCAAGCAGAGGAGACCTCGATCCCCCGGTAGCCCTCAATGGACGAGTTGAACACCCGGATGCTGGTGGCGCCCGCGGAAAGAAAGACGCCTGCCCCTGTCAGGTCCGTCTCGTTATGGAAGCCCTCGATCACGCAGTTGTCGACGGTCCCCCCATCGGCCAGAGCCGAGAAGCCCACTCCGATAGGAATCTGTCCCGTAGAACCGGCCAGCCAGCGCCGGCTGTTCTCAATGCTGGAGTCCGCCACCTTGCTCCGAGCATCGGTGAAGAGGATCCCGCTCTCCCCGCCCCGGTCGTCGTCGACCGTAGAGAGAGTGATCTGGGTGTTGGTAACGAAGGTGAGTCCCCCATCGGAGCGGACTCCGAAGCGGGCGTCCTCGATTGCACAGTTGGTGATCTGGACGTTCACGGAGGCCGCATCCGTCAGGTGGATTCCCGTGAGAACATTCCGGATGTGGGTGTCACTGATCTTGAGGCGTGCCGCGTCCGTTCCCCGGACACCGAACCCGGCGAAGGTGTTGTCGTCCAGGAAGCCCTCGATGTGGCAGCCCGTCACAAGGCTGTCCTGCGACACATCGATGTCGATCCCGATAGGGGTGACCCCACTCCAGACGGTCCGGAGGTGGACCACCCGGCAGCCCTCGATGTTGGCCCGGTCCCCGAGGGCGAGGATGCCAGAGATCCCGGAGGTCGCATCCATGGTGATGGAGACGTTCCGGAGCGTGGCCCCTTCCCCCGCCGACCGAAGGGCGAGGACGCCCATGTTGACCAGGACACAGTCCGTGATCGTCCCGTTCTCACCCTGGTCGCGGATCCCGGTCGCAAAGTCCTCCAGGCGGCAGCCACGGACGATGGAGCGACCTTCGCCAGCTCCGGTGCCTGCGGTGCTGAGGTTGACTCCGACGAGAGCCCCAGTGGCGGCAGAGCCGATGAAGGTGCAGTCTTCGATCACGCAGTCCAAGGGACGAGCGATCTCGATGGCCGAGTAGCACTCGAACCGGGAGTCCTGGATGCGGTGGTACCCCGAGGTGGACGCAGCGCCCGTGATGGCGATCGCAGAAGCCCACCGGTCACCCGACGCTGCGAAAACGCAGTTCTCCACCACGAGCCCGTCAGGAGAACTGGCGCTGACGATGGCTCGGGATGCGGGATCGTTGCACTGGAACAGGAGGTTCTTGAACTGGGTCTGGTTCCGGGTGCCCAGGTTGAAGAGGTCCCCGCCACCCGTGCCGTCCACGAAGACGCCGGAGCCGTCACCCTCGAAGATGATGCCGTTCTGGGGGAGAGACACCGTCGAGGTGATGGTATGCGAGCCACGGACGAGGATCCGGCTCGTCTCCATGGCAGATCCGCCGTACTGCTCCAGGTACAAGAGAGCAGCTTCGAGGCTGACGAAGTTGGCCTCGCTCGTCTGGTTGAACGCAGTCCCCTCGCTCCGGATCGTGAGAGACGGCTTCCGGTCGAGGTTGAAGACGAACCAGCGGCCATCCCGGCCGCTGTTCACCACGCCTGCCAGGGTCGTGACCTCCCAGAGAAGGATGTCCTCGCTCGCCATGGTCGGAGCCGTAGGGCTCGTCACCAGGGTAGCGGTCGACACGTCGATGTAGACGAACTGGGTGGCGTTGTTGACCAGGGCCACCGAAGCACCCGAGAAGTCCTGGGCCGTCCCATTCAGGAGGACGCCCGTAGTGGTGTCGAGGGTGAGCGTGAGGCCCGAAGAGGTGTAGCCACCGCCCACGAGGAGGCCATTGAGCCTGCTAGCCGAAGCAGACGCCGCAAGCTCTGCCAGGGCCCCCTCGACTTCGTCCGAGGAGAAGTTATTGGCCACGTCCTCGATGGCGATCGACACTGCGAAGTGGGCACGGGAGGGATCGTGGATGTGAGCACGGAGGGGCTGCACATCACGGTCAGGGTGCCGAAGGGAGTTGTCCTCGACAGTGCCTTCAGGCACCCGGCCCTTGCCGACGAGGATGTCACCAGGGTTGACTGAACGAGGCATGTGCTACTCCGAAGCCAGTAGAAGGAGACCAGAGGTCCTGTACACCGCGGCACAGGTCTCGTTGTTCGTGTCCGTGAACCGGACCACGTTGTCCCCATCCAGGATGGCGAATCGACTTACGACAATGAGCAGGACCTCGCCCTTCCTGAAGTAGACGTTGTCCACGGAAGAACGAGCCAGGAAAGGGAAGAAGACCTTGTGGGCGGCCACCCCAGAGAGGGGCTGGGCCATCGCCGTCGGCCGGTAGGAAGAGGGGTCCGCGACCTTGTAGTGGGCCCGGAACTCGGTATCTACGTCCTTGTCCGAGAAGGAGAACTCCGTGTTCCCGTCCGCAGGGGACATCTGGTGGAGGCTCAAGAGCCCGGTGGCGGCATCGAAGTCGCCCACGGAGATCTGGGCCGTCGCCTGGAGGATCCACTCGGCAGGGAAGATGGCCGGGGAGAGGTCACCGTTGACCGCGATCTGGTCGAGTGGAGCAGCGTAGGGGAAACCGATCTCGGAGGAGCCCGAGCCCACAGTCCCTGTCCAAAGGTCCCGAGACATGACGATGGGCGTCACTGCCAGGGTCGCAGGGAGTGGGTAGGTGGAAGGAGCGCCCGCCTGAACACTGAGGGTCTGGGGGGCGTTGGACCGGTAGTAGACGGAGATCTGGTAGCCGACAGCCCCGTAGTTGGGGAGAGGGTCCTGGGCGAAGTACTCCACGTTCACCTGGGTCTGCGGACCTGAGAGCGGAGTCCCGCCCTGGAGGAGCAGCTTCCGTGAGGAGGAGCCGTATTCGGTCGCCGTGGTGTCCACCGACCGCGGCAAAGCCGAGTTGAGGTCGGTCACCGTCGCCACCGTCGTCCCAGACCCGTAGATGCGACGAGGGAGGACGATGCGGATGGCCGACTCACTGACCAGATTGTCCGTGATCGGGGTGCCCGAGCCAGCCCCAGAGCCGTCATTGCTGACGTACTCGATGGAGACCTCTCGTCGACCTTCACGGAAGGCAGGAGGCAAGATCTCCTCCCAGTCCGCGGGCCGCTGGGACACGTCGTTCTCGATGAGAGGGCCGTCCGGGTAGACGGCCGGGGCCGGGGTCACCTCGAAGTCCGGGGTGTCCGTGGTGCCTGCACCGATCGGGTAGGTGATCTCCAGCTCGATGAAGATGCGACGAGGGGAGGCTGTACCCGTAGGAGCGGACACCAGGTCGTAGGTAGCGCCCGGAAGGCCGCCGTTGGCCTGGAGGACGTTCTCGGCCAGGGTCAGCTGGATGTGGTCGGTGCCGATGCCGGTGATCTGGTCAAAAGCCACGTCATTGGGGATCGCCCCTCCGAAGTTGCCGTCGTCATGGATGACCATGCCGACATCCGTGACCGTGGTTCCGGGCGGCCACAGGTTGGCTACAGATCCGCCGCCAGACGGAACGCCGGAAGCCGAGCCATCGGACCAATCCCCGAGGCCCGTCGCGTCCAAGGAGGCCAGGTCGATGTTGATCACATCCCCTTGCTCCCAGGTCGGGTGGGCCGCAGTGACCTTCATGACGTATTTGCCCGGCTCGGTCCCAACATCATCGGTAGGGTAGATCGGGAAGACGCGCTTCTCCACCACGGGCCAGTCCGCGAACCGACGGCGGATGTGGTCGAAGTCGGCGATGGTGTCGCCCCGAGGGGTGTCACCACTGGCCGGAGAGACACCGCCCTTGGCGCCAGAACGACCAATCTCGTTGCAGACGAGGAAGAGGCTCGACACGTCCCCGGAGGACGACCCCAGGTTGTTCTTGTCGGAGGAGTCGATGGCCCAAGTCCCGAGAGACCCGTCGAGGAGCAGAGTCATCTGCCTCTCCAGCTCGGCCTTCAGGTCCACACCGCCCGGAGACACCTGGCGGCGAAGGTCGAGGACATCCTCCAGCAGGATCTGATCGAAGAACCGTCCGTCAGGGCGGTCCGACGTGTTCGCCGGGATGGCGCCGATGTTCGGGTTCGCGAAGCCGGGGTGCACCATGGGGAGGGCACCGTTGGTGTTCGTGATGGGGTCGAACCCCGCACCCGCGCCGCCGTTGTAGGCGTCGTTCCGACGGAAGACGAAGCAGAGAGGGATGGAGTAGACGTAGCCGTCCACAGTCCCTAGGGCCGTAGCCGCCGCCGAGGAACCGTCCCCTGCGATCCAGAGGCCGTTGTCGACCTCCCCGTAGGCCGTGGCATCCGAGGACCCTACGACCGTGCTGTTGTCGGCAGGGACGAAGCGGTAGCCCACAACCGGAGCGCCTTGGGCGCCCTGTGCCAACACCGAGGTGTTGGAGTACCCGTTCTGGGTCTTGAAGTTGACGGCCTCTGTCTGACCCGTCACCCGGAGCCGGTATTGGATCTGGACCCGCTTCGTCGTCTCGGTCCCCACGATGGGGTCCTCGATGTCGTCGGCCAGGTTGACCGCCGAGTCCGCGTCCACGTTGCCGTGACGGTAGATGGTCGCCTGCGTCGGCTTGTTGGCCGTGTCAGAGCCGCCGGAGAAGATGGTCGGACCTGCCACCCCGTTCACCAGGATCGCGCCCGCCACGCCCAGCGTCAGAGCCAGGGTGATGGCATTGCCTGCGACACCGGCAAAGGGGTCCGCGGCGCGAAGGTTGACTAGGGCCGGGTTGAGAGGATCGACCGTAGCCGTGCAGATGCCCGTGAAGCTGTTGGTGCCGAGGTTGATGGCTGCTGCGATGTTCGTCGCAGTCGCAGACTCGTTGGCCCCGATCGTGAACTCATCCGCAGCAGGCACACCCGCCGTGGCGGTGAGGTTCACGCCGTTGATGGTGATCAGGTCACCGGGCGTCACGCTCGCATTGGTGATGACCTCGGTGGTGGCCGTTGCCCGCGGAGAGGTCGAAACCACACTGCGCCAGACCTCCAGGAAGACGAAGTCAGTCCGCTTCACGTCGGGAGGAGCACCTCCGAAAACGGGGGCCGAGTCCAGGACGATGTTGTTCTGGCCGGCCGTGGACGTGTTCGTGTACTCGACGGTGACCGGGAACCCGGCGACGAGCGCAGTCCGCTTCCGCATCCGGAAGGTGTCGGCGACCGTTGAGAAGCTGAAGTCCGCCATCGGATTCGAGGGCGCTGGGCCTCGGAGCCACCCCGAGGGGATCTCATGGTTCTGAACGAGGTCTCTCAAGACCTTGTTCACTTCCTGAGAGAGGTTCAGCTCTGCATCGAGGACAGGCTTCCCGGACTGATATACCGCTTCGTCCCAGGAGTGTTCACCTGGAGGAAGGTATCGAGATACCGTGGAACCTGGGAAGTACTTGTCTCGGATAGCCATCTACTTCTCCGCCTCGCTTACGGTACCCGCCAAGCAGTCCCAGGTCATCGCTTCACCCTGCGACCCTTGGAGAGACGAGAATGAACAGGCGTCCTCGGGTCGGAGGCAGGAACCTTCGCAGTGCTGGGAGCCGATAGCCTCCCCACCGGGACACTGGGTGGTGTGGGAACCTGGTTGACTCTCCTCATCGGAGCGACTCCTCTCTTCTTTCGGCACGAGCACCCCAATCGGCCTCCACACTCTCCCCATGGATAGGCAGCCTACCGGGTGCACTAGGGGGGTTCGTGGACCCCCCTCCATACCGTAAGGGTTCACAGGAGGTCCTCATGGACGTGAAGACACTAGGTTGGGATGAGTTTGCTGCGCTCTACTGCGCAACCCAGGAGCAGACCCCCGAGGGTCTGGCCTCACTGCTGCGCTCCAACGCAAAGACCTTTCAGCCTGAAGGGTTCTTGATCGCCGAGTGCCAGGTGTTGGGGTCTCGCTGGCCTCCGCGCATCATTCTTCCCTACGGAGGAAGTGCGACCCTGCCCTCGCCGCCCGAGGGCTTCTTCAGCCCGCGTGGCCTCGCCTCGGATCAGAGTGTCGTCATCGCACTCCTGCCCATTGATGGCTTGGGGGCAGCATGACTACGACGAACGACCTGCTGGCGAAGGCCGTTGCTACAGCGGCATTGGCGCACCGAGAGCAGCTGTACGGAGGAAAGCTGTACGTGGCCCACTTGGCCGCGGTGGTCTTCAACCTGCACCGGCTCGGCTTCCTTCAGCTCCGCCTGGAGGAAGACCTGTTCAACGCCCTGGAGATCGCAGGGTGGCTACACGATGTCGTCGAGGACACCCCGATGACCCTCGAAAAGGTTCGCTCCGAGTTCGGCGATGATGTGGCCGAACTCGTAGGGGCGGTCACCACCGAGCCCGGCGCGAACCGCAAGGCTCGCAACGCTGCCACCTACCCGAAGATCGCCAAGCTCCCAGGGGCGGTCCTCCTGAAGCTGGCGGATCGCATCGCCAATGTCGAGGAGTCGTGGGCCACCAAGGACACCCGGCTGTTCATGTACCAGAGGGAGTACAGGGACTTCAGGAAAGCTCTCCGGGACCCGGGCTACGTGCCTGCCCAAGAGATGTGGAAGCACCTCGATGGGCTGCTTGGGTGGTGGGAAGCATGACCCTCCACACCACCTTTCACGGGACCCGTGAAGAACTCGACGCCTACTCCAAGAAGATGGGCGCCTTCGTCGTCACCGCAGGCGAGCAAAGCCCTGGAACCTGGGTCTGCCTCCTCGTCAGCAATCCCCCTCCTCCCCCAAGCGAGGAGGTTGCTCTGACCCTGGATCGAGGTAGCCAAGCCATCACCGCCCTTCTGCGGAGGAGAGGGGATGTCTGGTCTGTGGTTGAGGCCGTGGACGAAGAGGGAAACCCCGCTCTCCTCACCTTCATGGAACATGTCGTCCTACGCCAGCGCGCAGAACGAGGTGTGGACGAGACGGGAGAGGACCATGACTAGAACAGCCCAGAGGTGGACGGAGGAAGAGGACGCCCTCATCCGAAAGGCTGACGCAGCGGGAAGGAAAAGGGCGGAGATTCAACACCTGCTCCCAGGACGCACGGCCGTAGCTATCCAATGCCGTCTCACCACCCTCCGGCACCTGCGAGACCGGAAGTGCCTCGTGTGCGGATCCCGTCTCCCCAAGCCCTACGCCACGAGTAGGTGCATCGAGTGCATCGAGCAAAGGGTGGTGTACACCAAGGAAAGGAAGGAAGCCCTCTGCCGTGCTGCGGCCTGCACCATTTGCAAGAACCCGCTGGACGATGACAGCTCCCTGACCTTGTGCGTCTCCTGCCAGGAGAAGCGGGCGCAGTACAACCCCCCAAAGAAGAGTGGACCTAAGGCCCTCACGTTCCAGGGAATGGTCCGGTGGGCAGGGTCCCATTCCCGCTCTGCCTATACTGGACTCTTCCCTCGTGGGAGGAGAGTCGTGGACCTCTTCGGAGGGTCGGGGGCCTACACCCTACTGGCTGCGAAAGAAGGATTCCAGGTCGCGGCCTGGAATGATCTCCACTCAGGGCTCCACTCCTTCATCACCGCTGTGCAAGAGGAGAAGGACCTTGAGCTGTGGGAACACCTCAACAGGCTTGAGAGCCTGTCCCCCGAAAAACTCGCAGAAGAGTACCTCCAAGGGAGCAGCGACCCCGTGGAGTTAGGGGCGCTCACCTACATGGCAGCCCGTGCTTCCAGGTCCAACAGCCTGCGCTTGCTGGACCTGGAAAGAGCCGTACCACTGCCAAAGAGGGCGAACTTCATGCGGCGAATGCAAGAATCCCGGAAGGGGTTGAGCGGGGTCCGGCTCCTGAACCTCGACTACCTCGACGTCATCCGAGCTATGGACCGGCCGGACACCCTGTTCTTCTGTGACCCCCCCTACCCCAAGACCTACCGCTACGAGCACAACCTCACGGGGCGCCACGAGGAGCTGATCGATAGCTTGGCTGCACTCCGCGGGAAGTTCTTCTTGGTACTCAACTCTAACCGGGCCTCCGGGAAGCTGATGGCTCGCCTCCAGGCTGCACCTGGAGTCTCCCTCTACCGGCGAAACTTCAGGGTGGGGGGCTTTTTCATCCGGGAGCTGGTTGCGGTCAACTACCCCCTGAACTCCCCAGAAGAGAAGGATCTGATTCCCTTCTCTCCCAAGGACTTCGGGCTCTAGTCCTTGGAGAGGCGGGTGATGCGGCTCTGGGCCTCGGCCAGGTCCCGCTCCGCCTTCTCCAGGTCCTTCTTTCGCTGCTGCTCGGACATGTCCGTGGTGACCTCCTTCCAGGACTGCTCCACCCTCTTCCTGCCGCTGTCGTAGACCGCCTCAAAGCCGCCCGAGTCCGGACGGTAGCCTCCCCAGCGAGTGAAGCTGTAGCCGCTGTACCGCCCGTAGCCCTGGGACCACAGGGCAGACGCGAAGGCGATCTCCTCCCCCTCGGGATCGAGGACGCTGACCTTGGTGACCTCCGTGTCCCCGTTGAACATCAGAGGCTGCCCGTCGACGAGGTCTATCGGCACACGCTCCAGAGCCTCTTCGAGAGTGTCGACATCCTCGTTGTACTCCCAATACCTCGCACAGCAGCCGCATCGGTAGCCGTTCGAGTAGGTGATCTCGATTTGGTACGCCATCACAGCCTCCAGCCGTCGAAGTAGCCCGCGACCTCGGCACCCTTGTCGGGCTCGGGGCTGGTGGGGAACAGGGAATCGAATGCCTGACGCCCCTCGTCCGAGTAGGTCAGGAGGTTGGGGGTGGGTCGAAGGGCGTACCTACCTTCCTTCTCGGGGGCGCGGGACCCATTGGGGTTCCAGGACATCCCCGAGCTGAAGTGGTCCGCCCACGCCTGCCCGTAGCGGAAGGCATAGTCCTGCTGTTCCGGGGTCAAGGCGATGACCCAGTAGCGGCTGCTCTGGAGTTCAAAGCGGTCGACGTACCACAGCTGCTCCTTCCAGCGGATCAGCCCTGTCCCGGGACCGTCGTAGTGCCCGAAGGAGAAGAGGGTGGCGATCTCCTCCCTGTCGATCTCCTCGACAGGGATGTCGGGCCACGACCACGTGTCTTCGTAGTTCATGGCGCCCCCTCTGCCGCGTTGATCAGCGCAACGGTCTCTTCGTGGTGGGGTCCGGGTTCCTGGTTGAGGTAGTCCCGCTCTTCTGGGGAGCACGCCCACCAGGCTTCGTCCATGACTTCCAGGTGAGCTTCCTCCTCCTCGGAGTCTCGGCCCTCGTTCTTCCGGAGGATCTCCAACCTCTGGCGTTGGAGATCCCGCACCCGCTTCACGCCCTCCTGAATCAGCATCCTGCACCTCCTTCGGCAGCCAGGTGAGCCTGTCCCACACGCCACGCTTCACGGATGCCTTCCGGCGTCCGCGGGAACTCCGGCTCCGGCTTCTGGTTCCCCTTCCCTCGGACCCACAGCTCCAGCTTGACCGGGCCGTCGACGACACCCCACGTCAGCTGGGTGGTGTGGTTGTAGGACTTGTCCGGGTCGAAGGGACGACCGCGAACGGTGATGTAGAGCGGGTTGGGGTCCCCTTCGATGTGACGGGCGTTGTAGGACGGGATCATGAAGCCATTGAGGCCCTTGAGGTCGACACCCTCCCCCAGTGCTGCGTACAGGGCATCTTCCTGAAGGCACCGCTGACGCTCGGCCTTCCTCGCGGCCTCGGCCTCGGCGGCTTTCCTCTCCGCCTCTGCCTTCTTCTCGGACTTCCAGCGTTCGATGACGGTGAGGACGTTCCCCTCTCGGGTGAGAGTGATGCGCTCGCCTACCACGAACTCGAACTGTTCAGGGTCCTCATCGGGATCAGGATCCTCCTCGACCATCTTCTCGTAGGCTGCACGAAGCTCCCCAGGCTCCCCCTTCTTCTCGGCCGTGCTCATCTCCCGGTAGGCATCGGAATGACGCTCATCCATCTCCGACTCAGACTCTCCCGACACCCTGTGGACCTGATCGCCCTTCTCCCAGATGAACCTCCCCCCATCGATGGTCAACTTCGAGCCCCGGCTGTCGTCGAAAGAGGCCACGGAGTCCTCCTCTCCCTCCTCCTTGACATTCAGGACAGGCCAACCGTTCATCAGGTCGGACACGTCATAGAGGCGACGCTCGTACGGACAAGCCCAGTAGCAGCCGACCACCAGGAGCGTCTTCCCGTCAGAGAGAAGCTCCGCCGTCGCCCAGCAGAAACCGAACCCCTCGAAGGCTTCGTCCGGGATCAGAGACCGCACCTCTCCCGTGTCGAGCTGGCAGAAGGTCTGCCCCTGGTAGTCCTCCCCACAGGCGAGGTAGTCATGGCCGTCGACATGGTCTTCGAGCCAGGTGAACCAGAAGGAGCTGTAGTTCCTCTTCACGTCGGCGACCTTCTCCCCGTCAGAGACACGGAAGACCTCCCCTCGGGAGTAGCTCCACGAACCCGGCTTCGTCCCGTAGGAGGTGACCTGGAGGCGGTAGCGGCCCGAAGGGCTCATGTTCTCGAAGGGGGTCTTCTCCGAGCGGTTCTCCTCGGTGAAGTAGTCGCCCACCCGCTCACGCTGAACGAGGTAGCGCTCCCCTACGGGGAGGGCCTTGAAGAGGCGGGTCGATTCCGCCCGCTGCTCGGCGGTCCAAGTGTCGTAGTCGCCCAGAGTCGCGGTCCAGGCGTTGTATTCTGTGGCGGTATTCATCACGCCACCTCCTTCGTGTAGCGAGCGTATTCGCTCTAGTCAGGGAGCTTCACAGCAGGGCAGTCCTGGGCGTCCAGGTAGGCCGTCGCCGCACCCTGCCACTCGGACCAACGGGCGAGATCCTCCCGACCCCCGAACCGCTTGACGAGCTTCCACACAGCGGACAGGTCCACCTGGGTGAGCGTCTTCTGCTCGATCTCCGAGTAGGCATGGCCGCGGAGGAAGCCGTAGGCGATGTTGTTGAGCCGAGCCGTCGACCGGACAATGCCGCGTCGATGTTCGTGGAGCCCTGCGTAGGTGCTGTACCAGGACGAAGGGGTTGCCCCCCGTCCGTCAGCCACCCTCTTCAGGGCGAGGCGGCCCGCCTCCAGAGCCTTCCGCTCTTCCTTGCGGATGATGCGGGCCTCGGCGGCGAGAGTCTTGATTTTGATTTTGAGATGAGTATTGCGTGACATTGGTTTCTCCTTGGTTGTGTCGTTGTTGTGGTTTCGCCTACAACAACCCAAGGGGGTCCGCGTGCTCTCTGGATCAGTCCCGGGCTACGGGATTATTGACACCTGGTGGTACATACGTGCTCCGTTCTGATGACTGTATACCCGATCAAGGTGAGAGGGAACCCCACACCTCATTTTTGATGCCCCTACCGGGGTTCGAACCCGGGCCTCCTGATGTATAACCACCGGCGCTCTAACCGCTGAGCTACAGGGACTTGCCTCCTCTTACCGGATCGGAAGGGCCCCAGACCCCCTAGAGCCAAAACTGCATCGAAGCGTCTTCGCTGGCGACCGTCTTCGGCACCCGAACACCGAGCCGATCCACGTCCACTTCGTAGGTCTGACCCGTCTCGGGCTGCACCATCCTCCGGTCGACTTTGAGGATCGTGGGCGAAAGGCGAACCCGCGTTCCGCTGATCCCCGTCTGGCCGATGGCGCCTCCGGTGGACCCGAGGACCGTGTCCAGGCGGTAGGTGCCGGTGTTGGGGCCTGCGGTGATGGTGAGGGTCGTGTCCAGGGGCATCGCCCCCCAATCCTGGGTCGTGTCCTCGACAACGTCGTCAGAGATCGCCGTCAGGGCGCCCGAGCCGCCCGAGGAGGTCGTGTAGGCCCTTGGGGTCGCATCCACCCCAGAGACGAGCGCCTGGGACGACTGGACGCGGTAGCGGCCCACATTTGGCCCGGAGGTGATCCGGAGGACTGCACCCTCCCGAACCGACGCGAAGGACAGATCGGGATCAGAGAAGAGAACACGACCTGCCAGGGTGTCTCCCGTCCCACTGATCTCCTTCGCCCCCATGCAGTACTTGCGGGTGTCGTCGTAGTAGTAGGTGTCCAGGTCGAGGACGAGAGCGATGTCCCCTGTAGGGCCAGTGTCCTCCGCAATGGTCCCGAAGGCGTCCTGGAAGAGGTAGCCGTAGGTATAGAGGATGTGCGCAGGCTTCAGGGCCTGGATCACCAGGGCAGCGTTCTGCTGGGTGAGGAACGGGTCAGCAGGGAACGCAGCCCCATCGGGACCTGCCACCAAGATGTCGATGATGAACTGGTCGTCGATCGTGTAGGCCCCGTTCGGGTCTCGCGGGGGCGTCTCCAGGTAGCGCTCGATGACCGTCGCGATGATGTCCGGGTCGAGAGCCTCCAGCCCACCTTCGATGGCCGACTTCGTGGCCCCCATCAGGAGGAGGGTCACCATCCGATGCAGGAAGGCTCTGTACTCCACGTCACCGTTGATCTGTGGGATCCCAGACGAGTCGGTCGCTCCTGGGAACACGTAGGTCCCGAGCATCTGCCAGAGGAAGTCCGTCCGGGTGAAGTCCCAGGAGGAGTCCTTCAAGATCTCGGTCGAGTTGATCTGGATGTCGGCCAGCTGCTCGGCCATCGCCTGGAACTGGAGGGAGTACCAGGGACCGTTCGTCGTTGCGACGTAGTTCGACGGCAGGACTCGCCTGAAGGCGGCCATGATGTCGTTGACCAGCAAGGACTTCTCGTCCTGGAAGTCCTGGCCCGTCGTCGGAGGGTTCGGGGCCGGATTCTGGGTCAGGGAGTAGGGAAGGTCGCTGACCTTCTTTGCGTCGTCGTCGTGCGCCATGCCCACTCCCCCTCGATAGGCTCTCTACCCTGCCAGCTCCCAGTAGGTCGGCACCGCACCCTTCGTCGGTACAGTGCCCCCATGCCCAAAGACGACCTCTACCTCATCCAGATGGCAGTGACGGGAGCATTCAAGGTCGGCCGGTCCAATGACGTGCCTCGCCGCCTTGGGGAACTACAGACCGGGTGCCCCTACCCCCTGAAGGTTCTCCTGGAAGCAAAGGGCCTCGCACACCTGGAGAAGGGGATCCACCGGACCTTGGTGTCCTTCAGGACGCGCTACGGCAAAGGGGAGTGGTTCCGGGAAGAGGGGATGGGCTGCATCCCGGACCTCATCTGGGACATGGTCCCTCCCGAGATCTTGGAAGATCCGGACTGGTGGAAGTCAGGCCGCTTCCGCCATGATCGAGCGGTGATAGTCGTTCAGGATCACCGCTCGTCGCCGCGCCTGCACGATCGTAAACGTCGTCAGAATGCCGCCAAGTACGGCCACGGCCACCAGGATGACAACAGCCAGCCCCCGCTTGTCGCCGCTGTCCGAGCTGCTACTGCCGCCGAAGTAGCTGCCCACCCCATCGAGGGCTCCAGGGACGTTGCGCAGTGCGCTGTACATGTTGGAGACCTGGGCGAAGGTGTTCCACCCGGTGATGGCGTAGTCCCCTGCCGTCCTCTGACGCCTGCGGGCGAACCCCCGCCAGGTCTGGACGGTGATGGCGAGCCCCGAGCCCAGGATGGGGAAGATGATCACCAGGTAGCCAAGGTCGGCGAACGCCTGGAGGGCCGCAGTGTCGAGAAGGTATCCTACGACCTCGACTCCTTCTTCGGCTTCCACGAACCAGCTGAGGGGCAGGACCGAGCCGAGTAGTCCGAGGACGACGAGGTAGCACCACGTGAACCCGGAGGCCGACATGATGGCCCCCATCCAGTTCATGAAGTAGGCAGCGCCGCCCTTTGCCTTGGCCGAGTCCCAGGTGGTTCCGACGGACCAAGCGTTGAACCAAGAGATTGCCAGGTTCACGAACCACAGAATCACGATCATAGGAGGGGCTCCCCGGTGTTGCACCCTCATATACGCGGGTGGCCGGTGCATATTGCTAAGCACCGTCCGACCTGCCGTCTACATGTCGAACTCGTCGAAGGCACATGAACCGCAGTACCCGTCCATCGCCCGATGGTGAGGAGCGTCCACGACCGGGCCTCCGCACCCTCTGCACCTGCCCCTGGACCGCGGAGAGTAGGTGGTCTTCCCTCCTCCAGATGAAGGGGACACCAGGGAGAGATCGACCCAAAACTCCTTCGACCCGTCGAGGAACTGGAGCTTCGCTCGGTCTCCGTACCGGGTGGGGCCGCTGTACTGGAGGCGGTAGGTCTTTCCCTTGTAGGAGACGGTGTCCCCCTTACGGAAGGCTGCCGTTCTCGGGAGGATCCCCTCATCCGCGAGGATTTGCCGCAAGCGGCTCTTTACGCTCTTCACGTGAACCTCAGTCTTTAATTGGAGTCTCAAACCGGTACCTACGTCAGTCAGGCACCACGCTCTGAAGTGCTCGAATAGCCTGCTTCATGTGGCCGACTGCACTCGACACCGCCTTCCCCCAAGGAGGGCTCTCACGCTGGATGGTCGGGAGGTGGCGTTCAAGCCTCTCCTGGTTTGCCAGCATTGCCTCCAAGGCCATGTCCACCGCAACCGCGTAGTGTGTGGCGGCCTTTGAGTGCGCGCCACCAAGACGAGGCTTGGCTTCTGGGTGGTCGAGAAGGTCCTGGATGATCTTACGAAGGTCCAGCTCCCCCCGGTTGTAGAACATCAGGAGGTCGCGCCAGGACCGAGCAGGCCAGTCGTAGATGATCTCCGAGCCATCTGTGAACTCCACTCGGATTTCCGGCTCGGAAGGGTCCTCGATCCCCACTCGGTATACGACTTTCCGATCGGTGGGCACCTTCCAGGGGGCGGCTGCCGTTCTCGGGAGGATCCCTTCCTCCGCGAGGATTTGCATCAGGCGGCTCTTTACACTCTTCATGTGAACCTCAGTCCCAGCCGGGCATCATGTAGACGTGGTAGTCGTAGGGGATGCTCTCGGCATCCAGGATCTTCTTGACCGCATCCAGGCCCTTGGCAGATGCGATCTCGTTCCGCATCAGTGCCAGCTTCCTCTTGAAGCGAGGGTGAACCTGGAACCAGTAGGTCATGTTCCCAGCGTTCCGCCACTTGTCCGAGGTCGAAGTCGAGTAGAACTGGATCGGCTTGGAGTTCATGTCCACGGTGATGTCGGAGCCCTTGATGTCGTCCACCTTGAGCATCGACGGCGTCGGGAGGCTCTTGTCGATCCCCTTCAGGTCACGATCATAGGGTCCGCGGATCGTGGCACCCTCCTCGGAGGCGGCGGCCAGCGTCTGGTCGAGCAACGCGTTCGCGGCACGAGCGTTCGGGGCCTTCTTCACCCGATCGAGGAACGTCGGGCCCCAGGCAATACGGCCGCCACGGGCATCGATCTCCACATTGCGGGTCTTGACGGACTTGCCCCGACGACCGATGTTCTCCAACGGCCAGTACAGGGTGACACTGTCCATACCGTGAGACCTGGAGGCGATCACGGCGAAGTCGGACCCCTCGAAGTCGAAGTCCTCTCCCCGGGCGGTCTTGACGAGACCCTCTTCAGCCAGAACTCGACGAAGGGTAGCAGTGCGGAACATAGGGAACTCCTCTTGAGGGCTGAGAGAGGATAGGCGCCCTACCGAAGGGATCGCAGCAGATCCAAGGCGACCTCGTAGTCCAGCTTCCCGTCCGCGAAAGACCGACTCACCTTGCATGCTTCCTTCCACGGGCTCACCGAGGGGTCCTTGCACCCCGCCCGAGCTGCCTCGTAGGCGGCGAGGAGGTCCGGGTAGTAGTGCCAGGGGAGGCGGGGCAGGAAGGAATCGTCCCTCACGTAGTGGCCTACCCCTTCCTCCCAGCCGGGACGAGAGGTCTGCTCCACCCAGTGAGCCCGAGCCTCAGCCTTCGTCATGAACTCGGAGGGGCCCTCGTACTCCTCGCAGTTGTGGGCGAGGCGCACTTCCATGCGACCGTCAGGGAGAGGGACGTAGAGCCACCCCGTGTCCTGAGCCTCGTCCTCGTGGACGGTGTTGACGAGGAAGAATCCCTTGAGAGGTGAGACGGTCATTGCGGGCATGAAGGTCCTCCGAGCTAGCGGGTCACCTTCTTTACGGTCGAGGGGAACTGGCGCGAACCCCTGGGGGGTTGGGCAAGCGGGGTTTAGGGTATGAGAGGCCAACCCCTAAAGGAGCGCCCAGTGCACGAGAAGAACCTTAATCACGAGAGGTGGCTCGTCGACAGGAGCGGCGGGTTCGAGGGGCCCGACCACCTAGTCGATTACGGAATGTCTACGGACTCTTCCCCGGTGTCTGTCTATTTCCGTGACTTGAAGACGCACCTCATTCGCCACGTTCGGGAGTACGATGGAGTTGTCGGATGCGTCGCATGGCTCACGGACCACGACATCCTCCTGGCCCTGTCGAAGGTGCGATGCGGGCTCCTGGTCCAGAAAGAGGATTTCCTTCGGCCCGATGCCGGGGGCTGGTCCAAGTACCGGCTCAAGGGGGACTACGCCAAACTTCAACGGGCATGGGAGAGGAGAGATCTTCCAAACCCGCTACCTCGGGCATCGATCTTTGGAGACACCCATTTCGATCCGATTCGGTGTGTCGGAATGCTTCGAACCAGTCAGTCCGAGCCCACCCCCGTTTTGCACCATAAGTTCCTTGTTTTCGGGGACGAGGTTCCCTGCTATGGGTCTGTTGTGAAGCCCCGTCCGGGCAGTGCGAACGAGCGAAGGGTTCTCGATAGGAGGGCCGAACTAGAAGCCGAACGCGTCAAAAGGGACGCGCTTCTGGACTTCAGCATCGGTGAAGAACTCGATTTCCCTCGTACTCAGGACTTGAGTTCAAACGATCCGGACTGGGTTATCGAGCAGTACCACTCTGGGAGCAGCTTCGCCCCTAAGGCCGTGTGGACTGGCTCTTTCAATTTCACCTCGAACGCTTCTCGCTCGCTTGAAAATGCGGTGTTCATCCGGGATCCTTCGGTTGCAACAGCCTACGCCAACGAGTTCGCGCAAGTGGCTATGCTGTCGGAGCCCCTGAACTGGTCCTCCAAGTGGGTTTGCCCAGCGTGGCGGATCGGCACCTAAGACGATGGGGCGGAAGCTCGCCTTATCCTAGGAACAGGGCCAACCTCTCCCGTACCTCCTCCAGATCTCGCTTGACCTCCGACTCCCAGAGCACCAGGCACTCGATCCCAACCTCCGCGTAGGCGTCGATCAACTCCTGCTCATGGGCGAAGGGCGTCTTCCCTGTGAACATCCGAGAGTGCCAGAAGTCGCCGAACGCCTCCACCACCTTCGCGACGTCCTTCTTCGGATGCTCGGGATCCGGACCTGGCACGATGAAGTCGGGGTTCTTGTGCTTCGCAAGCGTCGG
>Ga0114918_10000472_pt1 | contig 34701 bp, 40 predicted proteins | sample LantaG_FD_87015 | JGI IMG/M metagenome (GOLD analysis project Ga0114918, IMG submission 87015) | Deep subsurface microbial communities from Baltic Sea to uncover new lineages of life (NeLLi) - Landsort_02402 metaG | ecosystem: Environmental > Aquatic > Marine > Oceanic > Sediment | place...
CGTGCTGAAGGCTGCTGCGCGGGGCAGTAGGGAGAAAGAGAGAAGAGCTCTTTTCAAAAAAAAAAAAAAAAAACCCCACGAGCCTTTCCCCCCCTCCCCTTCTCTGCCCCAACCCAGGCGGGGGGGCGGGGGGGGGGGGGTTTCCTTCGATTGCGGGGGGTGTGAAAGGTGCTTGGGGGGGCAATAGGGAAAAAAAAGGGGGAGCTTTTTTAAAAAAAAAAAAAAAAAAACTCACGTATCTTTACTCCTCTCTCTCTTCTATACTCAATCACAGCGGCGGCGGCGGTGGCGGCAACCGCATGGGAGGCGGTAACGGCGGCGGCGGCGGCGGCGGCGCTGCGGCGGTGAGTTTTTTGGAGAGAACCGGTTTTTTTTTTTTTTGTTTTTGTTTCGGGTCCAGAAAAAACTTTTAAAAAAAAAAACTAACCTCTCGTTCTCTCGTTCTCTCTCAAAACACACACCTTCTCTGCAGGCCCGCCCCGCTGGCGGCGGCGGCGGTGGCGGCGGCGGCGGGGTGAGTGGAATGTTTGGAGGAGGGGGTGGCGGGGGAGGAAACGCGGGGGGCCAAGCGGCGCGACCGGCCCCGAGCGGCGGAGGAGGAAACGCGGGGGGCCAAGCGGCGCGACCGGCCCCGAGCGGCGGCGGCGGAGGCGGAGGAGGAAACGGAGGAGCCGGCGGGCTCTTCAACGGCGGACAGCAGCAGCAGCAGCAATCCCGCCCCGCCCCCAGCGGCGGAGGAGCGGGAGCTGCGCTCGGCGGCGCTGCTGGAGGCGCGGCGGGCGCCGTTGGGGGGCTCCTCAACGGCGGCGGCGGCGGCGACAAATCATCTCAGGCAAGCAAGAAAGGACCCTGTTTCCTTTTTTTATTTTTTCCCTCTTTCGTTTTTCTTTATGGAAAGGGCGAGCGCCTCTGCTCTGCCCTTTCTTTTTTATCCCTTGGGCTGCTACTGATGATGATGATGGAAGAAAGAGAGACGAGCTCCCTTGAGCTTGCCTCTCTTCCTCTGCCCTTTTTTTCGCGCGCCTCTTTTTCTGCTTGCCTTGGTGCCCTTGCTGCTGCTACTCCCCATTGCTGCAGCAGGAGCACGAAAAGAAGGCCTGCCGCCTCCCCTGCTGCTCGCTTTTTTTTTCTCTCTCTCTGTCTGTCTGATCGCAAGCAGTCCTTTTTTACGAGAAGCTGCTGCGTCCAAGAGAGAGAGAGAGAGCGGGCAGGAGGGCGCGCGGGCTTTCTTTCTTCCGGGCGTTTTCTTGCAAGCGCGCTCGCGCGACCCGACTTTCTTCCTCAAAAACTTTTTTGACTAACTCTCTCTTTTTTCTTCTTCTTCTTCTTCTTCAAAAACACCTTCTCTCTTCTTCTTACGCAGGGCAACCGCGACTGGGGCCAGGGCGGTGGTGGCAACCAGAACAACGGTGGCGGCCAGGTGAGGAAGAGAGAGAAAGAAGAAAAGAGGCTCTTGACGACGACGACGACGTCAACGAAGAATGAAAAAAAAGTCTCACAACTCTTCCTCTCTTTCTCCCCATCAAATTTTTCCATCACAACAGCGCGACTGGGGCCAGAACAAGGACAACAACAACGGCGGCCAGAACAAGGACTGGGGCCAGAACAAGGACCAGAACCAGAACAAGGACTGGGGCCAGAACAAGGACAACAACCAGGACAAGAAGGACTGGGGCCAGAACAAGGACAACAACAACAACAACGGCGACAAGTCCTGGCAGAAGGACTCGAACAACGGGGACAAGTCTTGGGGAGGCGGCGACAAGAACTCGAACAACAACAACGGCAACAAGTGGAATAACATCAAGGTCGAAGGTGAGGCGGAGCAGAAGCGCGGCGCGGGAGGGAGAGAAAAGCGTGGTGACACGGAAGAGGAAGAGGGGGAAAATTATAACGAAAAAAAAACTAACCTCTTCCTCCTCTCTTCTCTTTTCTTAACGCAGGCGACAAGAAGACGTTCGACTTTGACAACAAGAAGATCACGGTCAACAAGGATCTTCCGGACAACCAGATCATTGTCAACCGCAACGGCAGGGTGCCTGGCGGAGGCGACAGGGGCTACGGCTCGTGGAACCGGTGAGTTTTTTTAGTTTTCTTTTTTTCTCTTCGGAATTTTCGAGAAAACCTTGAAAACGACCAACTCACTTTTTTTTCTTCCCCTCTTTTTCCCTTCTATTTCCCCTCTTCTTTAAACCGATTCTAATCAAACAGCCCGCAATTCTACCGGTGAGTCGGATGTTGCGTCTTAAGCGGGGGGCTTTGTGGGTGAAGTGGTAGAGAACGACGAAGAGGCCGAGCAAAAAAAAAAAAAAAGTTTCGACGCTCCGCCTCACTTTCATCTTCTTCTTGCTCACTCCGCCTCTCTCTCTCTCTCCCCTCCCTCCCTTTACCCTTTTTACCCACTTTAAACGCGTTCCGCCAGCCCGACAAACTTCTGGACGGGGGGATGGACTGATCCCTTCGGTTGCCGCTGGACCAACGGGCTCTTGATCGCAAACATCGTCGTTAACTCGATCGCGATTGCAGGTTACTGGTCGGGCGGCTGCTGCGGCTGCGGCTACTTCAACTACTACGCTGGCAACGGTTACGGCGCGGGCGCGTGCGGGTGAGTGAATTGGACGTTAGACGCGGCGAGACAGGCAGAGGGCGCGGCTGAGGGCGCGGCCGGAAGTTTTTTGTTTTTTTTCGACAAACTTTTTCGTTCGTTCTTCTTCTTCTTTTCCGCTCACACCTGACCCCCCTCCTCCCTCCCCCTGCCCCTTTTCACTCATTTTTAATACCGGAAAAGCTACTGCACGTTCTGGAATGGTTACTCTTGCGTCGGCATGGACCAGTACCCCGGTGAGTCGAAAAGCAGGCGTCGCGGAGAGAGAAGAGAGAGAGAAAAAGAAAAAGGAAACAAAGTCGAAACGACACTCACCCTTTCTTCTCCTTCCCCACTCACCCTTCTTCTCCTTCTTCTTCTCTCTTAATTCTGATCGATTACAGGGTGGCAGAGCGGCGAATGCATCCAGACGACCTGCTCCGAGTGCATGTACTACGACCCATCGTACGGCTACTGCATCTACGCGCCGCAGTGCGGATCGTAGAGAGGAAAAAAAAAAAAGGGTCGTCGCGCGCAAAGGCGGGTTTTCCCTCTCTCTTCTCTTCCTTCTTCCCTAATTCGTGATTGCATTCTCCACATATGAGTTACAAAAAAACGTGCTTTATTTATGTTTGATCTTCCAACGCCCTTTCAGCGAATCGGGCAGCGCGCACGCGCGCGCCCGCGCACGCGCGCGGGGTGGGGAAACTTTTGCGTTTCCTCTCTCGCGCGCGCGATAGCGCGAGCGTCGCAGCGCGAGGCCCGACTTTCTGCTTCCCATCCCCCTCGTTCTCCGATTTTTTCCCGTTTTTGCGCGTGTTCTCTTTGCCTTCCCCCCTCCTCGCACCTCGAGCGCATGCGTCGCCGACTGTGTGTGTTGAGGGTCGGGGGAGAGAGGCGCGCCGGGATCTATTTCAAAAAGAAAAACCTACTACTAAGAAAGAAAAAAAAAGAAAAAAGGCACGCCACGCTGCGCTCTGTTTTCATGAGTCGTTTTTTTTTTACGAAATCTGATTTTTTAAAGGATCGAAACCGACGAAAGAGAGAGAGAGAGAGAGGTCTCGCGCGTCTTTTTTATTAAATTCGATGGAGAAGAGGAAGAGGAGGGAGAGAGCTTTGCGCTGCGGAAGAGGCGATTTCGAAGTGGAGGTCGAGAGAGAGGTCGAAAGAAAAAAAATCACTTGCTCATTTTTTCTTCTTCGCCTTTCAGTCTCTTTCCGCCCCCTTTGCCCTCTTCTCCGCCACTCCATCACCTCGCTCCAACCTCTGCTCCCCTTCCCTCTCCCACAGCTGCCTCTTTATCTCTCTCGCTCTCGCTCTCGTGCTCCTCCACTACAAAAAGTAAAAATGCCCGGCGAGTCCGCGCTCCCGTTTGTGCTCATCTCGGTCATGGTCGCTGGCATGGGCTCGCTCCAGCAGGGCGTGCACAAGCTCTTCAACGGCAAGCCGAAGCCCGTGGGCGTGGACGCGTTCGACCGCGCCGCCGCTGCGCGCGACAAGAGGATCAGGGAGTGCGCGGCGAAGGTGAGATTGGTCGATGAATGGAAGAAGAAGAAGAGCGGCGGCGGCAAGAAAGTCGATCGTTCCGTTTTTTCTTTTTTTTCTTTTTTTTTTCAGCCTCGACCTCGAGAAACCCCCTCTCACCTCCGCTCCTTCTTCCTCCTTCGAAACAAATCGCTCTTCCACAGCATTGAGAACACGCCTTCGTCGTCGTCATCGCCGAGAGCTGATCGCCCAAATTCGTAAATAGCGCGCGCGAGAGCGTGTCTGTGTAAACTCCTCCTCCTCAAAAAAAAACTCTCTCTCAACTATTTCGTCTCACTTTTTCGTCGTCTCTCTCGTTTTTCACATCGAAACAACCAACTTTCCGCCTCGTCTTTTTCTCCACTTCTCTCTACCTCTCTCGCTCTTCTCGTCCCCACAGACGACTTAAGAGACTCTCAGCTTGCTCTCAGAGAAGCGTCAGCAAGAAAGAAGCGAAGAAAGCCGTTCTCGGAAGCGACAAAAAGAAACAGCAGCGATGGCCGATTTGAGCGACCTCTTGACCGAAAAACTCAACCTCGACCCCGACGCTCGGGGTGGCACGAGCAGCAGCTCGAGCTCCAGCTCCACTTCCACTGCCGCGCCCCTGCCCCTCAAGCTCACCGACGTTCCCAACCGTCGGTGCTCGTGTCGATCTTGGAGGTGGCTGCGGAAAACACGGGACGCTGGGCTCGATTCACGATTCCCTTTGTCTGCAAGGCCTTCCGCGACCTCTACCGCTCGCGCGACGCTTCGCTGCTCCACAAGGTTATCCTCCTCGACTTTGCACATGAAGTCGCCGTAGCCAAGTGGGCGACCACTCGCCGTCCTCTTCGCCGCGAGCCTGTTTTCCGAACCTCAAGGGTCATCTCCTAGGCTCGCACGCACGCCGAGCCGGTGTTCTAGCTGCTCCTCAGCAACCGAAACGGCGCCTCTCTCGGCGACTTCAACGCAACAAACTTTGCTCAACTCGTCGCTTCGGTCGGACCTCACCTGACCTGGATCTGTATTGAGGAGGGCTTCCAAAAGCGCATGGGCCCCCCTTTCTGGGCGGCGCTGAGGGATGCTCGAAAGCTGAGCCATCTCCTCGTCGATAACATACCAAAAGGCCTTTCCGTGAGCGACGTCGAGCCCTTGGCCCAGCTCCGAGGCAGCCTCGAGCAGCTCAGCCTCTGTGGGCAATCTAGTGACTGCGGCAACCCTTCGGTCGGCCCGCGTCGCTTCCCGGAGTCTTTTCTGGGCTTTTCGAAGCTTGAGACCCTCGTGTTGAAGTTCCACTTCGGGATCAAGGCGATCCCGGTGGGGCTTTCGAATCTGAAAAAACTGCAAGTCCTCTCTGTCGGCGGCTGCGACCTTCGCTCGCTGCCCAAGGAGTTGGGCGCGCTCACGCAGCTAAAGGTGCTCGACGTTGGCTGGAACGAGGCTCTAGGCGCCTCGCCCGATGACGTGGCGTTACCTAAAGAGCTCAAGGGGATGAAGTCCCTGAGCAAGCTTTACTTCGCCAACTGCGGCCTCCGCCGCGTGCCGGCGTTTGTTCGCGAGTTGTGCTCGCTCAGGGAGATCTGGCTTCAAGACAAGTAGGATTTGCAGTTTGACGCCCCGCTGGACTATTTGATCGAGCGCTGCACTCGCCTGCGTATCGTGAAGATGAAGAAACAGCTCGGGACGTGGACTCGGCAGTCGCTGGCGCACCTCTGGGCCTTCAAGTTGAAACTCCGAGAGAAAAACCCGAGCGCCATCGTGGAGTTTTTGAGATAGTTTTTTTCCTCCCCCTCGTGCTTTTTTTTGTGTGCGTCTTTTTCACAGAGAAAGAAAAATAGAGAGCTTCGTGTGTGTTTGTTCTATAGTTCGCAAAAGAGCGAGAGCGCGGGTGCGCTGGGTGTGTAAAGAGAGAGAAGCAAGAAGAGAAGACAGAAAAGAGAAACTCTCTCAACATAAAACTTATTTTCTATTTACAACTCCTTCCTCTCTCTCTCTTTGTTCTTCAAGCGACGGGCCCCCCGCTCGCCACCACGGCCTCGAGCGCGGCCCGCCACACCTCGGGAGAAGAGCACGAGCTGGTGCTGTTGCTCCAGTTCCCGCTCGCGTCCCTCAATGCCTCCCCGTCCTCCCCGCCCTCGGCGCGCGCCTGCGCCGTGTGGAGCAGCGCTCGCCTCAGGGCCCTCGCCCCCGGCGGCAGTCGAAGCCCGCTGCAGTTGACGCTCTTCACCTTCATCTGCTCTTCTCCTTCGCCCGTCCTCGCCCTCCGTGGCAGCAGCGGCGCCGCGAGCCCTCGCCCCAGCGGCAGGGCCGGCAGAGCGAAGCGAGAGGAGTTCTCATCGCAGTTCTCGTCGTCGTCACTTTCGTCGTAATCGTCGTCAAAGGCCAGCAAGTAGTCTTCCGCGCCGCTCCCGAGCAGCGCCGCCGGCCTGGCGGCCTCGTCGGCCGGCAGCAGGGGCAGCGCCGGCGAGCGGGAGGCTGCGGCCGCCCTCCTGGCGCGGGAGGCAGGGGAGGAGGAAGAAATCGAAGGGCTTTTGCGTTGGCGGGACGGAAAGGGAGGAGGAGGAGCCTGCTGCTGCTGCTGCTGCTGCCGCTGTTCTTGCTGCTCCCGATGCTGCTGCTGCTGTGCCCGCAGCAGGCCAGAGGGCGGCGGGGCGGTCTCGACGAGGACGGCCCCGGCGTAGGCCGCCGCCGCGAGCGCGGCCCCAAAGTCGTTCCCGTCGTCGTCGTCGACGCCTCCAAAGCCAAAGCCAAGGCCGAGGCCCCAGCCGAAGTGCTGGTCCGCGCCCTTGCCAGCCGCGACGGCGTGCGCGCCCCCGCCGAGAGTGTGCAGCAGGAGCGCCGTCGTCGATGTCGAGGAGGAAGCAGGCGGATCAGTTGCAGTCGGAGCTGGAGGCTTCTTCGCGGCGGCGTTCGCCTTGTCGTCCTCTTGGTGGTGGAGCAGCAGCGTCGAGGAGGGAGCGGGAGGCTGTTGCTGCGGTTGCTGTTGCTGCGGTTGCTGTTGCTGCTTCTCGTTGGCCCCTGTTTTTTGTGCGCGCGTTTGTGAGGTTGAGGTGGTAGAAGAATGGAGAAAGAGAGCGTCGGTGAGCGGGAATCGAAGGGAAGAAAAAAAAGTCAACTCGAGTTCATTATGAAGCTCTTTTTTCCCTCCAACTCCTCTTACCGTCTCCCGCGCCCGACGACGATTTCTTCTTATCCGCCGTGCTCTCGGCCGAAGCCGAGGAAGACGACGCCGTCGAGCTCGAAGGGAAGCCCCCGTCCAGAGCGGCGGCCGGCCACGCGGAGGTCGCCGTTGTCGGGTCCTTCCCGCCCTCGGTCGGAGGAGGAGCCCGCGGCGCCGGAGCAGCAGCGTTGGCAGCAGCAGCCGGAACAGCAGCAGCTCCTCCTGCCCCGCGCCCCTTCCCCGCCTGCCCTCGCCTCCTCGCCCGTGTCGCGGCGGCGCCCCTCGCCGCCGCGCTCGCGGCCGCGAGCCTCGTCAGCTGCAGCTTGGCCGAGGAGGAAGGGTCGTCGTCTTTTCCTACCTCTTTTGATTTTCCGTCGGCGCTCTCCTGCTTCTTCTCCTCCTCCTCGTCGCTCTTCTCCTCCTCTCCCTCCCCTCTTTCCTCCCCTTCCTTGCAGACCTCCTCCACGACCCTGGCCACGAAAGGGTGGTCCAGCAGCTCCGCGGCGCTTGGCCTCGCCTCCGGGTCTTTCACCAGGCACCTCGTGACGAAGTCGACGAAGTCAGGGGACCATTTCGCAGGTTCAGACAGCCCGGGCGCCGGGTCGCGCGCGATCGCGAGAAGCACGCGCATGGGAGGCAGCGCCCACCTGGGAGGAGCCCTCTCCGCCGCCTCGATCGCGGAGATCCCCAGCGCCCACACGTCCACTTTGCCGTCGTGTGGGGAACCGGCCACGACCTCGGGCGCCATCCAGTGAGGGGTGCCGACAAAAGTTTGCCGCTTGTTGCGGTGGGGGTCGAAGGAGGCGGAGGAGAAGGAGGCGGAGGTCGAGACCGAAGACGTGTCGCCGAGCTCGCCTGATTGAGATTGGTTTGAGGTTTTTTCAGCGGGTATTATTGAGAGAGAGAAGGGCGCATGGAGTGTGAATTTGAGTGTGTTAGGGAGAGAGATGGTGGTTTCTTTGAGTCGCGAGAGAGGAAGAAAGAAAGAAAAAAGCAAAAAGTTTTCTTTCTTCAACCTCGATCTCTTTCTTCCAATCTCCTCCAACTTTCTCACCTGCGACCCCGAAGTCCGCCACCTTCACGTCCCCTCCGGCCGTCAGCAGTAAATTGCCGCACTTGATGTCCCTGTGCGCTTTGCCGCTCGCGTGGATGTGCGCGATCCCGGCCAGAGCGCCGCCGACGACGCGGGCGATCGCGGCCTCGGTCAGCCCGCCCGCGGGCCCGACGTCGCTCGCCGAGATCAGAGTTTTCGGAAGTTGCTGTTGCGTGCTGTTGTTCTTCCCAGCGCCGCCGCTGCTGCTCTTCCCCTTCGCTCCCATCCTCATCCCCCCTTTCTTCCCCATCAGAGCCAGCGCGTCGGCCACGGAACCTCCGTCGCAGAGCTCCATCACCAGCCACAGGTCCCCGCGCAGCGACCGCCGCGACCTCCAGGCGCCCACGACGCCGACGACGCAGCCGTGCGAGGCCGCGCCGCGCAGGGCCGAGGCCTCTGCGTCGGCGGCGGAGCGAGGAATTTGGGGGCGCTGGTTGTTGTTGTTGTTGGAAGAGGGCTTTGGAGGCTTGGCTGCCGCTGCGGCAGCCGCAGCGGCCGCCGCTTTCTTCTCCTTCTTCCGCGCCTCTTTTTCTCTTTTGCGCGCTTCTTTTTCCCTGGCGCGCTCGGCGCGGCGCTTGGCCCTGCCCTGCTTCTCCCTCGCCGCGGCGGCGACGGCGGCGACCTTCTTGCCCAGGAGGTTGAGGGCGCCGCCCACGACGCTGGTGCGGCGGGTGTCTTCGTCGTCGGAGAGGTCTTCGTGTTCCCCTTCGGAAAGACAATCGTCGTCGTCTTCTTCGTCGTCGTCTTCTTCTTCAGACTCCTCCTCCTCCTCCTCAGAGTCCGAATCGGAGTCGTCGTCGTCGTCGTCTTCCTCATCGCCGTATCCAAAGCCGCCGCCTCCTCCGTTGTTCAACACTCCTCCGCTGCCACCAAAGCTGTCGCTGACGTTCACGCCAAACTTGCCAGGAATGATCTTCACGGCGACGAGCCCGCCCGTCGCGGCGTCACGCGCGGCGAAAACCACTCCGTAAGAGCCCCTCCCGACCTCTTCGAGCAGCTCGAAGCGGTCCTCCGGGTCGTCGTCGTCGATCACCGTGGCTGCACGGGCGGTGGAGGCCGGGGGCCAGGCGGAATTTGAGGAAGAGGAAGAAGGCGGAGACAGAGGAGGAGGGAGCTTCTGCTGCTGTTGCCTGCGGCGGGAGGGGGACGGCAGGCCCGCGACAGGGGGCGAGCGGGGCAGCGGCGTCGCCCGGGGCCAGTTGCCGTTGTTGTTGTTCTGAGGCTGCACCGCCGCCGAAGACGGAGGGCCCCCTCCAGATTCCGAGGCAGAGGGCAGGGAGAGCGGCGGGGGTCGAGGAGGTGGAGGAACAACGGAAGCAGCGGCGGCGGAAGGAGGCCGGGCGAGCGGCGACGATGCTCGTTCGCCCGTCGGCTCTCCGGAGCCGTCGGCCATCTTTTGTGTTTGATTCCTATCTCACGGAGTTCTGCTCGACGTCGAGTCCTGCTGCCGACAGAAAAGAGTGTGTGCTGCGGTGCTGCCTCAGGAGAGAGCGACGGAACGCGAAGGAGAAGGAGGTGCCGAGAAGAACGGTTTCAGCGACGATGACGAAAAAGAAGAAGAAGAATTTAGCTCCTTCTCTCCCTTCTGTGGCGTCGCTTTGATGCTTGTCGCACGTCGATCAGCAGCTCCCCAATGTCGCTCTCTCTCGCTGGTGGCTCAAAGAGCGAGCCTTGAGAGGCGTAGAAAGAGAGAGAAAGAGAGACGCAAGCAGCAACGGAATGCGAAAACCGAAAAATAATGGTTTCGCCGCCGACGACGACGATGCCGCTGCGAAAAAAGGAGCCCCTTTTTTTCGGTGTTCTTTCGCTTACGCTCTTCCGTTCGGCCCAGCGACAGTCGCAGGCCCTGAACCAGAATCGATGCTAGGCCGTGGTGCAGGCGGGCGTGGAGAAAACGCCTCCGGAATGGGCGAAAAAGAGTGCGGAAGAAGGGGTGGAATGCGTCGATGGAAAAGTTTTTCTTCGAAGAAGAAAAACCCGACTCTTCCTTCTTTCCGCCTCTTTCTCTCTCTCGTTCTGGCCTTGGTCGCTGCTGATTCTCGTGCCTGTCGCTGCTGACGAGAGACCCTAAAAGGCTCTCGAGCGGCGAAGCAGACAACAAATGCGAAAGAAACAACGAAAAGAGAGAAACGAGAGAGGGGAAAAAAAAAGCAAGTATGAAGGGAAGATGAAGACGAAGAAGAAAGAAGAAATTGCTCTCATTTTCGCTCGTCAGCCTCTGCTTCCACTCTCCTCCTCTCGTTTTCCTCTTCTTCGCCTTTCGTGTCGAAGGTTTTGCGTCGTCGTTCCTGTCTCTCTTCTTGCTTCTTGTCTCCTATTCCCCTGCCCTTTTCGCCTGCCCTCCTTCCACTCGCAGAGCCGGCGACTCGAAGCAGTCGACCCGCTCTCTACCGCAACGCAATGGTCGCGTCGGCCTTCCAGAGGGCGCTTGCGCCGCTCCAGACGCCGTTTTCTTTCTCCACGGCATCTTCGTCTTCTTCTTCGGCGTCGTCGTCCTCCTCCTCCTCCTCCTCCTCCTCATTCATCCCTGCGCCCCGCCGCCCCCTCCCGAGGCGCTCCTCCCACGCGCCTGCGCGCGCGGCGCGCGCGAGCGCCGCCCCGGCGTCCTCGGCCGGGGAGAACGCGTCGGGAGGGCTCGGAGGCGCCGGCAGGAGGCCCGCCCCGGCGCGGGCGGTCGCCGAAGCGCCGCCGAGGCCTGCTGTCGCCAATGAGCGGCCCCCGTCCCTCGCGGTCACGCCGCCGGAGGACCCCCCGACCTACGTGGACGACGCCGGGCGCCGCATCGTCGCGAGTGAGTTGGTGTCGGGGGTTGGAGAGGAGACGGAACCAGGGAGAGAGAGGGAGAGGGAAAGAGAAAGAGAGGGAATTCGAAGGGGAAGAGAAAAAACCTCTCGAGCGAGCGAGAAAGAAGAAGGCAGCGAAGCGACGAGAGCCGGTCGCTTCTCTTCGACTTGGGGCTTTGCGTTGATTGGCCCCTCCGCGCCGCGCATTCGCCCTCCTCTCCGCCCCAGAGCGCCCTTCAGATCGAAACTCAAACGCCTCTGACATTTTTTCCTCGAAAAAACTCAAAACCGAAACTCTCTTTCTTCTTCACCAGTCGGCGACATCCACGGCGACTTGGGCAAAGCGATCGCGTCGCTCGAGCTCGCCGGCGTGCTCTCGCAGGACGAGCGCGCGCGGCCCGCGTGGTGCGGCGGGGACACCGTCGTGGTGCAGCTGGGAGACGTTCTCGACCGCGGAGACAACGAGATCGGTAAGGGAGGGTTTGGAAGGGGGAGAGAAGGAGGAAGAGGCGGGAAAGAGAGGGCAACTTTTTTCAAAGATTTTCCCTCTTGAAATCTTGGTCGAGAAACCTCCTCTCGATATTTTTCGCTCAAAAAACCCTCCACTAAAAAAAAACTCCAAACTTTAGGCGTCATCATGCTCCTCCGCGAGCTCGACGCGCAGGCCCGCGAGGAAGGAGGGGCCGTCTACATGCTCAACGGCAACCACGAGTCCCTCAACGTCTGCGGCGACTTCCGCTACGCGACCCCCGGAGGCTTCCGCGAGGCAGCGCTGGCCGCCGGGCTGAGAGGCGCAGCCTCTTCGGCGCTCGACGCGCAGCTCCGGGCGAGGCTCGCTCTCTACGCCCCCGGGGGCCCCATGGCTCTGGAGCTCGCGCTCAACCCGACGGTGCTGGTCGTGAGGCGCACGATGTTCGCGCACGGGGGGATCATGCCGTCGCACGTGGCGTACGGGCTCGAGAAGCTCAATGGTGAGGAAAACGTTTTTCGAGTTTTTTCGGTTTCGGGTTTTTTCGTTCGTCGTTCGAGGTTTTTCTTTTCTCTCTTCCTTCTTTCTTCTTCTTGCTTTTTGTTTTTTGCCGATCCCCCGGCCCTAAGCGAGCTCTGGGATTCGATGGGTGGCGTTCTCCTCCTGCTTTCTCTCGAGACGCGGATTGGAGAGAATCGAGCGAGAAGGAAAGAAAACTTCCAACAAAAAAACTCACTCTCTCTTTTTCTTTCTCTTTCTCTTTCATTCTCTTTTTTTTTTCAAACACCAACCAACCAACCAACCCAGCCGACGTCGCCGCCTGGATGCGAGGCGACCGCCGCGCGGACGGCTCCGCCGCCCCTCCTCCCTTCCTCGCCATGGGAGACGCCTCCTCGGTGATGTGGAACCGCTCTTATGGCAAAGAACGCTACTCCTCTCCCGCCGAGAGGCACGGCGCGTGCAGGCAGCTCAAGACCGCGCTCGACGCAGCGGGATGCGACAGGTTGGTTGTGGGCCACACGCCGCAGTTGGGGGGAGCCAACTGCGAGTGCGGGGGCACGGTGTGGAGGCTGGACGTCGGGATGTCGAGCGGCGTGCTCAACGCAAGGCCCGCGGTCTTGGAATTGCCCAGGGGCGGCGCCGACGAGCCGAGGGTGCTCGTCGTCGGAGGGCCCGCGTGCACTTTGCCTCCGCCGATCGTCAACAGGGACGGGAAGAGAGGGGGGAGCGCCAAGGACGCCGCCGCCGCTGGTGACGGGGACGCTGCTGGAACGGACGCCGCGCCGAGGCCAGGGGTGAGGGCCGGGAGGCGGGGGCTGGGCAACCTGGTGCGAGGCAGGACGCTGGCGCCGCCCTAGGAAGAAGAAGAAGAATTTCGCCTTTTTTTTCCTTCATATTTTTGATGAAGAAGGAAGAAAAATCGAAAACACGACGCCGCCTCTTCTTCCTCTCGGCGGGAATTCTTTTCGTCCTCCTCCCTCCCTTCCCCGTGACGCTTTTGTCACCCCTTCCGATTCGATTCGGATCTCGTTGATCAGTCCCCGAGCCACCTCCCGTTTTTCGTTTTCGTTGCCTTTTTTTTTTGAATTTGGGTGTGGAGAGAGAGAGAGAAAACCCTTTTTTTCTTCTCTTTCTTTTCTTCTTCTTTTTTGGGCGACCACTATTTTTTACAGTTGAGAGAGAGAGAGAGAGAGAGAGTTTGAGAGAGAGAGAGAAACGAGAGAGAGAGAAACGCGAGAGAGCGATGAGAGAGAGAGCACGAGAGAAAAGACAGCCGAGAAAAAAAAACATAAAAAAAAGCAGCAGCTAAAGAAAAAAAGAGAGAGAAAATGATGCCCCAACAAAAAACCTACCTACAATCATTCTTCCCATTCACTTTCCTTTGCACGTTGCGCGTCTGCGCGTCGTCGCCAAAAGGAAACACTTGTAAAACAAAAGAAAGAAAGAAAAATCGATGCTCTTGAAAAGGAAAAGAAAAGAAAAGGAAGCGAGAGAAAGAGGAGTTCTTCTCAACTCTCTCTCTTTCTTTCGTCTCTCACTCTCGCGCTTCTTTCCTTCTCTTTGCTCGTCTCTTCGCTCCATCTCTCTTTCCCTATGCTCGCCGTCTCGAGAGAAAGAGAAGAAGAGAATTCAAAGAGATAGAGGACAACAGAAGCGTCGCGCCGCTCTTCCTCGAAAGAGTTGTGGTTTTTTGTTTTGGGTCGCGCGAGAGAAAGTCAACCCTTATCCTTCAACCTCTTGTCTCTCTTTTTTCGTTGTTTTCTTCTTCTCTTTTCTTTTTTGAAGGCTGGCATCTTTTTTCTTTGTATCTGTCTCGAGGCTGCGGATTTACACACACAAATTCGACTCGTCGCTCATCGCTGTCGTCTCTCAAAAATGCGCACTGCGGGGTCACAAAAAGGCGGTCTCAGGGGGGTTGCCACCGCCGACTCTGTTGGCTGCAAAAATGTTTTTTTGGGAATTTTTTTGATCATCTCTCTCGCTGGCTCTTGGCTGTCTCTCTCTCGTTTTATGTGTGCGTGCGTGTTTTTATTGGTGTGTTGTCAGTTAAGCATAGGAAGGGGGCGTGTGTGGTTGGTTGGATGGTTTCGGTTTTGGGGCTGGCGTGGCGTTGTTTTGGTTTGTGAAAAGGCAAAAAGGGGGGAAAAAAGGAAAAAGGAAAAAGGGGGGCGCGCCGGAGGAGGTTTTGCGCGCGCGAAAGCAAAAGTTTTGCAGAAAAAATGCCCGTGCGCGCGCTGCTCCCTCGCAAGCAAGCAAACAAGCCGCAACTGCTCTTTCTCGTCGTTTTTTTGTTATATCTCTCAAACAAAAGTGTCAGGGGGGGGGCTGGAGCTCAAAAAGTGGGGAGGGGGGGGAACGCGAAGTTCGGATCAAAGTCTGAAACGCGAACGACTCCTTTTTTTTGAAACTTTTTTTTTCCCGATTTTTTTTCTTCTTAGTGATGGGACCGGGGGAAGACGAGGAAGGGGCGGAAAGAGTGCAAAATTGATTCAAGCAGAAGGGGAAAAGGGGTGCGATTCGTAAGGGGTAAAAGAGGGATCGCGCTGTGTTTTGATTCAAAACCCGACAAGCAAGCTCGCGTCACTTCCTCGAACTTTCCTTCTCCCGCTCCCGCTTTCGCCGCTCTCGTCGGCAGTCGCCGTCGCAGCAGCGGCAGCAGCAACGGCCGCGGCCTCGCGCAGCTGCTTCGACAGCGTCGCGACCATCGTCACGCGCGGGCGAGGCGGGGGAGAGACCGAGCAGCACGCGGAAGACGACGAGGGCGGCGTGTCCGGGGAGGGGGCGTCGGCGACGGCGGCAGAGCGGTGGTGGTGGTGTCTCGAGGAGCCGCTCCGGCGGCGCGAAGAGGAGGTCGAGGTCGACTTGTCGTCTTCGGCGGCAACGACGACGGGAGAGGCAGCGGTCGCGGTCGCGGCGCTGGGCCTCAGCCGCCTCTTCCAGTTCGCGATCGATCTCCGTAGGGAGCTGGAAGGCAGCGAGGAGGGCACGGAGGAAACAGCAGCAGCGCTGGCCTCTGCGGCCACTGCGAGAGCAGGAGCAACAGCGACGACGACCTCTTCCGCCGCCGCCGTCGCCTTCCTCGCTTCTTCTCTTTCTCCCTCGGCGGAGCGCGCGCGACGGGACCGCGCGGCCTCGGCGAGCTCGTCGTCAGAAGGCCACAGCTGCTGCTGGGGCGGCGGCGGAGAGGGCACCTGCGGCGGCGGGGGCGTGACGGCGGCGGCGGTAGGAGGAGCAACAGCAGTCGAGGTCGAAGAGGAAGATTCAAACAGCCTCGGCGTCGTCGAGCCGCTGTTGCAGGCCGACGCCGCCCTCGAGGCAGCCGCCGCCGCGGCCGCCTTGGCAGCACACACGTCGCTGAGCTGGCTGGTGAGGGCGACGGCGGCGCGCCTCGCGGCGAGGGCCGCAGGCGTGGGCTCGGCGCCCCCTCCTCCGGTGTTGCTGCCGTCGGCGTTGTTGCTGCCTCGGAGCGGCGCGGCGGCGGAAGCGGAAGCAGAAGCGGCGGAAGCGGGCGCCGCAGCGGCAGCAGCAGTCCCGGCCTCGGCCCTGTCCGTCGCCGCGGCCGCGGCCTCGGCGATGCTCGCGCGGCGCCTGCACCCGGCGGCGTCGGCGAACAGGAACGCGGGCACCCAGCCGCTGGAGGACCTCCTGCGCGGGGCAGCAGCGGCAGCGTCGGAAGAAGCAAGTTCGGAAGAAGCGTCGGCGGCGGCGACGGCGCCGGAAGCGGCAGGAGCAATGCTCCCGTTTCCGTTTCCGTTCAGGCTCACGACGTCCTCCGACTTCCGCGGCCTCCACTTGGTCGCCATCGCCCCTGATCTCCTCCAGGGCGGCAGAGCTTTCCCCCTGGCCGCGAACGACGCGGCCATCAGCCGGCACAGCGCGTCGGCCAGCGCGACGGCGCGCGCCTCGGAGCCGGCGAACGCCCGCGGGATCGATGCGAGCGCGGCGGCGTACGCCCTCGTCGGGCGCGCGATCTCAAACTGCTCGCGGAACTTGGGGTCCACGATCATGTGCCTTTGTTGCTGAGAAGCAGCAGCGGAAGCAGTAGCAGCAGAGGAGCCGGGGAGGAGCATCGCGGCGGAAGAGGTCCCCGGGGGGCGGCCCCTGGGGGGCTCGCTTGACGACGACGACAACGGCGGTGCGACGGCGACGCACAAAAAGGTGTGCCTCAGATTGCGCAGGCACTCGGAGCCCGACTTGGTGTTGTGGTTGTTGGCCTGTTGCTGCTGCGTGGTCTCGCCGGCGGTAGCAGCATTCGCGGCGTCAGGGGCATTCGCGGCGTTCGCGCCGGTGTTGCTGCTCTCCCTCGGCGAGTTCTTCGCCGACGACGCGGCCGAAGAGCTCGAGGCCATCGCCGCCCCCAGGCCGACGCGCACCCTCACCGAGTGGCCCAGCGCCCGCAGCACGCGAGCGAGGTCGTCGGGGTCTTCGGCGCACGAGGGGCACGACACCATCGCCGCGGCGACCTGCCTTCCCAGGTCGGCCTCTGCGGCGGTCCAGGGCTGCGCCAGGGGGCGGAGCAGCGCGAGCGCTGCGGCCGTCTCCGGGTCCTCCACGGCAGAGGTCGAGGTCGTCGTCGTCGTTTCTTTCGTCGTCGTCATCGTCATAGGAAGGGCAGGAGCAACGACAGCGGCGGCTTCCGCCTGGTGTTGTTGTTCACCCCCGGCTGCTGCCGCCTCGGGAACGGCCTCGAGGAGCTACTTGCACGAGAAGGAAGACGCCGCGTTCGTCGAGCTTTTCTCCTCCGAGGAGAAGTCCTCGAGGTCGACCTCGAAGAGCAGCGACGGGACCTTGGGCAGCTTGGATAACGACGACGAGCCGGCGAGCACCGCCGTCGAACCGGCCTTCGCCATTGCTGTCGCTGTCGCCTTGTCCTCGGAGTTCGAGGAGGAGGACACGAACGCCGGCGCCGCTGCCGTGGACGTCGTCGAAGAGGACGAGTTGGGCGAGAAGAGCGCCGAGAGGCGGTGGACCTGAGGGAAGGGAAGAGAGGATAAGAGAAGAGAGAGAGAGGATAGTTTTTTGAAAGTGACAGGTGAGTCTTCGGCGGAAATCGTCGCTGCTTTTATTCGGCGGGAGAAAATGCAGCGTCGCTGACTGCCGCGTCAGCGTTCCGCGCGGGACCTTCCATCCCTCGCGCGGTCCTTCGCCAATCGTCGACAGATTAAGGACGGAAAGTAGCGTCGCTCTCGCATTGGCACGAGGGTCGCAGGTGCCTGCTTGGTCCAGAAGCGGGGGGGGGCGGCGCGAAAAGTTCCAATGCCTCTTTGTTGTCGACGTCACCCTCTCACGAGACCTGCGGGCTCGTTGGTCATTGAGTCAAACCACGCTTCTGACCGCCCAAACCCCCTCGCTCCGACCCTCCACCCGCGTCTCACGCATGTAGAAGCGCAATTTGGTTGCTTGGTGTTGGGAAAGGGCGGTTGGAGGCGTGCGAGGGCCGGAAAGGAGACGGGGAGGAATCGGGTTTGAAAGAAAAAGAGGAGGGAAAACGCCTTCTTGTTCTTCTTCGACGCCGACGACGGTGACGGAGAAAGATAATTAGAGGCGCCGTCGGTCTGCCCGGCACGACGGGGACGATGTCGTATCCCGCTTTGCCGACGGCGTGACAGGGCCTTTTACTCACCTTCATGGAGCCTGGCTCAAAACCGAAAAGGTCAGTTCAGGTGCAGGGGAAAAGTAGAAAAAGGCGCCTGCGACCCTCAATGAGGCGGCGAAAGAGCAACGAGATTTTGAAAGCCAAGAAAAAAAAGAAAGTGAGGAAAAGAGCGGCAAACAAAAAAAAAGAGCCATTTTCTTCTTCGTCGTGGATATCTTCTTCTGTTCTTTTCCGATCTCTTCCCCTCTTCTCTTCTTCCTTCTCCTCCTCCTCCTCTCCATGGCGACCCCTATCTGGCGCGCCATCGGCGGCGCCCTGCAGGTCCCGATCGGCTTCGCCTCCCAGGCCATCGCGACCCTGACGCCCGCCCTGCGCCCTTCCCCGCTGCCGTGCTCGCTGCCGGCCAGGGCGCCGGCGCCCGCGGCGCCATCGACGCCGGAGCAGGTCGACGCGGTGCTGTCCGCGCTGGCCGAGCGGGCGCCCGTGTGGGCGTCGATGTCGTTCGCGGAGAGGGCGGCGCTGCTGCGCGCGAGCATCAAGACGGCGGTGAAGGTGAGGAGTGGAGAAAGAGAGAGAGAGAGAGAGTGATTGCCTTTTTTCCCCACCATCGAGCGACGACAGGCTGTTTTCGTCGATCTTTCAACCTCTTCTTCTCACCCTTTCACCACCACCATCAACAACGACAGGTCTCCAAGCCCGCGGCCCAGGCCGCCGTCGACGCCAAGGGCTCCTACGGCGTGGGCTCGGGAGAGGAGTGGATCGGGTGGATGCCTGTGATGTGGGCCCTGAGGCTGGTGAGATGTTTTTTTTTCAATTTTTTCAGTTTTTTTTTTTCAGTTTTCGTTTTTTTGTTCGACGCTTGCTTTTCCTTCCCCCCTTCCGTTCCGTCGTTTCTCCGTTCCAACCCACCCCTCAATTCCCATCTCCAACCAACAAAAAACAACAGTACGCCGATACCCTCGATGGCCTCGACCGCGACGGCTCCTACCCGCCTCTCTCCCTGCGCGAGCGGGAGATCCCGGCGGAAGAGGCGGCCGAGCTCTCCGCCGCCGGTGAACAGGGGGTTTCCTCTTCTTCCTCCTCGCAGCTCGTCGCGGACGTCTTCCCCTGCGACATCGAGGCCGCTCTCTTCGGCGGCGTGAGGGGCGAGGTGTGGCTGAGGCCGGGCAAGCCTGCGACGCAGGCGCGCGACCTCAAAGAGAAGAAGAAGAAGACGAAAAACAGAAAGAACGACGGCGACAACAACGACGACGAGACCAATGTCGCGCTTGTGCTCGGGGCGGGCAACCAGCTCCCTGCCGTGGTCCTCGACGTCCTGCACAAGCTCGTGGTCGAAGGGGACGTCGTCGCGCTCAAGATGAACCCGGTCAACGACTATCTGGGTCCCTTCATCTCCTCTGCGCTCGAGCCGTTAGTCACAGCGGGCTTCGTGGCTTTCTTGTACGGAGGCGGCAACGTGGGCGCCGCTGCCGCAGAGGACCCCAGGGTCTCGAGCGTCCACCTGACCGGGTCCGGGCGCACGTTCGACGCGCTGGTGTGGAAGGGCCAGGCCAAGAAGAAGGTCGGGGGAAAGAAGGAGGGCGACAAGGGAGCGGCGAAGAATGAAAACGACGACGACTCTTCTCCTGCTTGGGAGGAAACGCCGCTCGGCAAGCCCGTCACGGGAGAGCTGGGATGCGTCACACCCGTCATCGTGCTCCCGCCTGCCCCGGGCTCCTCTTTCTCCGAGGCGGACCTCGCCTACTGGGCGGACGAGCTCGTTGCCGGAATCGTCAACAACGCTGCGCACAACTGCCTGGCGTCGGAGCTGATCCTGACCGACGGGGAGTGGCCGCAGCGCGGCGAGTTCTTAGAGGCCCTGACGCGGAGGCTCGACGCCGAGCCGAGGAGGGTGGCGTACTACCCCGGGTCGGCCGACAGGATGCGCTCGTTCGTCGAGAGCTCGAGTTCTTCGAACTCTTCTTCGACCTCGACTCCTTCAAGCTCTAAAACGCTCGAGCTGGGCCAGCCCCAACCCGTTTCGGAGACGCCCAACGGCCCGGTCCTCCCCTGGACTCTAAGGACAGGAGTCGGCCCCGAAGAGGCAGCAACGCAGGAGGAAAACTGGTGCGGCGCAGTGCAGGAGGTGGCCTTCTCGGGATGCGGCGGCGACCCCGCAAAGTTCGCAGACGCCGCCGTCGCGTTCGCGAACAGCAAGTGCTCGGGGACGCTCTCTTGTGTTTTGGTCGCTCACCCTTCGGTGGACGCCGCCACCGTCGACGCGGCCATCGCCAGGCTCCGTTACGGCTCTGTCTGCGTCAACGTCTCCAACCTCCTGGGATTCTGCGTTCCCGCCCTCACCTGGGGGGCCTGGCTCCCAGGGGGAACCCCCGAAGAGATCGGCACGGGCAACGTCGCCGTCCACAACGCTTATTTGTTGGACCACGTCCAGAAATCGGTGCTGCGGGCCCCCTGGAGGTTCAGGCCGGCGCACCTTTGGTCGTCGGGGCACAGGAACCTGGAGGGCGCTTGCGAGGCGTCGTGCGACTTCTTCTCGGGGCCAGGGGTGGTGGGTTTGTTGAGGGTGGCGGCGGCGGCGCTGCGGGGGTGAAAGTTGTTGGGTTTTTTCTTTCTCTCTTTCTCTCTTTCTTTCTTTCTTTCTTCTTTTCTTTCTTTCTTTCTTCTTTTCTTTCTTTCTTTCTTTCTTTCTTTCTTTCTTTGGCCTTTTGGTTTCTCTTCGTTCTTCTTCTTTTCGTGTGTGAGATAGAGAGGGTGCTAGTTACGATTCTTTTTTATTTATTTTCTTCAAATCGGATGGAGGAAGCGGAGAGAGAGACAGAGAAGCGAAGAAGAAGAAGAAGAAGGGAGAGAGGTGAAGACGAAAGAAGAAGAAGAAGAGGGGCAAAAGAACCGAAAACGAAGACGAAAACGGAAAAAAAAAACCGCGGACGTCAACTCCCTCCCTCCCCGCTAGCCTCTCCCTCTCTCTCCCACTTCCTCTTCCTCTCTCTTTCTCTCTTTCCCGCAGGAGAAATAAAGAGAGGCACGACAGAGAACCCTCTTGGGCGTACTCGTCGAAACGCTGGGCCAAAAAGGGCTCCGAGAGCCTTCCGCTCCCCCTTTTCGTCGGAAGGACGAGGTCATCGACGACGTCGTCGAGGTCGTCGAGGGCGAGGTCGCAGAAAAAAATCTCGCACACTTTTTTTTCGCTTCGGCGTTTTGATTTTTCCTTTTTTTTCCTTCGCGTCCCTCCACCTCCCTTTCTTTTTTCTCTCTCCCGCCTCGCGCTCGAGAGAGAGACAGAAAGAGAGAGAGCGAGGCGCGAGGGTCGTTCGGGGAGAGAGAGAGCGGGTTTCCTGTGGAGCAGGAAGGGGAAGAGAGAAGAGAGAAGAAGCGAGAGCGCATTTTTTCAAATCAGCCGCCAGCACTTCCTCTCTCCTTCTCCTCTTCTCCGCTTCTCTACCTGGCCAAGCACTCTCTCTCGCCTCCTGGCCTCGCACAGAGCCGACTGCCGCCTCCTCCAACCCGCTTTGCACCTGATGGCGGGGTACGGGAGCAACGGCAGCACCGGCGCCGCGGGCGCATCGGGAGCATCAGCGGACAATGCCGCCGCCGCCGCTTGGCCTACGTCGAACGCCGGGGCGAATTCGTCCGCGTCCACGCCAGACCGCTCGTCGTTCCTGTTTGAAGGGCTCGACCGCTTCCTGCCTCAGCAGCAGCAGCAGCAGCAGCAGCAAGGTGGAGCAGCAGGGCAGCAGGGGCGCCCGCCTCCGCCTCCTCCGCGCAACAACAACGCCGTCAACGGGATGGGATTGGCGGCGGCGAGAGCTTCTTCGAACAACAACAGCAACAGCAACGACGCTGCCGGCGGCGGCGGTCCCGCGGCGTCTTACGAGGCCCTTCTCGCCGCCGCCGCCGCCGCGGCCAACAACAACAGCGGCGCCGGCCCGCGCAGCGGCGGCCCCGTGCGCCACCAGCAGAGCAACAGCAACAACAACAGCAATAGCTCGGCAACGGCCTCCTCCTCCTCCTCGGCCGCGGCGTCGTCGGCCTCGTCGGCGCTCGACAATTGGCTCGCGGCGGCCGCGGCTGCGGCTCTCGGCAACGGCGGCAACGGCGGACCTCCTCCCCCGCCCCCACCACCCCCGCCGCCAAAGCACAACGCCGCGGCGGCAGCGGCTGCCGCGGCCAACTTTGCCCAGCTCTTGCAGCAGCAGCAGCAGTTTCAGCAGCAGCAGCAAGCACAGCAGCAGCAGCAGCAGCACAACCACGGCGGGCCCCCACCTCCTCCCCCACCTCCACCTCCACCGCCTTACCACCACCACCAAAAGGGAGACGGCGGCGGCGCTTCCTCCGCCTCCAATGCCGCGGCGGCGGCTGCGGCCCGCGCCCGCGCCGGCCGCGCCGCGGCGCTCGTCGACGTCGGGCGGGCCCTCGCTCGCGCTGGCATCGGCGTCCGCGAGGCCGCGGCGAGGGGTCTGCTGCGGGGCGCGTCGCCGGCCGACGTCGCTCTCGTGGCAGAGGCCGCGGCGCAGGCCGCGAGGCAGCAGGGAGGAGGCGGAGGCGGAGGAGGCGGGAATGGAGGCATCGCCGCTGCTCCTGCGGGCAACCCGCAGATCAACGGGTTTGGGCAGCAGCAGCAGCAGATGCGTCCCCCTCCCCCGCCGCCGCCTCCTCCGCCTCCTCCGCGAGGCATGCAGCTCCTGACGGCGCATGGAGGCGGCGGCGGCGGCGGCTTCCAGCAGCAGCAGGCCGCGCAGCTCCAGCAGCAGAGGCTCCAGCAGCTGCTGATGCAGGCGCAGCAAGCGCAGCAGCAACAGCAAGCGCAGCAAGTCCAGCAAGCTCAGAACCTCTTCCACCAGCAGCAGCAGCAGCAGCAGCAGCAGCCGATGTTCCAGAACCAGCACGGCAACCAGCACCAGAACCAGCACCAGCACCCCGTCGCCCGCCCGGCCGTCGCCGCGGAGCTCGCCCGCCTGCAGGTCGCCGCGGCCGCTCGCGGCGCCGAGCTCGCCGCCGCGCGCCGGGAGCTGCTCCGGCAGGCCGCCGCCGCTAGGGCGCTCCCCCCGGACCAGGCCGGAGCGGCGCACCGCTGGCTGATGCAGCGCGCCGTGGCCCTGGACGCCGAGCAGGCATCGGCGGACGCCGCCGCGGCGAGGCTGCAGCAGGCCGCGGCGGTGCTCGGGCTGGCTGGGATGGGCGGCGCTGAATCTTCGGGACCGAAAAACAACGGCAACAACAACAACGGCAACTCCAACAACCCGAGCTCCGCCTCGGCCTCCGCCGCTGCCGCCGCGGCCCGCGCCAGGGCCGCCATCGGAGGAGGGCAGCAGCAGCGCCTGACCCCGCAACAGCAGCAGCAGCTCCTGCTCTTCCAGCAGCAGCACATTCTGCTCCAGCAGCAGCAGCGCGCGGCGCAGGCGCAGCAGCAGCAGCAGCACGCGCTGGCGGCGCAGCAGCGGCTCGCGGCCGTCGCGACGGCGCAGCAGCAATTCCAGGCGGCGCAGGCCGCGGCCGCCGCTGCCGCCGCCGCGCAGGCGCAGCAGTCGCACGGTCAGCAGCAGCAGCATCAGGCGAGAGCTCAAGCTCAAGCTCAACAGCAGCAGCAGCAACAACAGCAAGCGGCGGCCGCCGCCGCCGCCGCCGCCGCCGCTGCTGCTTCCGCCGCGGCTTCCGCCTGGCAGCAGGCGCCCTCTTCTGCAGCCGCCGCTGCTGCTCGAGGGGCCGCGGTGTCGGGCGCCGCTCCCGTAGCGAAGCAAGAGAAGAAGAGGCACGAGCAGCAGCAGCAGCAAGAAAAGGCGAAGAAGGAGGAAGAGGCTGCCGCTGTCGCCGAGGTTGAGCGAGAGTTTGATTCGAACCCTTTCTCTGCTGCTCCCGCTCCTGCTCCTGTTCCCCCTCCTGCTCAGACGGCCTCCCTCGCGGCGCTCTTCAACGGTTCGTTCGACTGGGGACCCATCTTCGCGCAGCAGGGCGGCTCGGCCAACGCCACGGTCGAGGCGCTGCTTGCCGGTGCCGACGGAGAAGGCGGCAGCTTGACGAATCCCGGCGGATGCGCTGCCACGACCGCCGGCTCGGCGTCGCCGCTCTCTTCCGCCGGCGCGCTCTCCCCGCGCCTCGTCTCCTCTTCCTCGACCGGGGCAGGAGCCGGGACCGGGGGCTTCCTGTCCTCGTCGTCGTCGCAGCACCTCGCGGCGCCGCCGATGATGGACGCCGCGATCGCTTCGCTGTGGGCGTCGGTGCCCGTCGCAGCGGGAACGGTCTCTTCGCCCCATGGGTCCGACAAGGGCAGCGGCGACGGCGGTAATGGCGGCAACGACACGCCGCCGCCGCCTTCCGCCGAGCCCTCCGCGGCCCTGCGCCAGGCCACGGCGCCCTCGTCCGCCTCGGCGAGCCCCACACCCACGCCCCGCGAGACGGCGGAGGCCGGGCTCGCGAGCTTGCTCGGAGGCGGAAACGGTGGCGGCAGCGGAAGCGGCAGAAACGGCAGCGGCAACGGGAGCGCCGGCGACGCCACCGGCTTTGACGCTTCGGCCTTTGACGCCTCCCGCTTCGACTTTTTCGGCGAGGCCCTCTCTTCTTCTGCTGCCGCTTCTGCTTCTGTTGTTGCTCCGATCGCGACGCCGGCGCTGTCTGCGCTCACGGCCGCCCTTGGCAAGACCGCGGCGGCCGACTCCTCGTCGGAGGGCAACGGCGGTCTCGAGGACGACTTTGGCGGCGAAATCGGCGAAAACGACGGCGACCTCGACGACGGGGAGGCCGCGCTCGCAGCCGCCCTGGCCGCCGGGATCGACCTCCTCGACGACGAGCCGACGCCCGAGACGCCCCGCGGCGGAGAAGAAGAGGAGGAAGAGGAGGAGAAAGACGACGACGACGACGACGACGACGACGACGACGACGAGGAGAACGAGGAGTCTGAACCTCTCTCCCCCTCCTCCTCCTCTTCTCCCGCGGCCAAGAAGAATCAGAACGCCGCTGCGACCAAGAAGGCAAACAGCAACACCACCAACTCCAAGTCTCCTGCTGCTGCAAAGAACAACAACCAGAACAACAAAAAAAGGGGCGGCAAGAACAAGAAGGGCGCAGCTGCCGTTGCCGTCGCCGCCGGCGACGACGACGAAGCCGAGCCCGAGTGGGCTTAGAGAAAAGAAGAATCACTTCTTTTTTTCTTTCTTTCTTTCTCTCTTCCAGTGCTTTCTTTCCGCCACTTGCCTCAACTTACCAAATCCGTATTATTTCTCCCCTCCCTCACCCTCGCCTTCATTTGCGATTTGACCCCCCTCCATCCCTATTTCTCCGAAAACACAACACGGCATCTACTTAAAAATTTTCTCACCATCCTCTATAGTTCTTTTTCCCCCTTCCACCACGGCTTTTAGATTTTCCACAACTCTTCCATTTTTCATCTCTTTTTTTTTGCTTTTTTAACCACCTCAAACAAAACAAACCCCCTCCACCCCTCCTCCTCCTCCTCACCACTCCTTAAAAAAGAAACGAAGTCTAAAAAAAGGGTGGAACGAGCGAGCGAGGAGGGGGGAGGGGACGGAACGGCGGGAAACACCTACATTAACTTTCGCAGAAAAAAAGAGAAAAAAAACAGAAAAAAACTCACCTTGATCTTTTCTTCTTCTTTTTTTATTTTTGAAAAAGATCAACTTCCGGGAGGCAACAGCAGCAGCAGCAGCACGCGGGGCACACGCACGCGCGCGCTCGCGCACGCACACGCAACAAAAAGAAAACTTAAACTCGATCTCAGGGGGGTGGCGGTGTGGTGGCGAGGAGGAGGAGAGTCGGGGGGAGGGAGTTTTGGGTTTCCGAACCCAAAGAAAAGAAAAAAAGGAGCAGCAGCAGCAGCAGCAGTCAGCAGCGGCGGCGGCAGCGGATGCAGCGTGCGCGTGTGGAAAGAAAAAGAAAAGAAAACTCAAAACCCCACACGCCCACGCGCCGCGCTTGCTCTCTCTCTCTCTCTCCTTTTTTTTCCCTCTCCCTCCCTCTCTCTCTCCCTCCTCCTCTCTTTACCCCCCTCTGAATCGGCCAGGGAAACTAAAAGAAAAAACTTCTTTTTGGGCGCGTTGCTCTTCTTTTTTGCCTCCGTTCTCAACATAACAACAGCAACAACAAAAAATTAAAAAAAGACAAAAAAAAAACCTTCTTCCTTTGCCCTTAAAAAAACATCCCTCAAAACGCGCTTTCTTTTGCTTTTGGCTTCCGCCAGCGCTAGAGCGCCACCCCTTTCTAAGCACAAACACACACACACAACTCCCCCTAGTTTTCCCCCTCCCAAAATTCAAAAACAACTACCAAATCTTTTTGAAAAAGAACGTTTTTTGCTTTTGTAGAACGAGGGAGAATTTTTCTTTCCGATTAACAAAAAAAAAAGAAAAAAGGCAGTCTCTCTTTTCTCTCTTTTCTCTTTCCGTTTCTCTCTCTCCCTCTCTTTCTACCCGTGCGCCCTGGGAGCAGGAGGACCCTTCTCCCCTCGCAGCATCGTGATCTCGCCCAGGTTCTTCGCTGAAGAAGGAGAAGGGGGCGAGACTCCTTTCCTGCTGCTGCCGATCGAGAGCGGCCTGCCCGCGACAAGGTCGTCGGCGTCGGCGTCGAGCTCCCCCGGGGGAAGCCTCCCGACAGCTGCTCCCTTGGGCGTCCCGTCCGCTGCCAGGAACACGAAGTGGGGCACGCCGCGGACGCCGTACTCGGCCACCTCGGGCGCCCAGCGGGCGTTGTCGGCGTTGAGGAGGACGAAGTTGAGAGAGGAGGGAGAAGAGGAAGAGGGGGTCGAGGTCGAGGTCCAAGAGGTCGAGGCGTCGTTTCCGCTGCCGCTTGCGCTTGCGCCGCTGTACCTCTTCGCGACGGCGGCCGAGTCCGGGGCCAGCGCCTTGCAGACGTCGCAGTAGTCCGCGTAGAACTCGATGATGGTCGGTTTGCCTGAAGAGAGCGCGGCGTCGAGGGGGACGGAGAGGGCCGCGACGTCGGCCAGGGTGACGCCTCCTGAAATGTTTTTTTTTAGTTTTTTTTTTTGAGATCGACGAAAATTGTCATTCGATCTGTTTTTTTTCCGAATTCGAACCGAAGCACTCGCTCTCCGCGCTTGCTCACCTGTCGACAGCCTCGTGACGGCAAAGAGGACGACTCCCAGCGTGGCGGCCGCGGCGGCGAGGGCGGCGCCCGGCGGGGAAGAGGAGGAGGAGGAGGAGGAGGAGGAGGAGGAGGAGGACGAAGATGGAATGGCAGTTGACGACGGTGACGATGATGACGATGATGATTCGATCGATGATCCGACGCTGCTGCTGCTCGTCTTCTCGTCTGATGACGCCGACACTCGCACAGGGCGTGAAACAGATTGCATAAATTCCGTAGGTATCAAAATTGAACGAGATAAATCTTTGGATGCGAAGGAAGAAGGAAGCGAAGATGCCTTTGCTGCAACGGCCAGCGAGCGGCGTCGTCGCCGGCGCTCCTCCTGCTGCTGCTGAGGTCGAGGAACTCGCGTCCAAGCCTCACGCATCTCAGAGCTGCATCTCTGGGATGTCGAAGCGAGAGCGGGAGAGCACGAGGCGCAGAGGAGGCGCTCCATTGTTTTGTTTTTTGGTGGGGTGTGTGTCGGGGTCGAAAGGAGAAGAAAGAAGAGAAGAAAGAAGAGAAGAAAAAGAAGAAGTGAAAAGAAAAATTTCTCAGCCGACAACCTTCATTTTTTTCTTTTTTGTTCGCTCGCTCTCTCTTCTTTTTGCCCCCTTTTTCAATTGAAAAAGAGCGTTGATGGACGGAGACACGGGGGCCGCCGCTGCCCCCGCTGCTGCCCCCTCGAACGGGGACGTTCCGCCCGCGCCCGTACCCGCTGCTCCTCCGGTAGAGGAGGAGACCAAGGGCGACGGGCGGGCCGCGGAGGAGGTGGAGGAGAAGATGGAAGAGGGAGAAGAAGAACCTGCGGCAGCGACGAAGGCGACGACGACGAATGCTCCTCCTGCTCCTCCTCCCGAAGCGCCGGCGCCCGCGCGCAGCGGCCCCTTTTCCTCGACAGTGATCCCGCGAACGGTCGACGCGATCGCCGAGGACCATTTCAAGAGGCGCAGCGCCATCCTGAGGGCCCTTACCGACGGTGAGGAAAAGAAGAAGAAGAAGAAGAAGAAGAAGAAGAAGAAGATGAAGATTGAAATCCATTGTTGTTTTCCCTCGTCTCTCTTTCACCCCTCGCGCCAACCTGTTCCGAGAGCGCGCATCGGCTTGATTCCTATCCGAGATGGGCAGGAAAGCTCCTTCGTGATCGCCGATGCGCGGAATCGAGCTCGGAGAGGCCGTTAAGGAGGAGAAGAGCGAGGTGTGGATGCTTCATCGCGCGAAGAAGGGGAAGGATTGAACGATCGAGGATTCTTCTGTCGCTTCCCTTTTTTCTTCTTCTTCGCTTTCTTCTCAACCTCCTCTTCCTCTTCTCAACCTCACCTCTCCGCGCCACACCACGCCAAAACAGACCAGGACGCCTTCTTCGCGGCTTGCGACCCCTCCAGGGAGAACCTCTGCCTCTACGGCGAGCCCGGCGGCGGCGACGGCGACGGCGACGGCGAAGGAGAAGCCGCAGCAACCTGGCGAGTGGCCCCTCCGGCGGACGAGGTGCCACCCGAAATCCCGGAGCCGTGCCTCGGCATCAACTTCGCGCGGGACGGCATGCGGCGCTCCGACTGGGTCGCGCTGGTGGCCGTGCACTCTGACGCGTGGCTGCGGAGCGTCGCTTGGTACTTCGGGGCGAGGCTCGATAAAGCGGGAAGGGCGGAACTGTTCGCCAAGCTCAACTCGCGGCCTTCTTTATATGAAGTGGCGACGGGCAGGAGCCGCAGCGGTTTGCAGGCCAAAATGCAGAAAAAGGCCGCCGCGGAAGCAGCAGCGAACAAGGCGAATGGCGGCGCTGCGAATGGAGGCGCTCTTCCTCCTCCTCCGGCGAGGCGGCAACCGGGGGCAGACCCCGACGAAGGCGTCGTCCTCGGCGCCGGCGGCGCGCGCGCGGCGTCCGCGCCCCTCGCGACGGGCCGACTGATCTCGAGCGCCGACGCGGCCGACCCGACCTTCACGGCGGCGCTCGTGGGCCGCCGCTGCGAGCTGCTGTGGCCCGACGACGGGCTCTGATACCTCGTCGAGATCCTGGAGGTGGATTCCTCCTCGGGAGCATCGGCGGGGACGACAGCCCGGGCGAGGTACAGCAGCGGCGAGGAAGAAGTGCTGTCGCTGCAGGAGGTGGCCGAGAAGGGGGAGCTGAGCTTGCTCGCGGATTGAAGAAGAAGAAAATGAGTCTTCTCCTTTCTTTCTCTTTCTCTTTCTCCGTTATCCTATCTCGCGTCAGTGAGCTGGCTGTCTTCGCGGTAGCGTAAAATAAAAACAAAATGTGCAACAGATGAAAAAAAAAATGAACTTGGAAAAAAGACGAAGAAGAGACAAAAATTCAAAACTCTCTCCTTCCTTGTCGAAAAGAATTGAAACTTTCCTCCGTCCTCTCTTCATTCCTAGCTCTCTCTCTCTCTCCCTCTCTCTCCCCGTCAGCCGATCGCGCTCGCCGCTGCCTCCTTCATGAACTCCCTGATTGCGGCTGCACGCGCGGCGCTGTCTCGAAGCGCGGCCTGCCGCAGCGGGAGAGCTGCCGCGGAGCGATCGATTGCTCAGCGATCGTCGTCGTCGTTCTTCTCGACCTCGACCTCTTCAACCTCGTCCGCTTCCGCTTCCGACGCCGCGCCTCCACAGGAGCAGCCTTCGGAGGCAGAGCTCGAGGCCATGATCAGGAAGGCTCTGCCTGGATCCAAAGAGGTCTCCGTCAAGGACACGAGCGTGAGGGTCTTTGGTCTTTCGGGTTGTTCTTTTAGAAGAGGGGGCTCTGAGGTGGCCACCACTGCTACCACCGAAACGCTTTCCTTTTTCCAAAACTGACGCTTTCTCTCTCTCTCTCTCCCTCTTCTCTCTCCAAAACCGGAACTAGGGAGGCTGCGGCACCATGTACGAGATCGAGGTCTCGGCCTCCGAGTTCGCCGGGATCAGTCTCGTCAAGCAGCACAAGCTGGTGGCAGCGGCGCTGCCGGTCAAGTCGTGGCATGGCTTTGTCGTTCACACCAAAGAAGCCTAGACATTTTATTTCTCTTCTCTTTCTCTTTCTCTTTCTCTTTCTTTCTCCTGGCTTCTCCCGCTCTGTTGTCGTTTTTGTCTCTTGAAGAGAAGAAGACGCGCGAGAGAGAGGGCAATTCTTTGTATTGTTACACAGCAATTTTCATTCTTTTTCCTTCCAAACTCTCTCTTTCTCTCTTTCTCTCTCTCTCTTTCTCCTTTCCATCAAACCGAAACCGTCCCGAGCACCGCAGCCCCGGACCTGACCAGCTCCAGCTGCCTCGCCCCGCGCCTCTGCAGGTGCTCCGCCGTCTGGGGGTCCACCTTGTGGTCCGCTTCCATCCGAGAGCGCGCCGTTTGCGCCAAGGCTTCCCGGGCCTTGGGCGTGGGTTGCTGCCTCGACGCACGGAGTGCGCCACGGTAGAGAGCGAGGGAGCGGCGGGCGGCGCCGCTGAGCGGCTTTGCGGCCTTTGCTGCTGTCTTTGAGGAGGCCCTCTTCTTCGTTTTAGGAGGAGAAGATGTCGAAGAAGAAGAGGAGGAGAAGAGGCGAGCTCCTGAGAAGAAAGCGGAGGCGAAGAAGAACGAGGTGGAGGTAGAAGAGGTCGTTCTGAGCGACGAGAGCATCAATGCCACCGCCATCTTACCAGCGCCTTTTCTATCCCTTTTCTCTCCCTTTTCTTGCTTTCAACTTTCCAGCTGGGGCTCGAGAGACCGTCTTCTATCCTCTGTGAGCTTGCGAAGGATTGAAAGACGCCAGGAAGCTCTACGTCGAAGATAGACGCTTTTGAAGAGTTCGATTCGTCGAAGAGAAAAATGGAAAATGGAGATGAAAAAAAAACTCACTTCAAACCTCGACCTCGATGCTTCTTTTCTTCCGCTTCTCCTTCTTTCTCTCCTTCTCCCCTCCGCGCCGCCCGCATCTGGTTTTTAAAAACAGTCAATAATAAAAGGACTCTCTCTTACACCTCGGGTGCTCTCTCTCTCTCTCTCCCTCTCTCTTTGTTTTCTCTTCTCTCTCTTTTCTCTTCTCTCTCTTCTCTCTCTTCTCTCTCTTCTCTAAAATGCCGGAAAAAAAACAAGGTTTTTTCTTTTCTCTCTCTCTCTTTCTCTCTTTCAACTCCCCCCTGCAAATGCTCTCTCTTTCTCTCCTCTCTTTCTCTCTCAAGCGCGCGAATTAAGAAAAAACAAGACTGCTAGGAAGAGTCGCGCCAAGTTCCCGTGGTAATGGTGGTGGAAGAAGAAGAAGAAGAAAAGAGAACGAAAGACGACGACGACGGCGACAACGCCAGATTTTTTTTTGGTTTTTTTTTTTTTTTCTTTTGGGTGCTCGAGGGAAAAAAGGAGGGAAGAAGGAGCAAAGGAAGAAAAGAAAGGAAAGAAGCTTTCTTCTCCTCTCGCCTTTCTCAAACTCCCTCAAAACGCGCGTGTACCGGGACAGTTCAGAAGAATTCGACAAATTCCGAAAAGCGAACGCGGCCCTTCTCGCTTGGGGGGGGGGTTCGTCGCTCTACTAACGTTTTTTTTTTTTTTTTTTTTTTTTTGGGGGGGGGGTGTTGGCAGTCGTCGCAGCCGTCGTTTTGTCTTTTTTGTTTCTCCCTCTCTCTTTCTCCTCTCCAACCTCACCACACGAGTTCTTCGCGCGCGCGTTCTCTTGGAAGATTTCTCTCGCTCGCTCAATTAATCAAGCAAGAAAAAAGAGAAAAAAGGTAGAAGAAGGAAGCAGCAAGCGAGGAAAGAAAAAGACAGAAAGTAGAAGAAGGAAAAAACGCAAATGCAAAAAAACAAAAGTAATAAAGAAAAAGTCTTTCGAAAGTTTTTTTTCCTTCCGTCGCTCGCTCGGTTTCCCCCCACTCTACTTGATGTCCACCACCTTGATCACGCTCGCGTTCCCGATCCGGTGCAGCGCCACCACGCAGTCCCCGCGAGTGCAGTAGCCCATTTCTTTGGCGTGCTCGGTGGCGGCAGCCAGGATCTCGTCGGTCGTGTCCGAGTCGGTCGCGCGCGCCGAGCCCTCGGCCAAGAGAGGCAGTAAGCCCCGAGTGACCAGCGCTTGCCTCGCCGGCTGCTCACTCGAGCACCTCCACGTCAGCGCGTCCGTGATGAGAACGGGCACGGCCACGGTCAGCACCGGGATCGAAGGGCGGTATTTGGCAACCAGCCTCGCCGTCGACCCTCCTCTCGTCAGGACCACGATCAGAGAGGCGTGCACCTTGTGCGCGGTGCGCACTGCCGAGGAGGCCAGGGACTCGAGCGGGGACATCGGGCTGGGGGCCCTGCGGACGATGGCGCGGAAGAGGCCATAGTAGTCGAGACTCGCCTGGGAGTGGAGAGAGAGAGAGGGAGAGGAGAAGAAGAGGTTGAAGAGAGAAGAAGATTTTTTTTTTGAGTTTCTTTTTTCTCGACGCTCTCTCCACCTCAACCTCTCGACCTCCCGAAAAAAGAAAGAAGAAAAAAAACTCAAAACTTCCTCTCACCTCGCTCTCCCTGCAGATCTTCGTCATCACCTTCACGGCCTCGACGGGGAAGGCACCAGCGGCCGTCTCCCCGGAGAGCATCACGCAATCAGTTCCGTCAAGCACCGCGTTGGCGACGTCGGTCGCCTCGGCGCGTGTCGGCCGAGGGTTCTTGCACATCGACTCGAGCATCTGCGTGGCGGTGATGACGGGCTTGCCGGCCATGTTGCACTGTTGTTTTGTTGGTGTGTTTGGTGGTGGTGGTGGTGGTTGAAGAAAGGGAAAGAGAGGGTGAGTTTTGGTTTTTTTCTTGGAAAATTCCGACGCCGGCAAGCTCCTCGAAAGAAAAAAAAAAAAAAGCTCCTTCCAAACTCTTCTTACCTTTTGAATCATCATCTTCTGCGCCAGGAAGATCTTCTCTGTCGGGATCTCCATCCCCAGGTCCCCGCGAGCGACCATGATCGCGTCGGACTTTTCGAGAATGTCATCAAAGTTCTGCAAGCCCTCCTGGTTCTCGACCTTGGAGATGATCTTGATGCCAGCCCCCTTCGGGCCCAGGACACCGCGGATCAGGTCCAGATCAGTGCCCTTGCGCACGAAACTCGCGGCGACAAAGTCGATGTTGTTGGGCACGCCCCAGTCGCGGAGGTCGCCCTCGTCCTTCTCCGTAAGAGTAGGCAAGTCGACAACGACACCGGGGAGATTGACGTTTTTGCATTCGCCCAGGGTCGCGTTGTTGAGGCAGCGGGCCTGCACTGTCCCGGCCGCCACGTCCGTCGAGATCACCTCGAGCACGATCGACCCGTCGGCGCAGAGGATCTGGGAACCGGGCGCCACGTCGTGGGCCAGCTTCTTGTACGACATCGCGATCAGCCCCGGGCGGCCTTTGGTCTCGTAGTCGGTGGTGATCGTCACCTCGTCCCCGGCGACCAACCTGATGGGCTCCTCGTTCTCGAGGAAGCCCGTTCGGATCTCTGGGCCTTTCGTGTCGAGCATGACGGCGCACATGATGCGGGTGTTCTTGCACGCGATGCGGAGCGTGTCGAGGGTTTCCTGTGGAGTTGGGAAGAGAGGGGGGTTGAGGAAGGAAAGAAAGAAAAAGTGAAGGTTGCGGAAGAGGCTCGGCTAGGTTGGGAAAAAACAAAGTAGGGCAGCAGCGCTTTTTTCTTCTTCTTTTGTTCTCATCAAGCTCTCGCTCGAGAGCGCATCTTCCTCTTCCATGCCGCCCTTCTCCTTCCCCTTCTCTTTCTCCCCCGGCAGTAGAGACAGATCTCTCGTTGAGACGCTAAAAGATAAATAAAGAAGCTTAAATCTCACCTGGTGGTACTCGTGCGAGCCGTGCGAGAAGTTGAACCTCGCGACGCTCATCCCGGCGCGGAGCAGCTCCTCGAGGACCTCGACGCTGCGCGACTTGGGGCCCAGGGTGCAGACGACCTGTTTGTTTGTTTTTTCATTTTTTTTTGAAGTTTTCGAAATTGCAGAGGACGTTTAAATTGTGTCGTGAGCGAGGAAGAGAGAGGAATTAGAGGGGCGCGAGAGCGGGGCGCGAGAGAGGAAAGCGGAATTGCATATTTTTTTTTCGGTCGTCGTCGATCGCGCCCTTTTCTGCTTGTTCTTTTCCTCTCGGCCGCACGATTGCCTTTCATCTCCTCAGAGCTTCTCTCTGTGCTTTCAGCTGCCGCATTGCGAGCCGTGCTGCCTCAAAAGCACAGATTGCATCGCAGTGCCTGCCCTGAAAGAGGAATAGGAGGCGAAACCGAGCGCGACTCGCCGGCTCGCGACTGTCGTTGCTGCCGACGCTCTCTGAGCCACTCAAGTTTTTTTCTTCCGTTTTCTTTTCAGATCGCTTCCGCTTCCTCCGTCTCGATCGACGGAAGAAAACCTTCCCTTCTTCGTCTTCTCTCTCACCTTGGTCTTGGCCAGGGCCGGGCCGTTGCCCGTGCTGGCGGCATTGTCCGTGCCGAGGACGCTCTCGAGGCCGAGGGCGACCATCGTTTAGGGAAGTGGAGGAGGAGTTGGGAGGAAGGAAAGGGAAAAAAGCAAGTCGAGTTTTTTCTCGCTTTTTTTTTTCGCTGCTTTTTTTGTGAAAAATTTTTCGAGACGGACTTTTTTTTCGACCGCGAAAAATTTCTTCTCCTCACTCTCTTGTTGCTTCGATGCTAGCCACGGCCGCGCCAGCCGCAGGAGGACCAGGAGGAGGAGAGCTCATCTCTTTTCCTCCGAATCCGATCTGCCGCGCCGTCACCGACCTTCTGGCTCATGTTCCAGGCGAGCGCGAGTTCCGGAGGCACTATGAAGAGGTAAGGGTATGAGAATGAGGAGACGAGAAAGTTTTTTTTCTAATTTCATTTCGATCAACGTCGACTGCTGACTTCGCTTTTTCATCGCCCTCCTCTTCTTCTTCCTCTTCTTCTTCCTCTTCTTCTTCCTCTTCCTCTTCTCCTCTCCTTTACCTCACCTCTCTCTCTCTCTCTCTCTCTCTCTCTCTCTCTCTCTCTCTCTCTC